>ORMF012051099.1_pt1 | contig 21717 bp, 19 predicted proteins | sample 1779871 | NCBI WGS metagenome assembly ORMF01 (sample SAMEA104232316, study PRJEB22302) | groundwater metagenome | biome: forest; feature: aquifer; material: groundwater | place: USA | collected 2011-08-07 | depth 5.4 m | reverse complement strand
GGTCAGCGATCGACCGGTCCCCGGCGGCCGCCGTCATGGCCACCCCGTGCGCCGCGGCGACCGCCACGACCTCGTTCATGACCTCGCGAATGAAGGCGCGGGTCTCCGGCACACCCAGCAGGCCGCGCGAGGACCGGAGCGTCAACGCCGACACACCGTTGAAGCTCGTGTTCCACATCAACTTGTGCCAGAGCTGTCGTTGGATATCTGACGAGACGCGTACCGCCATCCCCTGGGCGGACAGCGCCTCGCGGACACGATCGAGCGCGGCGGGACCGATGCCGAGGCGGCTGCCGATGACGAGGGTGCCTGACGCCACGTGCCGTACTGTGCCGGACGCCTCGACCTCGGCTCCGACGTACACCACGGTGCTGGCGATTCGCTCGACGCCGAACCGTGCGCCGAGCACCCGGTCGGCTTCGATGCCGTTCTGCAGCGGGAGGAAGATGGTGGCGCCGGTGTCCGACGCGGCGAGATCGTCAAGGATCGCCGGCGTCTGCTGCGCCTTGACGCAGACGAGAGCGAGATCGGCCGGTCCGAGCAGCGCGGCACGATCTTCGACCCGGACGGGGGCCACGCGGATGTCGCCGAGGATCAGCGACGAGATCCGCAGACCTTCGGACCGCATCGCGCTGAGCCGGGCCCCTCGCGCGACGAACCGCACGTCCCTGCCCGCACGGGCGAGCAGGCCGCCGAAGAAGCTGCCAACGGCGCCAGCACCGTACACCACTATTCGGGGTTCGGAGAATCTGTGTATCGATGATCGGGAGATTTGAGAATCGATTTGAGGTGTGACCATAGTCTCATCGGATCAATCTCGATGCATCGATTCAATGGATCGACGCATCGATGATGAGGCGATCTCGCGATGATGAGATCCCACATCGATGACCAGATTTCGAAATCATCGATCTGCAGATTCAGCCCGCGCACATCGTCATCGGCGCCGGGGCGCCGCGGGCGCGGGCCGGTAGGAGAGCTGCGGGTTGCTGACGATCGCGATCGGCCGGCCAGGCGCGCTGAAGTTGTCGGGGCCCTCCGCGTCCGCGCGGATGATCGTCAGCTTCTCGCCGAGGATGCTGACGCTGAGTTCTTCAGGAGGGATCGTGATCTCGATGTGCTCGGTGCCCGTGGGCGCGACCGCCTTGACGCCGCCAGGGCCGGCGCCGCCGGCGACCCGGTCGACGAGGTCCGCCGCCGTCCGGAATTCGTTCTGCACCACAGCCCGCGATAAGAGCGTGTTGTCCGCTGTGAGCACGCCAATCGTGGCGGTATAGCGGCGGTACGCGCGGTTCGTCTTGATCAGGTCTTCAGAATACGTGTGGCGATTGTGGAGTTCGAAGCTGAGGGTCACCGGCCCTCTGTGCGGCGGCAGCTTGATGATGATGCCGCCCGCCGGATCACGCCCAGTCAGCACGTCGCAGAAGACGCGCTTGGTGTTCAGCCCGGTGCCGAGTACCGATGGACACTCCAGGATGGCCGGCTCCGTCGTCAGCGGCACCGGCTTCGGCGCCGGCTTCGCCGTGCGGCGGCGGGTCTGCGCTTCGATTGGAATCACGAGCGCCACGAGCACCGAGGCGAGCAGGAGATACCTAATCCTCGATGCAGGCAAGGCTCGCACCTTCAGGAAGACTCATGGGAACGACCCCACGACGTTTGATGAGCTCCAGGAACTCCGTGCGCGTCCGCGCCTGATCGCGAAATGCGCCAAGCATGGCGCTGGTGATCGCAAACGAGTTCTGTTTCTGCACGCCGCGCATCGACATGCACAGATGAGTGCCTTCCACCACGACCGCCACGCCAAGCGGATTGATCTTCTCGCGGATGGTGTCGGCAATTTGGTTCGTCATCCGCTCCTGGATCTGCAGCCGTCGGGCGAACACCTCGACGAGCCTCGGGATCTTGCTCAGCCCAATGACCTGCTTGTGCGGGATGTACGCCACGTGGCACTTGCCGAAGAACGGCAGCATGTGATGCTCACACAAGCTGTAGAAATCGATGTCCTTCACGATGACCATCTCGCTGTAGTCCACCGTGAAGAGCGCGTCGTTGAGCACGGCATCGACGTCAGCGTCGTACCCGCTCGTCAGGAATTTCAGCGCCCGTTCCACCCTCTGCGGGGTGCGTGCGAGCCCTTCCCGGTCGGGATCTTCGCCTAGCTCGATGAGCAGGCGGCGAATCAGGTCCTGCATTCCCGCATTGTACCTGCGCGGTTTTGGCCACCTCGGCCGCCCGCCCGAACCTGGGGGAGCTATAAATTCGACTATTTGGATTCATACGTTCGTCCTTATGGATGACCACCGGCCCTTCACACGACTGCACCTCTTAATTCCTTGAATGTAATAGACTTATTGCTACGTAGACAGTGGTACATGTTTTCCTTAGTATTCGAGGTACACACGTGGACTTCACTCACTCGCAAAGGAGCGATTCGATGCACGCACGCATAAGTGCCATGCTCGTCGTCTTCACGCTCGCCCTCACGGGGTTGGCGGCGGCTCAACAGACCACAGGTACCATTTCCGGACGGCTCATCGACGCGCAGGGACTCGCCGTGCCTGGCGTGACGGTGACCGTGACCGGTCCCCAAGGCGCCAAGACGCTCGTCACCGACGCTGAGGGCCGTTATTCAGCCCCCTTCCTCGTCCCAGGCGTGTATACCGTTCGCGCGGAGCTTCAGGGCTTCAAGGCGGCGGAAGCCAGGAACGTCAACGTCGTTCTCGGCGCGACCACCGACGTGAACGTCACCATGGAAGTCGGTGGCCTCACCGAAACCGTCGAGGTGACGGGCGCAGCGTCAACGATCGACACACGCACGACCACCACAGGCGCCGTGCTCTCGAGTGAGATGCTGTCGCGCGTTCCCGTCGGGCGCCGCGTCACGGACGCCCTCTACCTTGCACCTGGCGTCTCGAGCGGCGGGTCCGTGGGCCGCGCCAACCCGTCGATGGCGGGCGGCAGCGGGCTCGACAACCTGTACGTCATCGATGGCGTGAACGTCAGCAACACCGGCTACGGCGCGATCGGGTCCTACTCGATCGTCTTCGGATCGCTCGGCACGGCCACGCCGTTCGACTTCGTCAAGGAAATCCAGGTGAAGACCGGCGGTTACGAGGCCGAGTTCGGCCAGTCGATGGGCGGCGTCGTCAACGTTGTCACCAAGAGCGGCACGAACACCTTCCGCGGATCGGCTTTCGGCTATACACGTCCGAACGCGCTCGAAGCCGCGTGGCGTACGGTGCGGACGGACAACGGCACCGTGAATACCGTCGGCACGCAGGTGAGTGACGTAGGCGTGGAGCTGGGATTTCCGATCTCGCGCGATCGCTTGTTCCTGTTCGGCGCCATCAACCCCTCATGGGAAACTCGCACCTTCATCGCTCCGGAGGGGTTCCCGCTCGTCCGCCTCGGCGAAGTGGACCGCAATCGGCAGCTCCTCTCCTACTCCGCGAAGCTGACGTGGCAAGCCGCAAGCGCGCACCGTGTCGACGCGTCGTTCTTCGGCGATCCGTCGAAGGGGGAGGTGGGACCGCAGCGCACGAGCTCGCTCATTCGGCAGACGACGAGCGGCTTCAGCGAGATCAGCTACGGCGGTCACAACCAGACCGTCCGCTACGACGGCGTCTTCGGGAGCAACTTCCTGCTGGAATCGTCGTTCGGGCGCGCGAAGAACGTCATCGAGGAGGTCCCGTCCGTGAACGACTGGCTCGTCACCGATCGCACGGTCGTCCCGAACATCACCACGGGTGGCATCGGCTTCTTCGAGGCGGGCAACGACAGCCAGAACCTGCAGTACTCCGTGAAGGCGACGAACGTCTTCTCGGGTCACCAGGTGAAGTACGGCGCCCTCTATGAAGACGTCACGTTCTCGCAGCTGCAGCGCCGCACCGGCCCGTCGTTTACCGTTCACGACGGCCGCAAGACCGCTTCCGGCGCTTCTGTCGACGTCCTGCCAGACGTGACCTTCGGCCGGATCTACCGCGTCATTCGAGCGCTGTTCAACGAAGAACGGAACACGCATCAGGACTACTTCAGCTTCTTCGCGCAGGACTCCTGGAAGGCAAGCGACCGGTTGACCGTCAACGTCGGTCTGCGGTACGAACAACAGTCGATGATCGGCGGCTTCGCCACACTGCCCGTCCTTGGCGGCGGCACGGTGGATGACTTCTCGATGAAGGGCAACTGGGCTCCGCGCATCGGCATCGTCTACGACGTCCTCGGTAACGGCCGCTCGAAGCTCTATGGCAACTGGGGCAGGTTCTTCGCGCGCGTGCCAAACGACCTCGCGGCGCGGATTCTCACCTCCGACGAAGCCGTCACCCGCGGCGACTACTTCGACGCTGCGCTGACCCGCCCGATTCCAGAAGGCGTCGTGACGCAGACGCCGACCGGCGCCCCGATCACCGCGCACTTCATTACCCCTGGCGGCGGCGAGGCGCACACCTTCATCGATCCCGACGCGAAGCTGTCCTACAAGGACGAGCTCTCCGGCGGGTTCGAATGGGAAGCAATGGCGAACACCAACATCGGCATCCGGTTCACCCATCGCAACATCGGTCGCGCGCTGGAAGACGTGGGCCTCTACCCGACAGTGGCCTGTGAGCTCGGGTCCGTCGGTGGGTGCAACTTCGATACGTACGTGATGACCAACCCGGACGAGAGCACGCAAGTCATTCTCGATGCGCCGGGCCTCGCGGGTCAGGGTATCTCGTTCGAGAAGCCGGTCCACAATTACAACGCGGTCGAGTTGACGATGGACCGCCGATTCTCGGATAACTGGTCGCTGCTCAGCTCGTACCGCTGGTCGCGGCTGCACGGGTCCTACGAAGGGTTCTTCCGCGAGGACAACGGCCAGTCGGATCCCGCGCTGACCACCCTCTATGACTTCCCCACCAACGACCCGACGTACACCTCGATCGGTGTCCGCCGCTTCGGTTACAAGGGCGACATCCGGTATCTCGGTGCGCTCGGTGAGGGTCCGCTGCCGCTCGACCGACCGCACCAGCTCAAGATCTTCGGGAACTACACGTTCCCGATGGGCACGAGCCTGGGCCTCGGCCTCAGCGGCACCTCCGGCAAACCGCTGACCGCTCTGGCGGCGCACCCGACCTACGGGAACGACAGCGAAATCCCGCTGACGCCCCGCGGTGAAGGCTTCGAAACGGTGGATGGGTTCAGGAAGCGGACGCCGGCTGAGTGGGACGTCAACCTCCAGCTCGCGCACCACTTCACCATCGGCGATCGACGACTGACCTTCCTCGCCGACGCGTTCAACATTTTCAACCTGCGCAAGCCGACCGACTACAACGCGGCGGTTGAAGATGCGTTCGACTCGGTCAACCCGGACTTCGGCACGCACACGAGCCAGAATGTCGCGGGCCAGTTCTATCAGACGCCGTTCCAGCTCCGCCTCGGGGCGCGGTTCGAGTTTTAGCGAGAGCTAGAACCTAGGACTCGGAACGGTTTATTCTTGGGGGCCGCGGTAACGCGGCCCCCTTTTTTTGTCGGTCGTGGTTCGTAGATTCCGGGATCGCGGAGGTTCCACCATGCCGATCCGACAGCTCGTCACCGTCCTCACCCTCTGCCTTCTTGCGTCACCGGCCTCCGCGCAGTTCGCGTCCGACCACGACCGCCGCGAGGCCATCCAGCACTATCGAAACGGCCAGGAGCTCCTCTCGACCGAGCGGTTCGAGAAGGCCGCCGAGGAATTCGAGCGCGCCATCGACAAGGATCGCCTGCTGACGCTCGCGCACTACGGGCTCGGCCAGGCCCACATGGCGATGAAGCGCTACGCCAGCGCCGTGCTCGCGTTCACCGGCTGCCGCGAGGCGTTTCAGACGCTGCACGGGCTACATGAGCGCGACCGGATTGGGGTGGAGCGCCAGCGGGAGGAAGAGATCCGCGAGCTGAAGGACACGCTCCGGCGCCTGCGCTTGATGCAGAACACGAATATTCGTCAGGCCAATGTCGAAGCACACATCCAGGACCTGGAGCGGCAGCGCACGAGCAATCAGGGCGGCTTCGTCTCACCGCCCGAAGTCTCCCTGTCGCTCGGAAGCGCTCACTTCCGGAGCGGTGATCTCGAGGCCGCTGAACGGGAGTGGAAGGCGGCAGTGGCCGTAAACTCGAAGATGGGTGAAGCGCACAACAACCTGGCCGTGCTGCACATGATGCAAGGCCGCAGGAAGGAGGCGGAGGAAGCGGTTCGCGCAGCGGAGAAAGCCGGCTTCCGAGTGAACCCCAATCTGAAGGCGGATATCCGGAAGATGCAGGGTTGACTGCCGGCTACCGGCTACAGACTACGGGCCGATTATTGCGGGCTTCGGCCTTCCGGCAGCCTGCAGCCCGAAGTCTGTAGCCCGTCAGATTTCTTCGGTATCAATCTGCGCTCTCTGCAGCTTCCCGCTGAAGTCGACGTAAATCGACTTCCACTCGGAAAACACATCGAGTGCCGCGGTCCCCGCCTCGCGGTGCCCATTGCCGGTGGCCTTCGTCCCGCCGAATGGCAGGTGCACTTCTGCCCCGATGGTCGGCGCGTTCACGTAGAAGATGCCTGTGTACAAGTCTCGCATTGCGGCGAAGGCGTTGTTGATGTCGCGCGTGTAGATCGAGGCCGAGAGGCCGTACGGCACATCGTTGCCGATGGCGATCGCCTCCTCGAGCGACCGGCAGCGGAGCACGGACACGACCGGGCCGAAAATCTCCTCCTGCGCGATACGCATCTGCGGATGCACGTCGGCGAAGATGGTCGGCTCGTGGAAATAGCCGCGGGCCAGATCACCTCGATCCAGGCGGCGGCCGCCCGTCACCAGCCGCGCGCCTTCCTGACAGCCAAGGGCTACGTACTCCATCACGGTGGAGAGCTGCGATTCGCTGACGGAGGGCCCGACTTGCGTCCGCTCGTCGAGGCCGTTGCCCACGCGAAGGGCCCGCGCCCGCGCGCTGAACGTTTCCAGGAAGGCGTCGTGCACGTCCTCGTGCACCACGACGCGACTCGCAGCCGTGCACCGTTGTCCGGTGGTGCCAAACCCTCCCCACAGACACCCCTCCACGGCGAGTTCGAGCTGGGCGTCGTCCATGACGATGATGACGTTCTTGCCTCCCATCTCCAAGTGACACTTTGCAAAGCGCGGCGCCGCGTTCTGCGACACCAACCGGCCCACGTGGGTAGAACCCGTAAACGATACGACTCGGACCGCCTCGTGGGTCGTGAGGTGCGCACCGACATCCGGCCCTCCGGTGACCAGATTGACCACACCCTTCGGAACCCCGGCTTCCTCCAACACGCGCACGAAGTTCACGGCTGACAACGGTGTGAGCGTCGCCGGCTTGAAGACCACCGTATTGCCGCACACGAGCGCCGGCGCGATCTTCCACGACGGAATCGCCATCGGAAAGTTCCACGGTGTGATCACCGAACACACGCCGAGCGGCTGCCGCACCGACATCGCGAACTTGTCGCGTAGCTCGGATGGGACGGTCTGACCATATTGACGCCGCCCCTCACCGGCCATGAAGAAGATCATGTCGATGGCTTCCTGCACATCGCCGCGCGCTTCCTCCAGCACCTTGCCCATTTCGCGGGTCATGTCGCGCGCCAATTGCTCCTTGCGCTCGGTCAGGAGGGCGGCCGCCCGGAACAGGAGCTCCGCACGCGCGGGGGCTGGCACAAGACGCCAGCCTTTGTACGCGCGCGCCGCCGCCTCAATCGCGGCATTCGCATCGTCTTTGGTGGATTCCTGAAACAATCCAATCAGGTCGTCGCGATCCGCCGGGTTCCGATTCTCGAACACCCGTCCCGACCGCGAAGGAATCCACTGTCCATCTATGAAGTTGTCGTAAGTGGCCGCCGCGGCCGAGTCGCCGGTCATCATGATTTCCCCAGAGTGCCGGAAGCAGGGCGGCACTCGCAAGCTACCGCCGAGGCGCAGTGAAGAATCTGCATCGTTCCGCTGAGCGATGAGCAGCCTGGCATCGAGGGACGGAAGCCGCACGAAACGAAGCACTTATGACTCGCAGAAAGCGGCCTCTCGAGAGAACGCCCGTCGCAATCACCCGCCCGTCGAGCCGGGGGACGCCGATTTATTGAAGGAAAACCACATCGGCGCATGGCACGATTCGTGAATTTCAAGGCGGCCAGAGAAGGGCGGGTTGCTGACATGGCTGATACACCCCGAGCCGTCGCGACGCTGGTTCAAAAAGTCGTCGTCGTGAACGGCAACACCGAAGTGCTCGGAATGATCGAGACCGTGCTCGACGCCGGCCGCTACGACATGGTGTTCGTCGAATCCGGCGACCGCGCCTATTCGCAGATTAAGAAGGTAATGCCGAACTTGGTCATCCTGTGTGCGCGTCTCGAAGACATGCAGGGATTCCAGCTGCTCACGATGCTGAAGCTCGATCCGGAAACGCGTGGGATCCCGGTGCTGACCTACACGACGGAATGCGAGGGCCAGGACTTCGACGAAGCCATATCCCAGCTGGCCGATGAGGAGGACGATCTCCTGCCCTCGTACGTTCCGGCGCCGCGGATGAACTAGCTTTCTTCTGCTATAGTCCCTCGCGATGTCCGATGAAAAGCGCGAGGGGGAACGTGTTCCGATCCTCGGCGAGCTCCTCGGCGAAGTGATGGTGTTCGAGCCGATGGCGGTGAAGGAGATCGGGATCGGTGGGGTGCAGGTGGAGACGCGTTTCCCGCTGCAGCTCAACTCACTGCACGACCTGCGTCTGACGCTGGGAAGCCGCTCGGTGGTGGTGAAGGGACGCGTGGCCCACTGCCGGATCAGCGATGTGGATCAGGACGTCGTGACCTACCGCTCGGGCCTGGAATTCATCGAAACATCCGACCGTATCGAAGGAGTCATCTCTGACTTTCTCGACACCATCAAGACCAGCAGGCGGGCCGTATAGCCAACCTCAGTTCATTTCATTCTGAGGTGTTCCAGATAGTCTCCTGATTCGATTCGCTGTGCTCCGCCAAGCGGAGCATTGTAGAAGTACGCCCAGGCATCCACGACCCGTCCATCCTCCAGCATAACGGGCGTCTTCACCCGGTTGTACAGGCTGCTCTCGGTCTTTCCCGGCGAGTGGCCCTCGATCTCGTCCAGCGCTTCGAGCACCAAGCGAGAATCCAGCACTCCGTACACTTCACCCCATACGCGGCCATCTGTGGCCGGCACCGCTGCCGGATAAATGCCTAAATCGAAGAGGGCCCCCGCGATCCAGCCACGGCCCGAGTACACGAGATATTCGTCAATGCGCCGCCGCCCCTGCCGGTTGAACGGCGTCATAAGCGTGCCGTAGAAGAACACCAAGTCTGCCATCGCGCTGCTATCTGCGTTACGCCTTAGCAACGGGGGACGTTTACAGCGGTGAACCCCGTGTGATTTTCACATCGTCACTCCAAGAACACACCCGCTTTCGCTGCCAGTGCGAGAGCTTTGTGGATCACCGCCGAGGCCTTCGCAGTCAGCTGGTAGGACGCCAGCTGCTCCGGGGCGACCAGCTCCGCCTCCTGCACGTCAGAGCCGGCCCGCAGCACTCCAGCGATGGGTCTGCACAGGTAGTCGACAAGAACGAAGTGGTACTGCACACGGCGTGTGTCATCGAGCATGATGCGATCGAACACCTCGATGACAGGGCCGACCTCCACCTCGAGCCCCGTTTCCTCGATCATCTCGCGCGCCACGGCAGCTTCGAGCGTTTCCCCGAGCTCCACCCCGCCGCCCGGAAGACTCCATTGACCGGCCAGCGGCTCGTACTTCCGGCGAACCAGCACGACCTTGTGCTCATGGAGAATGACTGCTCCAACGCCGACGATCGGCCGCTCGGGATATTCACGGCTCAAGGTGGTTCCCGTTCCGATTCATCGTTCATCGTTCGTGTTCACACTCGTGTTCCGGTTCGCGTCGCGCAGAAGCGGAACCTGAACACGAACCTTGAACCTTGAACCTTGAACCTTGAACCTTGAACCTTGAACCTTGAACATTAGGGTTCACCAATTACCTTCACCACCACCCGCTTCTTGCGCTGCCCGTCGAACTCGGCATAGAAGACCTGCTCCCATGGGCCGAGGTCCAGCTTGCCTCCCGTGATGGGCAGCATCACTTGATGGCCCATGATCGTCCGTTTCAAGTGCGCATCGGCGTTGTCCTCGCCGGTCTGATGGTGCCGATAGTTCAGTCCCGCCGGAGCCAGCTTCTCGAGCCATTCCTGGAAATCGTGAATGAGGCCATCTTCCCAGTCATTCACGAACACTCCGGCGGTGATGTGCATCGCAGACACGAGCGCCATGCCCTCCGTGATCTTGCTCGTCCGCACGATCTGCGAGATCTCGTCCGTGATGCGGATGAACTCCTGGCGCTTCTTGGTGTTGAACCACAAATACTCTGTCAGTGTGATCATGACTCGGGACCTTGAGGTTCCTGTTCCGGTTCAAGGTTCATGGTTCGTGTTCAGGTTCATGTTCGAACGTGAACACGAACGCTGAACTATGAACCGGAACCTGAACCGTCATAGCGCCAACGACGCATCCGCATTGAGGCGCAGGTCGGCCCGAATGCCGGCACGAAAGCTCCGCAACCCCGCAGCGGCAATCATCGCCGCATTGTCCGTCGACAGCGCTATCCGCGGAATGAACACCGGAACACCGAGGCGCTCGCCGCGAGCGATCGCCTCGCTCCGCAGTCGACTGTTCGCCGATACGCCTCCGGCAATGCCAACGCTCATCGCCGCCTGGGCGCGTGCCGTGTCGAACAGACGATCCAGCAGCGTCTCCACCATGACGCGCTGAAAGCTGGCGCAGATATCTGAGACCTCGTCCTCAGGTAACACGTGATCGCCGGCGAGCCCAAGCGCGGCACGCCTTGCGCCGACGTGACGCAGCACCGACGTCTTCAATCCGCTAAAGCTGAAATCAAGCAGGCCCGGTCGCTCTGGCGCATTGCGATCGGCATGGGTCAGCCGCGTCTTCGGAAACGGGATCGCCCGGTCGCGGCCTTGCGCGGCGATCCGATCGATGACCGGGCCGCCCGGGTACCCGAGCCCGAGGAGCTTGGCCACCTTGTCGTACGCCTCGCCCGCAGCATCGTCACGCGTGCGACCGAGGAGAGTGTACGTGCCGGGCGTAGACACACGGTAAAGGCTGGTGTGGCCGCCCGACACCACCAACACAAGCGCCGGCAACGGCATCTCCCCGCCTTCGAGCACCAGCGATTCGATATGGCCGGCCAAGTGGTGCACGGGGATGAGCGGAAGGCCCAGCGACCAGGCAAGCGACTTGGCAAACGACACGCCCACGAGGAGAGACCCCACCAATCCCGGGCCGTTCGTTACCGCGACCACATCGATTCCTTGGAGTCCGATCTCCGCGTCGGCCAGCGCGCGGTCGACGACCCCACAGATGTCGCGGATGTGCTGACGCGAGGCGAGCTCGGGCACGACGCCGCCCCACGCGCGGTGAATGTCCACTTGCGAGGCAACAACATTGGAGCGCTCGCGCCAGGGCCGGGACGGATCGCCGGTCTCGCCGACCACCGCCGCTGCCGTTTCGTCACATGACGTTTCGATACCGAGGATCACCATAAGAATTCAAACCAGCCAAGGGCTCTGCCCTTGATATCCCAGCAGAGCCCTCGGCTGGTTAGACAGCGTCGTTCTGGCGGGGTTCGCGCGCCTCGGACCGCTATGCGGGTCACAACGAGTGCAAAATCCTCGTAACGAGCCGCATAGCGGTCCACTGCACCACCTTCTTCGTGCATTTCGTGCATTTCGTGGTTGGTCCTTGTCAGGGAGCAGCCGCGACGGCTCCGGCCATGAGTGCGGCGAGCGATTCTGCGTAGGGCGCGCGGGCGATGCCGCGCTCGGTCACGATCGCCGTCACATACCGGTTCGGCGTCACATCGAAGGCCGGGTTGCGAATGTGAGCGCCTTCCGGTGTGAGCCTCGACGGCCCGACGTGGGTGACCTCCCGTTCATTCCGCTCCTCGATGGGGATGCCCGATCCGTCGGGGGTGTTGAGGTCGATCGTCGACAATGGCGCCGCAACGTAGAACGGAATGTCATGCGCCTTCGCCAGTACCGCCACCCCGTAGGTGCCGATCTTGTTGGCGACGTCGCCGTTGGCGGCGATTCTGTCGGCGCCTACGACGACCAGATCCACATGCCCAAGCCGCATCATCGACCCCGCCATGTTGTCGGTAATCACGGTCGTATCGATCCCGTCTTTGATGAGCTCCCAGGCGGTGAGCCTCGCCCCCTGGAGAAACGGTCGCGTCTCGTCGGCGAACACCGCGATGCGCTTGCCTTGTTCCGCGGCGGCACGAATCACGCCCAGCGCCGTTCCGTACCCGGCCGTCGCCAGCGCGCCCGCGTTGCAATGGGTCAGGATTCGCGCCGAAGCCGGCACGAGGGCCGCCCCATGGGCTCCCATCCTCCGGCAATTCTCGACGTCTTCGTCGTGAATATGCCGTGCTTCGGCCTCGAGGCGCGTCTTGAGCTGTTCGACCGACGCGCCCGCCTGAGCGGCCTCCGCGAACGCGCTCTTCATGCGGTCGATGGCCCAGAACAGGTTCACCGCGGTCGGACGCGTCCCGGCCATGAGGTCGCACACCTTCTGGAATTCGGTGGTGAACTGCTTCGTGCCGCTCGCGCCGCTTCGCCGCATGCCAAGGGCGATGCCCATCGCCGCAGCAACGCCAATCGCCGGCGCTCCCCGAATCACCATCGACTTGATCGCCTTGGCCACCTCCTGAGCGGTCTTGCAGCGGACGTACACCTCACGGGTCGGGAGCTTCCGCTGGTCGATCATGACCACCGCGTCGCTCTGCCACTCAATTGTTGGAAGCATTCTTAATGGTATGTCCTTCCCACTTCATGGCCGGCCGCTCCGTTGTCGCGACCGGCCGTCGCGCACAATGCCATACGCTCCTGAAGGGTACGGGCGACAGCGGAATCAAAGTCGGTCAGGAGCCTGTATTTGGGCCCTTTGGCGTAGAAATGTGCAGAACCAGGACACAGCCACCGATATCAAATAACATGCGGCGCTGGCAACCGCGTTGGGCCAACTCAAACGACACAGTACAATGGGCTTAGCCGAGCTCGCGGCGTCATTTTCAGCCGAATCGATGGATTTGTTCGACTCCCGCGCCGAAGGCGTGAGCCCTGCTCGCGACCTCTTTTCTGTTCCTCCGCCGCGCCGACGCTCACCGCTCGCCGTGGTGGTGAGCTTTGCGCTGCACTCCGCCGTCATCGGAGGGGTCCTCGCGATGGCGGCGAGCCAGATCGGCGTCGAAAATCTGAAGGTCCGCCGCGCCATCATGTCGGTCACTGTGGCGGCACGCGCGATTCCCCTCGATCCCGTTGAAAAAGTGGTCATGCCCGCCGCCGTGGTGCCTCCGGCGGAACCGGAGATGACCCTGGCGGTCGCCGAACCGATTCCGCAACCCGAAATCGCCCCGCTGGCGCCAGAGCCCGAGCCTGCGGTCCAGCCCGTCGCTCTGCCGTCACCAAAGCCCGCCGCTCCGCCGCGACCAGCCGTGACGGTTGGCGCGTTCGCGGCTGTTACGGCGGCAGCGGTGGAGCCGCGCCGGGAAATCCGTGCGGGCGGCTTCGACACTGACGCCGCGGTGGCCGTTGCGCCGACGACACGCACCGCCGCTGTGGGCGCGTTCGACGCGCGCGTGCAGGCCGCGGATGCGCGTCCTGGCACCGACGTCAAAGCGGTGGTTTCCACGGGATTCGATCGCAATCCGACCCCGGCACAAGACAGGGCCACCGGCAGGGTCATCGCCAACGCAGGATTTGGCGCCGCCTCGACGGTCGCTGCGGGGCCCGCCACGGGTCGTGTCGTCAGCAACGCCGGCTTCGGGTCGGGCGGCAGTTCGACTCCTGCAAAAGCGATCCCGACCGGGACCGTCCGCGCGGGTGGGTTCGAGGCGACGTCAGCTCCTGTGGCAGCAAGCGCGCCGAAAGTGGTGCAGACCGGCACGCCCGTCGAGGTGCTGTTCAAGCCAACGCCGGCGTACACCGAAGCGGCACGCTCCGCCAAGGTCGAGGGTGAGGTTGTTCTCGAGGTCGAGTTTCTGGCGAGCGGCCACGTTCGCGTGGCACGCGTCATCCGCGGCCTCGGGTACGGTCTCGACGAGATGGCGATCCGCGCTGCCGAGCAGATCCGGTTCAAGGCGGCGCTCAACGGCGGACGCCCGGTAGACCACCGCGCGCACGTCAACATCGTGTTCCGTCTCACGTAGAGGTTTTCGAATGCGCTCACGACTTTTCTTTCTGCTGGTGGCCGGCCTGCTCGCGGCGTCGGCGACGCCCCGCGCTCAACAGCCGACGCTCGAAGAGATCATCAGCCGGGTGAACCAGGCCGAAGGCACGCTGATCACCAACATGCGGAACTTCCGTCCGCTGGTGGAGGTGTACATCCAGAACCTTACGCCGGACGATCAGCTCGGCATGGTCCCCATTCAGGACACCTACATCCTGGGGCGCTTCGACTGGAAGGCCGGACCCAGGCTGGAAGCACTCAGCGGCGTCAAGGGCACGGCGCGGCCGCCCATCGGCGCGCTGAAGAGCTCGGACCTCGAGTACATCCCCGACGGCTTCGCGGCGATGGCGTCGCCTGACTGGGATCTGCTCAACCTGGCACGCTACGAGTTCAAGCTGGTTCGGCGCGAGTTCGTCGGCGAGGCGCGCACGTATGTGATCGATGTGAAACCGCTGAAGGACCTGAACGACGGCTTTGCCGGGCGCATCTGGGTCGAGGATCGCGGCTACAACATCATTCGCTTCAACGGCATCAACCGCCGGATCGAACGCGCGCTGTTCCGCAGGAAGCTCTCGTTCCACGTGGACAGCTGGCGGACCAATGTCCTCCCCGGTCTCTGGCTCCCCTCCTACGCGTACTGCGAAGAGAGTGAGCTCAAGGAAGCGGGGCTCGTCGGCAAGAAGACCCGCTTCAAGAGCTACGTGAGGATGTGGGGGTACGACCCTCAGAAGGCCCAGGGGAACGACCAGTTCACGTCGATCGAGATTGCAGAGCCGTCGGTACGCGACAGCGCGGGGCCGGACGGGCAGCTGTCGCCGGTGCTGAGTCAGCGCCGGTGGGAGGATGAGGCCGAAGCCAACGTGCTCGACCGTCTGCTCAAGGGTCAGCTCCTGGCTACGCCTGGCGACGTTGAGAAGGTGCTCGAGACCGTCCTCACGAACCTGCAGGTCACCAACGACATCACGCTGGACCGCGAGGTAGGCGCACGCGTGCTGCTCACCTCCCCACTCGAATCGTTCACCGTGGGGCACACCATCGTCCTGAGCCGTGGTCTGATCGACGTGCTGCCGGACGAGGCGAGCCTGGCCATGATGCTCGCGCACGAGCTCGCACACATCGTGCTCGGCCATGCGCTGATCGACACCCAGTTCTCATTTGCCGACCGCATGATGGTCAGTGACGCGGATCTGCTGCGGACGCTCAGCGTCCGCCGCAACGCCAAGGAGGAGACCGAAGCCGACGCCAAAGTGGTGGAGATGCTGAAGAACTCGCCCTACAAGGACAAGCTGGCGGATGCGGGACTGTTCCTGCGCATGCTGGCGGTGCGCGCGAAGCAGCTGCCGAACCTGATTCAGCCGCACATCGGCGATCACATCGCCGCAGACGGCCAGATGATGCGGCTCACCGAGCTGATGCAGCAGTCGCCCGAGCTCTCACTCGAGCGCCTCGATCAGGTGGCCGCCCTGTCGCTCGGCGCACGCCTGGTGCTCGATCCGTGGACGACTCGTCTCGAGCTGCTTCGGACAGCCACGAAGCCCACGTCGATTCGCGAGAAGGTGCCGCTTGCGGTGACGCCTCTCACGCCCTACGTCAAGTACGCGCAGATTGCCGCCGACACTGTCCCGGCAGCCACCCCGGTCGCGGTCCCGGTGGAACCAGCGATCAGCCAGCCGGCGGTCGCGCAAGCGCCTAAGTGACGTACTAACCACGAAGGACACGAAGAGCACGAAGCACGCAGACTTCGCGATCTTCGTGATCGTCGTGGTTAAGGTCTACTCAGATTTCTCCGATCGAAGGGCAACGGAAGCAGGGCCGCCAGACGGTAGCGGCCCGTCTCCTCCTGCAGGTTGGCGACCACGACCTCGAGGTCGCCACCGAACTCCCAGAGAAGCTGCCGGCACGCGCCGCAGGGCGGGGTCGGCGTGTCGGTATCAGCCACCACCACCACCCGTGTAAAGGCCGTGTGGCCCTCGGAGAGCGCTTTGAACAGCGCCACCCTCTCGGCGCACACCGTCAGCCCGTACGTCGCGTTCTCGATGTTGCATCCGGTAATCACGGTGCCGTCGGCAGCTTCGAGCGCTGCGCCGACCTTGAAGCCGGAGAATGCCGCCTGGGCGTGCTCGCGGGCTTTCCGCGCCGCGGCGATCAAATCAGAGGCGCTCAAGGATGCCCTCCAACAGAGCGATGAAGGCCCCTCGCACGCGGCGCGCCGTCTCGAGCACGTCCTCGTGGGCAATCGGCCGCGGCGCCACGCCGGCCGCCATGTTCGTGATGCAAGAAATCCCGAGCACCTCCATCCCCAGGTGTCTAGCGGCGATCGCCTCCGGTACCGTCGACATGCCTACCGCGTCAGCGCCAATCGTGCGGAGGTAGCGAATCTCGGCGGGCGTTTCGTAGCTCGGACCATGGAGCGCTGCATAGACGCCGTGGGTCACGTCGACGCCGCGCGCTCGGCCGGCAGCGTCGGCACTATTGCGAAGCCTGGGTGAATACACGTCGGTCATGTCGGGGAATCGTACGCCGAGCCTGTCGTCATTCGGCCCGATGAGCGGGCTGGTGCCCATCAAGTTGATGTGATCATCGATCACCATCAGCGCGCCGCGGGCAAGACTCGTGTTGAGGCCGCCGGCGGCATTCGTGAGGATCAGCTGCTTCACACCCAGGCGTCCGAGCACGCGGGTCGGGAACACCACCGTCGACATCGGATGGCCTTCGTAGAAATGTGCGCGGCCCGCCAGGGCGGCAATGCGCTTCCCTGCCGCGCTGCCGATCACCAGCTGCCCGGTATGTCCCACGACATTCGACTCCGGCCAGTTCGGGATGTCGGCGTAGGGCACCACCACGGAATCCGCCAGCGAGTCGGCGAAATCGCCGAGCCCTGATCCGAGCACAATGGCGATGTCGGGAACATCACCGGCGCGCTGCCGAATCGCGGCCGCCGCTTCCTCGACACGCTCGAACGCTCCCGGCACCGTTAGATACCTCTTTCTTTTTCATACGGAACGCCGAGCGCCCGCGGCGCGCGCGACCGGCCGATAAAGCCCGCCAGCACCACCATCGTCACGATGTACGGAATCATCTGCACGAATTGCACCGGGAGGTCTTCGCCCGAAGGTAACTTCGCCACGCCTTGCATCTGAATCGTCAGCGCTTCGGCAAATCCAAACAGCAGACAGGCGAGCATCGTCTGTACTGGCCGCCACTTCCCGAAGATCAATGCTGCCAACGAGATAAACCCGCGGCCGGACGTCATATTGCGAGTGAAGAGGGACGACTGCCCGATGGACAGGTAGGCGCCACCGATCGCGGCCAGGGCGCCAGACAGGAGCACACCAGCGTATCGAATGCGGTTGACGTCGATGCCAGCCGCATCGGCGGCTTCCGGGTTCTCACCTACCGCGCGCAGCCGCAGCCCGAACGGGGTGCGGCTGAGGACGTAGCTCGTCGCGAACACGAGCAGCAATGCCAGCAACGACACGATTGAGACGTTGGCCAGTGCTGAGAACCCTGGGAGGCTGCTGGGCGCGAACGTGTCGAGGTCCGGTAGGAGCCGCTCCCTGGGAATCTGCGGCGTGGACCCGGACGACAGAAACAACGCACCGCTCAAGACAGCCGGCAATCCAAGGAAGATGATGTTGATGGCCGTACCAGCCACGACCTGATTGGCCCGGAATCGAATGCACGCGAGCGCCAACAGTGACGCGACCAGCACGCCGGCGGCAACCGCAGCGAGCAGCCCCACCCCGGAATTCCCCGCATAGTGCGTGACGGCGGCAGCTGTGAAGGCGCCGGCCAGCATTAGCCCTTCGAGCGCAATGTTGATGACGCCTGCGCGTTCGGAGTACAGGCCGCCAAGCGCCGCCAGCACCAGCGGCGTTGCCAGGCGGACGCTCGAAAAGAGCAGCGCGATGGTGAAGACTTCAGCCATCATCCGCGCCTCAACCCGCCACTCCGGGGCGGCGCAGCGTGCCACGAAACATGGCCTCCGAGGCCACGAACAGAATGACGAGGCCCTGAAGGATCTGCACGATGTCCTTCGACACGTGCTCGGTGAACGCGTCAACGGGCACGGCCCCACGCTGTAGCACGGCAAAGAGCAGTGCCGCGACCAGTACGCCGAGCGGGTGATTGCGGCCCAGGAGGGCGACCGCGATGCCGGTGAAGCCGTAGTTATCCGAGAAGCCGTCGTAGTAGCGGTATCGGTAACCGAGCACCTCGTTAATGCCCACCATGCCGGCCAGGCCACCGGAGATGGCCATAGCAGTGACGACCTGCCTCCGAATCGAGACGCCGCCGTACTCTGCGGCGAATGGATTGGCGCCGGTCGCGCGCAGCTCGTAGCCCCAGGTCGTTTTCCACAAGAACACGTACACGGCGGCGCATGCGACAAGCGCCAGAATGAAGCCCACATTCACTGGAATCCGTTCCGGCAGTCCCGGTATCAGCGCCCCGAGCCGGGCAAGGTGTGCACGGGCGTCGATGGGGACCGTCTGCTGAATGGGATCGCCGGGAGCCTTGTAGTGGTACTGGGTGAAATAGCTGACCAGCCCGATCGCGATGAAGTTCATCATGATCGTATTGATGACTTCGTGAGACCCGAAGCGTGCCTTCAGGATTCCGGGGATGCCCGCCCATAGGGCACCGGCCGCAACCGCCGCGAGGCAGCACAAAGGCAGCAGCAGGACGCCGGCCGCTCCTCCCTCGATGCCAACCCAGGCAGCGGCAAAGGCCGCCACGTACAGCTGTCCCTCAGCACCGATATTGAGGAGACCACAGCGAAATGCCACGGCCACCGCGAGCCCCGTAAAGATGAGCGGTGTGGCGTAGAAGAGCGTGTAGCCGACGCCCTCAGGCCATATGAAGGCGCTGCCGATGAGGAGACGGTAGGTCTCCAGCGGGCTGTCGCCGATCAGCAGCACAAGGACTGCGCCAACCGCGAAGGCCGCAAGCACAGCTATGACGGGAAACAGCAGTGCACGCAGGAGCTTCATCGGAGGTCGCGCCTCACTGGGCGCCCGTCATGAGCAACCCGATCTGCTCGCTGCTGGCCGCTCGCGGGTCCACCTCTCCCGCGATGCGGCCGTCGCGCATCACGAGCAGCCGATCGGACAGCGCCGTCACTTCTTCGAGCTCCGCGGAGACTACGAGCACCGCGCAACCGGCATCGCGAAGCGCCACGATTTGTCGATGAATGAATTCAATTGCCCCGATGTCCACGCCCCGGGTGGGCTGCGACGCCAGCAGCAGCGTGGGCGGCAGGGCAAATTCTCTGCCGATCACGAGTTTCTGCTGATTGCCGCCCGAGAGGGCGCGGGCCGGCAGCGCCACATCCGCAGGGCGCACGTCGTAGCGGCGCACGATCTCGTGTGCATGCGACGCGATCGCCTCGTCGTCGAGGAGCACCGAGCCGGGTCCGGCGACCGCCGGTGGGCGGTTGTGTACGCCGAGAATCGCATTTTCAGCGACACTGAAGTCGAGCAGGAGTCCACGCCGGTGTCGATCCTCCGGCACATGCGCGATGCCCAGGCTTTTGCGCGTGCGCACGTCGAGGCCTGTCATGTCGCGTCCGTCCAGCGCGATGATGCCGGACACATCGGAGGGCGGCGTCAATCCGGCCAGTGCCTCGATCAGCTCCGTCTGGCCGTTGCCTTCGACGCCCGCGATACCCACGATCTCGCCCGCACGCACCTCGAACGAGACGTCATGGAGGGAGACCGCATCCTCGGAACCCGCCGTCGACACGCCCGTCACGCTGAGGACTGCCGCGCCCGGAGAGGCGGGGGCCTTCACCACACGCAGCAGGACATCGCGACCGACCATCAAACGCGCCAGCTCCGCCGTGTTCGTGTCACGGGTCTCGAGATGCGCCACCACCCGGCCATCGCGCATCACCGTCACCCGATCGGAGATTGCCAGGACCTCGGAGAGCTTGTGGGTGATGATGACGATCGTCTTGCCCTGCTCCCGCATGCGTCGCAGAATGCCGAAGAACTCCGCGACTTCCGGCGGCGACAGCACCGCCGTCGGCTCGTCGAGAATCAGCAGCTTGGCGTCGCGATACAACGCCTTGAGGATCTCGACCCGTTGCCGCTGTCCCACCGACAGCCGCTCGATCGTAGCCACCGGATCGACTGACAACTTGAGGTCGCGCGAGAGCGTGCGGATACGTTCCGCGGCATCCGCGAGATTCATGGAGGCGACAGATCCTGGCTCGTCGCCGAGCACGATATTCTCGGCAACGGTCATCGACTCGACCAGCATGAAGTGCTGATGCACCATGCCGATGCCGCAGGCAATCGCGTCATGCGGCGTGCGAATCCGACGCACCGTGCTGTCGATCAGGATGTCGCCGCTGTCCGGTGTGTAGAAGCCGTACGCGATGCGCATCGCGGTCGATTTGCCCGCGCCGTTCTCGCCAACCACGGCATGAATGGTGTGTGGCGCGACCTGCAGGTTGACCCGATCGTTGGCCAGAACGGATCCGAATCGCTTCGTGATGTCTCGCAGCTCGAGCATTAGGGCAACATGGCGTCGGTCACGGTGATCTCGCCGGCGATGATTTTCTTCCTCGCCGCCTCCACTTCGTCGATCGCTGCCTGCGAGATCAGGTGCCGGTTGTGCTCGTCCATGGCGTAGCCGATGCCGTCGGTTTCGAGGCCGAAGACGTGCACCCCGCCCTTGAAACGTCCTGCGGCAACGTCCTTCACCATGTCGTAGACCACGTTGTCGACCCGCTTCACCATGCTGGTCAGCACAAAGCCCGGTTTGACCATGTTCTGATTGGAATCCACTCCGATCACGAACCGGCGCGCCCGCCCGTTCTCCATCCCGGCCTGCTCGACGGCATCGAAGGCGCCAAGTCCCGAGTTCCCCGCCGCCGTGAAGATGACGTCGGCGCCCTTGGCGAGCTGCGCCAGCGCGATTTCCTTGCCCTTGCCCGGATTGTTCCAGGCAGCATCGGTCACACCGACATAGTTCTGGATGATGCGAATGCCGGGATTGACGGCGCGGGCACCCTCCTCGAATCCCCTGGCAAAGCGGTGAATCAGGCCGATATCCATTCCCCCAAGGAAGCCCAGCGTGCCTGTTCGGGACGTCCTCGCCGCGATCATGCCCACCAGATAGCAGCCCTCGTGCTCCTTGAAGACCAGCGAGGCGACGTTCGGCAGCTCGCTCACCCCGTCGACGATGGCGAAATGAATGTTGGAGTAATCCCTGGCGACCGCCTCCAGAATCGGCGCCTGCGCGAACCCGACGCCGATGATCAGGTCGTAGCCGTGCTCGGCGAAGGCGCGCATCGCGGGCTCGAGCGACGTCGGCGTTCCCGGCTCTGCGTCACGCAGCACGATGCCGAGCGCGGGCTTGCCGCAATCTGTCTGTCCATCCGGCGATCTCCCGGTCTCCGCACACTTGACCCCTGCCCATGCCGCGGCGTTGAACGACCGATC
>ORMF011308474.1_pt1 | contig 21720 bp, 21 predicted proteins | sample 1779871 | NCBI WGS metagenome assembly ORMF01 (sample SAMEA104232316, study PRJEB22302) | groundwater metagenome | biome: forest; feature: aquifer; material: groundwater | place: USA | collected 2011-08-07 | depth 5.4 m | reverse complement strand
GCGACCGAAATTCGAGTTGGAAAAATTATTAAATTTGACGGCAAACTTTCCCGCGTTTTATCTTATGAAATACGGCGCACCGGAAAATTTGGCAAACCAGTCCATTTAAAAGTCAAAGGTTTGGAAGACGGAAATATGCAGGAAAAAAGCATTCGTGCCGAAGACAAAGTTGAAGATGTCGATGTCCAGCGTGTCAAAATGCAATTTTCCTATAAAGAAGGCGATCAATTTATGTTCATGAACATGGAAAATTATGAACAGTTTCCGATTTCCGAAAAAGCACTTGGGAAACAAGCCATTTTTCTTAAGGAAAATTTAGAAATTGATGTTTTTTTTGCCGAAGGCAGAGCTTTAAGCGTTGATTTTCCAAAAACTGCGGAGCTGGAAGTGGTGAGCACGGCACCCGGCCTCAAAGGCGGCGGAGATTTTAAGCAAGCCGAACTGGAAAATGGTTTGAAACTTTTGGTGCCTCAATTTGTGAAAGAAGGAGAAAAAGTCCGGATTCATGTAGATGATCTCAGTTATTTAGACCGAGTCACGACGAAAAGTTTGAAAAATGAGAAGGCGCCACCGCCTTCAAATTCCTAACTAGCTTTAAGACGGATTTGATTTGCTGCCCTCAACTTGAATCACGCCGCAACCCACTCGACCGCCGGCATTTCCAGTGGGTTGGCCAAAGTCGTCTTTTTTCTCATGAAGAATGACCGATCTTCCTTCGATGTTGTATTCTCCGCCGGTGACCGTCAATTCCGGAATAATTAAAAAGAGCGTACCTTCGCCATCTTCGTTGATTTCAATATTTCCAAAATCTCCGGCATGGGCTTGCATCATACCTTCTGTGGGAAGGAAGCCATGTTTGGTTTGTTTCGGATTGAAATGTCCACCGGCGGCGTTTCCGCCATCGCCGCAACTTCCCACTTCATGAATATGAATTCCGTGAAGGCCGGGCTCCGCACCAAAAATACTGACTTCAGTTCGGAGTCCTTCATCAGTATCTTGGAAACGAACGACCCCGACTAAGGTTGAATTTTCAGACGTGCCTTCCAGAATGGCTTTTGCGCTTGCGGCAAATGCTTGGTTTGAGAAACTCAAAATTAAGATTAAGAAAATGAGAATTTGATTCCCCATAAATTCTCCTTGTGGATTTAGGAATGGCTTTATTGTAACCTAATTTTGATGAAAAGTCGTTACAAAAAATCACTCGAATGATATATTCGAAGCTCTCAAATGGAAATCTTAGACGTCAGCGTTATCATTCCTACATACAATCGTATCAGTTATCTTCCGCGGGCAATCCGTTCGGTCTTAAATCAATCGCAAGTTTCATTTGAGCTCATTGTCGTAGACGATGGTTCCACGGACGGAACTCGGGAATTCATAGACCGTATGATCAAAGAAGATTTCCGCATCAAGTATTTCTATCAGAAAAATCAGGGCCCTTCGGCTGCTCGAAATCTTGGAATTCAATCCTCAAGCGCATCGTTCATTGCATTTTTGGATTCAGATGATGAATGGCTTGCCAAAAAATTAAAAGCTCAGATTGATTTCTTTAAACTTCATTCCGATTACTTAATTTGCCAGACTGAAGAGATTTGGATTCGAAACGGAAAACGGGTGAATCCGATGAACAAACATAAAAAATTGAGCGGATCTATTTTTGCCGAATCTCTCCCGCTTTCAATCGTTAGTCCTTCATGCGTGATGATGAGAAGAGAATTTTTTGATCACGTCGGGCTCTTCAATGAATTGCTTCCAGCTTGTGAAGATTATGATCTGTGGCTCCGCGCCAGCGCCCGTTTTCCGGTTGGGCTCGTCAAACAATTTTCCGTGATTCGCTACGGCGGTCATGAGGATCAGCGGTCCCGCCAGTTTCCGGTCATGGACCAGTTTCGCATTCAGTCATTGGTCAAGTTGATCGAATCAGGGATTTTATCCGAGGATCAGAGAAAGCTTGCAACATTAGAACTATCTCGAAAATGCAAGATTGTCCAGAACGGAGCCTTGAAACGCGGAAAAATAAACGAATTCCTTCCTCCTTTATGGGGGAAGGCTAGGATGGGGGTTGTAAAAAATATCCCCCCACCTTTGTCCTCCCCCATCCGCTACAAAACGCAGCGAGATTCGTCCACAAAGCGTTTTGGGACGGATTCCGCCAACGCTTTGTGGCGAACAAGGGGGGAGGAGGTTTAGAGCATCCATGATTAAACTCATCATTTACGATTTAGACGGGACCTTGATTGATTCCTCAAAAGATATTTCCAATTCGGTTAATGGGGCGTTAAAAGAATTGGGATTTCCGGAACTTCCGGAGTCACTCATACGGTCCCACGTGGGGAACGGAGTGATTCCGCTGATGAAACAGGTCTTACGCGAAGTTTCGGCCAGTCAGGATCTGCTTGAGCGCGCAGTTGATCTTTATAAATCCCGATATTCAGATCATTTGCTGGATGAAACCAAACTTTATCCGGAAGTTAAAACCGTGCTGGAATTTTTTAAACGCCGAAAACAAGTCATCATTACCAACAAAACCGCCGCATTTTCGCACCGAATTCTGAAAGGATTAGGTATTGATTCCTATTTTTTTGAGGTCATTGGCGGCGACCAAAGCCTTCCCAAAAAACCGGCTCCCGATTCTGTGTTAACCCTCATGACTTCTGTTGGTGCAAGTTGCGATGAAACTGTTTTGATTGGCGACAGTACAATTGATATTCAAACCGCCAAAAATGCCGGAATCAAAACCATCATTGTGACGTATGGATTTGACTCGCAAGCAAACATTGAATCTTCCAAGCCTGATTTTATCGTCCACCGACTGGGAGAAGTCCTGAATTTAGATTTGATGAAGTAGGCTTTAAAATGCTATCCTTTGCCATGGGTGCAGAAACCTTTAATTTCGTTATTTTGTCGTTTTGGTCACTTTTTGTGATCGTAGATCCGATTGGTCTGGTGCCTGCGTTTTTAGCCATGACTGAGCAGAGCAGCCCGAAAGACCGAATCCGGACGGCGAAGCTTGCCTCCATCGTCACTTTTTTTGTGCTGCTTCTGTTTGCCATCGGCGGAAATTTAATTTTAAAATCATTCAGCATTACGATTCCGGCCTTTGAAATTGCCGGCGGAATTATTCTTTTGAAAATCGCATTGGATATGCTTCAGGCCCGAAGGACGGCACTGAAGGAAACACCGGAAGAACAGGCGGAGGGTTCGACCAAAGATGATATTGCAATTACGCCTTTGGCGGTTCCGATGTTGGCCGGACCCGGAGCCATTACGGCTGTTGTTTTATTGGCTCAGCAATCAAGCGGTATCTTTCAAACTTCTATTGTCGTGGTCAATATTTTTGTTGTTTCCTTGATTACCTTTTTAGTGCTGCGCATCGCAGCTTCCAAATCTTCAATTTTTAGTGCGATTACCCTTAAAATTATGAGTCGGTTAATGGGACTTCTGCTGGCTGCCATCGCCGTTCAATTTATTTTAAACGGCGTTCAAAACGGGATTTCTCTTTGGTAATTAACAAATGCTTTTGATCCGAAGAATTTTCTTCTACCTCTTTATCCTCGCCTATCTCATCTATTGTCCCGTCCTCATTTTCTACGCCTTGGGCTATATTGTCCGCCCAGGAGAAAATCAAGCCATTGTCAAAAGCGGTTTAATTTATCTTTCGACAGCCCCCTCCGGAGCGACTGTTTATTTGGGCAACCGGAAATATTTTAGAAAAACGCCAGCCGTTTTGAGTGATCTTATCCCGGGTTCTTATGAGGTGGAGCTGACGCGTAAAAAATACAAACCATGGACCAAAACTGTTCCCGTTGAAGCAGGGAAGGCAACCGTTCTTGAGCAAATCCTCTTGTTGCCGAATCAGTGGAAAACCGAAAAATTAATTTCGGAATTTTTCGGCGATCTCATTCCTATCCTCGGCAGCCACTATTTGATTTTGGCCAAAAATGAAAATGCCGAAGACATTTTTATTTATGACCGCAAATTGGATGAGCTGGAAAAACTTTTTCCATTTTATTCACCCTTCGGAAAAGCGCGTGTCATGAAGTATTTTTTTACAGAAAAGAGCGCCAGTTTTATTCTTCAATTGGATACGGAATCGGGAGAAAAGTTTTTATGGATTACGCCGAGAAGAAAGGAAATCAGAATCAAAGAAGTGACTGCTTTATTTTCTGACAAACCTGAACATATTGAATGGGATCCCTCTGAGCACAAAACCTTGTTTTCCTTACAGAACGGTTATTTGGATGCCTTGAACTTAAGTGAAAAAACTGCCCAGCCCAAATTTATTTCAGATCTCCGTGGATTTGGAATTCATGAGAGAAAAATCTATGCTTTGAAAAATAATTTCACGGTGGAGCGCTTTAATTCACGAGGCGAAGAGGAGAAAGTACTGTTTAATGACGTTTTACTCGGCCAGAAATTGTTTTCCAAAGAGTTTTATCGAATTAAAATTCTGTCCGAGGATATTATTTTGTTTCTCGGCGAAGATGGATCTTTGATTGTAAACCGTTTTCCCTATCAATTTCTGGAAGAAGGATTGATTGGCCTTCAATTCGATTCAAAACAGGACCGGCTTTTGGTTTGGACCAAAGAAGCAATTGGATTCCTTCATTTTACAAAACCTAAAACCAACCCGGCTCAAATTTTTGATTCCGGCACTCAACTGATTTGGATTTACTCGAAAGGGACAAAAATAGAACAAGCGTTCTGGGTTTTTGATGGTTCGCATGTTTTGTTTCGTGATCAGAATAAAATTTATTTGATGGAACTAGAAACGTACGGAAAGCCGCACCTTTATGAACTTTTAGAGGTTCAGGATAAAAGTTCGATTTATTATCACGAAGATTCCGGAAATTTATATTATCTTGAAAAAGAAACGGGACACCTTTCTGCCCTTGAGCTTTTGCCCAGACAAGAAATTTTGACTCTGCCGTTTCCGGAACGAAAAGAAGAGCGGAAAAAAACCGAGATCGGAACCTTATGATCCCCCACCACTTTCCAAATAATTTAGCGTTCTACAATATAAACTTTAGATTGTTATTTTCCTTAGAAAGTGGTGGGGGATGAACTTTCATTATTCGAGACATAATCTAAGTGCTCGGGAAGCTTTTTTAGAGCGGTTGTTTGAAATTCTGCCGGGCTTAACAAGCTGGTCGATTCTCATTGGCATGTGCGCCATTTCTTTTTTCCAACCGTTGTGGGCGGCAGTTTTGATCATGGCTTTTGATTTTTATTGGCTGCTGCGGCTTTTTTACATGACCTTATTTTTGGTTTTGGCTTATTTGCGTCTTTCGTCGGAAGAAAAAACAGATTGGATGGAAAGAATCCGAGAAATTGATGGAAAAAGCCCGGTGAAGGGAATAAAGCCGGAAGGTTTTAAACAAAAATTATCGGATTGGATTCACCGGCGTAAACTGGGAGAACTTCAGAAGAGCGGAGCGTTGGCGCCCAAATCTTCTGATATTTATCAGCTCGTTATTTTTTCAGTGGTTCAAGAGCCCTCTCAAATTTTAGAGGCCGGGATTGTCAGTTTGGCTGCTCAAAAATTTCCGCCGAAAAAAATATTATGTTTGATCGCATTAGAAGGACGGGCCAAGGTATCTATTAAAGAAGGAGTCAGAGATCTCCAGAAAAAATACGCGCCTCATTTTTTTGATTTCTTAGTTGTGGAACATCCGGATGGTTTGCCGGGTGAGGCTCGCGTCAAAGGAGCGAATGTGACTTATGCAGCCAAAGAAGCCGCCCGGTATTTTCAAGCCAAATCCATTCCCTTTGAATACGTGATTGTTTCCTGTTTTGATGCCGATACCGTGGTGAACAGTGATTATTTTAGTTGCTTGACGTATCATTATTTAATTTATCCGGGCCGGCTTCAGGCCAGCTTTCAACCCATTCCCGTTTATCACAATAATATTTGGGAAGCCTCTGCTTTTGCCCGCGTCTTGGACATCGGTTCGTCTTTTTTTCAACTTATCGAGGCTACAGATTCCGATAAATTAGTCACCTTTTCCAGTCACAGCATGAGTTTTAAAGCTTTGGTGGAAGTCGGTTATTGGCCGGTCGATATGATTTCTGATGATTCAGCCATTTTTTGGAAAGCGCTGATTCATTTTGATGGAAAATACCGAGTTATTCCCATGTATGTGACGATTTCCATGGATGTGGTTTCGGGAGAAACTTGGCGGAAAACGATTACCAATGTGTACCGGCAAAAAAGAAGATGGGCTTGGGGCGTTGAGAATTTTCCGATTGTGATGAGAGGTTTTTTACACAATGGGAAAATTCCGTTGTTTGATAAACTCAAATATACCTTTAAACTTTTTGAAGACCATGTAGCCTGGGCGACATGGGCATTTTTGCTTACGGTGATTGGGTGGCTTCCGGTATTTTTTACCGGACGTGAATTTTCAAATTCGGTGCTTTATTACAGTACGCCTCGGATTACGAATACCATTTTTAATCTTGCCTCACTGGCTTTGATTACCACCATCATTCTGAGTTTTCTGTTGTTGCCGAAACAAAAAGTTAAATTTCATTTAATCAAACGGCTGATTTTGGCGATTGAGTGGCTGTTTGTGCCGATCGTGGTTGTATTTCTCAGTGCGCTGCCCGCCTTGGATGCTCAAACCCGTCTTATGTTTGGTCAATATATGGAATTTTGGGTGACCGAAAAAACGCGCAAAAAATAACTGCTAAACAGCTAAAACAAAGGGAATGTGGCGAGGCTTTGTTCTGCGATTTTAATGAATTGAGCGGGAAAAAGTCCGATTAAGAAAGTTCCCAAAAGGGAGACGATAACCACAATTTTAATGGGGATTGGATTCGTGAAGCGATTGGTGTTTTGGCCTTCGGTCAAATACATGGCTTTGACGATTTTGAAATAATAAAATGCTGCAAGAGCGGAATTAAGGGCAATGGCAACGGCGATGGCCAAAGCGTTGGCTTGAATGGCCGCCGAAAAAATATAAATCTTTCCAATAAATCCTGCTAACGGCGGAATGCCCGCCAGCGACAACAAAAAAACCGCCAGTGCAAACGCAAGAAGCGGCGCCCGTTTTGAAAGTCCGTTGTAAGCATCCAATTGATTCGTCCCCAAGTTGTGTTCAATGGCCAAAACGGTAAAGAAAGCACCTAAGTTGGTAAACAAATAAGCAGTGATATAAATTAGAACTGCTTGAAGGCCGAGCGTTCCCGGTACTGCGAATCCCACCAAAATATATCCGGCTTGAGCAATGCTGGAATAAGCAAGCAGACGTTTGACATCGGTTTGAGAAATGGCAATGACATTTCCGACCGTCATCGTAACAATGGACAAAATTCCAAGCAGATGGGCCCATTTGAAAACAAGGGCCGGAAAAGCGGTATATAAAATTCTGGCCAGCACGGCAAATCCGATGGCTTTTGGCGCGACCGTTAAGAAAGCAGTGATTGGTGTCGGCGCACCTTGATAAACATCCGGTGCCCACATGTGGAAGGGAACGATTGAAATTTTAAACCCCACGCCGACCAAAACAAATAGGAGTCCAATCAAAGCCATGGTCGGAACAGAAGTCGAATCTGAAAGTGCCGCTGCGATTCCTGCCAAATCAATCGTTCCGGTGATGCCGAACAAAAGTGACATGCCAAACAGCATAATTGCAGAGGAAACCGCGCCGAATAAAACGTATTTGAGCGATGCTTCACTTGAGCGTTTGTCAAAGGTTTGAAATCCCACCAATAAATAGGAGGTCAATGAAACTGATTCGATGGTCAGGAAAATCATCAATAAATTAGCGACGCCGCTCATAATCGTAAGCAAAGCGGCCATGGTCAGAAGAAGGATGTACAGTTCACCTCTAAATTTTTCTGAAATTTTTTCGTACACCAAACTGGATAAAATTGTCAAACCGATGGTTAGATAAGCGGCGGTCTTGAAGAAAAAAGTAAAGGGATCCCAAAGGTATTGATTCAAAAATAAACCTTCATCCGGATAAAAGGCCGGCGAAATTCGAAATGCGATCAGGATGGCTATGAAGCTGAAGATTCCGAGCCACTTCTTCTGTTTGATGAAAAAATCAAAAATCAAAACGGCCAGCGCAGCGCCGAAGAGAAAAATTTCGGACCGGATGAAATAAAGACTGTCGACGGCGTTCATCCCCCACCACTTTCTTGAATTATAAAGTTAATAGAATGATCCTTCATATATTTGGTTTTTATAAAGTGGTGGGGGATCAAGCGGGAAGGCCTCCTATGAGTTGAAGCAGCGCGTTCATCGTAGGCATGATGTACCTGAGCGCGACCATCGGATAAACGCCGATGAGCAGAACCAGAATCATAAGTGGAACCAAGGTGAATATTTCAGCTTTCGTGATATCGGGCAAAGACGCCCACTTTGGATTCAGCTTTCCAAGCAGTACCCTTTGGACCATATAAAGAAGATAAGCGGCCGCCAAGAGAATTCCCACGCAGGACGCAATCGTCATCCATCGGTATACCGGATAGCTTCCGATCAGGACCATAAATTCGCTGATAAATCCTGCGAGTCCCGGTAAGCCAAGTGAGGCCAGAGAAATAAAAATTAAAATGGAACCATAAACCGGCATTTTTGCCCAAATTCCGCCAAACGAATTCAAATCGCGCGTATGTGCGCGGTCGTAAAGCACGCCGACCAATAAGAAGAGTGCGCCGGTGATCATGGCGTGATTAAACATTTGAAGCATCGCGCCTGCAATTCCGGCTTCGGTGAAAACCGCCAGTCCAAGCAAAACAAATCCCATATGACTAACGCTGGAATAAGCCACCATTTTTTTGAAATCCGTTTGAGCAAAAGCAACAAATCCTCCGTAAATAATTCCAATCACGGCTAAAATTCCCATGAACGGGCCGAACCACCGCGCCGCTTCTGGAAATAAAGGATAACTAATTCGGAAAAAACCGTAAGTCCCCATTTTTAAAAGAACACCGGCCAGAAGGACGCTAATGGGCGTGGGTGCTTCCACGTGTGCATCCGGAAGCCAGGTATGAAACGGAAACACCGGAACTTTAATGGCGAAGCCCAGGAAAAAAGCCATAAAGAGAATTTGTTGGAACCGAAGTGCAAATTGATTGTGCGAGAGTTCTAAAATATTAAACGTATGGGGGTTGCTGTTGAAATAAAGCGCCACGATCCCGATCAACATGAACATGCTGCCAGCGAGGGTGTATAGAAAAAATTTGATGGCGGCATATTCTTTTCTTGACCCGCCCCAAATTCCGATCAGAAAATACATCGGAACCAAAACGACTTCCCAGAAAATGTAAAAGAGAAATAAATCAAGCGACAGAAAAGTTCCCATCATTCCAGTTTCCAGCAAAAGATAAAGAGCAAAATATTCTTTGACCCGTTCTTTGATTCCAAAAGAGGCAAGACAAGCCAGAAAAGAAAGCAGGCCGGTGGCAAAAATCATGAGAATGCTTATTCCATCCACGCCCAAATGGTAATATACATTTAGCTGCGGAATCCAAAGCGTGCGTTCTTGAAACTGAATCTGAGCGCTGGTCTGATCAAAAGATATCAGCAATTTCAGACTCAGTAAAAACATAAAGCCCGTTACGGCGGTTGCAATGAGTCTAATCACGCGCTCTTGCTTGTGAGGCATGAACATGATGGCAAACATTCCAGCCAACGGTAAAAAAACAAGCCAGCTTAAAATCGGCATACGACCTCCTCAGTCATCTTATGAAATTGAGACATAAAAAATGATTAATAGACCCAACAGCAACACAAATAAATAGTGGTGAAGGTATCCGGTTTGAACCAAACGAAGCGTTGCGCTGAGCCGGCGCACTACCCAACCCAACAGATTAACCAAACCGTCTACTACATACTGGTCGAACCAATTCTTAATTCCGCTGATCCAAATGGTTTTGAATCCAACTTCGTTGACGGTACGGTCAATAATGGAAACGTCAAATCGATATGAAAAATTGGCGATCCATTTAAACCAGCGGATGAAGGTGGCTTGATAAAGTTCATCGATCCAAAGTTTGTGATAGGAAGCTGAATAAAGAATCCAATTTTTTTGGGCAAAATGTTTGGGAAGTTCTGGCTTGAGAATATAAAAAACAACCGCCAATAAAAAACCAAGCACACTCGTGGCAATTGAGAGTGTTACAACAAACAAATTCATATGAAGTTCACCATGAGCATGGCCGCCGCTTAAAAAAGTTTGGAACCAATGATTCATCCAAGGAGATCCCACCAAACCAATCAACGCAGAACCAACCGCTAAAATCATGAGCGGAAGGGTCATGGTGAGAGGAGATTCATGCGGATGTCCATGCCCTCTTGTTTTTCCAAAAAAAGTCAGGAACAGCAGCCGGAACATATAAAACGAAGTCATCGCAGCGGTAATGAGCAAAGTCCAAAAAATGATTAGGTGTTGAGAATCAAAAGCAGCGAGCACAATTTCATCTTTGCTCCAAAATCCGGCAAGCGGCGGAACGCCAGCAATCGCCAAAGTGGCGATGACGAACGTCCAAAATGTGATTGGCATTGATTTTCTCAAGCCCCCCATTTCACGCATGTCTTGGACGCCGCTGCCGTGAATGACACTGCCCGCGCCTAAGAAGAGCAGAGCTTTGAAAAATGCATGAGTCATTAAATGAAAAGTACCGGCGTGCATTCCACCCACGCCTAAAGCGGCAATCATGAATCCCAATTGGCTAATCGTTGAGTAGGCCAAAACTTTTTTGATGTCCATTTGAGTAATCGCAAAAAAGGCTGCCATAAATGCCGTCAAAGTCCCGATAAATGCAACCACTTGTGAAGCATCGGGGGCCGCATGAAAAAGCGGAAACAGGCGTGCGACCATATAGACACCAGCAGCCACCATAGTTGCGGCATGAATTAAAGCACTGACCGGAGTCGGACCTTCCATGGCATCCGGAAGCCAGACGTGCAGGGGAAATTGGGCCGATTTTCCAACGGCGCCGCAAAATAACAAAAGTGCGCTGACGGTTAACAAAACTGGAGATTGAGCGCGAAGGAGTTCCGGCTGAATATCCATAAACCGGACGGTTCCGGTAGCGTAAAAAAAAGTTGCGATTCCCAGAAAAAATCCGACATCTCCGATTCGGTTGGTGATGAATGCTTTTCTTCCGGCTTCGGCTGCTTCTTTTTTCTCAAACCAAAAACCAATTAAAAAATAAGAACAAACACCGACCAATTCCCAAAATAAATAAATTTGGACTAAGTTGGGCGAGAGCACAAGTCCCAGCATGGAGAATAAAAATAAAGACAAATACGCAAAAAACCGCGGATATCGGAAATCGCCGTGCATGTACCCTACGGAATAAATGACGATGAGCGTTCCGATGAAAGTTACGACAAAAAGCATGACGGCTGAGAGTGGATCGACAGCAACACCAAATTCAAGTGGGATTTTATTAATGATGAGCCAGGTAAAAGTGCTATAAAAAGTTTTTCCTTCGATGATGCGGGAAATAACTAACAACGAAAGCAGACAAGAGCCTGTGCTGGCTAAAATAGCCACCCACGCACTTTTTTCTTTCAGCTGCTTGGAACAAAAAACAATTCCGATGAATGAAAGCAGCGGAAGAATGGGAATAAGTGCAATTTGAATCACCATTTTAAGAGATCGATTTCATCGGTGTAGATCGTTTTCTGGTTTCGGTAAATGGAAAGCACAATGGCAAGTCCGACGGCGGCAGTAGCCGCAGCTAAGACAATAATGAAGATCACAAAAATTTGCCCGAGCTCAGCAGGCGCTTCGAGTGAACGTGAAAAAGCAATCAAATTGATATTGACCGAATTAAGCATGATTTCAACGGACATCAAAATTCCGATGGCATTCCGGCGGGTGAGAGCGCCGTAAAGCCCGATTAAAAATAAAAGACTCGTAAAAACAAGCATGTGTTCTAGCGGAATGGCCATTATCGGTCACTCCTGGCCACAACGACAGCGCCGATTAATGCGATCAAAAGTACAATCGATACTAACTCAAATGGAAAAACAAATTTGCCCATCAAAGCTTTTCCGAGTTCAACCGCATTCGTCATTTTCGGCAAGGCCGCAACTTTCCAAGGTGTTTTGAGAACGGCCGAAACTAAAAATGATCCCAAGAGGACAATTAAAACCAAAACCGGAAGTTGCTGGCGATTACTTTGAGAAACGGATGGGTCCGCAATTTTAGAAGTCAACATAATGGCAAAAATCACGAGCGTCATAATGGCACCGACGTAGAGTAAAATTTGAACGCCGGCGATAAATTCAGCGTGCAGAAAAAAATAAATGATTGAAACCCCGAGCAGCGTAAAGGCCAGAAAAATTGCGGAATGAAATAAATTGCGCGTTGTCACCGTCAGAAAAGCAGTGATCAAAAGCCCGCACAAAATTCCGTAGAGTGAAATGGTGGCCAGGGAACCGAAAAAAGTCATGAGTTAATCCTGATATGCATAATAATATTTTCGTTTCTTGGGTATTTCGGGTCTATTTATGAAATAAAGCACGGTTAGGCAAACCGCCAAAATTAAAAAGGTGACCACATAATTAGTCGGTGCTTTTAGTTCCAGCCAAATACCGGTAACCAAAATATTAACGATGGAAAGAGGAAGTAGAAATTTCCAAGCGAAACCCATCAATTGATCGACGCGAAGTCTTGGAAGTGTGCCGCGAAACCACATCATGACAAATACGAGCGCATACGTTTTGATGAAAAACCAAACCCAACTGGGAAGCCACGGACCTTGCCAGCCGCCGAGATAGAGCGTTGCAACGATGGCGGAAATGGAAAAAGTATTCATGAATTCCGCCATGTAAAACAGTGCAAATTTCATTCCACTATATTCAGTATGAAATCCAGCCACAATTTCGGATTCACCTTCTGGCAAATCAAAAGGCGTTCGATTGACTTCAGCGACGCCGGTTAAAAAAAACAGCAGAAATCCAACAATTCCCCATGGTGTAAAGACAAACCAATTCAATCCGCTTTGGGCTTCGACAATGCTCACTGTTGAAAAAGATCCCACGATGAGAAGAACGGGAACGATGGAAAGAACCATGGGAATTTCATAAGAAATCATTTGCGCCACAGAGCGCATTCCGCCGAGGAGTGAAAATTTATTCCGGGAAGCCCAGGCCGCTACAAAAATCCAAATCGTGGTGGTGGAGGAAAGCGCCAGGAAAAACAAAATTCCAATCGATAAATCAACGGCCACCATGCCTCTTCCAAACGGAACGACGGCAAAAATAAGAAGCGCCGGAATGACAATGACCACCGGAGCTAAAAAATGCGCAAATTTATCAGCGCTTGCCGGAACGATATCTTCTTTGGTCAGCATTTTGACGCCATCTGCCAATGGTTGAAGCAAACCCCAAAAACCCACCCGGTTGGGACCATAGCGGTTTTGAATTCGGCCGACGAGTTTTCGTTCCAGCAAAGTCATATACATCATCGTGACCGGACCAAAAACAGCAATGGCGGTGACACTGATTAAAATAGAAACCAAAATGACCATCCACGCCGGAAGGAAACTTTCAGCAAGATGCAGGACGCTGTGTTTTAAGGAAACAAAAAGCTGATCCATAAATTTAAACGTCATTGCGAGGAGCGTAGCGACGAAGCAATCTATGATCTGAGATTGCTTCGCTCACTTCGTTCGCTCGCAATGACGGATTTGTTTTTTCCATTAGTTCGTTTGAGCTGGCGGTGGTGCCGACGGCGCTGGTTTAACTTCTTTTTGCTGGGCTTTTTCACGTAATCTTTTATCCACATCATTCGCATCGTTCGGTCGAATTTTATGAAAGTATTCATTGGTTTTTAATAAATCATCTTTATGATAATTTAAATCTTCAAAGCGTCCGTATTCTGCCAATTCAAATTCATGATCCATAAAAATCGCATCAAAAGGACAAACTTCCTCGCAAATGCCGCAATTCATGCAAATCGAAAAATCAATGTCAAACACCTTCGGCCGCTTTAGCGGTTTTCCGGCTTCGTCGGTATCGCGAACGATGGTGATGCATTTCGGCGGGCATTCCTTGGCGCAAATATCGCAAGACACGCAGCGTAAATCTTCCGGTTTGTCGTCGTAAATAAGAAACGGAAAATTCCGGAAGCGTTCTTTCTCCGGCAGCCGTTCTTCTGGATATTGAATCGTCGTCAGTCGCTCTTTTGAAAAGTAGCTGAGCACAAAATTTTTAAACGTGACGATCATTCCTTTTATGATACCCCATCCAAACATTATCGGTCTACCTCTCCTAATACGATGTCGACGCTGCCTAAATTGATGATTGCGTCTGCGACTTTGTAACCCAGGCACATGTCTTCTAAAACGGTTAAATTAATAAAACTAGGCGCGCGAACATGATAACGATATGGCTTCGCGGTGCCATCGCTGACCAAATAAAATCCCAGTTCGCCTTTGGGGGCTTCAATGCGGCTGTACCCATCGCCTTTCGGAAGTTTGAAATTTCTCGGCGTTTTTGCAGCCACCGCGCCGGCCTTGCTGATAATTTCACCTTCTGGAATTTCTTTGATGGCTTGGTCTAAAATTTTAATACTTTCGCGCATTTCCAAAATCCGGATGTAATAACGGTCATATACGTCTCCATGATCTCCGACGGGAACACGGAATTTAAACCGGTCATAAATAGAATAGTGATCCACTTTTCGGATGTCATACGGAACGCCGGTGGCTCGAAGCATGGGGCCGGATAGACCCGCGTTGATGGCTAGCTCTTTTGAAATAATTCCAACGTTTTGACAACGCGCCATGAGAATTTCATTTTCACTGAGCAGTTTTTCAAATTCATCCAAGAATTTTGGGTAATTATTAATGATTTGTCTCACACGAGGAATGAAATCTCCGGTCACGTCCACTTTCAGCCCGCCAAAGCGAAAATAATTGCACATCATTCGGCTGCCGGCCACGGCTTCAAAGAGATCCAAAATTTTTTCGCGTTCGCGAAACGCATAAAGGATCGGCGTAAAAAAAGCACCCAAATCATTGAGTAAAAATCCAATCAAGAGCGTGTGATTCACGAGCCGCGTCAGCTCAGCCATGATGACCCGAAGATATTGAGCGCGTTCCGGCACTTCCAAATTGGCCATTTTTTCAACCGCTGTTGCGTAGGCAAAATTGTTTGTCATGGAACAAATGTAATCGAGTCGATCCGTAAACGGCATGCTGCCCAGATACGACATATTCTCGGCGAGTTTTTCGTGATTCCGGTGAAGGTAGCCCATCACGGGTTTGAGCCGAACAATCGTTTCACCGTCGAGTGAAACATTCATCTGAAACACACCGTGCGTGCTCGGATGTTGAGGCCCGAGATTGACTTCTAAGGTTTGCGTTTCAAGTGCTGAATCTTTTAACGTGTATTCCATATATCCTTTATGTCATTGCGAGCGAAGCGAAGCAATCTCAGTGCTGAGATCGCCACGCCCGCCTTCGGCGGGCTCGCGATGACGGGGGGGTCAAAATTGTTCTACCGGACGGTCTTGGTCTTCCTGAACATAATCTTTTCTGAGCGGATGATATTGAAAACCTTCCCACATTAAAATTCGCCGGAGGTCCGGATGGCCTTCAAAATGAATTCCGAGCAAATCATAAGCTTCACGTTCCTGGAATTCCGCGCTGCGCCAAAGAGGAGTCACAGATGGAACCACACTTTTTTCCATGTCCGTTCTAACTTTGATAGCGAGTGGGCCGTGCTGCTTGGATACGGAATATAAATGATAGGCCACTTCCAAATATTGCCGGTAATCCGTGCCCGTTACGGAAGATAAATAATCCATCGCATATTCGGGGTCGTTTTTGAGAAAGGCCGCGATCTTAAGCAAATCTTCTTTGGGGACGATCAGATTTCCGTCTTCAATAGTAATGGCAGCGCCCGGAAATTTTTGATTCAAATCGGCTTGAACTTCTGTAGGCGATTTCATTTTCCAGTCGTGATTTTACGGGTTTGTTTGGGCGTAAAAATTTCGGGATTATACGGCGGATTCAGTCCATTAGGTCCAAATTCGGGAATCAAAAATTCACGTTTCAGGCCTTTTTGGTACCATTCTGTTTTTTCAATTTCTTGCGAATCAATTTTTTCCTGAAGTTTGATAAGCCCGTGAAGTAGTGCTTCCGGCCGTGGTGGACATCCCGGCAAATGAACGTCGACAGGAATGAATCGGTCGATTCCTTTGAGGACATTGTAGCCGTCGATAAATGGACCACCTGCAATGGAACATGCGCCCATGGTGATGCAGTATTTTGGCTCCGGCATTTGATTGAAGAGACGAACGACTTGCGGCGTCATTTTTTTCGTGACGGTTCCGGCCACAATCATTAAGTCTGCTTGACGCGGTGAAGGCCGAAAAAGTCCGGCGCCGAATCGATCGATGTCATATCGCGCGCATGCGGTAGCGATCATTTCAATCGCGCAGCAGGCAAGGCCGAACTGGAGCGGCCAAATAGAAGAGCGGCGGCCCCAATTATAAAGAGAATTCAACGTAGTGACAAAAACACCGCTTTTGTGAAGCTCGCTTTTTAAGCCTTCATCGACTTGAGCTACATTTTTGGCCAGGTCCATTATTTCCACTCCAAGATGTTTTTTTGCCATGCATAAATCAGACCAAAAATCAAAATTCCGAGAAAAATGACCATTTCAATTAAGGCGAAAAATCCGAGCTGGCGATACGCTACGGCCCAGGGATAAATGAAGATCACTTCAATATCAAAAATGACAAAAATTAAAGCATATATATAGTATTGGGCTTTGAATTGGATCCAGGAATCGCCTTTGGATTCTACGCCGCATTCATAGCTGGAAGACTTAATGGGATTGGGCTTTCTCGGAGCAATAAACCGGGCCAGAATCAAAGGCAATAGGGGAAATGTGATGGCAACCAGAAAAAAAATCCCAATAAATAAATAATTATATTCGTATGAGTTCGGCAGCATCCTATTCCTTCAAAAAAAGTTAGCTTATCGGAAACCGAAAGGTATGTCAATCCATCAGAGTCTTCAGGAGATGGGAGAAGTAACCTCCCCAAAACCGCATAAAAGGGTGAACTTTATAGGCCTCCAATCCGATACAGATAGGCTAAGAGTGTAAGTTTTTTGATACAGTTGTAAGTCATTTATTTATATGTATTTAGGTATTCATGGCATATTCAAAAATTTGGTGCTATACTTTCAGTGTTCTTAAGCAGCACCGTAGTTAACGCTAAAGGAGGCGTCAAATGAATCGTACGTTGCAATTGGGGTTGATCACGTTCTTGCTTTTCTTTGTGTCTGTGACTGCATCAGCAGACCAGGTGAGGCAGGCAACGCTTACTAATTTTGCTGGTGAAGTGATGATCCGGCAAGGTGGCGGTGACTGGAAGTCGGCAATGCCCGGCACCATCATGAAAATTAACGACGAACTCAAAACTTCCTCTGGAGCATCTGCTGAAGTGCTCCTGGATAATGGAAGCGTTAAAATTCGTGAAAACAGTCAATTCAAAATTGACACCATGGATTTGAATCCTGTGACGGGTGAGAAAACTACTTATTTGAATCTTGCTCTCGGACGGATTTTAATTCAGGCTGAAAAACTTCAAGGCAATTCGAAGTTTGAAGTTCGAACGCCGACTTCTACTACTGGTGTTCGCGGCACGGTGTTTGAAGTGAGCGTTGATTAAGTGACAGACTAAGAAATATACACATGGCGAGCCAAGCGCCGGCAGGTCTTGTCGAAAGACCTGAGGATCTTTTTAGAAGAACCAAACGAGAAGCGGCGTTCTATCTGAACTTTCTCCGCCGTCAGTACCTGGTTCAATTCTTAGTCTGTCTTTTTATTATTCTCATCCATCTGTTTCTTCTTTCCACGCCACTCTTCGGGCGTTTCGAATATATCTTTCTAGATTATTTTTTCAGACAACGGCCCATGCAGCCCGTTCATCCGGACATTGTTTATATTGAAATTGCAGAAGACAGTGTTCAAACAATGGGACGCTGGCCATGGCCGCGTCAATATCATGCGGTCATGACGCATCTGTTGACTGAATGGAAAGCAAAAGCCATCGTTTTCGATATGCTGTTCAGTGAATCCAGCACGGAACTTGACGATGGAGCGTTAAAAGAGTCGTTTCAAAATTCACAACAAGTTTATTTATCCACAGCGTTGGAACAACAAGGAAATGAGAAAACGTGGATTCATTCCCTTCCAGATTTTGAAGAGTCCGCCAAAGGAGTTGGCCATATTAATGTGGTGCCGGACCGGGACGGAACGCTCAGAAGAATCCGGCCTTATTTGGAATATAACGGCGAAGTCCATCCTCACTTAGCCCTTCGTGTGGCCTACGATTTTCTAGGAACACCCGATAAGATTTCGGAATGGAAAAAAGAAAATGAATTATTAATTAATTGGGCTGGAAAATGGAACGAAACATTTAAGCATTATTCATATGTGGATTTGATTAAAAGTTTTGAAATGATCGAGCATGGCCAAGAGCCCCTTATTTCTCCCAAAGAGATCGAAGGCAAAATTTGTTTGATTGGTCTCACCGCCTTCGGCCATTCGGATATTAAAGCCACTCCGATTGAACCTGCTTACCCTGGTGTTGGCGTGCATGCCAATGTCATCAATAACATTTTAACCAACCGGTTTATTCATGCTGCATCATTTAAGACCAACGTTTTCTGTTTAATCACCGTTGGTTTACTGGCATCGGCTTTGTTTGTTATTTTTCGAACCGTGAGTGGACTAATTGGCGGACTTTTTATCGGCATTGTCTGGACCTTTGTTGCCTATTTTTCTTTTGCTCAATATGGGCTGTGGATTTATGCCGTACAACCGCTGGCTCTGATTATTTCACTTTACGTTTTTTCAACCGTTTATGTCTTGATTCTCAAAAATGCCGAACGAATCCGCTTATTTCGTCTGGCCACACGCGATGGTCTGACGGGGCTATATGTGATTCGTCATTTCAGATTGTTGCTGAATCAAAGTGTGCAGGAATTCCAAAAGCGTAAAAAGCCGTTGTCCGTTATTTTAAGCGACATCGATTTTTTTAAAAAAATAAACGATACCTATGGTCACGCATGCGGAGATATGGTCCTTAAAGAAATAGCAAAGCTGATCCAAACATCCATCTTGGATGAAAGCGGAAAAGAAGAACACGTTGCTGCGCGTTATGGCGGAGAAGAATTTATTATCATGCTGAAAAATTTTAATCTTTCAGATGCCGCCTTTAAGTTTGCGGAAAATCTGAGAAAAGAAATAGAAAAGCAGAAACTTGTTTGGGAAGGAAAACCGATTCCGGTGACGATTAGTTTGGGAGTTTCAACTCTGCATCCCGGGGAAAAAATGCCGGATTTAATGGTTCACCGGGCGGATGCTGCTTTATATCGAGCGAAAGAAGAAGGCCGTAATCGGGTTTGTGTTGAAGACAAGAAATAATTAAATTTTATTTTTAGTCATCCCATTCTTCGTTATATACATTTCGTTCGCGGGTTTGATGAACTAAATCGCGAAAATCAATTTGCCCCAATTCCTGCCAGTTTACGATCCCGGTAGAACGGCTTTGTTCAAAAACCAGATCACGTTCATCTTCTAAGTGTTTAGGCGATTTCGGATTCATAAAGTGATGGGTCTAAGACCCACAAGGTTTGAAAGTGCGGATATTTCGAATAAATGGAGTTCAGTTGTTTGGTCATGAGGCCATCGGTCAACGCATCTAAGTAAGCAGTGAGCTCATCAATTCTTAAAATAGCATTGGCTTGTTCCAGGGAATCTTGAGGCGGCCGTAGAACAAATTCAATTTGGGCGCGCCGGCGTTCATAATAAAGTCGTGTGACTTCACTTAGAATATCATCGCGCAACTCAATCATTAATTTTTCCCGAGAATCAATAGATGTTTGAGCCGAATTCCAAATTAAATCAGACAGCTGCCAATTCAGATCAAAATTAAAACCGCGCTTTTTATCCGGTGGTCCAACGATGTACCGGTCCGGTTCATTGGTGCTGCCTCGATCAATATCCACCGTGTCTGTCGTAGAAAAATCTTTTCCGACAGATAAAGAAGGAACCAATGCTTTAAGTCGGGAGGTCCATTGCCATCTTTTGGTTTTGGTCTTGCTTACATTGGCATAATGAATGGCCTGTTTTTGAACTGCGCTAATTGAGGGCTCGTAATAAAAAAATTGACTCAACAAATTCCATCGGTCCGCGGAGAATAAATGGATTTGATCCGGATAGAACAGCGAAGAATCCACCGTAATTTTGTAAACCGAATTTTCAGTGACAGCATATAAAATTTCAGAAGCGCCGGAGGAAACCAATGTTAATCGTTTTATCCTTTGCGTGCTCAGGCCAAACGAAAGCTCTTTCCAGCGTTTTTCTTTTGCCAGATAGAAATAAACACTTTTTTCAGTGGCCGCAAAAAAAGTGTTTTGAGAAGCGGAATAAACTAAATCGATGATTGGCGTTTTAGGCAGTCCGCTGTCGGGAAGATGTTCCCAGTAATTTCCTTCATCTTCACTGATTAAAATCCCATGTTCGGTAGCCATGGCAAGCGAAGAAGAGGGAGTGATCAAGATGGTTTTGATTTTTGCGGCTGGCTCGCTTGAATTTTCGTCAGGATCAGTTTCCAGATTTTCATGTTCTTCCCCAGAAGCTGTTCGCAGGACATACACACGATCTAAACGGTTTTGAGCAGGAAGTATTCGGTAGAGTCCTTTGTCCGTTGCAACGAAAAGTTCATTATTTTGAGAGTCTGTCTTCAGTTGATGAATGAGACGACGTTCAAACCCATGAGTTTTTTCCCACTGCCGGCCGTTATCGTGGCTGACAAACAGCCCGCGTTCGGTACCCAGGTATAAAATGTGTTTTCTTGCGGGATCATACGTTAGGCTACGAACAGAATGCTCACCCTGAATTCCACCAAATATTTTCTTCCATTTTTTGCCTTCGCTCTTAGATTCGAACAATCCTTCCGAGGTTAAAAGAAAAATGCGGTTCTCATCAAATTGAAGATCATAAATTTCTGTATCGGTCCCAAGTTTTAGAATCTGCTTCCAATCTTTTCCGTGATTGGAAGAGGCGTATAGATTTCCCCTCGTCGCCAGAAACGACAAAGCGGATTTTTCAGGATGAATTGCAATGAACCGAGTTTGTTCATTGGGCGGAAGATAGGGGAGGGCTTGCCAGCTTTGACCGAAAGCGCATTTCGTGTATACTGCGCCCCATAAAGTAAGCGAATAAATCAGCGTGAAAATTGGAACTTTCAGTAATTTCATAGATTGATTTAAAATCATCATTAATATAATTATATTTCATTATAAGTCAAGATCTATTTAAGGAGCTCCATGGCACTTAAGATTGGAATTGTAGGGCTTCCCAACGTTGGCAAATCTACCGTTTTTAATGCCTTAACCAAGGCAGGAGCGCAAGTTGCAAATTATCCCTTCTGCACGATTGACCCTAACGTTGGCGTGGTTCCGGTGCCAGATATCCGGCTCCAAAAATTAGCCGACATTTATAAGCCCAAGAAGATTACGCCCACCACCGTTGAGTTTGTTGATATTGCCGGACTTGTCAAAGGCGCTTCGACTGGTGAAGGATTGGGCAATCAATTTTTGGGCCACATCAAAGAAACGGACGCCATCTTACATGTCGTCCGGTGCTTTGAAGATCCAGACGTAATTCATGTTTCGGCAACGGTGGATCCGATTCGTGACATTGAAGTCATTAACACAGAACTGTGTCTT
>ORMF011000077.1_pt1 | contig 21727 bp, 16 predicted proteins | sample 1779871 | NCBI WGS metagenome assembly ORMF01 (sample SAMEA104232316, study PRJEB22302) | groundwater metagenome | biome: forest; feature: aquifer; material: groundwater | place: USA | collected 2011-08-07 | depth 5.4 m | reverse complement strand
CGTAAAAGTCACCCTCGGCCCCAAAGGCCGCAATGTGGTCATCGAAAAGAAATTCGGTTCCCCGACCATCACCAAAGACGGTGTCACGGTCGCGAAGGAAATTGAACTCGAAGAACCTTATGAAAATATGGGCGCGCAGATGGTCAAGGAAGTCGCGTCCAAGACTTCTGATAATGCCGGCGACGGAACGACCACCGCCACCGTACTGGCCCAGGCGATTTTCCGCGAAGGCCTGAAGAACGTCACGGCCGGCGCGAATCCGATGGCGCTTAAACGCGGCATCGATAAAGCCGTGGAAGCGATCGTTGAAGAGCTGACGAAATTCGCGAAAGCCATCGGCAAGGATAAAAAAGAAATTGCGCAGGTCGCCACGATCGCCGCCAATTCCGATGAAACCATCGGCAGCCAAATCGCCGAAGCCATGGAAAAGGTCGGCAAAGACGGCGTGATCACGGTCGAGGAATCCAAGACCATGGCCACGACGCTCGATGTGGTTGAAGGCATGCAATTCGACCAGGGTTATCTCTCCCCGTATTTCGTGACGGACGCCGAGCGCATGGAAGCCGTGCTCGAAGATCCGTTCATCCTCATTAATGAAAAGAAGATCTCCTCCATGAAGGACCTGCTCCCGGTGCTCGAAGCCGTGGCCAAGTCCGGCAAGCCGCTGGTCATTATCGCCGAAGAAGTTGAAGGCGAAGCGCTGGCGACCCTCGTGGTGAACAAGATCCGCGGGACCCTCAATGTCTGCGCCGTGAAAGCGCCGGGATACGGCGACCGCCGCAAGGCCATGCTCGAAGATATCGCGATCCTCACGGGCGGCAAGGCTGTTACGGAAGACCTCGGCATCAAGCTCGAAAATGTGACCATCAAAGACCTGGGCCGTGCCAAACGCGTGACCGTGGATAAAGACAACACCACGATCATCGAAGGCGCAGGCAAAAGCGCGGATATCAACGGCCGCATCGGTCAGATCAAAAAGCAAGTCGAAGCCTCGGATTCGGACTACGACAAAGAAAAACTGCAGGAACGCCTGGCGAAACTTGCCGGCGGTGTTGCGGTGATCAATGTCGGCGCAGCGACCGAAACCGAAATGAAGGAAAAGAAAGCGCGCGTAGAAGATGCGCTGCACGCGACCCGCGCGGCAGTGGAAGAAGGCATTGTGCCGGGCGGCGGTGTTGCGCTGCTTCGCGCCAGTTCCGCGCTCGATAAACTCAAACTCACGGGCGATGAAAAGATCGGCGCTCAAATCATACGCCGGGCCATCGAAGAACCGCTGCGCCAGATTGCCGCGAATGCCGGCGATGAAGGCTCGGTCGTTGTGCGCCAAGTGATCGAAAGCAAAGGCAATGTGGGCTACAACGCCGCGACCGGTAAGTTTGAAGACTTGGTTTTGGCGGGTATCATCGATCCCAAAAAAGTCACGCGCACCGCGCTGCAAAATGCGGCCAGCGTCGCGGCTCTGCTGCTCACAACCGAAGCTCTGATCACTGATTTGCCGGAAGAAGATAAGGGTGCCGGCGGAATGCCTCCGGGTGGAATGCCCGGCGGTATGGGTGGTATGGGCGGCGGGATGGGATATTAATTTTTCAAATCCGAAATACTAAACAAATTCCAAACTCCAATTTTGAAACATTCGAATTTGAGATTTGTTTAGAATTTAGAAATTAGAATTTAAAAGGAGATTATAAAATGGCTAAGATTAAACCGTTGGGCGACAAGATCCTCGTAGAAATCCTCGAAGCTGAGGAAAAAACCAAGGGCGGAATTATCCTGCCCGATACCGCTAAAGAAGAAAAGACCGAAGGCAAAGTCATTTCCGTCGGCGGCGGCAAAGTGCTGGAATCCGGCAAGGTGCAGCCCCTGGAAGTAAAAAAGGGCGACAAGGTCATCTTCGGCAAATATTCCGGCGATGATATCCAGATCGACGGCAAAAAGCACAAGATCATCAAAGAATCTGAAGTTCTTGCTGTTTACGAAGGGAACTAACCATGGGTAAACAACTCCATTATTCAGAAGACGCCCGCCAGCGCCTAAAACGCGGCGTGGACATCCTGGCGCGCGCCGTGGGCGTGACGCTCGGACCGCGCGGCCGGAATGTCGCGATTGACCGTAAGTTCGGCTCGCCGACCATTACCAAGGACGGCGTCACCGTAGCCAAGGAAATTGACCTCAAGGACCCGGAAGAAAACATGGGCGCCCAAATGGTCCGTGAAGTGGCTGAAAAGACTTCGGATCAAGCCGGCGACGGGACAACCACCGCCACGGTATTGGCCCACGCGATTATCACCGAAGGCCTCAAGAACGTGACCGCCGGTGCCAATCCGATGGCGCTTAAGCGCGGCATTGATGCGGCCACGGCGCAAGTCGTGGAATCGATCAAGAAACTTTCCAAGTCCGTGAAGGGCAAGGAAGATATCAAAGCCGTCGGCACGATTTCCGCCAATGGCGATACCACGATCGGCGAACTCTTGGCGGATGCGATTGATAAGGTCGGCAAAGACGGCGTCATCACGGTCGAAGAATCCAACACGCTCAAGACCGAACTCGAGCTCGTAGAAGGCATGCAGTTTGACCGCGGCTACATTTCCCCGTATTTCGCGACCGACGCCGAACGCATGGAAACGGTCCTCAAAGAACCGTATATCCTGCTCTATGAGAAAAAGATTTCGGCGATCAAGGAATTGATCCCGCTGCTCGAAAAAGTGGCGCGCCTCGGCCGTCCGCTGCTGATTATCGCGGAAGACCTCGAAGGCGAAGCGCTCGCGACGCTCGTGGTGAATAAGATGCGCGGCGTCTTGAATGTCGCTGCCGTCAAAACACCCGGCTTCGGCGACCGCCGCAAGGCCATGCTGGAAGATCTGGCGCTCCTCACCAAAGGCCAGTTCATTTCCGAAGACCTCGGCATCAAGCTGGAGAATGTGGACGTCAATCAGCTCGGTTCCGCTCAGCGCGTTGTGATCGACAAGGACAACACGACGATCATTGACGGCGCCGGCGCCCAGAAAGATATCAAGACGCGCTGCGAGCAGATCCGCAAGCAGATCGAAAATTCCGATTCGGAATATGACAAAGAAAAACTGCAGGAACGTCTGGCAAAATTGTCAGGCGGCGTGGCCGTGATCAAGGTCGGGGCCGCGACAGAAGTCGAAATGAAGGAAAAGAAGGCGCGCATGGAAGACGCCTTGCACGCGACCCGCGCGGCCACGGAAGAAGGCATTGTGCCGGGCGGCGGCGTTGCTTTTCTGCGCTCGCTGTCCTCGATCGCAAGCCTGAAACTCGAGGGGGATGAAGCCACGGGCGCGGCCATTATCAAGCGCGCTCTGGAAGAACCCACCCGCCGCATGGCCCAGAACGCGGGCTTTGACGGTTCCGTCGTGGTCAAAACGATCCTTGAGAACAAGGGCAGCTATGGCTTTAACGGCGCGACCGGTGAATACGGCGACCTCGTGGCCGAAGGCGTCATTGACCCGACCAAGGTCGTGCGCTGCGCCCTCGAAAACGCGGCCAGCATTGCCGGTCTGTTTCTCACGACCGAATGCTCGCTGTCGGACACTCCCAAGAAGGACGAAGACGATAAGAAAAAAGATAAGAAGTCTTCAGCCTACGCGGGCAGCGTTTCTTAATCCGCAGAATTAAATAAAAAAAGCCACTTGCCGGAAACGGCGGGTGGCTTTTTTTATTTAAAAATCTATTTGCGAAATGCTTGCAACTTGCTAAGCTACGTCAACCTTGAGGAGTGCATGGCCAAGAAAAAGACAGAAGCCCCCGCTGCCGCCCACGGCAAAGTAAGAGAAAAGTGGGGCAGCCGTATCGGCCTTGTTTTTGCGATGGCGATGAATGCCATCGGCATCGGCAACTTCCTCCGTTTCCCCGTCCAATGCGCCTCGAACGGCGGCGGCGCCTTCATGATCCCCTATTTCGTCGCTTTCATTATGATCGGCATCCCGCTGATGTGGATCGAATGGGGCATCGGCCGTTTCGGCGGCAAATACGGCCACGGCACAACTCCCGGCATGTTCCACTATCTTTGGAAAAATCCGGCCGCTAAATATATCGGGGCAATCGGTCTGTTCCTGCCTTTCGGTATCTTGATCTATTACAATTACATCGTGTCCTGGACACTGGCCTATAGTTTCTTCTCTTTGAGCGGCAAATATTTTTCCGTGCCTAACCATCAGCACATGGTTGAATTTCTAGCCGCTTATCAAGGGAAGGTCAGCAACGAATATTTTGACGGCTACGGCATGGCCTTTTTATTTCTCTTTATAACCATCGCGCTTTTAACGTGGGTCCTTTCCCGCGGGCTGGTCAAAGGCATTGAGATGCTTTGCACGTGGTGCGTACCGATCACTTTCGGCGTAGGATTGCTGCTCGTATGGCGCGTGATGACGATCGGAACACCCAACCCCGCTTTCCCCGATCGCAATGTTCTTAACGGACTGGGATTTATGTGGAATCCCAATTTTGCGGCCTTAAAAGACAGCAAAGTCTGGCTGGCTGCGACCGGCCAGATTTTTTTCACGTTAAGTCTTGGATTCGGCTGCATCCAGACCTATGCCAGTTATCTGACCAAAAAAGACGATGTCGTGCTTTCCGGCCTCGCCACCGTATCGATGAACGAATTTGTCGAAGTTCTGATCGGCGGTTTTATTGCCATTCCGGTGACAGTGGCTTTTTTCGGTATTGTTGAAACGCAAGCTATCGCGCATAACGGCGCGTTTGATTTGGGATTCTGCGCGCTGCCGCTTATTTTTCAAAAGATGGCCGGCGGCCGGCTGATCGGAATGTTTTGGTTTTTGATTCTCTTTTTGGCCGGCATCTCTTCTTCCATTGCCATGGCACAGCCGATGATGGCCTTTTTGCAGGAAGAATTTAAATTAAGCCGCAGGAATTCCGCTTTTATCATCGGAGGCTTGTGTCTCTTTTTAGTTTTGCCTGTGATATTCTTCTTAAAGCACGGCTTTTTGGATGAAATGGATTTCTGGCTGGGCACCCTCGGCGTGGTGCTCTTCTCCATCATTGAAATCATTGTCTTTATGTGGATTTTTAAAGCTAAAAACGCATGGAAGGAAATGATGCTGGGCGCGGACATCAAAGTGCCGCGGATTTTCTTTTATCTGATGCGTTATGTTACTCCGGTTTACCTGAGCATCCTCTTGCTGTTCTGGCTGACGCAAGACGGCATTCCCATTTTATTCATGAAGAAAGTCGCGCCTGAAAATTTTGCTTATATTTGGTTTGCCCGTTTTCTTCTCACGGCGCTTGTTGCCGCCACGATGCTTCTCGTCCATTTTGCATGGAAACAGAATAAGCACCGTATTCAGCAGAGGATTCCTTCATGACACCGGCGGGCTGGTTATTCTTAATTTCGAGCGCGGTCTTCATTATTTCCCTGACGTCTTATTCTTTCTGGAAAATCCTCACCATCAAGAAATAATTTCCGCTGCTATTTAATGGTGATGATCTCAATCGCGCCATTTTTCTTGGCCACATTGATACTGCCCCCAAATTCTTCCCGCACGAGCCGCAGATCGACCACATTGGTGCCGATCTGCAGATTGCGGATAAAAACTTCGGGCAGGAAATCAGGCAAGACCGGATTATAAAAAACGATCCGGTTTTCCGCGGCTTGAATGGAAAGCCCCAGGCAGGCCTGCAGCATCAGAAAAACAGAACCGGCGGCCCAGGCCTGAGGACCGCGGCCCACCGGATAAAGCGGGGGCCCCTCGCCCGGCCGCATTTCAAAGCCGCAGAACAGTTCAGGCAGACGGCGCAGGTCCATAAACTGGCTGGCATGAAAGAGGCCGTCCATGACTTGCAGCGCTTCCTTCTTGTAGCCATACCGCGCCATGCCCGCGGCAATCAGGGAGTTATCATGCGGCCAGATGGACCCATTGTGGTAGGACATGGGATTGTAGCGCGCTTCGGTTGAAGCGATCGTGCGTATTCCCCACCCGGTAAAAAAGCGCGTGCTCATAAAATCTTCGACCATTAACTTCGCGTGCTCCGGGGCCGCGATGCCCGAAAATAAACACTGCCCGGCATTGGAACTGCGGACAGCGCACGGTTTTTTGGCGCCGTCCAAGGCCAAAGCGTACATGCCGATTTCTTTTACCCAAAAGGCGCGGATGAACTTTTCACGCAGTGTTTCAGCTTCCTTCTTTAATTGGACGGCCAGCCTTTTTTTGCCGAGCATAGAGGCCATGCGCGCGGCTTTGAGCTTGGCCTCGTAAACATAGGCCTGCACTTCGCAAAGCGTGATCGACGGTTCGGCCAGGCTGCCGTCGGAATGGAAAATGGAATCGTCCGAATCTTTCCATCCCTGGTTGGAAAGCCCTTTGGCCGATTTGCGCACATACTCCACGAATCCGTCTTTGTCCACGTCCCCGTATTCATTGATCCAGTTCAGCGCCTTTTCGATCGCCGGCCAAAGTCCGGCGATGAATTCCTTGTCCGCGGTGCGCTCATAATAATGACCGGCCAGCAGGATGAAGAGCGGCGTTGAATCAATGGTCCCGTAATATTGGCCGAACGGGATTTCTTTCAGGGCCGCCATTTCGCCTTTGCGTTCTTCGTGCAAAATTTTTCCGGGCTCGGCATCCTTTTCCGCATTCATCTCCTGCGCCTGATGCGCGGCCAAGTAACCCAGGACGCCGCGCGCAATGCCCGGATCCAGCCAGAGAGTCTGCAGCGCCGTGATAATGCCGTCCCGGCCGAAAAACGTGCTGAACCAGGGAATGCCGGCAAAAGGATAAGGGCCGTAATCCGTGTCCGTGCTCAAAGTGTGCAAGTCGGCGCGGGACTGATTGATCCATTCATTGAAAGGCTCGCTGGAGGTTTCAATCGCGCAGATATGGCGGAAAAATTCTTCATGGATCGAACGGTTGGTATCAAACGCGGTCTCAAAACTCAGGTCCGGCGAGGTCGCTTCGCTTGGGACGCAGGCAATAATGCAGTTAATATGGTGTTTTTCCTGCGGTTTTAACGCGACGTTAAAATAGGCCATACTGCGGGTCAACTGCGCCGGTTTCTCGGAAAAGCAAAGCCGCGTCTGGCGCAGATACCCGTCCAGGCCTTGATAAGACAGCGTGACGCCCTGCTCTTCACTCTGAGCTTCGCGCAGCTCGCCGCGTTTCAGCCTTTTCATTCCGCGCACTTCGAAGATGTCCACATAATCGGCTTCAAACTCCAGCGAAACGGCAAAGCGCGCTGATTTCAAACCGTAATTGGAAACGCTGAGCTTTTGATAACAGCGGCCTTCGAGCAAAAAAAACGTTCGCACGATGTAAATCGAGCCGCGCGGCACAAACCCGCCGAATTCGCCGAGATCAAGGTCCGGATTCGTAAGGTCCACGATCAGAAAATCGTTGTCCTCTTTGACCGATGAACTGAGCAAGAGCGGGCTGTGATCGTTGATCCGGATTTTTAGGCGCGACAGAAACCGCGTGCCTTCATGAAACAGGCCGTGGTCTTCGAAACCGAAGGGGCGGATATCGCCGTGGCGGTCAAAAATCGCAAAGGTGTCACCGTGCTTGAGGATCCGCAGCTGCTGGTCAGCGAGCGAAGAATTCGCGAGAATGTAGTATTGCTCTTTGAACTTGATGACTTCATCCATAAGCTTTTTCCGGCTGAAAAATGCTGGAGCCGCGTTCATCAATCAGCTTTTGATAAACATCCAGATAGTCTTGGGCCATACGCTCGGCCGTAAAGCGCTCTTCGAAAACTTCACGGCAGCGGCGACGGCTTAATTGATCCAGCTGCTTAACGGCCTTTACAGTCTCTTCGAAATCTTTGACCACATAGCCCGACACGCCTTGTTCCATGACTTCCGGCACCGAGCCCTGCAGCTTGGCAATTACCGGCGTGCCGCAGGCCAGGGCCTCGATCATGACCAAACCGAAAGGTTCCGGCCAGTCCACGGGGAAAAGCAGGGCCAGCGCATTGCCCAGGAAATCGTTTTTTTCAGCCTCACCGATCTCGCCGATGTATTCAATGTTGGGATGGTTTAAAAGCGGTTTGATGATGCCGTTGTAATAATCCAAATTGGACTTGTCGACTTTCGCTGCGATTTTAAGCGGCATGTCCACGGCGATGGCCGTTTGAATCGCTATATCGACCCGCTTTTCCGGGCTGATACGGCCGATGAAGGCCAAGTATTTGCCTTCTTGTTCCCGGAAAGTATAAAGGTCCTCGGGCAGTCCGTGATAAACCGTGCTCTGCCAATTGGCCCAGGAAAGCGGCAGCCGCTGGCTGTTGGAAATCGACACCACGGGGATGTCGTCATATTCGCGGTAGAGATTGTAAAGATTGGGAAGATCCAGCCGGCCATGCAGGGTGGTCACGTGCGGAGTGCGGACCCGCCGCAAGAGCGGGAAGCCTTGGTAATCAATATGGGAATGAATAATCTGATATTCTTCCGATTCCTGAGCCATCCTTTCGGCCAAGTAAACGTGGTCCGCCACCGGATCCACGCTCAGCTTATCCAGGCGCAGCGATGTGGGGCACATCGTCCTCAATTTGGCGGAGGTCACGGAGTCCCCGCTTGCATATAAAGTTACGTCGTGGCCCGCTTTAACCAGCGCTTCCGTCAAATAATAAACGATCCGTTCCGTCCCGCCATAGTATTTAGGCGGTACGCTTTCGTACAAAGGTGCGATTTGCGCAATTTTCATAATCTCATTTCTCGGTTAATAAACCGTATAATTCGGTTTCTTATAGTAAGTAAAAAACCGTCCCGCGCATGTCGGGGAGAAGCGCAAATCCGGTGGGGACAAACTTGGGACAAGACTTCATGAAGCGCGCCCTTACGGGAAACCCCCACAAGGAAACACAATAATTCTCGACGGGTAATTGCGCCTCGGCTCTATCAAGTCTTTGCATGTCTTAGCCTAGAATTAACTCATGCAAACACAACTCTTTGATGTGGCCTACGATTCGGATTCAGCAACACTTTGCGTGGAATTTCAAACGGGGGCGATGTACGAGTATTATGGCGTGCCTGCGCCGATTGCGAATGAGCTGATGATGACTTCAGCGCGTTTCACCTATTACAATTCAAACATTCGCAACAATTACCTGTGCCAGAAATTTCCCGCGGTGCCGGTCCACAAGCTGAATTTCATCGAAGCCGCCTGACACGTTTCCGCTTAGTTTAAGCGGACCGTTTCCGGGAATGACGCGCTTTCTTCCCGGCCTCTGAATCTTCCGATTCAAAAGTGTCAAAATCGCTTTTCCCTTCGCGCAATTCTTTCCGAGCCAATCTCGCCAGCTCCGTATAATGCCGCTTCAGCTTAAGCAATTCGTCCTCGGTTAATTCTTCGATATCCAAAAGCGACGTGTGCGCCGCCTTGCTCGAACGGATCAATTCATCCAGTTTAAGCTGCACCGCATAATTGTCGCGGTTCTGGGTGTGCTGGACCAAAAAGATCATTAAGAAGGTGAGGATGGTTGTGGATGTATTAATCGCCAGCTGCCAGGTATCGCTGAAATGAAACACCGGCCCGAGAACAGCCCAAAGGATGACGGCGAGCACTGCGGCGCAAAATGCGGCCGGATGACCGGCAAGGTGCGCGATTTTCTGCGCAAGCGCTGAAAAACTGCTCTTTCTATACATGGGATTCAAATTCCTCCTGAAACAAACTATCAGAAGGACTGGTTTTCGTCAGTCGGGGAAATCCTGCAAACGTAGAATCAGTTTTAGGGAAAGGGCCCTTAAAGGGCGGCGTTCAGGCTGCCGAGGCGAGAAGGGACTGCGGGGTGCGCTTGAGGTCCCAGGCCAGGCCGAGCCGGGATAACAGGTAAATCGACCATTTGGTGGGGTCCCAGTGGAACCAGCGGATACCGTTGCGGTAATCGCTGGGAAAGCGATGGTGAAAGCTGTGATAGCCCTCGCCGTTGGTCAGAATCGCCCCTAGCCAATGATCGCGGGCGGACTCATTGCCGTTATAACCATTGTCCCCGACCATGTGGGCATAGGAATTGATTAAAAAAGCCGTGTTCATGACCAGAAACATGCGCAGGCAGACCGACATGAGAAAAGCCCCCAGAAGATGTCCGGTCCCGTAGCCGATCGCAAGCGGCAGAATGATCCCGCTCAAAAGCGACCAAGCGTCATAATATTTGTGCTGATGCATGATCAGTTTGTCTTCAAGCAGGTCTTTGACGTTGTCGTGATTGACCTTGTGCTTGTAGAAAAGGATCCAGCCGATATGGCAATACCAAAAACCGCGCTTTGAATTGTGCGGGTCCAATTCCGTGTCCGTAAATTGATGGTGCTGACGGTGCTGCGACGCCCATTTCAGCGCGGATTCTTCATAAGTCGCGGCGCCGAAGAAAAGCAGCAGGAAACGGACCAAAGGGTTTGTTTTGTAGGTGGTGTGCGCAAAAAGACGGTGATAACCGACTGTGATCGACAAGCTGGTGGCAAAGAAAAAAAAGAGAAAAAGGGCGGCTTCAGAACCGGCAAGACCGCGCTTTAAAATATAAATAGGGGTGCCAATAACGCCGCAGGCAATCAGGACGATAAATAAAATGACACCGGCCCATTTGGTCCGGCGTCTGGGAGGTTCGTAGTTAGGCATGAGGCCGGTATTATACCTCAGGGCGTACTGCGAAGCCAGCGACTCTTAGCAAAAAATGCCGGGGCTTTAAAAAGCCCCGGCATTTTTGCGTTAAGACCAACTTTCACGCGGTCTTGCGCGAAGACGTCAATGACCGGGGTAAACCTGTCTCTCTGCGTTTCCACAGCAAATAAACGGCCGGATAAACCAGCAGTTCAAGAATGAATGAGCTGATCAATCCGCCGACCATCGGAGCGGCGATGCGTTTCATCATATCCGCGCCGGTGCCGTGCGACCACATAATCGGCAGAAGGCCGATCAAGGCCGCCATCACCGTCATTATTTTCGGCCGCACCCTTTTCACGGCGCCGTGAATAATGGCTTCGTTGAGATCCTCCGGCGATTTCATTTTCCCCAGCTTTACCGCTTCGTTATAAGCCATGTCCAAATAAAGCAGCATGAAGACACCAGTTTCGGCGTCAAGGCCCATCAGCGCGATCATACCCACCCAAACTGCAATGGAAATATTGTAGCCGAGCGCAAACATCAGCCATACTGCGCCGACAAGCGAAAACGGAACGGCCAGCAGGACGATGCCGGTTTTGACCGCGGATTTAGTGTTGAGATAAAGCAGGAAGGCGATCAAAAACAGTGTAAATGGCAGCACGACTTTCAAACGTTCTTTAACGCGCTGCATATTTTCATATTGCCCGCTCCAGCCCAAGTGGTAACCCTCCGGCAGGATGAGGTTTTTTTGGACGCGCTCTTTGGCGTCTTGGACAAAACCGCCGACATCGCGTCCCGTAATGTCGATATAAACGTAGCCCGCGAGCAATCCGCTTTCGTTCCGGATCATCGCCGGGCCTTCGACCTTGCGGATATCGGCAATCAGGGCAAGCGGGACTTTTTTGCCGTCCGGCATTGTGATCAGCAGTCGCTTGAGGGCCGGCAGGTTATCGCGAAAATCCCGCATTAAGCGGACCTGGATCGGATAACGCGCGCGGCCGTCAATCACGGTCGAAACATTTTCACCGCCTACCGCGGCCATCAAAGTTTTATGGACATCGTCCACGCTGAGTCCGAAATGCGCTAAATGCTCGCGCTTAAGATTGATGTCTAAAAAATATCCGCCGGCCACACGCTCGCTGTAAACGGTCCGGACCCCCGGCATACCGGTCAATATTTTTTCCAAATCCTCGCCCACCAGCTGGATCTGCTTGAGGTCCGGGCCCATGATTTTGATGCCCACCGGCGTCCGGATGCCGGTTGAAAGCATGTCGATGCGGTTGCGGATCGGCATGGTCCAAATATTCGGGATGCCCGGCAGTTGAAGCGCGGCGTCCATTTCCTGCGTCAATTTTTCGAAGGTCATGCCCTTGCGCCATTCACTTTTTGGTTTTAACAGGATCGTGGTTTCAACCATCGAAAGCGGCGCCGGGTCCGTCGGCGTCTCCGCGCGGCCGGCCTTGCCGAACACGCGCTCAACCTCCGGAAAACTTTTGATGATTCTTCCCTGAATCTGGAGGACGCGCTGGGCCTCCGCTGCGGACATTCCCGGGAACGCAGTCGGCATATAAAGAATCGAGCCTTCGTTGAGCGGCGGCATAAACTCGGAACCCAAACGAAAATAAACCGGAATGGTGGTCAGGACGATCAAGACCGCGGCGGCGATCGTTTTTTTAGGATGGCGCAGGACCCAATGAACCGCGGGCTCATAAATGCGGAAAAGACGGCGGCTGATTGGATGCTTTTCTTCCGGATAGTACTTGCCGACTAGCGCGTGGGTCGCAAGACTTGCTGCCCAGCGCGGTTTGAATTGAAACGGATCCATCCTTGTGAATAACATACGCATTGCAGGATCAAGCGTAATCGCCAGAATGGCGGCGATAGCCATCGCCAGATTTTTACTGATTGCCAGCGGTTTGAATAACCGGCCTTCCTGGTCTACTAAAGTAAAAATGGGCATGAAGGCCACGGCAATGACAAGCAATGAAAAAAAGACCGAAGGACCGACTTGCTTAAGTGCGTTCAAGCGGACTTCGTGATAGTCCCCTTTCCGTCCGCCGTCATTCCATAATTGCAGTTTCTTATACGCATTTTCCACTTCGACAATGGCCCCATCCACCAGCACGCCCATCGAAATGGCAATCCCCGCGAGCGACATGATGTTGGAGGTAAGCCCCATTAAATACATCGGGATAAAGGCGAGCAGCACCGATATTGGAATTGTCATGATCGGAATAATGGCCGACGGGATGTGCCACAGAAAAAACAAGATCACCAGGCTGACAATAATCATTTCTTCTATCAGCGTATCTTTTAAGGTGTGGATCGCATCCTTAATAAGCCCCGACCGGTCATAGGTCTCGACGATCTCGACGCCGTCCGGCAGGCTGGATTTAAGTTCCGCCAATTTAGTTTTTACGCGGTCAATGACTCGCAGCGCATTCTCGCCATGCCGCATGATGACAATGCCGCTTACGGCATCGCCTTGGCCGTCCAAATCCGTAACCCCTCTCCGGATCTCCGGTCCCAGCTGGATTTTTGCGACATTCTTAAGCAGAACCGGGACCATCCTTTTTTGATCAAAGCCCACTCCGATCGCTTCGAGATCTTTTTTGGTTTTAACATACCCGTGCGCGCGGACCATATATTCAAAGCCGGAAAATTCAATCAGCCGCGCCCCGGTTTCATTATTGCTTTTGCGCACGGCTTCAATCACTTCCATAAGGGAAAGGCCGAAAGATTCGAGACGCTGGGGATTGACTTGGATCTGATATTGCTTTTCAAATCCGCCGACGCTGGCCACTTCGGAAACGCCCGGCACGGATTGAAGCGCATAGCGCAAATACCAGTCTTGGAGCGAACGCAAATCACTGAGGCTCTGCTTTTTGTAACGGTCGACCAAGGCATACTGGTAGACCCAGCCCACGCTGGTCGCATCCGGGCCCAGTTCGGTTTTCACGCCTTCGGGAAGACGCGGCAATATTTTGCTTAGATATTCCACAACACGGCTTCGCGCCCAGTAAAGGTCGGTATTGTCTTCAAAAATCACATAGACATACGAGTAGCCGAAATCCGACAAACCGCGTACGGCTTTAACCTTGGGCGCGCCCAGCATCGCGGTGACAATCGGATAAGTGACCTGATCTTCGAGGATGTCCGGACTTCTGTCCCAGCGCGAGTAAATAATGACCTGCGTGTCTGAAAGGTCCGGGATCGCGTCGACACGGATATTCTGCGCGCACCACAGCGCGCCCACAAGCAACGCGGCGGTGAGGATCAAAATCAAAAACTTGTTCTTAGCGGAAAACTCGATGATTTTTTCAATCATCTCAATGCCTGTGCCCGCTGACGGGCGCAGCCTCCGCGGAATTTTTTTGTGAAAAGTTTTGCGCCGCAGCGCGCAGCCGGGATTCGGAGTCGATCAGAAAAGCCGCGGAAGTCACGACCCTTTCGCCTTCGTGAATTCCAGCGACGATTTCATAATATCCGTCGGCGAGCTGCCCAGGCTGAACTTCGCGCGGCTCAATACTTCCGCCGCCCAAATCGACGAACACCAATTGCGTATGGCCTGTGTCGATCAGCGCGTCTTCCGGCACGGAAAGTTTGTCGCCCAGCTTGACCATAATCCGGATGTCCACCGCCATTCCGGCTTTTAAAACATCCCCTTGTTCGGTCTCGATCCGGATCCGAAGCTTACGCGGAAATTCATTGAGCAAGGCATCGGAAGTTCTGACAACGCCGCTGAATATCTTTCCCGGTATCGCCGGGGAAGACATAGAAACCTCATCGCCCGCTTTTACGAGCTCAGAATCGGATTCGTAGAGATCGGCGTCGATCCAGGCATGACCTGCGGGGAGTTTAAGCCCCTCGGGCGCAAAAAAATCATCGAGCACGCGTGTATCAAAACTCGCATTTTTAATGACTTCAAATTGCTGGCTGCCAACCCCTGCAAGGCGCAGTTTAAGTTCGGCAAGTTCCATCAGCTGCATCGCACGTTCGCGGAGCTTTTCATTAGGCGTGCCGCGGACTTTGCGGAAAGCGTTATAAGCTTCACGGTATTCACCGAGCGCGACCGCCACATCCGGGTTGTAGGCAACATGGCCGACGCTGTGCACGCTGTAAACCAGCGGGCGCACCTCCGCCTTGACCGTTGTGACACCAATCATCCGCTGGCGTTCCGGGCTGATCACAACACTTGTACGGCCTTGATTGACCTCGCCGGAAGCGCGGCCATGCACCTGCGTGAGGTTCATGCCGCAGACCGGACAATTACCCGGTTTGTCCGAAACGATCCAGGGATGCATGGAACATTGATAATAAGATGCGGACTCTTCCGCATGCGCAGGTTCAGCATGCAGGGCGCCGCAAAACGGCAGCAGCACAAGCTGAAGAATTAAGAAACTTTTGAATAATTTCATAGAACACCTCTTTCCGTGTGTGAGTTAGGAGCGGATAAAATCCGCGGAACGGGAAAGCGGTTTCTAAATGCGCAGGACGGAACTTAAAGCGGGTAAAGTCGAATGTGGTGATGCGGATAAATCAATTGCGCCCGTAAATTCTGGGATTCGAATCTCAGGGGCCGCGCGATGCAAGAAGGCAGCGGCGGCGGAACTTACGGCCGCGAAGGCCGTTTTTTCAGTCAGTGTGTTGTGATTGAGTGTGAGTTCAGAGGCCCCGCAGCAGGAATGGTCCAGGGCATTCTGGATCATCGGCGAAGAATCGCGTTCCGCTACCGGGCAGCAATGACAAGCCACGACCATCGCGGGAACGACAATCACGAACGCTAGTAAAACCGCCATAATTTTCATAATTGAACCTGCTAAACCCTAGCACTCAAGCCAACTTATGTCAATTCTACAAAAAAATCCCCTCGGTAAAAGGCTATAAATAAGCCCGCCTTAGGAAAACTTTGAAAAGAAAACACGGTTGCGCGCCACCAGCCGGTAAGACCCTTCCGCAATCCAGCCAAATAGCGGGACATGCTGATAACTCCATAAAAGCCAGCCGTATTGACCGGCTGCGGCAAAGGACTGGAAGACCGCCCGCGCCCCCTGCATCACGGCGCCGTCATGCAAAATCAGCTGCACGGACTTGCGGCACTGTTCTTCCGTGACTTCAGGATAGGCGGTCAAGGCTTTCTGATAAGGAAGATAACTTATCCGATCGCCTGTAATCCGCTGCCACTTCCGGATCCAGCGCAGGCAAAAGGCGCAGTCGCCGTCATAAAGCATGGCCGGGACAACTCTCATACGCCGATTTCTTTCAGGCGCGCGAGATCCACCGCCGGCAGGTAATCGCCGATCCGCTCGCGCTTCCATATTGCGCCGGTCCGTTTACGTTCTTCAGCGTTCGTAAAATGATAAAGATAAACTTCGGCGCGCACATAACGCGGCGGATTGCCGGCAAAAGGACTGGATCTCATCAGCGCCAGCGTCGGCCCATCGCCTTCCAGCAATTTGCGCGCAAATCTTAAAAACCAGGGCGAGTAGCCTTGAGTGATGACCTCGTGATCAGTCACTTGCATGGAAAAAGGCAGGAACCACATCAGCCAGTCCAGCCGCAGATGATAAGGCGCATATTGCGGCGGCGTCCTCGTGATATCGCCGGGTTTGCCTTTGAATTCATATTCGCGCCATTCCCCCAGAGCCGGAACCGGACTTTCGGTGCCTGAGACAATAATTTCATAGCGTTCCTTCGTCACCGCGCCGAAAGCGCCGTAAGAACCGAGCAAATGGAAAGGATTGTAATTGGCATTCATATGCATGCGTTTCGAAAAGAAATTCATCGTGGGTGGAATGCTGAGAAACAAAGTCAGCGCGGCAAGGCCATAGAGAACGCCGTTAAACAGCGCTGGCCGCGCCACGGCGGGCGGCATTTTCCAGGGCAAAAACCGGCCGAGGATGGCGTCATTGAATGCCGTGAACGCCAAAATCACCGTCAGCCAGTTGAGCCAGGAATAATTCCCGCTCACAATCAGCATCAGCTGGTGAAAAATAATCAGGGATGCGGAAATTGCGGCCAATGCGGACGGCCCGATCAGCCCGGCCGGCACGGCGAGCTGCACAAAATGGCTGAAAGCGACGCCGGCGCGGTGCACCGGCAGGGGCAAGTGATGAAAATACCAGCTCAGAAAATTGGGCATGGGCTGGGTTTCATGATGATAATAAAGGCAGGTAAAATCGCGCCAGCATGCGTCGCCGCGGATCTTGATCAGACCGGCGCCAAGCTCCACGCGGAAAAGCATCCAGCGCAAAATCAAAATCGGGATCAACGAAGGCGCGAGCCGCGGCCCGAGAAACGCCGCGAAAAATCCGGCTTCGAGCAGCATGGATTCCCAGCCGAAACTGAAAAAAACCTGGCCCACGTTGACGATCGAAAGATAAAAGACCCAGAGCACCAGCCACAGGCCGGTTGTGCACCACCACGGCCCGCGGTCGAGCCATCCGGTGAACAAGCCCGCCGAAAGGGCCATGCCGCTGACCGCAAGGATCCGCAGCAGAGAGTCCGAATAATGCAGATAAAAAAGACTGGGCGAAAATTTAAAAGGGACATGCTGCAGAAACTGCGGGACCGGCAAAAGGCCGTGCTCGCCGAGCAGCGCGGGGAATTGATTGAACGCGGCAAGAAAGGCTACAAAATAAAGGACCGCCAGCGCGCGGAGAAATAACAGCCGGGCATTGCTAAAACTCCCCCATGTATCCATGGGCGTATTCTACCTCACTGAAAACGGCGGGGCTAACCCGTAATAATCAAGCGGCAGCTGCGCGGCAAGTTCGCGGTCAAGGTCCTCAGCACGTCGCCGCGCAGCAGGCTGACCAGCGCGCTTCTGCGGGTGGTGCCGATCATCACCGTATTCACATCAAGCTCTTTGGCCGCGCGCGCAATTTGCTTGCCCGGTTCATCGCCAAATTGCCAAACTGGGATGCCGGTCAATCCTTGTTCTTCCACGATTTTTTGGGCCTCCGCCAGAAGCTCTACGGATTCCGACGAGGGCGTAACTTCGGTGGGCAATTCGGCGGCGGGAGGCGTTTCTTCCACGTAATTCAAATACAGGGATTTCTCGCCCAATGCCTTGGCCCTCAAAATCGCTTCTTGAAGCAAATCGGAATTCAAACTTCTCAAGGACACTAAAAAGGAACAGCGATAAAGCGCGGCGATTTCTTTTGCTTCCGTCACCGTCAGCACATTGATCGAAGGAACGACAGGGATACGCACCGGAACGATTTTCTTGGCAGCAAAGCGAAGGGACAGCCCGATCCCCAGCATCGAACCCGCAAAGAGCAGGGCTTTATGTTTTTGGAAACATATCGTCAGCTCGATTAAAAAAAGCAGGGCCGATGCGACAACGAGCAGCGTTCTTTCCCTCGTGCTCAATTTGATATTGAAATTTGTCGCGCAAGATCCGAGATTGAGCGTAATCGCGCCGACGACGCCGATGGCGTACAGCGCGGCCAGCCCCACAAGGCTGTGCTCAAAGAAAAGCACCATGATCGGCACACCCGTAGCAACGATCAAGGCCAGACCCGGCATCCCGTAACGATTCAGTTTTCCAAAAATGGAGGGCAGTTCGTGATCGCGCGCCAGCAGAAACTGCACGCTGACAATTCCGGTAATGGCGGTGTTCGCGGCAGAAAGCAGCAGAAAACCAAAAACGATTGAGATCACCTGTCCGTACCAGGGCCCGATGTAGTGCGACCCCAGGGCGCGCAGCATGTCTTCCGCATGATTGGTCAGACCCGGAATGGCGTTCATCGCAATACCAAGCAGGAATGTGAGGATAGAAACTTCCAGCAGGACCGGCCAAATGGCTTTGCGGGCCGTTTTTCCTACCGGCTCCACCATGACCCCAGTCAGGTTAGCGATCGCTTCCACGCCGGAAAGGGCCAGCACGATCCCTACAAAAACGCTCCAGTCTTTGGGCAAGTTAGGTTCGGGCCATTTCAGATCCACGTGCGGCAGGTGCGGCAGCGTTGACAGAAAAAGGACTGCGGAAACCAAGGACGCGCATACCGCGATGATGGCGGCCAGCTTGCTGCCTTTGCCCGGGCCCACCCAATTAATGACGCCGATAACCAGAATGGCGGTCATGGCCCAGATCACGGGATTCGGAAAATTGAAATAATGAAATGCTTCGATGGCGCTTAAGGACGCGGTGACGACATAATCGGCGATTAAAAGCAGTGCGCCGACAACGGCCAACAGCTGGGAGCGCGGCCGCACCGAGGCATAAACGCCGCCCCCGTCGGGATAGATCCGGCAGACGATCATGTAGCAGAGACCGACCACTGCCGTCAGAATGGACATGAGGCCTAGAAAGAACCAGGAAGCGTGGCCTGATAGGGCAAAGGCGATGCCGAGCACATAAGCTTTGCTCGTGCCCCAATCGCCGTAAAGCATGGCGCCCGCTTGATACCACTTAAGCTCGCGGGGCCGTTCAACCTTCTTTTTCAGCAGCATAAACTCCCGTAACAACAAAAAGCCAGATTGTCTCTAACCGTATAGAGGGATACTTAAGCGGTAAGCATTATACTCAAAAAAATGCGCTAGGATAGGCAGAAACCAAGGCAGGAAAAGCGGCTTTTTATTGCAGCGATTTCACTTTTTTTGCGGGGATCCCGACAACCACTGAATTTTCTTCAACATCGCTGGTCACTAAGGAACAAGCGCCGACCACGGCCCCGCGCTTGACGGTAACCCCCGGTAAAATCGTCGCATTCGCTCCGATCCAAACGAAATCTTCAATGACGATTTGGCCGCAGCGGCTTTCATCAATCGGCCGGTCATTCTGAAAGTCACTTTCCAGCTTGTGGGTAGAAGTAATAAAGCAGCTTTTAAAGCCGATGTCACAGCCGTCGCCGATCACGATCCCGTGAGAACTGTCGAAATAAACCAGGTTATTGACGACGGATTTGTTTCCAACCCGGAATTTTCCGTAATCCTGCACAAAAACCCCCCGCCCGAATTTCGAGCCGGTGCTGATCCGGAGCCCAAACGGCTTGAGGATAAAGGAACGGAGTGATTTGAAAACTTCGTCGTTGGGGAATAAATCCGTGAAGCGGTGCAGGATATACAGAGGGAGGTATAGCCATTGAATAGTCATGATATTTTTAAGGGTCCTAAGCCCGCGTAGTCTCATAGGGATGCCAAAGAATATATAATAAGATCACCGTCAAAACTATAGGGTAAACCCTGATAGACCGGGCGTGCATGCATTTCTAAAATACTGCCCATGATTGAATCAGCTGTGGCACAACCATTTATATCGGTCTGCATCCCGATTTACCGCCGCACGGCGTTCATCCGGCAGGCCATTGACAGCTGTTTGCGCCAAAATTATGACAATTACGAGGTTCTCGTCAACGATGACACGGAAGACGATTCCATCAAATCAATCGTGGAATCTTTCGGTTCCAAGAAAATCCGTTATTTTCACAATGACCCGCCCATCGGGATGATGCCGAAATTCAATGCTTTTCTTGATTTGGCCGCCGGCGAGTGGATGATGATTCTCTGCGATGATGATTATTTGGAACCCAATTACCTCAAGACCCTTTCAGGACATATCCTTAACTACCCGGGCGCGACGCTCATTCGTTCACGCTACCGCTTGATCAACGCCCAGGGAAAAGAATTGCGCCTGGATAATTCTTATCCCCTCTGCGCCGGACCTTCCCAATTTTTAAAAGATATTTTTCTTCCGGAGGACCGCGCCCCGTTTAAAATGAACGGCTCCGGAATTTTATTCCAAAAAAAACGCTTAAAATCAATGGGTGGGTTTCAAAATTTTCACCGCGGCTGGCATAATGACCGGCTCGCGTGGGCCGCGCTCGGCGCCCAAGGCCAATCCATTTGCGACCCCGCCGCCCTATGCAATATTCGTCTCCACGGCGGGTCCTTAACTGCGGCCGTAGAAGCCGATTACAAAACCGCGGTTGAAACCGACTTGCGAATGAAAAGGCTTTCAGAGCAATTGCTCGAAAATGTCTCGGAACATGCGCGCACGGCCGAGGATGTGGCGAATTTGGAAGCGGCCCGGAAAAATTTATACGATTACATCAATCGCCATCTCTCAAAATCGCTGGATCATGGCTACATCGCCGCCCTTGAAAGCACCATGAAAAACATTTCAAAATCGATTGATGAGATTTACCAATACATGCGGGATTTAAAAGTCCCTGTTTTCCGCTCGGTCTTCCTTTATAAGATCCTGGCGTTTCTTCCCCATTCTCTGCGCGTTTCAATCCTCGCTAAGGTACGGGAATGCAAAGTCAAGAAGTGGAATTAAGCCGCACCCTGCGGCCGCTGGATTACCGGATCGCCCTGCCTTTATTGCTTTTTGCCGCCTTCATCCTGCGCTGCTATCAGCTCGGCGAGGACTGCTTTTGGATGGATGAAATTTTTTCCATCATCGTGGCGCGCATTCCCCTTTCGAAACTGGTGACGCATTTGAATATTGACGTGCACCCGCCCTTTTTTGCGATCGCGCTTAAAGGCTGGATGGCCCTGGGATTTCAGGGGGAAACGGGAATCCGCCTTATGGCCGTGCTCTTCGGCGTCCTTTCCTGTTTTTACATTTACCGCTTTGGGGAAATGCTTTATGGCCGGCAGGCGGGATTTACGGCTGCCGTGATCTTGGCTCTTTCAGCCTATCACGTCCGCTATTCCCAGGAATTACGCGACTATGGCTTGATCGCATTGCTTTCGCTTGTTTCATTTTATTATTTCGAAAAAATGTCGCGCTATCCCGCCTTCAAAAATTCCCTCGGTTATTTCTTAAGCACTTTCTTGCTAATTTATACTCACACGTTCGGTTTCTTAACCATCCTTGCGCAAAACACCTTCTTCACTTTCGCCTTTATTTTCTTTCACCGCAGCTGGGCACGGCCTGCTTTAAGAACATGGATGGCAACTCAGCTTGTTCTATTTATTGCCGTACTGCCCTGGATACTCACAATGGCGTATCAATCCCAATTTCTGACGGATGATCAATGGCTGCCGGCGCCCAAAGTCACCTCGCTTGTCACCGTGTTCAGCTACTACGCCGGATCGTGGCCGCTCTTGGCGTTGACGGGCGCGCTGATGATGCTGGCGCTTTATGCACAGGTCAAACGCCCCGGCGCGCTTTCCGAAACCGCTCCATGGCCGGGCCGCAACCATGCGAT
>ORMF011325555.1_pt1 | contig 21737 bp, 19 predicted proteins | sample 1779871 | NCBI WGS metagenome assembly ORMF01 (sample SAMEA104232316, study PRJEB22302) | groundwater metagenome | biome: forest; feature: aquifer; material: groundwater | place: USA | collected 2011-08-07 | depth 5.4 m | reverse complement strand
GCGAGCCTGCGCGGCGGGTCCGAGTATGGCGAGACCTGGCATAAGGGGGGAATGCTCGAAAAGAAGCAGAACGTGTTCAATGATTTCATCGCGGTCGCCGAACAACTGGTCAAGGACGGATACACCTCACCCGCTCGCCTGGGCATCATGGGCGGGTCCAACGGCGGACTGCTCGTTGGCGCCGTCATGGAACAGCGGCCGGACCTGTTCGCTGTCGCGCTCCCGGCGGTTGGCGTCATGGATATGCTGCGGTACGACAAATTCACAGGCGGCGCGTTGTGGACGACGGAGTACGGCTCTGCGTCGAATCCAGCGCAGTTCCCGTTCCTGATCAAGTACTCACCAGTGCAGAACATCAAGTCCCGTATCTGCTACCCGGCGACGCTCGTCACGACGGCCGATCATGACGATCGCGTGGTGCCAAGCCATTCATTCAAGTTCGCCGCTGCCCTGCAGGCCGCCCAGGGTTGTCCTAAACCGGTCCTCATCCGAATCGAAGTACAGGGCTCTCACGGATATCGGCCGACGGACAAGCTCATCGCCGAACGGGCCGATCAGTGGGCGTTCGCGGCCGAGCAGATGGGCCTGCGCCAACGGACATCCGTTCGCGCATCCGGCGCGCGTACCGGCGCGTCCCTTAGCGAGTAGCCTTCAGATCGGCGTACGCCTGGCGCACGAACCGTTCGCCGGTGGTACCCGGTTCCTTGATTCTGGCGTCCAGGTCGGCATTGACCTTGGTTGCCACGACTTCGTCCTCGCTCTTCCCCTGGGCAACGAGTGTCGAGACGCGATCGCGAATCGTCATGGCGACGTCGCGATGGGTCATGACGGCAGCGCGGTCAACCGTGGCGCCGTGGCCGGGAATGATCTTCGTGTTGGGACCGGCGTGGCCAATTACCGTGCCCAGGCCATCGATCAGACCCTGCAGGGAGCCGCCGTTGTTCCGATCCACGTTCGGATACTGGAGCGAGCGGTAGAAATCGCCCGTCATGATGATGTCGAGCCCTGGGAAGTAGACCATCGTGTCGCCGTCGGTGTGCGCCCGCGGGATGGCGATCAATTGGACCTCTTCACCATTCATGTGAAGCGTCAGCATGTTGCGATAGGTCTGCTTCGGCAGACCCATCGCGGGCATGGGCCTGCCCGGCTGGCCGTTGGCTTGCGGATTGGGATGCGCCAGACGGAGGCGCAGTTCCTCCCGCGAAATGATCGTCGCGCCCATCTTTCCGAAGTTCTCATCGCCACCCGTGTGATCACCGTGCACGTGCGTGTTCACGATGAACTTGATGGGTTGCGGCGTGAGCTGCCTGATCGCGGCCGCGATCTTGTCGCTCAAGGGCGCGAACTGGGTGTCAACCATGAAAACGCCGTCGGACCCGAACAGGACGCCAATCGTTCCTCCCTGGCCGTCGAGCGTGTAGAACTTGTCGGTGACCTTGTTGGCTTTGATTTCAACCTTGCTGAAATCCGGCGCACCCTGCGCGTACGCGAGCGCGCTGCACAGGACCAAGGCACCAAGAGCGACGGTGAGTCGAACGGCTCTCATGATGAACATCTCCCTCGGAAAGTGACAGGATCCGCCGGCAGAGTACATCAGCTGACGTCTTTCGGCCAACCCCTGGTGAGTTGTCAACATCCGAACATCGGCCTCGAGACGGGTGTAGGATTCAGCCCGTCTGGAGGTTGAGGCATGAGAAACCCACTCGTCTCGAGCGCGGGGCTGTCGTTTCTGGCACTGCTGACCATTCTCGGCATGCCTCGCTCGGACATGCGCGTCGCCGCCCAGGATCAAAAGTCGGGCTCGAAGGCGACCCTGCCGGTCTTCGAAGTCGACTCCCGCTTTCCGACGCTGCCGGACCGGATGCTGATGGGCGGCGTCGGTGGAGCGACGGCCGACTCACACGGCAACGTCTGGGTGTTCCACCGGCCGCACACGCTCGAGGAAGGTAACGCGACCGAGAACGGGTACACGCCGGGTCCGCCGGTCATGGAATTCAGCGAAACGGGCAAGTACATCCAGGGATGGGGCGGGCCGACGCGTGACGGACGCTACGAGTGGTTCAATCGTGGCGGTCTCTTTTCCGCGTTCGCGGAATGCGTCTCGTGCACGAAGGAGCGCCGGACGAATGGCGACGGACGTCCGGGAAGCGGCGAGCACGGCATCGCGGTCGACTACAAAGACAATGTGTGGCTGACAGGCAACGGCACTGGCGACGGACAGATCCTCAAGTTCACCAAGGACGGCAAGTTCCTGCTGCAGATCGGCAAAGGCGGAGTCCCCGTTGACAGCAGCAGCACGGAACACTTGAGCAGGCCGGCAGGCATCGCCGTGTATCCCAGGACGAACGAAGTATTTGTTGCTGACGGGTACGGCAACCGCCGCGTCATCGTTTTCGACGCCGATACCGGCGCGTACAAGCGCCTCTGGGGCGCCTACGGCAGAAAGCCGGACGACAAGGCCCCGAACGCGCGCCAGTCCACTGGCCAGGCGTCACAGCAATTCAACACGCCGCACGGCATCGCGATCTCCAACGATGGCGTGGTGTATGTGGCGGATCGTGCCAACAACCGGATTCAGACGTTCACGATCGATGGCGCGTTCCTGAAGGAAGGATTCGTGAAACGCGAGGCAGATGGAACCGGATCCGCGTTCGGCGTCGGATTGTCGGCCGATCCGCAGCAGCGGTTCCTGTACGTCGCGGACGGTTCCAACGAACGCATCGCGATCCTCGATCGCAAGACGCTCGAGGAGATCGGTCAGATCGGCCGCGCTGGCCGGAAGGCGGGCGAGTTCTTTCACCTGCACAGCCTCGGCGTCGATCCGAAGGGCAACATCGTCACGGGCGAGTCGCAGGGCTATCGCGTCCAGAAGTTCATCTACAAAGGACTGGGAAGATGAAGCGAAGAGTATTCATCAAAGCGGCCGGCGCGTTGGGAGGGGTTCCGCTTTCTCCTGAACCTGGTGGATCCGATCGCATCGTGGTCGGCACGGACAGCTTCAACGCCCGGGACATCGAGTACCCCAGCGCCGTGGTCGAGCAGTTCAAGTTGGCGGCCGTGGATCGCGACCGCATCCTGAAGGGCAACGCGATACGGCTCTTCCGTCTTTAGAGAGGGAAAGGCAACGTGACGACAATTCGTGGTCACGCGAGGTCGGCAAACGAATTGAGGACACAAATGAGATCAATTCACACTCTGACAGGTCTGTTGCTGGTCATTGGAACCTCCGTGGCCGCAGGGCAGACGGTACTTCCAAAGGATATCTATCCCGAGACGGGCAACCGTTTTCCGTCGGTCAAACGGGAAGCGTTGAACGACGCCGGAAAGAAGATCTACGACGCGAGGGTCGATGCCTTCGGACCGGGTTCAATACGGCTCTATAGCCAACCCGTGGCCGATTCCATGACTGGCCTGAATGACTATCTTCGACGCAAGTCCGGTCTCGAGCCCCGCTTGGTGGAGTTGGCGATCCTGGTGACGGCGCGAGAGATGGACAGCGAATATGTGTGGACCGCGCACGAACCTCCCGCTCTGAAGGCGGGGTTGCAGCAGGCGGTCATCGACACCGTCAAATACCGCAGACCGGTGACGACGCTGGGAGAAAAGGACGCGGTGATTGTGCAGCTTGGCCGTGATGCGATCGGCAAACACAAAGTGGGTTCCGATACCTTCGCCCGCGCCGTGAGACTGTTTGGAAATCAGGGAGTCGTGAATATCGTTGCCCTGATGGGTGACTATGCGGCAACCACGATGCTCTTGAATGTGGCCGACCAGCGCGTGCGTCCGAAAGATAAGTCGCTGCTGCCGATCCCGTGAACCCAGGCGCGTCAAGGACACAAAGACGGTGTGAACCACGAAGATCTCGAAGGACACGATGAAAAACAGGGTTCACCCCGTCTTTGTGGCCCGAGTGGTCAGCCGTCTTGAATCGTCAGTTGCGTTCTTGAACGGGCTCCACGTTCAGCTCCGCTCTCGCCGTCATGTCCGCGTCAACCTCGACGGGAAGGCCGAACGTGAGATACCTGCTCTGCGAGACGAAGAGCTTGTACGCACCTTTCGCAACCCGCACCTCCGCTATGCCACGCTCGTCGGTGACGGCCTTGTACGGGTGCATCACCACACGAGCACCGCTGAGGGGCGTCTGACTTTCCTTGTCAACCGTCTCGACCGTCACCAGGTAATCGGGATGGCTGACGACCCTGACTCCAAAACTGGCGAAGCCTTCAGCGTGCGGGATCTCGCCATCCGATCCGAGGCTCCGCACGCTCCACGTGTAGAGGCCCTCCGCCGTCGGCGCTTCGAGTTCGACCTCCGCCACATGGAGGCCGGTCGTGCCGGGCCACAGATCGCTCGACAGCTTTCCCGTCGCTACTCGTTTCCCTTCTCTTGATCCCGGATCCCCGATCCCCGATCCCTGCAACCCGTTATCGTAAATGCCGAACGGGCTGTTGGCGAGGTCGCACTCGTTAGAGCACTTCATCCCAACCTTCATCCTGAATCTTTCGCCAACCACAATAGCCGACGGTATACCCCACACGACGACATTCGTGGTGTGAAACTGGGTTTCTTCCCCGGCGGAGACAACGTCGGGAGATACCTCAATCGCGTCAGTCTGATCGCTCACGTTAAGTCGTCTCCTTGGCGGCGTACGTGCCGGCGATGTAGCCATGGACGAGCGCTCTCCCCAATCCATGTTGGTTGCCGCCACCACTTGACTCTCCGCCCGCATACAGGCCGGGTATGGGCTCGCCCTGCATGTCTATGACCTGGGCGCGCCCGTTGATCCGCAGACCACCGTACGAATCGTGCCAGACCGGATAGAACGCCGCGGCGTAGAACGGCGGCGTGTCGATCATGTGCATCGGCGCATCGGAGCCACGCGCGAACTCCGGATCGCTACCCTTGTCCACGTACGAGTTCCACTTGGCCACCGTTTCCTTCAAGTACGTCAGCGGAACCCTCTGGAACTCATGGCCCTTCAAAATCTTGGCGGCCAACTCCTCGATCGTGTCAGCGCTGAAGAAGAAGCCGTTGGTCGGCGACGTGAAAGGCGGCTGGATGTTCCACTTGTCACGCGCCACTGCAGCGCGGTCGAAGATCGCCCAGATCGGTCCGGAGAAAAAGTCTGGAGCCTTCGAACCCTCGTTCATCGCCAGCGCGGCATGAACGCTATTGGGCTCTGAGTAGGTCGCCCTGATGTTTTCGACGCTTGCATTGCGCCAATCGAGCTGCACGTGATCAAGCCCCTTTTTGGGCTGGCCTTTGCCGGGCCCGGCCGGAAACGCGGCGCCGCCCTGCCTGGTCGTGACAAGCATTTCGTTGAAGAACCTCTTCCCCACCTGGTTCACCACGATCAGGTGTTGGAAGGAATCGGTGAGAAGGTTGACGCCCGTGGATCCCCGCATCGAGAACGTCGGGTGACCAGGAAGCATGTCCGTGTAGGGATCCCGCGTGGCGAGGTTTCCCGGGAAATGGAACGTGCTGCCGTAGGAGAGGTTCTGCTGCATCCCCGCGAGGTTCGCCCCGACCCTCATTCCGGCGATGATGCCGCTGGCGTCCTGACCGCGCGGTCCCAGAAGGGCCCAGCCGCTCGATACGAACGCGGGCTCTCTCCATGCCGGGTAGAACATGCTGCGGAACTGCGGATTGGCCCCATGACCTCCGGCACCGATGACGATCGCCTTGCGAGCCCTGATGTATATGGTCTCCGTGCGGTCGTCGATGTTCCCGTTCTGCCAGAGGCTCTCCAGGCGCGCACCGCTCTCCGGGTCGAACCTCGGTGAATAGCTGGCCCGGATACCCACGACCCTGCCCGAGAACTGCTGCTCCCGGATGATCTCGTCCATGTGGCGATTGAGGATGAACCGGACGCCTTTTTCACGAGCGCTGAACTCCAAGGGCCGGGCGAGTGCGGCGCCGTTCGTGCGAGCGCCTTTGCTGGCGACTTTGATTCCGTCTTCCATGAACCGTGGCGCAAAGTGACTCGAGCTCTTGCCGGCGATTCCGGCATCCTGTTTCGAGACCGTTCCCTTCTTGACGTCCGTCGCGGAGCCTTCCATGAAGAAGGTCACGGCGCGCCTGGCGCGCGACATCCCGCCATTGCCGTGCGTGCCAGAAATGCGGCCCATGCGGACGTAATTCGCCATCAGGAATTCCCTGGTGGCGTAGCAGTTGTCGGCATACGCGCGATGGAGATCGCGTTCGTTGTACCGGTAAGGGGCTTGTGCCGCGCCGTCCATCACCGACCAGTCGGTGTGGTCCCTGAACAGGAAGTCCGTATCCTCGGTCAGCTCCGCCACAGTCTGCTGCCGTGGAGCGGTGACGAACCCCTCCTTGTCGCCTTCACCTTTGATGTCCCTCAGCTGGAGGGGATCTCCACCGCCAAGAGAGATCTGTCCGCCGCTGTGCAGCATCTTGCCGCCCGGGTCGAAGTTCTGATCGATGACTATCACCGACGCGCCAAGGTCCCGCGCCCGAATGGCGGCGGGCAGCCCTGTGCACCCTGCTCCGATGACCACGACATCCGCCTCGTAGGTCCATCGAACAGCCTCGACGGGGGAAACCTGCGCTAACGCTGTTCCCGACGTCGTCAGAACGGCCGCCGCACCTACGCCGGCGGCAGCTCCCGTCTTGACGAAGTCTCGCCTGCTGACCGGCTTCTCGCCCTGACGCTTTGGATCTGTGTGATCGCTGTCCTTCTTCCGGGCCATACGTTTACCTCGCCAGAATCTATTTGAAGTCACCCAGGAATTTGAGGGCCACCGCAAGGTCGCACTTCTCGTTCGAGTGCGGCATGTTCGGTCGGTACAGAAGCTGTCCGGACCACTCGACCGGCCGCGCCAGGTACACGGGATCTTCGATCACGCCGGAATAGATCAGCGCCTTCCCATCCGAACCGAGGCGGAAGCGTTCCGTCACGCGCTTCTGCGTACTGCCGGGCAATGACGTGGAAAGGCCGATTGGATGTTCCTTGAAATTGGTCGTCTCCGCGACCAGGGTGTCTGCCTCCCATCGCCCCACCGAATGCCCGTGCAGGAACGTCTGGCTGGCCGGCGGATGCTTACGGCCGTCGAGGAAAATGGTGCGTTCCGAGTCCATCCAATCGACCTTCATCACCACACTGTCGCGTTGGACCGTGATGGTATCGGCGACCGGGTAGAACATCAGATTCGGTACTCCGACGGGGATACAGTCTTTCTGCGGAGTGGCCTTGGGATCGAATCCGGCGAGCGCGGCCTTTCCCGCTTCCGTCAACGGCCATCCTCTCGCTGCGCCACCGAATCCGTTGAATTCGGTCAACGGAGAGAACCAGGTGCCTGCAATCGTGGTGGCGACTTCGTTCTTGCCCGCATACACACTGCGCGAGGAGATATTCAACGGATAGTAGGCCCCGTCTCGCTTGTAGAGATCTCTCCCGAGGATCAACGTATCGGGCTTGGCCCGGGCGGGGTTGCCGACGATGGTCACCATGTCGCCCACGGCGACCGAATTCCTGTTGAAGCCGAGCGGATTCAACACCGATGCGGCACCCGCTTCGATCTCCAGCGTGGCGGTCGACCCGTCGGCCTTCTTCACCTGAAGCGTCATGTACACGTGCGGGTTTCTGAACGAGATTTCAGTGACCGTGCCGGTGGCCTTCACTTCCTGCCGGGTATCGAACGCGGCGGCGCTGTGGTGCGCCAGCGCCCCAGCGGCAAACACCAGCGACATTGAGCAAACCAGAAAGAACGAAGCGATTCTGTTCATTCCCCCTCGATGTTCAGCTGTCGTGATGGCCGTGACCAGGCGGTATTGCGGCGGATTCTCCCACCGAAGCGTGGCCCAGCGCAAGACACTTACTATTGCTTCTTCACACGCGATCCCTATATGCTGCCGCCAGACTTGTCGGCCTTTAGTGGGGAGGAGGAGCGTTATGCCCGTCACCCTGTTGTTTCTGCTCCTGGCTGCGTTGCTGACCCTATACCCAGCCGCTGCTGCACCGCGGGCTCAGGCGCCCGGCTCTCCAGCGGCATCGGCTCTGGATTTCGAGTTCTTCAGGACCAAGGTACAGCCCATACTCCTGGCCAAGCGCGAGGGCCACACCCGCTGTGTCTCCTGCCATGCCAAGGGCACGCCCATGCGCTTGCAGGAACTCTCGCCCGGCGCCGCCACCTGGAACGAGGAACAAGCCCGAATGAACTTCCGGGTGATCCAGTCGCGCGTGGTTCCCAACAATCTCGTTTCGAGCAAACTCCTCGTGCACCCACTGCTGGCCGAGGGGGGTGGCGACTTCTACCACAGCGGAGGAAAACACTGGAATTCGTTCCTGGACCCGGAGTGGCAGACGATCGCCAACTGGGTGTGCGGGCGGAAAGCAAACGAGAAGCTCGTCGAGTTGACCGGTGCGTGCGCAACAGCGGAGTGACCCTTTCTTTTTTTGCGAGGATCTGACGATGACAACTCTTCACGTTCAGCGCTGTCTAACGACTCTGGCGATCGTACTGCTCCCGGTGTCGTTGATGGCACAGAGCCAGGTTCGCATCCTCCAGAGCAACGCGGCGGGCGACAGGGTCCACATCATCGACCCTGCCACGAACACGATCGTGGGAGAAATCCCGGGCATAGAAGCGGCCCACGGTGTCACGGCGTCCCCCGACGGAACCCGGATCTACGTCAGTAACGAGGCTGACGAGACGTTGGACGTGGCCGAGATGCGGACGCGCAACGTGATCAAGAAGATCCCTCTCTCGGGCCGTCCCAACAACATCTCTATTACTCCTGATGGGCGGAAGGTCTACGTGGGGATCAGGGAGAGGGTCGGGAACAATCCGGGCGTCGCCGATGTCATCGATACCGCGTCGCTCACCAAGGTGAAGAGCATCCGTACCGAAGGGCCCGTGCACAACCTCTATGTCACCCCGGACGGCAAGTATGTGGTCGCGGGCGAGGCTGGCGGCGAGGGGCATGTGAGCGTGCTCGATACCCAGACCGATGCACCCTCGTGGTTCATCAAGCTTGGCTCGGGGATCCGTCCGATGACGATCTCGAAGAACCCCGATGGCTCGACCCGTTCGCTCTTCGTCCAGGTCGGCGACTACAACGGGTTTGTGGTGGTGGATTTTCAAACGCGCAAGGAAGTCGCGCGGATCACGCTTCCAAAGTTGGCCCCCGGGAGAGTTCCGATGCTGGCGGGCTCCGCAGAATCTCACGGTATGGCCGTCACCGGAGATCAAAAGCTCCTCGTGGTCTGCAGCCGGCTGAACAATGCTCTTTACTCGTACTCACTCCCCGATTTGAAGCTGGTGGGAACAGCCGATCTGAGCGGGAAGGGCGCGGCGTGGGTAACGCTGACCCCCGACGGCAAGAGGGCGTATGTGGCCGACCCCGTCGGAAACGAGACGCTGGTGGTCGACATTCCGTCGATGAAGCAAGTGGCCAAGATCAAGGTCGGGCAGGTGCCGAAGCGCAACCACACGATGGTGATCCCGGCGAGGACTGCAACCAACTGACATCGCGTTGCCCTGCGGAGCGGCGCCTCAACCCGATGAGAGGCGCCGCTTCGCCATACCCTTCTCAATCGCCACGGCCTCGGACGCTCGCAAGGAGATAACGATGGGTTCGCATTCCCATTCCAGACGCAGGCAGTTCCTGACGGGTGGCGTCGGCTTGGCCGGTCTTGTGGTGGGAGCTGTCCGGTCGTTACGCGGCCAGACGGCCGCGCCCGCCGCGCCCCAAGCGCCTCCCAGAGATCTCCTTGCCTACGGGCAACCATCCCCGTTCGACAACACCATACGCAGGGCCCCGGGCCGGGCTACCTCAGTCGCCGACACCGCGCTGATGACACCGCTTCAGGATCTGGACGGGATCATCACGCCATCCGGCCTTCATTTTCTGATGGACCACGTCAAGGGCATCCCGGATCTCGATCCCACGAAGCATCGTCTGCTGATGCACGGGATGGTGGACCGTCCTCTCGAGTTCACCTTGGACGAGATAAAACGCCTGCCTTCGGTATCGCGGGTGCATTTTCTTGAATGCAACGCAAACAGCCGCCCACTCCGTGGTCCGAACGGCGACTCGGTTCAGTTGGTCCATGGACGAACGAGCTGCAGTGAATGGACGGGGGTGTTGCTGTCGGTACTGCTCAAGGAGTGCGGCGTCCAAAAAGGGGCAACTTGGATCGTGGCCGAAGGGGATGAATCCAACAAGTACACGATGAGCATTCCGCTGCCCAAGGCCATGGACGACACGCTCGTGGCCTACGCCCAGAACGGCGAGCCCGTGCGTCCCCACCAAGGTTACCCACTGCGACTCGTGGTCCCCGGCTGGGAAGCGATCCGCGCTGTGAAGTGGTTGACCCGCATCAACGTGGTCGATCGACCCTACATGGCGTGGCACGAGTCGGGCAATAACGCCGACACGAGACCCGACGGCAAAGGGTTATGGTTCCGATTCGAGCTGGGACCCAAATCGGTCATTACTCGACCGTCCGGCGGCCAGCGTCTGCCCGGCCACGGGTTCCACGAGATCACCGGTTTGGCCTGGACCGGTGGGGGCGCCGTGCGCAGGGTCGACGTATCCACCGACGGCGGCCGGACGTACAAGGAGGCGGAGCTTCAGCAACCGGTGCTTCGGTATGCGCACACACGGTTCCGCTTCCCGTGGAAGTGGAATGGCGAAGAAGCCGTGCTGCAGTCGCGCTGCACGGACGAGCGAGGCGAGGTTCAACCGACAATACTCGAAGCGGCGAAGAACCTGGGCGTCACCCCCGATTACTTCTACAATGCCGATCACTTCAACGGCATTCAGCCTTGGAAGGTCAACCGGGATGGAAGCATTCAGAACGCCCTTCTCTAGGCTTCTCACGGCGACGATAGCGCTCTCGGCGTCTGTTACAGCACTGGCGCAAGGACCGACGTATCAACTGGGAAGAGTTCCAACCAAAGAGGAAATCAAGGCCAGGGACACCGCCATCTCACCTGAAGGCAAAGAACTGCCACCCGGGCGCGGCACCGCCAAAGAGGGCGCAACGGTGTACATGCAGAAGTGCGCCTCGTGTCACGGGCCAAACGCGACAGGAAGCGCGCTGCATCGCGGGCTCGTGCCGCTCGGAAATGCGAAGCCTGTGAAGATCCCGTTCAGCCTCGTTCCGTACGCGACGACCGTGTGGGACTTCATCAACCGCGCCATGCCCCAGGCGAGGCCGGGAACGCTCACACCGGACGAAGTCTACGCTGTGACCGCCTATGTGCTCTATCGAAACGACGTCATCACTGACACCGACGTCCTCGATGCCACGAGCCTCCCGAAGATACGAATGCCGAATCGCGACAATTTCCTTCCGGCGCAACCGGAATGGAAACCCAAGGCGAAACGGCCATTCGGATACTACCCTTGATTCTTCATCCGTTTTAGAAGGCCCACGGTCCGCGCGATTCGAAGAAACCGCCGCCGATCACGGCAAACCAAACGCCACCCATTCGGCGGAGTGGCCCTCATCCCCCACGGCCACTACAACGTACTGCTTGCCTTGATACATGTAGGTAATCGGCGCACCCGTCGTCCCGGCCGGGAGTTCCGTGCGCCACAACGCGGCACCGGTCGCCTTGTCCAGCGCCTCGAAACCGTTTCCTCCGTAGCCAGGTGAGATTTCACGCGGCATGCCGGCTGGCAATCGGGGTCCGTTGTTCGCCATGGCCGGCGATCCTTCGCCGATGAACAACAACGTTTTCGTGAGCAGCGGCGCGGAGCGCCCGGGATTGCCGAGCGGGGGAAGGTTGAGATGCCTGATCGCGGGATGATTGCGCGGGCCATCGCCATTCGCCACCATCCAGCGATGTTCGCCGCGATTGAGGTCGATCGCGGTGATCCGCCCGTATGGCGGCTTGAAGAGCGGCAGGCCTTGCGGTCCGCCAATCCATTCCCTCGTCCCTCGGGTGTACCTCAGGTTCGTCTTGGCCGGATCACCGGGCAGAAGGTCCGCGACGAACGGCGTCGTGATCGACGGAACGTACAGCAGTCCGGTCTCCGGATCGAACGCCGCGCCCTGCCAATCCGCGCCGCCAACCGAACCCGGTAGCTGGATCGTTCCTTTGGTGTCATTCGGGGCCGTCCCTCGAATCGACGGCGGCGTGAACAGCGGACCGGTCACGTACTGCTTGACGATCGCCAGCGCTGCCTGACGGAGCTCCGGTGTGAAGTCGATCAAGTTATCGGCAGTCGAGCCCTGACGTTCGAATGCAGCCGGCTTGGTCGGGAACGGCTGCGTCCGTGACGCGCGTTCCCCGGGAGTAGTCGACTGCGGAACCGGCCGTTCTTCGATCGGCCACACCGGCTTACCCGTGACACGGTCGAACACGTAGGCAAAGCCCTGCTTCGTCACCTGGACGACGGCTTTGATCGGCCGGCCATCGACACGGATGTCGGCGAGAACCGGGGCTGCGGGTGGATCGAAGTCCCACAGATCGTGGTGCGTCAACTGAAAGTGCCACACGCGCTCTCCGGTATCGGCTTTGACGCAGACCAGGCTCTGGCCGAAGAGATTGTCGCCAAGACGGTGACCGCCATACATGTCGCTGGTCGGCGAAGTGACCGGCATGTACACGTAGCCCAGCTCTTCGTCGGCGCTGAAGAGCGCCCACACCGGGGCCTGGCCGGAATATTTCCAGGACTCGTTCTCCCACGTGTCCACGCCGAATTCTCCCGCTTGGGGAATCACGTGGAACTGCCATCTCAGCGCTCCCGTGCGCACGTCGAACGCGCGAACATCCCCGCGAGGTTGATCCTTGCTCCCAGGAGAGTCAGTCATCGACGCGCCGATGATGACCACGTCATGAATCACAAACGGCGCGCCGGTCCAGGAGTACTTCGTCATCAGCGGGCCAAGGCCACGTGTGAGATTGACACGGCCGCGGTCGCCGAAGTTGGAGTAGCCCTTGCCGGTCTTTGCGTTCAGCGCGTACAAGTACTCACCGCGCTGCAGAAGGATTCGCTCGTCGCGGCCGTCGCTCCAATAGGCAAGACCGCGCGTGCTATCGCCCGCCAGCTCGTTGGGCGCAAATGGCTCCTGCACCCAGCGCGTCTTTCCAGTCGACGGGTCGAATGCCTCGGCCAGGCCGACGCCGTTCGGAGCGTACAGGACCCCGTTGACCATCAGCGGAGTCGCGCGAAAGTTTGGCGCAATGCGAAGTGTGGAATCCTTCGCGGTGAGTGTGGGATCAACAGCAGGACGCCGCCAAAGGACTCGGAGGCTCGTAACGTTGTTCTTGTTGATTTGATCGAGCGGTGCGTACTTCGTGCTGCCGGAGTCGCCGTTGTAGCTTCGCCACTGCCCGTCCTTGGTGCCGTGCTGCGCAACCAAAGCGCCTGAACAGGCCCAAACCGCGACCGCGACCATTCCGGCAAATCGAAGTCGACTCATCACACCCTCCTCAAAATCGATCGATTCGTCTCAACCCCCATCGCTTCCAGCCGGCGGGGTGACGATCGCGCGCGTGGCCGCGACGAGAGGATTCGTTCGAAGGTTACGTCACTGGTCCGCGCGGCTCGTCGTACTGGTGGCCCGCCTGGCCAGCCAATCCCAGTGGTCGCCCGCACGCTTGACAACGGCCGGGACATCGTCTGCCAGGATGTACCCGTCTTTCACGAGCGGTGCCGCCGCGTCCTGAATCCGCTTCAGAAACTGCTCGCGCGACGTGTACCGCTCTTCGACGGACAGCCGGGGATCGTGCGTTCGCTCGCGCTCCGCTCGGGTGCTCGCAAACGGCACGTAGGAGCCCAGCAGCGGAAACAGCAGGTGCGTGCCGCCAATCTCGGCCTTCCGGAAATTCCAGCCTGCCGTCGTAGCAAGGGGCACCACCACCTCGGGCAGCCGAAGTCCACCCAGCTCGGTACCATCCTTGTCAACCTGCGACACGAGCAGTGGAAGCGGCGTGCCGGCACCGCCGTTGTTGGAGACGAAGCTATTCACCGCACGCGCGCCGGGAAGGATTTTCTTGGGTGACGTCACGCCCTGCAAAGCGGGAAATGCCACGCTGGCAGCGGATACGAGTGTCCCGTCCTGGAGCCGCGGGTAGCGACTCGCCGGCGGCGCCATGCCGTCACGGATCCACTTCTCCATGCCCACGAGCAACGCCCGCATGGTCCACATATAGTCGGTCGGATTATCCAGAAGCTGCCCGTTGCTGGCGGCCGGTGGAAACCGCGCCGGGTCGTGCTGTGTCCCTGCCAGATAGTACAAACGCACGTTCTGAGGCAGTGGAACATCCTTCGAGCCATCAGGGGTCGTCGTCACCAATGCATTGGCCTTTTCCCAATACTCGGTTGCCGTGTTGGTCCAGAACACTTTTGGCTGACGCTCACCTGTCCTCGCGTTGTCGAGAAGGCCCTCTTCGACACCAGTGACCGGATCACGTTGCTTCATGTCGGAAAACGGGAAGAACGTGGCGACGTCGGACGAGAGGGACGTCGGTATCGCCCAACGGCGATTCAGATTCACGCCGGACGCTCCGGCCAGATGAGGCCACACCGCGTCGAACGCCTGACGGTTTCGTTCGTCTGTGTAGAAGCCGTCGTAAAGGAACTCGCGCAGATAGCGCCCTGTCTGAGACGTGCCAAATGCCAACGTGTACTTCGCCGAGACAATCGCGTCGGGCGCGTACTTCACCCACGACGCGGCGTCTCTCACGACGGCGAAGCCAAGCGCCGCGATCGGAGGCGCGGCGGCGGTATAGGCCAACTCGTAGATGCGGCCACGCTCGAATCCCCCCTCGAGGGTGACGACGTTGCCAGCCAGGCGCCACCTCGCGCGCGGAATCGTGGTGACCGGCGCCTGAGGTGCGTCGCGCACCGTCAGCGTGTTCTCCGGCGCGTCAGGATTGCCGGGCATGTAGCCGACTAGATCGCCTACCGTTGCATCGGCGCTGTTTGAGGGCGGCACGAACGTCGCGCGGGCAAATCCGGTGACGCCGTTGGCACGCGGAGGATCGAACCGGATCGCGCCCTCGCGCACCGCATCGAACTCCCACCCCACCTGGACGATGGTGTAGCCGCGGTTCAGCAGGAACCCGTCGCCGAATTCATCCGGAGGCGCCCCGCTTGTCGATGTGGGCGCATCGAACTTGGGGAGCACCACGCCGCGTCCGCGATTGACGATGTCGAACAGGGCGATACCGTTGCTCCGGCTGGCATCGCGCGGCTTCAGGATCACGAGGTCAGTCGACAGCTCGATTTTTCCGGCAGCGTTCTTCGTCGCCTTGTCGAGGTCGGCGATGATCTGGTTGCGCTTGTTGGATGGGTCGATCAGGAAATACAGCCGGCTGGTAATCTGTTCGTACGGTCCACCGGGGCCGAAAGAACGGCCGGCCGCTATGTCGCGCCGCGAAATCACTTCGACGCGCGACACCTCCGCGCCCACGAGCGCCGGAAGGCTCAACGTCATGAAAACTGTGAGGCCCGTGTGTCGCAGGATCCGGTTCACGTTTCCCTCGCTCTCCAGCACCGAGTGGCTGCCGTATTAGAGCGCATTTGCCTCGTTCACGGAAGGGCCGGCTACCCCACTGGTTTGCGTCGATACCGCTCGATGCAGTACCTCGGAATGGCACGGAGGTGCGTATTGCTTCAGAAACTGAGATTGACTTCGAAGCAGCGCCAAGAACTGGAGATAGTGACTCGATGAGATTGGGGTGCCGAAGGCAACGAAGCGGACGTCCGTAGTGAAACGCGAGGAGGCTGAATGAAGACTCCGGGCTGGTGGTGGCGGTCCGTCATCCTTGGCTTCTTGCTCATGGTCGTGTTTCGTCGTCTGTTGCCAGACGTGATCCCGTGGCCGGATACGGTACCCGAGCGATCGCGCGCTCCATTGCTGGTGTTTGCTGGCATCGCGTTGGGCGCGCTGATCGAGACGACGTGGTGGGCTGTCAGCCAATCCAAGCAGGCGAAGGCGTTCCTGCGCTTCCTCAATCGTCTGTAGTTTGGTTTGTCGGCACGAGCATCGTAAGCGCCTGACCGTTCCGGCATTCCGCATCTCGCGAAATGAACCACGAAGGCCCGATGTGACCTTCGTGGTTGACCTTGGCTGGAATCAGACTCTCACTTTCGGGCTGTTCGCGCACGATGCTGCGACGCGCTCCAACGAACGAACCTGCATCTCGCGGTCGACGAGCGTGCCGGTCACGCTGACCTTCTGCCCGACATGATCCGGCAGCTTCAGCCGGTGTGCCGCATCGACAACCTCGATTGACGCCGAACCCTTCTTCAAAAATGCTGATTTCCAGCTCCGCGACTTTGGTGCATCCGCGCCGACCGTGTCCTTCAGCCGGAACGTCGTCTCATCGGCGCGTTCCAGGCATCCAGTAATCGTCACTGACGCCAACTCCCCGGCCGGTTCCTTCGCCGCTGGCACCACTGCGGGCGCGTACGCTTCGCCTGCGTTCGCCGGAGTCCTGGGCGCCGTCGCCACGGATGGCGTCGTTGCATCGGCTTCGATCGCCACACTTTCCAGCTGCGTGTCCACGTTCGCGTCGTCGGTTGGCTGAGAAAGCAGGTGCGAGCTGATCAACATTCCCGCGGTCATGATGCAGATCATCGCCAGGCCCATCAAACGAAAGCCAATCAGTCGCGTGATCACGCGTGTATACCTACTCAAACGCGGTGACGTGTTCGTGCGTCTGGATTTCTTCGCGCGGATCGATTTCTTCACCGGCATTGATATCCTCCCTGGTGAACTTTCGGACTTCCAGCCTACTGAGCAAATGGGATACCCGCGTGAGGCTGCCGGTGGCCGGCTCTAACCAGCAGCGAACATGTCACTTGGTGACGCCAACACGGCACGGATCATCGGTGTTGCGGTATGAGACACCCAATTCCGTCATCGCCATATAATCCTTCGCGCGCGACGATTGCCCGCGGATCCTCGCTCCCTCGGCGCCTCGGCAGCGTCAACATGACGAAAAAGAGATCGACGGCTTCCCTTCCTGTCGTGACAAGACGCCGGTTCCTGGAGCAACTCGGCGCCGTCGGCGGCTCGTCGCTCATCGTCACCGCGATGACGTCGCTGGATCTGATGGCCGGGCAGGCAGGCGTTCGTCCAGCGCTCACCGGCCGGCCGGGGAGAGCCAGGGTGCTGGTCCTCGGCGCCGGCGTCTCCGGTCTCGTCGTCGGGTACGAGCTCGGCAAGCTCGGATACGACTTCCGTATTCTCGAGGCTCGCGACCGCGTCGGCGGGATGGCCTGGACCGTGCGCCGCGGCACAGAGCACACCGAGTTGAGCGGCGAGCGTCAGGTCTGCACCTTCGATGAAGGTCTGCACGTGAACGTGGGCCCGTGGCGTATCCCCTACTCGCACACCGGCGTGCTGAACTACTGCAGGGAGCTTGGCGTTCCCATGCAGATCTTTCTCAACGAAGCTGATGCGTCCTACTTCTATTACGAGGGGAACGCCGCCGGCTCGCTGTCCAACAGGCGTATGCGCTTGCGAGAGATCAAGGCCGACATGATCGGCCGCACCAACGAGCTGCTCGTCAAGGCGATCGATCAGCGCCAGCTCGATCTGCCGCTGACCGCAGACGACAGACAGCGGTTCGTGAGCTTCCTTGTTGCGCAGGGGTACCTCGATTCGTCGGACCATGTCTACAAGGCGTTCACGAGCCGTGGGTCCGGCGATCCCTACGACTTCAGCGCGCTTCTTCAGTCCGGCCTTGGAAACCGGATGCGATCGATTCCGGCGCGCGACGGCATCACGGCGGCCCCCATGTTTCATCCCGTCGGCGGCATGGACCAGTTTCCCAGGGGGTTCCAGCGCGCGATCGGCAGCAACCGCATCACCTTCGATGCCGAGGTGCAGTCCGTGTACCAGGACGCTGCGGGTGTGAAGGTCGTGTACCTGGATACGAAGAGCGGGAAGAAAACCGAAGTCAGCGCGGACTACGTTGTCGTCTGCATGCCACTGTCAGTGCTGGCCGGTGTCGACATCAATCTCTCGCCCGAGATGATGGAGGCCGTCCGCGCCACCCCGTACAGCAACAGCGCGAAGATGGGGCTGGCGATGAAGCGCCGCTTCTGGGAGGAGGACGACCAGATTTTCGGCGGGCACCTCTATTCGAACCTGCCGCTGGGTGAGTTCTCCTATCCGTCGCACGACTACTTCTCGCGGAAGGGCGTGCTCCTCGGTTTGTACGCGAACCAGCCGGTGGGCGACCTGCTCGATCAGCCGGTCAAGGCGCGCGTCGAGCATGTGCTGATGCACGCGAGCAAGGTGCATCCGCAGATCCGTCAGGAGTTCGAGAGCGCGTACGCCGTGTGGTGGCGGAAGGTGAAATACAGTCAGGGGGGCTTCGCCTCTGGCGCAGGAGTCGCGCGGCGCGCGCAGCTCGCGAAGGTCGACAACCGGATCCTCATTGGTTCCGCTGCCGCGGCGCCCTATTCGGAGCCCGACTGGCAGGAGGGAGCCGTCGCGGCGGGCTGGCAGGCGCTGAAGTCGCTCCACGATCGCGCCATGCGCGCGTGATGGGACGAGGAACGCGTTTGCAGGGCCGTCAGACGCCGGATCGAAAGACGACTGCTATCGCGCCGCAGGCGGCCGCAGGCCTTCCTCCGCCAGCCTGGCCCGCCCGGCCGGACTGGTGAGCAGCGCGGCAAACCCTTTTGCGGCGGCCGAGGCACTGGCGCGGTGCCAGAGTGAATACGTCGTCGCCAGGTCGAACTCCTGCGGGAATGGACCCACGAGCGCAGCACGGTTGGCCTGAACAATCTCGCTCGTCTGCGTGACGCCCAGGTCAACCTGACCTTCCAGCACGAGACGCATCGTTTCCACGCCGTCCTGCGCGAGCGTCGCTTTCTTCAGCACCTCGTCCTTGATGCCAAGCGATTCGATCACCTTCAGAAAATGTGTTCCAGCGGTGGCGCCGCGGGCCGGATCGGAGAACGCGACGCGGCGCGCCGAGAGCAGCGTCGCCTTCAGCTTCTCGGCCGTGGAGATATCCGGTTTCGGGGAGCCCGGCGGCGCGGCAAAGCCGGCCACCGTGTCGCCCAGTCGATAGCTGACGCTGTCCGTGAGCCGGCCGCTCTTCTCGCCCTCGCTGATGAGCGCCTGCGTCGTGATGAGAAGCGCCGCCTGCGGATCCGCGAGGAACTGCTTGTTCGTGGCTCCCGCGGTGTCGAAAACCACGTTGATCGTGTGGCCCGTTTTGACTTCGTACTCCGCCGCGAGTTTGAGAAACGGGGCCTTGACGCCGGCGGCGGCATAAACCTTCAGTTCCTCGGCGGAGGCTGACGAGGTCACGGAGAGCGCCAGGGCGAGCGGCAGAACGCGTAGTCGCATGGCATGGATGTTCATTTACTTTTGCTCCGGGATTTCCACTATGGCCACCCTGGCCACGCGCCCCTATATATACACCCTGGACCTTGGTCGCTTGCCTTCGTGACAGTTACCTACCGCGGGGGAGCGCCGCCCGCCGTTGTCCCGCCTCCGGCCGTGGGCGGCAGCTTGCCGCCTTCGGCGAGGATCTTGATGTTCTGGAGCGCCTGCATGAACCTCTCGGTCCTCCTCGCCCTGTCCGCGACACGAGCGGCGTCGTCCGGGAGCATCGAGTTGTCGAAAAACAGTGTGTAAACGATCTTCGAAGTAGTCGCCGTCAGGGGCCTGGCCTCGAGTGTACCGTGATAAAGGTTGTACGGCTGGCCTTCCCTCGGGGTCTGCGCATACGTGTACGAGAGCTCGGTCTTGCTCACCAGAACCTCGCCGCCGCCCACGGTACGCACGGCGCCAAATTCTCCGTCCTTACCCGAGGTGATTGTGCACCCAGCCGGGATCTGCAGCCATTCGGCGACATCGCAGTACTTGCCGATGCGCTTCCACACTTCTGCAGCCGGGCGGTTGACGGTGATCTCCATCGGAATAGACGTGTAGGTGGGTTTGGCCACTACAACCGAACCACTCGCGCTGGCCGGCGGCGTCTGTGCGTTGCCGGCGCCTGTCAAACAGGCGACCGCGAACGCGCAACTGGCGGCCGTTCGCGTACGGTGAATTCCCATCGATGTCCTCCTCGCTGGTCCCAATGGTGTCGCCGCATGCCGCGGCATTGGCTGGGAATCTTGTCACAGGACGGCTGGAACGCCAACCAGATCGACCAGCCTCACGATGTCGTCGGCGGCCGCTCGCTTCCCGCAGCAGCACATGTTTGGGATGAGTAGAGCGAGCGGCGCGAGCAACCCGCCACCTCTATTTGAATCTGCCGTTGGGCGAGTTCTCGTATCCGTCGCACGACTACGAGGGTTAGAGATCAGCCGCGTGCGGACAGAGGACGCGACGGCCCCACCTGCCCTACCCGCCCAATGGCGAAGTGCGGTCACCTGATTGCGGGCGGCAAACCATAACCGGCAACCGGCAGGTTGGCTCGGAACCAGATCACAATGTCCGCCTCCAGATCCAGCTGCTTCGCAAACATCGACGCGGCGTGACCGGCGTCCTTGAACATTTCTACGCGGCTATCCCGGTGCGCCGAGAGCCCAACGATCTTTTTGATCGCCGCCGCGGCATCGGTATCTTCTTCGCTGGCGGCGCCGAAAATCGGAAGGGTCGCCGAGCTTCTGATGTGGGCCTCGCCCTGCGCGTCAGTCCCTCCCGACAGCAGCACGAGCGTCCGGATTTCGGGATGACGCCGGCTGGCCTGCACCGCCTGGTTCACGCCGCAGCTCCCGCCCACCACCCCGAGCGCCCTGTTGATGACCGTTGGCTGCCCGCTGAGGAACTTCAACGCAGCGTCGACGTCGCCCGGCATCAAGTCCTGAATCTTCTGACGCTGCGCCCGAAAGTCGGTGAACGCCCCTGCCCGGCTCCCGCCGAAGCCGCGCCAGTCGATCGCCAGGACGTTGTAGCCGGCGACGTTCAGCATCGTGGCCAACTGGTCGTAGATCCGGCGATCGGAATTGCACTGATGGAGGAGCAGGATGCCCGGCCCGCCCTTCTCGGCTGAATAGTAGTTGCCCTGGAGCGCGAACCCGTCGCCGGCAGTGACGCTGACCTGCCGCGCGTCCGCGTGCGCAGCGGCCGCGAAGAGCAGAATAACGATGGAGACGAGTCCGAGGCGGTTCATCGCTCGATCAGGAAACCTTTCTCGTCGGCCTCCCGATCGACCAGGAACCCCATGTTCGGCGTGCCCATCTCCTCCCAACTCTGACCGCCAAAGTAGACCCACTTACCAGGGTCGGGGTTGTACTTGTTGGCCGTCGAATTGTCGTAGGTGAACTGCACGCGCATCCTGGCGCCCTTCGGGATCTTCACGGAGGTCCGGTACGTGAGCTGCCAGTTGAAGTTGTACCGCGGCAGGTAGAGGAGCGTCTCTTCTTTCCCGTCCGGATACACAAGCGTGTAGCGGACCGTCTTTCCGCGTACATGGGCGTGCGGCCGGAACCAGACGAGCTCGACGTCCTTCAGAAAGCTTATTTCCGCGAGCGGACCCGGATGGTCCTTCGCATAGGGAGGAATCGCCAGCGTCGCATTCGCCTGCTGCCGCTCGACCGGCGCATTGTCTCCCTCCGGTCCATCCTGTGGCAGGAACTTCTTCGCCGGCGGCGTCTTCGTCACGGTGAAGCCGATGCGGCTCTTGTCGACGACGGCGAGCCCGGTGGCCGTGTAGTGCAGGCTCACGATCATGTCCGAACCCGCGGGCACCATCATCCCCGCGTTCACGGGCCGATAGTCTTCGAACGGCAGCCCCGGCAGGTAGCAGAACTCGTTGGGGCCCTCGTGATAGACGGTG
>ORMF010987963.1_pt1 | contig 21737 bp, 19 predicted proteins | sample 1779871 | NCBI WGS metagenome assembly ORMF01 (sample SAMEA104232316, study PRJEB22302) | groundwater metagenome | biome: forest; feature: aquifer; material: groundwater | place: USA | collected 2011-08-07 | depth 5.4 m | reverse complement strand
GGAGGCCCTATGGCAGCCGGCACCACCGCGAAGATCCTGCACGTCGATCTCTCCACCCGCGAGACCCGCGCCGAGATCCTGCCCGAGACGACCGTGCGCAAGTACCTGGGCGGCGGGGCGCTGGCGAGCTACATCCTCCTCCGCGACATGCCGGCCGGGGTAGACCCTCTCGGCCCCGACAACGTCCTCGTCTTCACCACGAGCGTGATCAACGGGCTGTCGCTGTCCGGGACCAACCGCTACACGGCGGCCGCCAAGTCGCCGCTCACGGGCGGCTACGGCGAGTCGGAAGCGGGCGGCTGGTGGGGCCCGGAGCTGCGCGCGGCCGGCTGGGACGGCGTCGTCATCCGCGGCAAGGCGGCTTCGCCCGTGTACCTCTGGATCAAGGACGATGTGGTCGAGTTCCGTGACGCCGCTGCCTACTGGGGCAAGCTCTCGGGCGAGGTTCAGGATGGGATCGAAGCGGAGCTCGGCGACAAGCGCGTGCGGGTGCTTCAGTGCGGCATCTCCGGCGAGCGCGGCGTCCGCTTCGCGGCCATCGTGAACCAGCTCAAGCACTTCCACGGCCGGAGCGGGCTCGGCGCCGTCATGGGATCGAAGAACCTCAAGGCCGTCGTGGTGCGAGGCTCCAAGCCCCCCGTCGCCAACGACAAGGCGGCGGCCAAGGGCCAGCTGGTCTGGTTCAAGGACCACTACGACCGCGCCACCGACCGCTTCTACCAGGTCGGCTCCTCGGGCGGCGTGCTGGCGCTCGAGGCATCCGGCATCCTGCCGACGCGCAACTTCCGCGACGGCTCGTTCGAGGGCGCCAAGGCCATCAGCGGCCAGACCATGCGCGACACCATCCTGGTCAACCGCGGCACCTGCTACGCCTGCGCCGTCGCCTGCAAGCGCGAGGTCGAAGTCAAGGAGCTGGGCGTCACACCGAAGTACGGCGGGCCCGAGTACGAGACCCTCGCGGCCGCGGGCTCGCTCTGCGGCGTGGACGACCTCAAGATGCTGGCGCTGGCCAACCAGCTCTTCGCGCAGTACGTCCTCGACTCGATTTCGACGGGCGCCACCATCGCCTTCGCCATGGAGTGCTACGAGAACGGCATCATCACCAAGGAGATGACGGGCGGGCTCGAGCTGACGTTCGGCAACGCCGACGCGGTGATCCAGCTGACCCACATGATCGGCAAGCGCGAGGGCATCGGGAAGCTCCTCGGCGAGGGCGTCAAGCGCGCCGCGGCCCAGCTCGGCAAGGGCGCGGACCGCTTCGCGCTCCACGTCAAGGGGCAGGAGCTGCCGATGCACGACCCGCGAGGCAAGAAGGGGCTATCGCTGGCCTACGCGCTGTCGCCGACGGGCGCCGACCACATGGAAGCGCCCCACGACCCGCTGTACGCGGGCTTCCACCCGCAGGGCCATCCGCTGGGGGCGCTGGGGCTCATCGAGCCCCTCGAGCCGCTCACGCTCGACAGCAAGAAGGTGCGCGCGTTCTTCGAGACCCAGAAGGTCTGGAGCGCGTACAACTCGGTGGGCATGTGCGACTTCGTCGGCGCGCCGCTCAACGTGCTCGGGCTCCAGCCCATGATGGACTACATCAACGCGGTCACCGGCTGGAACATGAGCCTCTACGAGCTCATGAAGGTGGGTGAGCGCAACAACACGCTGGCGCGGGTCTTCAACAACCGCGAGGGCTTCACGCCGGAAGACGACATCCTGCCGCAGCGCCTGCACGAGGGTATCGGCAACGGGGTGCTCAAGGGCTCGAAGATCGACCCCGACGAGTTCTTCGCGGCCCGCCGCACGTACTACGAGATGGCCGGCTGGGACCCCAGTACGGGCCGTCCCACCGCCGCAAAGCTCGCTGAGCTGGGCGTAGAGGAAGCGACGGCAGGGCAGAAGTAGGCCGGCAGCACATTCGCTCCCGAGAAGCGGAGGGCCTCGTGGTCACCACGGCGTGCTGTCTCGTCAGGCCTGACACGTACCGCGACTCGGTCGAGCTGATGCGCGTGGCCGCCTTGGTCGAGAAGCTATCCGGCGTCAGCCGCGCCGCGCTCATGATGGCGACGCCGGCGAACCGCGAGCTGCTCTCCGGCGCGGGGCTCCTCGACGCCACGGGCGCGGCCGCCGGGCCCAACGACCTGGTCGTGGCGGTCGCCGCGGTAGACCGCGCCGCGGGCGAGCGTGCGCTCGCCGAGGCGGCCCGTCTCCTCGACGAGCAGGCCGCCGTGTCAGCGCCCGCGGGCGACAAGTCGGCCCCGCTCAGCATCGCCGCGGCGGCGAGCCAATTCGCGGGCGCCAACCTTGCCATCATCTCGACCCCGGGCGTCTACGCGACCGCGGAGGCGCTGAAGGCGCTCAAGCGCGGGCTCCACGTCTTCATCTTTAGCGACAACGTCCCCGTGGCCGAGGAGGCCGAACTCAAGCGCCTCGCCGCGAAGAAGAAGCTCCTCGTCATGGGCCCGGACTGCGGCCCCGCCATCCTCGACGGCGTGCCGCTCGGCTTTGCCAATGCCGTGCGGCGCGGGCTCATCGGGCTCGTCGGGGCCTCCGGCACGGGGCTCCAGGAGATCAGCTGCCTCATCGACCGCCTCGGCGAGGGCTGCTCGCAGGTGATCGGCGTGGGCGGCCACGACCTCGACGAGCGCGTGGGCGGCCTCATGATGCAGGCGGGCATCGAGCGCCTCGCGGCCGACCCAGGCACGCGCGTCATCGTCCTCGTCTCCAAGCCCCCTGCCCCTGCTGTCGCCCGCCGCGTCCTTGAGGTCGCCTGCAAGTCGGGGAAGCCCGTCGTCGTCAACTTCCTGGGCGGCGACCCGGCGGCCATCCGCGGGGCCGGCGCGATTCCGGCAGCCACGCTCGAAGATGCGGCGCGTGCGGCGGTCGCGCTCGCGCGAGGCAAGAAAGCCGCCGCCGCGCCGCTCGCGGATGTTCCGAAGCTCGCGGCCGCGGGGCGGGCCAAGGCGCGGCGCTTCCGCAAGGGCCAGTGTCTCGTGCGCGGCCTCTACAGCGGCGGCACGCTCTGCCAGGAGGCGGCGCTCATCCTCGAGGAGGCCGGCGGCCAGAAGCACACGACCGTCGACCTGGGCGACGATGAGTTCACCGTCGGCCGCCCGCACCCGATGATCGACTTCAGGCTGCGCAACGAGCGCATCCTGGCGGCGGCCGGGGACCCGGCCACGGCGGTTATCCTGCTGGATGTCGTCCTGGGCTACGGCGCCCACCCCGATCCGGCCGGCGCGCTTGTCCCCGCTATCGAGGCCGCGACCAAGGCGGCGGCCAAGCGCCGGCGCGGCCTCGCCTTCGTCGCCTCCATCTGCGGCACTCCCGACGATCCTCAGGGCTTGGAGCGCCAGGAGACACGGCTCGCGGCCGCCGGTGTACTGCTCGCGCCGAGCAACGCCCAGGCCGCCCGGCTCGCGGCGTCTCTCGTCGGCCATCGCCGGCCCGCGCGAAGGAAGGCCTGACCGAATTATGCGTGAACACAGGGGCCCCCCTCCCCCCGACCCCCTCCCTCTCCGAGGGAGAGGGAGCCGTTTCGATCCCCTCGCCCCCGGGAGGGGGAGAGGGACGCAGTTCGAGCCGAGACGCTCGCTTCGAGCGGTGAGGCGAGGGCTGAGTAGATCAGGGGGCGAATCGGGCGCGGAACACGCGTTCGTGAAAAGAGCAGGCTGAGCCCGTGCCGGCGCCAAAACGGAAGACCCCGGCCAGATCCGCGCCCCTCTTCGACGGGGGTATCCGCGCGCTCAACGTCGGCGTCGCGGAGTTCGCGCTCTCCCCGCGCGCCCACGGCGCCAGCGTGCTCGAGCTCGACTGGCGCCCGCCCGCGGGCGGCGACCGCGACCTCGGCCTCCTGCTGGCGCGTCTCGAGGACGACCCCGACGACCCGATCGGCTCGCGCGTCGCCACCGCGAACAAGCAGGCGGTCGAGCGCATCCTGGCCGCCAAGCCCATGCTGGTCGACATCGGGCGCGCCGCCGACAACGTCAAGGGCCTGGGCCCGCGCCACCTCCTCCACGCCGGCCCTCCTATCGCGTGGGCGCGCATGTGCGGCCCCATGCGCGGCGCCGTCATCGGCGCCATCCTCTACGAGGGCTGGGCCGACACGCCGGACGCCGCGGATCGGCTGGCCGCCGGAGGCGGCGTGACCTTCGCCCCCTGTCATCACTTCGGCGCCGTCGGACCGATGGCGGGCATCCTCTCGCCGTCCATGCCCGTCTTCATCGTCGAGAACGCGCCGGGCGGCACCCGCGCCTTCGCGATACTCAACGACGGGATGGGCAAGGTCTTACGCTTCGGCGCCTACAGCGAGGAAGTCCTCGACCGCCTGCGCTGGATGAACGAGTCGCTGGCGCCCGCTCTCGCACACGCGCTCCATTTGCGCGGGCCGGTGGACCTCAAGAACCTGACGGCCCAGGCGCTCCAGATGGGCGACGAGTGCCACAACCGGAACGTGGCGGCGACCTCGCTCTTCACCCGGCTGATCGCGCCGGCCCTCGTCCGCACCGCCCCGGCCGACGTCGCGGCGCGCGTGCTCGAGTTCCTGGAGGCCAACAACCACTTCTATCTGAACCTCTCGATGGCGGCCTGCAAGGCGACGATGGACGCGGCGCACGGCATCGAGGGCTCGACCGTGGTGACCGCGATGGCGCGTAACGGCGTCGAGGTCGGCGTCCGCATGAGCGGCACGGGGGACGCGTGGTTCACGGCCCCGGCCCCGGTCCCCGACGGCCTCTACTTCCCGGGCTACGGTCCCGCGGACGCCAACCCCGATCTCGGCGACAGCGCCATCACGGAGACCGCCGGCCTCGGCGGCCTCGCGATGGCGGCCGCGCCCGCCATCGTGCGATTCATCGGCGGCGCCGCCGAGGACGCCATCGCGACCACGAAGCGCATGTACACGATCACGCTGGCGCGAAACAACGACTTCGGTATCCCGGCGCTGGGCTTCGCCGGCACGCCGACCGGCATCGACGCGCGGCGCGTGGTGGACAGCGGCGTCCAGCCGGTGTTCAACACGGGCATCGCCCACCGCGAGGCGGGCGTCGGCCAGATCGGCGCCGGCATCGCGAAGGCGCCGCTCGCCTGCTTCGCGGGCGCGCTCCGCGAGCTCGGCTACCGCCTCAAGGTCGCGACATGACGTCGGTCAAGCTCGCAGTCAACGGCACGCTGATGCGGGGGCTCGAGCTCAATCGCACCATGATCGACGCGGGCGCGACCTTCGTGCGGGAGGCGGCGACCGTGCCGGCGTACAGGCTCTGGTCGATCAACGACCGGCACCCCGCGATGATCCGCGTCGCCTCGGGCGGCGTGTCGGTGGCCGTCGAGGTGTGGGCCGTGTCCCCGGAGGGCTTAGCTCAGATCCTGCTGCACGAGCCACCGGGCCTCTGCATCGGCAAGGTCAGGCTGTCGGACGGCGAGGACGTGCTGGGCGTGCTGGGCGAGCCGCTCCTCTGCGAGGGGCAGCGCGAGATCACGCAGCACGGTGGCTGGCGCGCCTACATCGCATTGAAGAACGGATAGCGGCCTGCCCAGCTTCGCGGTCCCCGCGCCCCGCGAGACACGCATTCTGCGCGGGGTCCTGCTCATCACGCTGGCGTGCGGACTGTTCGTCGTCATGAACACGGGCGCCAAGGTCCTGAGCGCGCACCTGCCCGTCGTCGAGATCATCTGGGCGCGAAGTCTCGTGCACCTCGTCTTCGTCTTCGCGTTGTTCGCACCCACGTCCGGCGGCTGGCGGCTCTTCGTGACCCGGCGGCCGGCCATCCAGGTGGCGCGCTCGCTGCTGCTGCTCGCCTCGACGAGCTTCTTCTTCACGGCCCTCGCCCGCGTGCCGCTGGCCGACGTGACGGCCATCTCCTTCACGGCGCCCTTCGTCGTGGCGGGACTGGCGGGCCCCCTGCTCCACGAGCGCGTCGGGACTGGGCAGTGGCTGACCATCGCGGTGGGCTTCCTGGGGGCCCTCGTCATCATCCGGCCGGGCTTCGGGCACACGAGCCCGTATGCGCTCCTGGTCTTCGGCAGCGCCGCCTGCTACAGCCTCTACCAGATCTTCACCCGCTACGTGGCCGGCGTGGACCGCCCCGAGACCAGCGTCACGTACAGCGCGCTGGTGGGAACCGTGCTGCTGTCGGCCGTCGTGCCGTTCTACTGGCGCGCGCCCGCCACTCTCTCACACGCGCTCGTGCTAATCTCGCTCGGGCTCCTGGGCGGGCTCGGCCACTACTGCGTGGCGCGCGCCTTCCTCTGGGGCCCGGCCTCGATCCTCTCCCCCTTCCACTACACCCAGCTCATCCTGGCCGCGCTGGCGGGCTACCTGGTCTTCGGCGACGTGCCGAGCGTCTGGACCTGGGCGGGCGCCGCCATCATCATCGGGAGCGGGCTCCACATCGTCTGGCGGGAAACCTCGCGCTAGCGGCGGCCTTCCGAAAACGCCTTCGTACCGGGAGGAGGGAATATCCGCCGGTCGCGACTCAGCCGGTCGGCGGTCTCGGAGAGCGCGAGCAGCTCGCGCTTGAGCCGCGCGGCGGTCTCCGGCTCCTGGTCGGACACGTCCTGGAAGACGATATCGCCGTCGCGGAGGCGGAACAGCTCGCTCCGGTCGTTGCGCAGTGTGTAGCGGAGCGCGAAGCCATCCTTGAGGTACAGAAAGCTCCCGTACGTACCGCTGATGAGCCCGCGCTCGCCCGCGTCGACGCCGGCGCCTAAAAGATTCCGCCCCATCCCGCTGTAGAGGTGCTCTCCGTCGAGGAGCCCCAGGACGGTCGGCACGATATCGACATGGGTGCCGGACCGCTCCTGCCGTGAGGCCCAGCGTTCCTTCGCGCGGGCGAGCCGCGGGCCGAAGAAGATCAGCGGGACGCGCAGGCGCTCCATGGTGCGCGAGTCAAAGACGTGGCTCGTGTGGTCGCCGGTAATGACCACGAGAGTATGCTCGAAGTCGGAGTCCGTGAGCCTCAGGACCTCGACGAAGTCGCGAACCGACCGGTCGAGGTACTGGAAGGTCGCGAGCACCTCGTCGGCGAGCCGGTTTGTCGCGGACGCGGGCACGGTCCACGGGCTGTGGGTCGTGGCGGTCATCACGTGAGCGGTGAACGGGCCCGAGCCGGACCGGATGATCTTGGCGGCCTCCTGCAGCACCGGCCCGTCAAAGATGCCGAGCGCGTTGGTGTCCGCGCCGGCACGGTCACCGAGGCGGGCGCGCAGGTCGTCGTAGCCGAAGCTCCGGTAGCCTTGATTGCCCATGAACGTGACGAAGTCGGCGCTGCGCTGCCTGAATCCGCCGACGTAATAGTGCCGGTATCCGTCGGCGCCGATGCCGCGCGCGAGCGAACCGGTGAGCCCGTTGATCTCCCGGGCGGGCAGGTCCCCGGTGCGGCTGAGCGCGAACGGCGCCGGCAGGCTGGTGACGATGGCGAAGACCGAGCCGTCCGTGGCGGAGAAGCTCTGGATCATCTTGCGGAAGCAGAGGCCCTGCGCGCAGAGCCCGTGGACGTAGGGCATGACGTACTCGCTGCCGACGCGATGGTCGACGAGCGCGGCGCTGAGCCCCTCGACCATGATGACGACCACGTTGCGGATGCCGAGCTGATCCTCGCCCCGCACCCGGCGGAGCAGTGGATAAGCGGGGTCGCCGGCCGGGAGCCCGAGCAGGCGCCGGCTCAGGTCGAGGGCCTCCTGGGCGTCGAGCTGGTACCGGGTCGTGCCGTCCGGGAGGCCCAAGAGACGGATCAGGTCCTGGAGCGGGTTGCCGACCGCCTGGTTCAGCACGTAGTCGCCGAGCCGCATCCGATCGAGGCTCGACACGAGGCGGATCTGGAGCCCCTTGGTCGCCTTCGTCGGCACGATCTCGAGGGCGACGAGCAGCAGAGCGCCGATGACCGCGAGGGCCACGACGAAGGCTGCCGGCCGCCAGAGGTCGACGGCCTGTCCGGCCAGGGGGCGCGTGTGCCGCCTCGCGGCGAGGGCGGCGAGCGCGATGCCGAGCAGGCCCGCGCCTATCACGAAGGGGTGCGCGGTGGCGAACGGCTCGAACGCGATCAGCATCTCGTAGGGGCGGCCGATATTCGCGGGGACGATCTCCCAGAGGTGCTGGTGACGCTCGCGGAAGACGAAGAGGTTGACCGCCGCGCACAGCGCGTTGGCGTAGGTGAAGACCCAGAGCCCGGCGAGCGTGGCGCGGAAACGCAGGCGGCGAGTGACCAGCGCGAACAGGGCCAGGATGCACAGCTCGAGCGCGAGCAGGGCGGCGTCGAGACCCAGGCCGCGCAGGAGCGCGGCAGGCGCCCCCGAGAGCGCCTCCGGCGCCCCGAACAACCCGATGAAGGAGACGCGGTAGGCGGCGAAGACCGCGAAGTTGACGAGGAGGAACTGGAGGGCCTTGGCGGAAAATTGTCTACCGATAGCGGGCATTACGTGGGATTGCCTCGGGCCGCATTCCACCCATTCAGAGCTCGCCGCGACGAAAACGGTCCATCAGGGCCTTTCGCTCGGGCGTGAGGAACCGATCAAGGAACTGCCGCGTTTCCTCGAGCCACCGCAGCTTGTCGGCCGCCGGAATGGCCCGGAAGGCGAGCAGGCGCTCGAGCGGGTAGGCGTGCGTCACCCCACGGCGGAGGACCGGATCACTCACCCAAGGCCTCCAGCAAACGGCGCAGGGCATCAACGTCCGCCACATCCTGCGCCCGTCCGGCGCCCTCCTTCATGCGGATCAGATGCCGAATGCCCACGATCGGCAGGCGCAAGCCCTCGGCTTCCAAGAAGTCGGCGCCGGCGGCCAGCTCGGCAAAGGGCAGGGGCGGGTCGATCAGCACGTCCACCTCATCGAGCGGGCGGCCAGGGCGGTGGAACGTAAACGCCACCCTGTGCTTGTCGGCGACCCAGTCCCGCCGGTGATCGGCGCTCGCCAGGTCGGCCGCCGCGACCGGCGCGCGCGGAACGAACCCGAGCTGCGCCATGACCCCGATGAATCGACGCACGTTGCCTTCCTCAAGGTCGATCACGAGGTCGAGATCAGCTGTCGATCGCGGCACACCATGCAGGATCACGGCGACGCCACCGACGACGACGAATCGGATCGAGGCGGCGTCCAGCGCCCTCAGGACATCCTCGTAGAAGGTCGCCATCGGCGCCCATTGTATCCCGGACGTGTGCGCCAGCGGTGAGGGCCGAGGCCGAGCGGCAGGTCACCTTCAGGTTCTGGCCTACGGCGTTAGCGTTTCGCGTTCGGAAGAGCCTGCAAGGCGGGAAACTGCCCGGATGGCGATACCGGTTACCGCCATCCGGGCAGTTCCAATCAGGGCGCCGGGCCCGAAGGCCCGGGCATGACCCGGCGGATAAGCCGGGCTCTTAGTGTGCTGCTGTTCTTGTTGCCTCGCGGGCCATCAGGAGCGGCTGCCTACCCGATGGCTCGCGTGACGAGCCGGGTGGAGTGCTCTCCATAGGACCTCCCGTAGGGTTGACGCCACGCCGGAGACGGGCGCCTCAGCCTCCGACACCTTCAACAAGACGCCACAACCAAGCGTCTGTCAAGTTCTTTGCGCCGGCTCACCGTGCTAGGTCTTGCCCGGATAGCCGGCCTTCTTGAGGCTCTCGGCGATCTCGTCGAGGATGGCGGGGTCGTCGATCGTGGCGGGCATGCCGTACTCCGTACCGTCAGCGATCTTCTTCATGGTCCCCCGCAGGATCTTGCCCGAGCGCGTCTTGGGCAGGCGCTTGACCACCATCGCCAGCTTGAAGGCCGCCACGGGCCCGATGCGCTCGCGTACTCGCTCGACCAGCTGCTTCGCAAGCTCGGCGTCGGAGCGGTCCACGCCCGCCTTGGTGACGACGAACCCCACGGGCCCCTCGCCCTTGAGCGCGTCGGCCACGCCGACCACGGCGCACTCGGCGACATCAGGGTGCCCCGCGAGCACCTCTTCCATCGCGCCCGTCGAGAGCCGGTGGCCGGCGACGTTAATGATGTCGTCCACCCGGCTCATGATGTAGAGATAGCCGTCTTCGTCCTGGTAGCCCGCGTCGCCCGTCAGGTAGTGCCCCGGGTGTTGGAGCAGATAGCTCTTCTCGTAGCCCGCGTCGTTGTTCCAGAGGGTGGGCAGGCATCCGGGCGGCATCGGCAGCCGGATCGCGATCGAGCCGATCTGCCCCGCCGGCAGCTCCTTGTTTGCCTCATCGAGGACGCGCACGTCGTAGCCCGGCACCGCCTTGGTGGGCGAGCCCGGCTTGACGGGCAGCTGGCCGAGCCCCACGCAGTTGGCCGCGATGGGCCAGCCCGTCTCCGTCTGCCACCAGTGGTCGATGACCGGCACGTGGAGGCGATCCTCGGCCCAGTGCAGCGTGTCCGGATCGCAGCGCTCACCGGCCAGGAAGAGCGTGCGGAAGCGGGAGAGGTCGTGCTTCCCGATGTGGGTCCCCTGCGGGTCCTCCTTCTTGATGGCCCGGAAGGCGGTGGGCGCCGTGAAGAGCGCGTTGACCCCGTGCTGCGAGATGAGGCGCCAGAAGGCGCCCGGATCGGGCGTGCCGACCGGCTTGCCCTCGTAGAGGATCGTGGTGCAGCCCTTCAGGAGCGGCGCATAGACGATGTACGAGTGCCCGACCACCCAACCGATGTCGGACGCGGCCCAGTAGGTTTCGCCCGCGCCCATGCCGTAGATGTTCTCCATCGACCACTTGAGCGCCACGGCGTGGCCGCCGTGATCCCGCACGACGCCTTTGGGGACTCCGGTGGTCCCGGAGGTGTAGAGGATGTAGAGCGGGTCGGTCGCATCCACCGCCACGCACTCCGCCGCGGGGGCGCCTGAGAGAAAATCGCCCCAGTCGAGGTCGCGGCCCTTCGAGAGTACGGCTTTCTCTTGGGGCCGCTGGAGAATCACGCAGCGCGCGGGCTTGTGGCTGGACAGCTCGATGGCCTTGTCCAGGAGGGGCTTGTAGGGCACGACCCGTCCGACCTCGATGCCGCAGGAGGCCGAGAGGATCATCTTCGGCGTGGCGTCGTCGATGCGCTTGGCCAGCTCGTGGGAGGCAAAGCCGCCGAAGACCACGGAGTGTATGGCGCCGATGCGGGTGCAGGCCAGCATGGCGATGACCGCCTCGGGCACCATCGGCATGTAGATGATGGCGCGCTCGCCTTGGGCGATGCCCGCGCGGACCACCGCTCCCGCCGTGCGGGCGACCTCGTCGCGGAACGCGTCGTACGTGTAGCTCTTCACCGTGCCCGTCACCGGGCTGTCGTAGATCAGCGCGATCTGCTTGCCCCGCCCCCGCTCGATGTGCAGGTCGAGCGCATTGAAGCAGGTGTTGAGCCGGCCGCCGACGAACCAGCGGTAGAAGGGCTTGCGGGAGTCGTCGAAAACCTTGTCCCAGCGCCGCTCCCAGTAGATGTCCTCGGCCGCCTCGGCCCAGAACCCCTCGGGATCCCGCATGGACCGCTGGTAGACCTGCTCGTACACGCTCGCCATCGCCTCACCCCTCCTTTACATCGTGTTCCGGATTCACACCGCGCTCGTGCGGCCGCGGGCTCCCCGGCTGACCCACAGGAGACCGCAGATGGAAATGGCGATGCCGACCAGGCTCGCGAGCTGGGGCACGCGGTAGCCGCCGGCCCAGAAGCTGTCGAGCCGTAGGGATTCGATGGCGAATCTCCCCACCGAGTACAGGCCGATGTACCAGAAGAACAGCGCGCCCGGCCGGTCACGCCATCGCGGGCGAAGCCACCAGAAGAGCGCCGCGAAGATCGCCAGGTCCCAGAGCGATTCGTAGAGAAAGGTCGGGTGGAAGAATTCCGCGCCCCGGTACTCGAGCGGCCGGTGTCGAGGCGAGATGTAGAGGCGCCAGGGCAGATCGGTCGGCCGTCCGAAGGCCTCCTCGTTGAAGAAATTCCCCCAGCGCCCGATGGCCTGAGCCATGACGAGGGCGGGCGCTCCGATGTCCAGGATTCGCAGCACCGGGAGGTGTCGCCACGCGGCGAGCCCGGCGGCGACCGAGCAGCCGACGAGGAGGCCGCCGTGGATGGCGAGCCCCCCTTCCCACACGGCTGGAATCCTGGCCCAATCGCGGCCGTAATAGTCCCAGTTGAACGCCACTTCGTAGAGGCGGGCCCCGATGTAGCCGGTCACGATCCCCCACATGATGCAGCTCGAGATCTTCTCTTCGGGAAGACTCTCGGCGCGCGCCTGACGGCCCACGAGCCACAGCCCCACCACGATGGCGACCGCGGTCAGGATCCCATACCACCGCACGACGAAGGGACCGAGCTGGAATGCGATCGAGCCCGGAGAGGCGAACATGCCCGAGGCTACCCTGTCACTCCGACGCGCGCTCCGGCCCCGACAGCGTGGCGCCGCCGTCGACGACGAGCGTGTGCCCCGTGATGTAGCGCGCGTGATCCGAGAGGAGGAAGCGCACGGCGTGGCCGACGTCCCAGCCGGTGCCCTCGATCCCCAGCACGGACGCGCGGCGGCGCCGATCGCGGGCATCCGCGCTCATGCCGCGCTGATAGACCATCGGCGTGTAGACGGGCCCGGGCGCCACGCAGTTCACGCGGACCCCGTCGCGGCCATGGTCGACCGCCATGGCGCGGGTGAGAGCGATGACGGCACCCTTGGAGGCGGAATAGGCCGTGAGCCCGCGCGGCCGCAGCGCTGAGATCGACGACACGTTGACGATGGCGCCGCCGCCCCCGCGGATCATGGCGGGGATCGCGTGCTTGGCGGCCAGGAACATCGTCTCGACGTTGACCTGCATGACGCGGCGCCAGTTCTCCTGGGTCTCGTCCACGACGGACCCTCGGCTGCCGATGCCGACGTTGTTGTCGAGGAAATTGAGGCGGCTGAAACGGTCGAGCGTCGCCTTCACCACCATGGCGCAGTCTTCTGACCGCGTGATGTCCGCCTCGAGCGCGAGCGCCTCTGATCCCTGCTCCTTGATCATCGCGACCGTCTGCTCGGCCAGGTCGATCGCGCGGTCCACCACAACGACCCGGGTGCCTGCCCTGGCGAGGAGGATCGCGGCAGCTCGGCCGTTGCCGATGCCCGCCCCCGCGGCGCCGCCGCCCATCACGACGGCAACCTTGCCCTTGAGCCCCCAGTCGTCCGGCACGTCCAAGCGCGCGGCCACGGCGCTCACGCGGGCCAGGCGGCCGGGTGGGTGCCGAGCGGCACCGCCGGGCGCGACCAGAACGCGGGCGTTTCCGAAAGCCGTGCGGCGGGCACGACGTGCCGCAGGCGACCATAGGGCGAGTCAATCTCTGTCATCAAGTCCTCCACGGCGTCAAGGGTGAGGTCAGGAGTGCGCCGGCCGTCGACGCGCCCGAGGCCGTCGACCCACCGGCCGGTCTGAGCCAGCGATACGCGCACCAGGTAGCTCCCGCCTTCGCGCGCGCGGCGGGTGAGCGCCACCTGCGCGCCGAACGCGGCGAGGTAGCCCGTGGCGTGGTCCACCACCTGCGCGGGCAAGTGCTGGGGCTTCTCGCCTCCTGCGGCGCCTAACCCCTGCTCGTGCGCCATCCCGCTGACGGACTGGATGATGGTCTCGAATCCCCGCCGCTCGCGCCACGGCCCGGCGTGAGAGAAGGCGGAGAGCGTCACGTACACGATGCCCGGGCGGAGCCGCGCCAACTCTTCGGGTCCGAGGCCGAGACGGGCGAGCGCTCCCGGCCGGTAGGACTGGCAGAAGACGTCGCAGTCGCCGACGAGCGCACGCAGCCGGCCGGCGTCGTCCGCCTGCCGCAGGTCGAGCGACGCCGAGAGCTTGCCGAGGCCAGTGTCGATCACGAGGCCCAGGAGATTCGGCAGGTGCTTCGACGAGACGTTCAGCACGTCGGCGCCGTACCCCGCGAGGGTGCGGCCGCAGACCGGCCCCGCGATGACGCGCGTGAGGTCGAGCACGCGGATTCCCGAGAGCGCGCGCGGGCCCGCGCCGGCAGGCAGAGGCGGGGTCTGGCCTATCTTCACAATCTCCAAGAGGGGCAGCTCAGCGACCGCGAGGCCCTGCGGGTGGGCGTGCCACTCCGCGCGCGTGCGCACCATGCCGGTGGGCAGGCCCGCCGCCGCGAACGCGTTCTCGAGGTCGCCGGCGGTCCACTTCGCGACGGCCGCGGCAGCGGCCTCGCGCGTGTCCTCGCAGCCGAGGAGCTTGAGCGCTCCCTCGTGATGATGCGGCAGGTTGGAATGGATCTGGATCCAGCGCCCGTCGCCGGCCTGGTAGAAGCCGAAAATGGGATCGCGGAGATGGAGGTCCGGCTGGCTCTCCGCGCGCAGGTAGCGCTCGCTGCGGAAGGCGGCGACGGCGGCGCGCAGGTCCACCGCGACGGACTGCCCCCGTCCCGTCCGCAGCCGCCAGATCTCGCCGGCCCCGAGCGCGCCCGCGGCGATCACGGCGGAGGCCGCGGTGCCGATCTTGAAATCCGTGGGCAGGATCGGGTCGGCGCCCGTGAGCGTCACGCGATCGAGCGCGGCAGGCTCGCAGCCGGCGAGGCCCCACAGCTTCTCGAGCGCTATCCGTGCGTCGACGGGCAAGGTCTCGTGCGTCACGGGCTCTTGAGCCGCATGTCCTCGTACACGGGGAACGGGTACATCGGGATCACGGTCATGGCGTGGTCGGCCAGCCGCGGCCCGATGGCGATCAGCCCGCGCAGGTCCATGAGCGGCGCGAACATCACCCGGTCGACGGTCGCCTGCTGGATGCGATGCAGCAGGGCCTCGCGCTTGGCGGGATCCCGCTCCCGACCTTGCTGGAGGAACAGCTCGTCGAGGTCGGGATAGCCGCCGTAGGCGTAGCTTCCCTTGGAGTAGATGAACGCCTCCACGCGGCTCGCGGCGTTGCCCGAGTTCCCCACGGCGACGAGGAACAGCCCACGGAGCTTTTTCTCCTGCCAGGCAGCGTAGAAGGCGGCGCGCTCCATCGGCCGCATCCTCATCCGGATACCGGCGGCGTTGAGGTTGTTGAGCGCGGCATCGCCCACCGTGGGGAAGCCGGGGATGGGCACGAATTCTCCGGCGTCGAGGCCGTTCGGGTAGCCGGCCTCGGCGAGGAGCTGCTTGGCCTTCCCGGGGTCGTAGGGCAACGGCGGAACCTGGAGCGCGAAGTCCATCACGCGCGGGATGATGACGCCGGCCGGTGGGCAGAAGCCGAGGCACGCGGCCTCGTTCGTCCCCTTGCGATCGAGGGCGTAGTTGACCGCCAGCCGCAGGCGCTTGTCGCTCCACGGCGACTTGGGATCCCACTGGTCGGCGAACTCGATCCAGAACACGGACGCGTGGCGCGTCGATGTCAGTGTCAGGCGTGGATCACGCTTCACTGCCTCCCCCTCTTGCCCGTCGACGAAGAGGGCGTAGTCCGTCTCGCCGCTCTTGAGCATGGTCAGCCGCGTGGTGCTGTCGGGCACGCCCTTGAGCGTCAGCCGCTTGACGTACGGCGCGTGCCGCCAATATCCGGGGAAGGCTTCCAGGACCACGTCTACGCCGGGCCGCTGGCTCACGAGCCTGTAGGGGCCCGCTCCGATGGGCCGCTGCTTGAAGCCGTCCGCCCCGACCTGCTCGAAGTATTTCCTTGGCAGGACGATCCCGGCGGCCGTGGCCGTGGTGCCATAGAAGGTCATGAAATCCGGCCAGGGCTCCTTGAGCTGGAAGCGCACCGTCAGTGGGTCGACCGTCTCCACCTGCCGCACTCGGGACTGGAGCTGCTTCGCGCCGGCGCCCTGGTAGCGCTCAAAGCTCCACTTGGCGTCGTCGGCCGTCACGGGGTCGCCGTTGTGGAACTTGAGCCCGCGGCGCAGCTTGAACTCGTACACGAGCCCGTCGGGACTCTCGGTCCACGACTCGGCCAAGCTCGGACCCATCTTCTGGCCCGGGAGCGGGCGGACCAGCGCGTCGTGAACCGCGTAGAGGACACCGAAGGGCGTGATCTGGGGCGGCGCGGTGGACGGATCGAACCAGGAGGGCGCCAGCGTGACGTGGAAGGAGACCGTCACCTCGCCCGACGGCGCCTGGGCGGACCCCGGCTGAGCCATACCGAGAAGCAGCGCGGCCGTGACCCATCCGGTGATGCGGAACAGCAGGCGGAATCGGCGGGGGCTCACATCGCACCGCCCTGGCAGCCGTAGGTCTTCACGAGCACGACCGCTCTTGGGCGGGCGTGTTGCGCGCTGCGGCACAACCGGCCGCCGTCGCCGCCAGCATCAGGCTCAACACGATCGGTCGCATGGTCTCCATCCCTTCTCGGCAGACTTCGCGTCGAAGCTTCGGCATCCAGCGTCGATCCTCCCAAGGCCCGCGGCGGCTGTCAAGGGCTGCCACCTGAGAGATGCGCCCGAACGCCACCGTGACAGCAGGCGGGCGGCTGCGCAGCACCGCTTCCCCTTGGATTCGGCTTCATCTGTCCGTCGAGGGGCCGCCCGGGGCTGTCGTCGATCCGCACAAGACCTCGGTGGCGCCGACACGGAGGGAGCGATGAAAGAGCGCTCCGAGGACCCGGCGCGCGCAGGAGTCCTCGGGGTGGCGGATCCTCCCGACGAGTTTCCTCGCACCGTATCGTCGCCGACGAGGGCTGGGGGGGGCCGTCGTCCTACGCGGAGAGCTACGTGACTCTGTCCCAACGTGGCGTCATCGACGGGGCGCTCGTCGACGCGCTGTCGCGCCTGGTGGCTCTGCGCAATCGGATCGCCCACGGGTATGCGACCCTCGACGTCGAGCGCCTCTGGGCGCAGGTGCCGGCCGGGCTCGAGGCCCTCGAGCGTTAGGCGACGGCGATCGCCCGCTTCGTCCCGGCGCCGACGGGCTGACCGCGCATCGGGCTCGTGGCTTCGTCGCAATCTCGCTCAGCGCTGGTCAGGCGCTCGGAGGCCCCGGGTCTTCTTGTCGCGACCGAGTTCAGAAGTCAAAGCCTGACCCCAGGCGTGACCCGTGTTGGGCCCCCGAATGGCTTGCGTAGCTTCGCGGCGGCGTCTATCGTGAGGTGGTGCGACCCGTGAAATCTGTTCGGGCGAGCGCCCCACCGCTGGAGGAGGATTTCCGCGAGTGGTACGCCCTCACGCCTGCACAGAGGTTCAGAGCGTCCCAGCGACTCTGGGAAACGTTCCTGCTCCTGGGAGGGAGTTGTGAGCCAGGGCCCGATTCCCAGAGTCCTTTCTACTTTCCAGCGATACCGGGTGAAGGCGTTGCTGATGGGCGGGCAAGCCTGCATCCTGTACGGGGCCGCGGAGTTCACCAGAGGCGTCGATTTCGCGGTGGCCGTCGGCCCCGAAAATCTCGATCGCCTGCGCGGCGCGCTTGACGAGCTCGAGGCCGAGCCGGTCTTCTTTCCGTTGCTTTCGGCCGCCGTTCTCCGCAGAGGCCACGCCTGTCATTTCCGGTCGCGCGCCGCCGGCCTGCATGGGCTGCGGATCGACGTGATGTCCAAGATGCGGGGCGTCGACGCCTTCGGCAAGCTGTGGAAGCGGAGGGAGGAGTTCGAGTTGCACGGCGTCGGGCGCGTCGCGGCCCTTTCCCTGCCCGACTTGGTGAAGGCCAAGAAGACGCAGCGCGACAAGGACTGGCCGATGATCCGACGGTTGATCGAGGCCGACGGCGCGCGCGCGCCGTCAAGGATCCCATCGATTCGTTGTCGGTTCTGGCTGCAGGAATGTCGAAGCTACGAGCTGCTACGCGATCTGGCCCGCCGTCACCCCGAGTTGACTCGGCGTATCCGTCGGCCTGCTCTGCGCGCGGCGATCACCGGCGATCCGGAACGGACGGCCGCACTGCTCCGGAACGAAGAGGACCGCGAGCGGCAGCAGGACCAGCTCTACTGGGCTCCATTACGCTCGGAGCTGGAGCGCTGGCGTCGAAGCCGACCGCAGTAGGTCCTCCCGAAAAAAGGAATGGAGCACCGCGCGCCAGAAGTACGGACGCCCCACCCACTGACCTCGCGCCGCGGATGTTCAGAAGTCAAAGCCTGACCCCGAGTCGGGCGACGCCTTGCGGGCGCGCCAGGAGTGGCTCGACGGGGAGCGCCGTCCCCCCCCTGCCGAGGGAATAGCGCTCCCGGCCCGGATAGACGAGATAGCCGCGCGGCAGGTGGAGCGCCTCCATGCACTTCACGAGCCCGCGGGCGTCGCCCGGCCCCGGAGAGGAATGGAGCTTGATCTCGAACGGAACCAACCGGCTTCCGTGGTCAATGAGCAGATCGACCTCGTCGCCCTGCGCCGTGCGCCAGAAGTACGGGCGGCACCCGGGCGCCGCCCGCTCGAAGGCCGAGAGCAGCTGATCGATGACGAAGGCCTCCCAGCTCATTCCCCTGGCTGGATGCGCCTGCAGCCTGTCCACGGAATCGATCCCGAGGAAGTAGTGCAGCAAGCCGGTGTCGCGAAAGTAGATCTTCGGGCTCTTCACCAACCGCTTGCCCAGGTTCACCACGAAGGGCGGCAGCTTCCGGACCAGGAAGGTGTGCTCGAGAATGTCCACGTAGCGGTTCACGGTGTGATAGCTGACCCCGAGCGACGCGGCCAGCGGCGAGGCGTTCCAGATCGCCCCGTTGCAGTGCGCCAGCATGGTCCAGAGCGTCCGCATCTGCGCTGCCGAGACGCCGATCCCGAGCGCCGGCAGGTCGCGTTCGATGAAGGCTCGGGTGTACGCCTCGAGCCAGTCTTGCCGGTTTCGGTCGTTCGCATCGGGGAACGCCCGGGGAAATCCGCCGCGGAACCAAAGGGCCGCCGATCCTCCGGCAACACCCCGGGCCATCACCTCGTCCCATCGGAACGGCGCCAGGTCCAGGATCGCCGCGCGGCCGGCCAGCGACTCGGAGATCTCTCGCACCAGGCGTGGCGCCGCCGACCCCAGCAGGAAGAACCGGCCGGCCCGGCCCCGTCCGCGGTCGATGGCGCCGCGCAGGACGGAGAACAGATCGGGCACCCGTTGCGCCTCGTCAAAGATCACCCGGTCGCCGAGCTGCGGGATCCGCGCCTCGGGGTCGGCGGCTAGAGGCGCGGCATCCGAGGGGCGCTCGAGGTCCAAGTACCTCCAGGCGGGCAGGGCCTGGCGGATGAAGGTGGTCTTCCCGCACTGGCGGGGTCCCAGGACCGTGACGGCCGCGAACTGGCGGAGGAGACGCCGGAGCGGATCGCGGTACCGTCGTTCCAGCATGGGTCCATTGCAGAAGATAGCCTTCTAATCTGCAAGGTGAGGGGGCAGGCTTTGACTTCTAAACATTTCGGCTCGGGCGCACCACGTCACTCGACTCGAGGCGGATCGCGAGTCGAGACACCATGACGCTGATGGTGACGACGTCTCGGCCGAGCGCGTCGGCGACGTCGGCCACGCGGTATCCAAGGCGCCCCGCCGGGACGAAACTCAGGGTGGCCCGTGAGCTGCTCACGGACTGACTTCGGTCCGGGCTCCGCGGCGTGCGCGCGAGGTACTTATCCGTCTCGCAGACGATTGCCTCGTGGCACCCTGTTCGTGCGTGTTCAGAAGTCAAAACCTGACCCCAATGCCGACTGCTCAGGCCTCATCGGGTTCTTCAGCGAGGAGGCCAACCTGGCCGCGCTGCCGCCGCGCCTGGTGGTCTTCGCCCTGCCGGTGATGGTGAACTCGCGCTTAGACGGCGCTGGCCGCGGCGAGCAGCTTTTTCTTCACGGCCGCGGGGAAGTCCACGAACACGAAATAGCCCTTGTGGTACAGGTAGTCTTCACCGCTTTCATCGACGATGCGCACAAGATCATCCTTGGCGGCTTTCGAATCAGGAAGAATCTGATAGACCTTGCCTCGGATCAGCGGCGCCTTGTAGTCGCTGTCGTCGATGCAGAGAGCGAACGGCTTCGTTGGTGATTTCACGACTCGTCCAGGTACCGTTTGATTTTCAAGTCTCTTCTTCCAATACCATGGCCTCATACCAAGGCAACTCCACCTTGCGCAAAGCACCGTTCGGTAAGCGGACAACGGCCGCGCCTTTCGACGTCCGCCATCGCCCTCGACCCTATGACTTGCGGAGGTAGGAGAGCACCCGAACTCGGGGACCTCTTGCCATGATCTCAACATCGGCAATCTGGCCAACGATCTCAAATGTCATTGGTCGAGGCCGCTCCGCACCGGTTCAACACCGCGATTCAGGTCAGGCCGTCGAGAGTCATGGGGCCGCGTTGGTTCTCAGGCTACCGCTACCTCCTCCCGGGCAGCAAGACGTATCGGGAATGAGACACCCGCGTCGATGACACCGATCGAGAGCTTCACCCGCGACCTGATCCGCGCGCTGAGCTCCGATCTGCCGCCCGAGGACAAGCGGCACCGCATCGTGCGCGGGCACGTGCGCTTCGTGATCGCCAACCGGTCGTTCCTCACTGGGTTCTTCAGCGAGGAGGCCAGCCTGCCTCGCGGTTGACCCCGCGCTGGCCGCCCAGAAGGACCCCTATGACAAGGGCGTGGAGTCGGTCGTTGCCGACGGCGTGCACCGAGGCGCCCTGCAATGACTCCTCGGGATCTTTCGCGGGAGTTCAGAAGTCAAAACCTGACCCCGAACGAAGTATTTCATGGGCTGGTCGGCCGCCTCCCCCGCCTGAGGCGTCGCCCTGGCAAACGGCGGCGGCACCGCTTGCCGCGGATGCGCGGTTACTGCTAGGATCTCAGGTGGGGTGAACGACGTGTCGAACGCCATCGCTGAAACGGTCAACCATCTGGTCGACGAGTACCGTCGCCACTGCCTCTGGTTCTTGCGGGACGACTACTACCCGGCCACCGACGAGGAGCGGCTTCGCGTCCTCGCGTACATTCAAAGGCACGGTGACCGGAGCGCGTACATGCGGGCCGCCGAAGTGCGTCGATGGCTCTTACGAACTTCCAGCGCAGCGTCTGCCGCCTCCTAGCGGACCACCGGATCGCTTCCGGTGAAAGCTACGTCGCCGGCGCCACCGCGCTGAACGAGTTGATCGCCGCGTCTCGGGTGTCGATGGACATCGACCTGTTTCACGACACCGAGGAGGCGCTGGAAGTCAGCTGGGACGCCGACCGTCATCTGCTCGAGACGCATGGTTTCGAGGTTCGGGTCATCCGGGCACGCCGCTCTTTCGTCGAGGCCGAGATCGGCAAGGACCGGGAGACAGTGCTCATGCAATGGGCGCGGGACAGCGCCTACCGGTTCTTCCCGCTCGTCAGGCACCCCGACTTCGGGTTGACGCTTCATCCATTTGATCTCGCCACTAACAAGGTCCTGGCCTTGGTGGGGCGGCTCGAGGTTCGCGACTGGGTAGATCTGATTCACGCCAGTGACCGCCTGCAGCCCCTCGGCTATCTGGCATGGGCGGCCTGCGGCAAGGACCCGGGCTTCAGCCCCGGGGGCATCCTCGAACAGGCCGCGCGCTCGACCAGCTACTCCGCGGCCGAAGTGCTTGCGCTGGCGTTCGCGACCGAGCCTCCAGACCCGGCCGACCTCTCACGTCGCTGGCACGCCATGCTGGCCACGGCGACACAGATCGTAGAAGACTTGCCTCACGCGGAAGTGGGGCGGTGCGTCCTCAGCCGTGAGGGGACGCTCTTCGCGGGTGACCCTCGTAGCCTCCGCGATGCGCTCGCCCGCGGAGATCTCCTCTTTCATGCCGGCTGCATCCGCGGAGCGATCCCGGAGATCAAGCCCGCCCTCTGATCCTTCGCGAATGTTCAGAAGTCAAAGCCTGACCCCAAACCCTACTCGGGAGCGAAGCAGCTTTGGAGCCGGCAGCGGCTTGCGGCCGTGGCCGTGAGGGGGGCGGGGCGTCGCCGGGGGGAAGAGGGCGCCGCCGCTCTCGG
>ORMF010898386.1_pt1 | contig 21748 bp, 21 predicted proteins | sample 1779871 | NCBI WGS metagenome assembly ORMF01 (sample SAMEA104232316, study PRJEB22302) | groundwater metagenome | biome: forest; feature: aquifer; material: groundwater | place: USA | collected 2011-08-07 | depth 5.4 m | reverse complement strand
CGTAATGCGTAATGCGTAATCCGTGAGGCGTGAGGCGTGACGTTGTTTCTGAGCGCCGAACGAATTCAACACACGCCAGACTCACCAACGACCACACAATTACCAGATGCACACGGTCTCCATCAGCCGGCCTTCGATGACCCGCGACGCGACTGCGGGCCCCTCCGGTTTACGCATTACGCATTACGCATTACGCATCACCGCCTACTGACTCCCGCCTCGCATGGCCGAAACCCCCTCCACCTTCAGCGAATCCTGGTATCGCATCGCCAACCAGCGCCTCTGGTTGCGCCCCGGCGTGAAGGCGCGGCGGCAGAATTACCGGGGCGAACGCTGGATCGTCCTGGAGAATCCTTTCAGCAATCAGTTCTTCCGGCTGCGGCCGGCGGCGTATGAGTTCATCGCGCGGCTGCGGCCGGATCGCACCGTGCAAGAGGTGTGGCAGGAATGTTTGAATCGTTTCCCTGACGACGCGCCTGGACAGGAGACGGTGATTCAACTGTTGTCGCAGCTTTACTTCGGCAATCTGCTGCAATACGACAGCGCGACCGACAGCGCACAATTGTTCCAACGCTACAAGAAGCGCCGCCAGCGGGAGATCAAGGCGCGCTTTCTCAACCTGATGTTCATGCGCTTCCCGTTGCTGGACCCGGACCAGTTCCTCGTGCGCACGCTCCCGGTGATCGGCAAGTTGATCAGCCCCGCCGGCGCTGTGCTCTGGCTGGCCGTGGTGGGTTGGGCGCTCAAGCTCGTCGCGGACAATTTCTCCGCCCTGAGTTCGCAGACTCAGTCCGTGCTCGATCCCGGCAACCTGCCGCTCCTCTACGCCGGCATGGTGATCATCAAGACGCTGCACGAGTTCGGCCACGCCTACTTCTGTCGCAAGCTCGGCGGCGAAGTGCACGTCATGGGCATCATGCTGATGATCTTCACGCCCGTGCCGTACATGGACGCGACGTCGAGCTGGGGCTTCCGCAGTCGCTGGCAACGGATGCTCGTCGGCGGCGCGGGGATGATCGTCGAACTCTTTGTCGCCGCGCTGGCCACGTTCGTGTGGGCGAACACTGGACCGGGGACGCTGCACAGTCTCTGTTACAACATGATGTTCGTCGCGTCGGTCTCGACCGTCATCTTCAACGCCAATCCCCTCTTGCGCTTCGACGGCTACTACATGCTCTCCGACCTGCTGGAGATTCCCAACTTGAGCCAGCGCGCCAACTGGCAGTTGCGGCACTACTGCGAACGCTACCTCTTCGGCGTGAAGAAATCGGAGCCGCCCACGCAGCGCCGGCGCGAGGCGACGTGGCTGGTCGTGTTCGGCATCACCAGCGGCATCTACCGAGTGATCGTCTTTGGCGGTGTGCTCCTGCTCGTGGCGGACCGCTTTCTGATCTTGGGCCTCATCATGGCGGCCGTGTGCGCGATCTCGTGGGTGACGGTGCCCGTCTGCAAGTTCGTCAATTACCTGGCCAGCAGCCCGCGGCTGGAGCGCACGCGGCCACGCGCGATCGCGGTCTCGGCGGCGTTGGCTGCGGTCGTGCTGGTCTTGCTCGGCGTGATTCCGTTCCCCAGCCACTTCCGCGCGCCCGGCATCCTGGAGGCCCGCCAGCGCACCGATGTCGTGAACGAAACCGCCGGTCGCATTGAAAAACTTCTGGCCCAGCCCGGCAGCCGCGTCGTGGCCGGTCAGCCGCTGCTGCAACTGCGCAACCGCGCGCTCGAACTGGAGCTTGTCAACGCCCAAGCCCGCCTCGCGGAAATCGACGCTCGTCTGCGCCACGCGATGAAGGAAGCGACCGCGAACCTCAAGCCGCTCCACAGCATGGCCGAGTCGGCGACCAACCGGCTGGAGAAACTCCGCCGGGACCAGGCGGCGCTCATGATCAAGGCGCGTCACGACGGCGCCTGGGTCGCGCCGGGCATCGAGGACTACGTCGGGCGTTTTTTGCCGCGCGGGTCGAATCTCGGCCTGGTGATCGATCCGGCGGATTTCGAATTCACCGCGACCGTGAAGCAAGATGATGCCGACGCGCTTTTTGCCCGGAAAATTCCCGGTGCCGAAGTGCGGTTCACGGGCCAAGCCGGCGAGGTCGTCCCAGTGATAAAATGGAAAGTCGTCCCGGGCGGCCAACAGACGCTGCCCTCGTCGGCCTTGGGCTGGCGCGCGGGCGGCGAGATGCCAGTGGAGTTGCAGGACCCGCAAGGCCGTCGCGCTGTTGAGCCATTCTTCGAGGTGCAGGCCGAGGTGGGACTCGCCGACGAAGTCGCGCTGCTCCACGGCCGGGCCGGCAAGATTCGCTTCGACCTCGAATCCGAGCCGCTGTTGCCGCGCTGGATTCGCCGACTGCGGCAACTGTTGCAGAAGCGGTATCAGATTTAGGCTGCCGCGCGAGGTTGACGAATGACTGACGAGGTTACGCAGAAGGCCGTGGGATGGACGAACCTTTTTCGTAGCGCAGATTTCCAATCTGCTGTATCGCCGATTTCCAATCGGCAGACGGCACGAACGATCCGAGACGCCCGACCTGCCCGCGGCCTGGAGGCTGGAAGCCCTGCGATACAGCAGATTGGAAATCTGCGCTACAGCCGTTTTGGAAAATTCGCGCGGTCAGCGACGATTCTGGGCGATAGTGATAGATTGGAAATCTGCGCTACGACTTGGCCCCGGCAGTGTAGCCCATCCCACGGCTTCCTCAATACAGCGGCGGCTCCAGCTTCCTCGTCCTTTCAGCCTTCAGCCTTCAGCGTTCAGCCTTTCACGGAATGATCACTCCCACCCAGAACTACCGCCGCACGAGTTTTCACCAGCCGAAGCCGGCGCTGAAGGGATTGGACGCGCGGGTCAATTCAGCAATCGGGATGTACAAGCGACGACGTTCGGTGCTGGCGGAATTGCGTGAGGAGGCGGAGAAGATCGACGCGCGGGCCGGGGAGTGGCTGGAACTGTCGGACGCGACACTCCACGAGCGGCTGATGGAGTTCCGCGAGCAGTTCCGCCGAGGCGGAAAGGAGGTCGAGCGTCTCGTCGCGCCCGCGCTGGCGGCGATTCGCGAAGCCGCCGATCGCAAGCTCGGGCTGCGGCCGTTCATCGTGCAACTCATGGGTGCCCTCGCGCTCCACCGCGGGCAGCTCGCGGAAATGGCGACCGGCGAGGGCAAGACGTTGACCGCCGGCGTCGCGGGCGTGCTCGCCGGCTGGACGAAGCACCCTTGCCACGTCGTCACCGTCAACGATTACCTCGTCCAGCGCGACGCCGAATGGCTGCGGCCGCTCTACACCTTCTGCGGCGTGCGCGTCGGTTTCGTGACGGGGCCGATGGACCCCGGCGAGCGGGTCAAGGGTTATGGCGCGGACCTCACCTACGTCACCAGCAAGGAACTGCTCGCGGATTTCCTGCGCGACCGGCTGCGCCTCGGCAGCGTCACCGATCCGACACGCCGGCTCATTCGCCATTTGCTCGCGCCCCGCACCGCCGCGCAGGACGGCCTCGTGATGCGCGGACTGCATACCGGGATCATCGACGAAGCCGACGCGGTGTTGATCGATGAAGCCGTCACGCCGCTCATCATTTCCGCGCAGCGGAAGAACGAGATACTCCAGGAAGCCGGCCGCATCGCCAACGCGATCGTCCAGGACTTGGAGCGCGAAGCCGACTACCGCACGAACCTCCGCTACCGCGAAATCGAGCTGACGGATTCCGGCCGGACGAAGGTCGCGGCTCGCTGCTCGGAGCTGCCGGGCTTGTGGCGCGGCCACGACCGGCGGCTCGAACTGCTCCAGCAGGCGCTCGTCGCTCGCGAGTTTTTCCAACGCGACAAGCAATACATCATCACCGACGGCAAGATCGTCATCGTGGACGAATTCACTGGCCGGCAGATGCCGCAGCGGACCTGGCGGCAGGGCCTGCACCAAGCCATCGAAGCCAAAGAAAACCTGCCGATCTCCGATCCCACCGAGACGATCGCGCGGCTGAGCTTCCAGCGCTTTTTCCGCTGCTTCGAGCGCTTGGCCGGGATGACCGGCACCGCGCGCGAAGCCTCCGGCGAGTTCTGGCAAATCTACAAACTGCCGGTCGTCCGCATCCCGACGAATCGGCCGTGCATCCGCGCGCATTGGCCGGATCGCGTGTTCGTGGACGATCGGAGCAAGTGGCTCGCGGTTGCCAACGAAGTCGAAGGACTTCACGCTACCGGCCGCCCGATCCTCGTCGGCACGCGCAGTGTTGCGTCCAGCGAAAAACTCGCGGCGCTGCTGGCCGAGCGCGGGCTGGACTTCCGGGTCCTCAACGCCGTGCGCCACCAGGAAGAAGCCGCCGTCGTCGCGTTGGCTGGCGAACCGGGCCACATCACGATCGCGACGAACATGGCCGGCCGCGGCACCGACATCAAGCTCGGCCACGGTGTCGCCGCGCTCGGCGGATTGCACGTCCTCGCCACCGAGCGCCATGAGTCGGGACGCGTCGATCGCCAGCTCTTTGGCCGCTCGGCGCGCCAGGGCGACCCCGGCAGCGCGCGGGCCTTCGTGAGCGCCGAGGACGAATTGATCCGCCGCTACCTGCCCAAGCCGCTTCAGGAAATGCTCAAGCGCAGCCTGCAAGGACGCGTGCCCGTCAGCCAGTCCATCGCTCAGACCTGTTTCGCCGTCGCCCAGCGCAAGGCGCAGAGAATCGCCTTCAAGCAACGCGCCGGCGTCCTGCGCACGGACACGTGGCTGGACGAAGCGCTTTCGTTTGCCGGAGCGGAGTTGGCGTAGTCAGCGCAGGGCAGCCCAAGAAAAGTGGGGCGGAGCCGCCACCAACCGGAGCGCGGAATTTATTCCGCTTCGGGCCGGGGAGCCGTCAGGACGCTCGGCACCCGGAAGCGCAATGAACTCCGCGTTCCGGTGCCGTGGAAAGAATCGACGCAGAGTGCGAGGCCTTCTCCGGTCGCGGTTCGTCCCCGTCCGGAGTAATGAACGCGCAGCGTCGAACCGAGAGGGCGAACGAAGTGGTCAGTCGCGTGCGCCCTTCGGCTTGCCGCCCGGCAGACGCCGCTCGAAGCGGAGCAATTCGTTCTCCAAACGCAGGGCCAGCTTCTCTCGCTCGTGCGCTTCGTGCTCAGCCACGCGGCGCAATTCGTGCGCCTCGTTCTCAGCGCTGCGACGCCACTCAAACACCAGCCAATCCACCACCCGGCTCAACTCGCGCAACTCGTGCCGTAGCTCCTCGATTTCAGTCTTGTTCTGCTCGGTATCCTCGGCGATCCGCCAGAATCGCCCGGCGAGGTTTAGAAGCTGTTTCCACATGCCTCACCTCATCTGGGCTTTCAACCGCGCGAGGATTTCGCGCGTTTCGGCCTTCAGCCTGTCGATGCGGGCTTGCTTCCTTTTGTTGCGCGCCAGCGAACGGTCGATTTTTTCGAGGTAGGCCCTGATCGCTGTTTCCGGTTGGGCGGCTTCGTCCGCCGCCGCTGCGATCGTGATGCTCTTGCTTGTCATGCCTCACCACTACCATCCGCCGCCGGAGTTTCAAGGGCGGAAGTTCTCAGCACGGAAATCGCCATCATCGACGTGCGTCATCGTTTCACTACGAGCGGCAACGGGAGAGGTATCCATCAAAAGAGTCATGGGCGATCGCGTCGAAGTCATCGAAGGCGAGGTCAGCCTCAACGAATTGGCGCGGTGCGCATCTCGGACCTTGCCTGACGTGGCTGACTTACGCGCTCCCATCCTTCGCTTGACGGGCGCGAACCCGCTGGCCATTTTCCACTCAGCGTTTAGAAGAAACCCAGACCCGCAAATAACTCGACATCGGAGCGAAGCTTTATGAGCACGACGACTGCGACAAACAACCCAGCCAGCACCTCGGCCATCCCAACTGTGTCCCGTCCCGATGACCGCGTGGCGGCTGAGGAACGGAAGAAAATTTACCCCTTCAGATTCCCGCGCGACCGACGGCAACTCGGCGGCAAGTTCACGGTTCAGGAGAACGCTCGCCGCCTGCTGCGCTTTTTCTATTTCGAACGCCGGCTCATGCAGGCCCTCGGCGCGTGGACGCTCGCGGCGCCGGAGTTCGAGGTGAAGCTGGAGATGGGCCGCCACATCTTCTATCACGCCGACGCCGCCCGTCTGCTGCGCGAGCGGCTCAGCGAACAGGAAATGCGCTTGAAGGATGTCGATCCGTTCCGCGACACGGAGATCGACCGGTTCATCGAGGAGATGCTGAGCGCCGGCGACACCGCGGAGCTGCTGGTCGGCGTGCATCAAGTCGCGGGCAAGGCCTTGGAGACGGCCTATCGCCATCACATCGACGACACCGATCCCGTCACCGACCCGCCGACGATCCGCGTGTTGCGGCGCGTCCTGACCGACTACGCGCCGATGCTCGAATGGGCCGAGGCGGCGCTCGCGGCGTACGTCGAGGGCGGGGTGGAGGAAACTCGCCTGGCCGCGTGGCGCTGGCATTTGCAGCGATTGCTCGGCAGCATCGGCGGCGTCACTGGCGCTGATCCGCGCAACCCGGAGCCAAGCCCGTTGCGCCGCGCGGAAAAGCCCTTCCAGCGTGGCACCGTGCCGGTGCGCGACGTGCGCTTCGACACGTTCAAGAACACCGGTGACTACGATGCCGCCGACGGCGAGGCGCGTTTTCCGAAAGATTCCTACGAGAACCTGCGCCTGCGTTTCATCCGCACGCAGCGCGACGAAGTCGATGCGATCGAGGCCTTCGGCACGTTCATCTGGGACATCCGCTTCATCGACTTCCAGGCGGAGTACGACTTGGCGCGGATCACCTGGGACGAAGCGCGCCACACAGAGATCGGCCATCGCGCGCTGCTGGCGGCCGGCTACGACCCGTTCGAGTTGCGCAACCGGCTGACCGGCTCGACCTGCCGCGGCCCGATGGAGCCGGCGTTCGCGATGGCCGAGATCAACCTCTTCGGCGAAGTCGGCGTGCTCAAGACGATCAATCAACTCATCGACACCGCCCGCGAGCGCGACGACGCGTTGCTGGCGCACATCGCCGATTTCATCCGGGCCGATGAACGCACCCATGTGCGCAAAGGCCAGCACATCCTCAAGTGCATGACCAAGCTGGGCGCGCAGGAACTGGAGTTGAAAACGCGCGAGCTGTTCACCGAATGTCTCGTCAGTTTGGGCGCGGTTAAATCGTCGATGGATGTCTTCACTGTCTCGCGGGAGGACATTGAGTATTTGGTGGGTGAGTGATCTCTTTGGAGTCGCGCTACGCCCTGCGTTCTGACTCGATGTGCGAGCCTCCGGCTCTGCCGCAGGACTTCTGGATCTCGACGGTTCAGGGATTGTTCACGAAACCTCGGAGTCTGCGCGTTGTCTTCCCCCTCACCCCCGCCCTCTCCCGCGGGGAGAGGGAGCCGCGGCAGTCGGCCGTCTGCGACGACCCGGCGCCCTCGAACGCAGTAAGGACTGGCTGACGTTCTCCCTCTCCCAGCGGGAGAGGGCTGGGGTGAGGGAGAGCGCAACGAACGGCAACTGGGCCGCGCTCTACTTCGCTGCGCGCCGCCTCCCCTTCGCTGCTGCCGTTGCCTTCCCCACCGAGATGATTTTCGCTGACTGGGTCACCACCTTGCTCAAATGCTCCAAGCTCTTCGCCGCCTGCTCAGGCGTGCCGCACTCGACCGAGAAGACGATGTCGCGTGGGCATTTCCGGCGCACGATGTCGATGATCTTCTCCCAGTTGAGCACGCCCTCACCACACGCGCAGCCGACGGGTGTGCCGGTCACCTTGCCACGCTCCGCCGTGGAGTGTGCGGCGGAGATGTCCTTCGCGTGCAGGTGCACCAGCCGCTCGGCCACGCGCTCCAGCCACGCATAGACATCATGGCCGCACAGGTAGGCATTGCCGGTGTCGAAGTTGATGCCGATGGCCGGTGACTTGACGAGATTGTAGATGCGGTCCAAGCCGTCCGGGTGACGCGAGTATTGCGCGTGCGGCTCCAAGCCGATCTTCACTCCGCGGCGCTCCGCGATGAACGCCGCCTCTTGCAGCGTGTATTTGATCAGCACGAAGTCCTCCTCCTCGGTCGTCCACTTCGCCTTGATGCCCTCGTCGGTGTTGATCACCGGCACGCCGATCTCGGCGGCGACGCGGATGGCCAGCTTGAGGTATTCGCCGTGCACGTCGGGCCGGCCCAGCGGCCCGTGCGACTGCAAGCCCGAGATCTTCAGGCCCGCCCGGTCGCAGGCGTCCTTGATCCGATACGGATCGTCGAACATCGACACCGTGTGGAAGTAGCCCGCCTCGCTCATCAACTCCCGGCCGAAGTGGATCATCGGCTCGAAGTATTCGTAACCCATCTCCGCCGCCCGTGCGACCGCCCACTCAAAGGGCTTGTCCGAGCTGCGTGAGAACTCTGCGTTCAGACCGATGTGAATTGTGCCCATAGTTCATGCTCCTGTTTTTGGTTTTCTACCCATGCTCAACGAAATCGAAATTCCGACTCAACTCCAGAGACGGAGTTGGAACGCGTCCCTACCGTTTTGATGGCGGTTCTGCTTCCGCCTCCTGGACAAGTGCGCTGCCTGACTTCGGCGTGGTCTGCCGGTCTCGGGCCGCTTCGGTTCAGGCCGGCTGGAGCTTCTGCTCGTTTTTGATGACGACCGTCGGGTTCGGTTGAGGCGGTGGCACCGGCAGGCCGAGGGCGCGGACGGTCTGGAGGTGATCTTCGAAGCCAGAGCGCGCCTTGTACAGACAGTCCTCCACCGAGTGCCCCACGCCTGTGAAGCCTTCGAGGTCGGGCGAGTAGAAGCCGAAGAAGTCCGGTTCTTCCGTGGCTTCGATCACGAGCGAGTAAGGCAGATTGATCATAGTTTCAGTTTCGTTTGATCCCGGCCGCTTTCAAGACCGCATGGCAAGTCCCCGTCGGAACTTCCTTCGCACCGTGGAAATCTACGCGAATCAGGCGCGGATGGCCAGGCTTGTGATAATAGCGAATCGAGCCCTTCTCCTTCACCAGCCGGAATCCGTCGCGTTCCAGCAGGCGCACCAATTCGCTGAATTTCATTCGGCGCAAGAATAGGACTGGTCATCAAGAGTGCAGAGCTAAAGCCAACCGCTTCCGCGCTGCTGCGCATCTCCGCTTCGGGAGCAGCCCGGTGTCGCGACAGACGGGACTCCTGCCATCACTCCGATCGCCGGCCCCGCTGGTCCATGCCTCACGCCACATAGCTGTAATCGTACGGCTTGCGCATCTCCCGCGCGAGCCACTTGTTCGCCTCCCGGTCGCCGACGAATTCTTCTTTCGCCGGGTCCCACTTCAGCGGACGGCCCAAGCGCACGGAGATGACGCCAATGTGGGCCACGCTGATCGAGCGATGGCCGATCTCGACGTCGCAGATCGGGTCTTTGCGCGTCCTCATGCACTCGATGAAGTTGCCCATGTGATGGCCGCTCTTGTAGAGGCGGGTGGCGCTGGCTGGCAACGGTTCTTCGAGCAACCCCTCCTTGCTCGCCTGGAATTGGCCGCGATCGATGAAGATCCAACCATCGGTGCCCTCGAAGCGCACGCCGTTCGGCGCTTGGTTGGTGACGATCATCTGCACGCCGTTGGCGTATTTGAAATGCACCACGTAGTCGCACGCCGCGTCGTAACCGCCAGGGATCATTTCCTTGAGCGGCTTGCCATCGACGGAGATTGGGCCGCTGCGCTCGGTGCCGTTGCCCCATTGCGCGATGTCGTTGTGGTGCGCGCCCCAGTCGGTCATCTGGCCGCCGGAGTAATCATACCACCAGCGGAAATTCCCGTGGCAGCGCTGCGGCACGTAGGGCACGCTGGGCGCCTGCCCCTGCCAATAGTTCCAGTCGAGGTTCGGCGGCACTGGCTTTTCGGCGAACGGACCCTCGCGTGGGCCGGTGGGCAGGCCAACCCACATGTATTGCAGCTTGCCGATGCGGCCGTTGCGAACCAACTCGCAGGCGAGGCGGAAGCGCGCGTCGCTCCGCTGCTGGCTACCGACTTGCAAGACGCGTTTGTTTTCCCGCACGGCCCTCACCAGCCGCTTGCCTTCATCGACGGTCAGCGTCAGTGGCTTCTCGGTATAGACATCCTTGCCGGCCTTGACGGCGCCAATGTTGATGAGCGTGTGCCAATGGTCCGGCGTGCCGTTGATGACGGCGTGAGTGTGATCGCGCTCCAGCAGGTTGCGGAAGTCGCGATACTTGCCGCTGTCAGGCACGTTGAAATCTTTTGCGGCGCGGTCCACGTGATTCTGATCGACATCGCAGACGGCGACGAGGTTGCCGAAGTTCTTCGCAGCCCCGGCGTCGCCTCGACCCATGCCGCCGCAACCGATCAGCGCGATGTTCGGTTTTTCATTCGGTGACAGCGGCTTGGCCGGCGCGGCATAGCTGCGCAGCTCTTCCAGATACCATGCGGGCAAGGACAGCGCCGCTGCCACGGCTCCCGAAGATTTCAGAAAGTGACGACGACTAACGACGGTCTGTGGTGAGTTCATAGCACGATTGAATTCTTGGACTGTCGCGCCGTCAACCGGATTCAAAGGAAAGTTCCTCATCGCCTCTCCGAACAAAGGTGTCGAGATCGCCCTCGTCCGTCGTCCTCGTTCTCGTCCTCGCTTCCCTGTCCGATTCCCGAGCACGCGGACGAAGGACGAGCCCGAAGCCAAGCAGCGGCGAGCGTCTTCGGACAGACTCCAAGCAGCCGTCGTCAAAGGAGGGGGAAGGTGTCCCTTGAATCCCTCTGCGCCGCCGCAAACTCTGCGGCGGCCGAGCATCACCCGATCGCGACGCACCTGACCGAAGTCAAAACGTGGCGAGATTCGCATTGCCGGGGCCGCGGCGGTGCGGTTGACTCGCGTTGATCCGAGGAAGGCGTGAACGGCTGGCGCGTTCGCCGAAGCGCGCCGCGTATCGTTCACCTTCCTGGACAAACCGAATCGCACACGCGGAGGCAAGCTATGAACACGAAGCCAGAACCTTCAATCGCCGGCCAACAGCAGGGTCCCATCACCCGCCGTCAATTCATCGGCGGCGCGAGCGCGGCGGCGCTCTCCGTCACCATCCTCAAACCGGAACTGGTGCGGGGCGCGGCGGCCAACTCCAAAATCAACCTCGGCCTGATCGGCTGCGGCGGACGCGGCCGGTGGATCGCTGATCTGTTCCTCAAGCACGGCGGCTACAACGTCGTCGCGGTGATGGACTACTTCCAAGACAAGGCCGACGCGGCCGGGGAAAAACTCGGTGTGCCGGCCGCGAAACGCTTCACCGGCTTGTCCGGCCACAAGCGCCTGCTGGAAGAAAAGCTCGACGCCGTGGCGATCGAAAGCCCGCCCTATTTCCACCCCGAGCAAGCCGCCGCAGCGGTGGACGCCGGCAAACACGTTTATCTCGCCAAGCCGATTGCCGTCGATGTGCCCGGCTGCCAGAGCGTCGCCGACAGCGGACGCAAGGCGACGGAGAAAAAGCTGGCCTTCCTCGCTGATTTCCAGACTCGCGCCATGCCCCAGTACCAGGAAATCGCCAAGCGCGTCCACGCCGGCGTGATCGGCCCCATCAAGACCGCCGAGGCCGCCTACCAATGCAGCCTCTACTTCGCCGCGATGGACGCCGAATTCCGCAAGACCAGCCGCGACGCCGCCGCTCGCCTGCGCGCGTGGGCCATCGACCGCGTCCTGTCCGGCGACATCATCACGGAGCAGAACATCCACGCCCTGGACGTGGCGACGTGGCTGCTCAACGGCGCCCCGGTCAAGGCCGTGGGCACCGGCGGACGCGCCCGCGAATTCCTGGGCGACTGTTGGGACCACTTCGCCGTGATCTACACTTTTCCGAACGACGTCATCCTCACGTTCAGCTCGAAGCAATTCGGGACGTACGACGACATCATGTGCCGCGTCTATGGCACGACCGGCACGGCGGACACCCACTATGGGGGCAAGGTGTGGGTGCGCGGCAAAGAGGACGCCTTCGCCGGCGACACAGGCTCCATCTACCTCGAAGGCGCCAACCACAACATCGCCGCCTTCCACGACACCATCCTCAAAGGCGACTTCGCGAATCCGACTGTCGCGCCCAGCGTGCGCAGCAACCTCACCACCATCCTCGGCCGCACCGCCGCTTACAAACGCAAGGAAGTGACGTGGGACGAAATGATGAAGGCGAACGAGAAGTGGGAGTTCAAGACGAAGGGCTTGAGCGCGTAGTGTGAGAGAGGTTCGATAGGATTGACAACTATCGGAACCGCGACTTGCCGATACTACTGACTGACCATTTCCAGCGGCACGAGCGCGGCGCGGTCAGATCTTCGCTTACTGCTCCGCGACATCGCCAGACTCGCGTTTTGGGGCCACCACCATGAAGACGCCATTGAGGAGCATCCAAGCCCCCCAGAGACCCACCATGATCGTGATCGCAAACAGCTTGAGAGGCAGGACTCCCATGCGCGAAAAGATGAAGAAGGCGACGATGGGCACGAACACGAGCGCCGTGCCGATCACAATCTTGCGGATGCCATTGGCTCGAATCGTGGCCGCTCGCTCGCGGAACAACGCGGCGACCAGGCTCGACGCCTCCTCGCGGCCAAGCCCCTGCATCATCGCAAACTTGAGCACGGCTTCGGGCGGATCACCCCACAGGATTTTTGCCCGGGCCTCGTGCTCCACCTGAGTGCTGTCAATCTGCCCTGGAAGTCGGGCGGCTCCACGCGGAGGAGCGGGCGGAGCCGGAGCCGCCGGAGTGACCGGATGAACTGAGGGTGCCGACGTTGGAGCGATCACACGCACGGCACCCGCGGGGGCGGACGCGACGGCCGGTTGCGCTGGCAGACTCTGGGCAATGACCGCGTTGGCGGCGGCTGTGCCATCGGCCCCGCCGACCGGACACGCGACGGCAGAAGCCATGCGACCGCCGACCGGCTCGACATCGAATGCGTACCGTTGCCCGCAGCCGCACTGAATCTTGATTGGAATCATCATCGGTGACGCTCCATTTTTCCGCCGGCAAGGGGTCAGTCAAGACAACAATCGGGAAGGCCGTCCGAATGCGCGAGAGGGTGGTTCGCCACGTGTCCAGCGGAGAATTGAGCCGTTTCGCAAGACGCTGTTTCTCGCTCGCGACGTCCGAGAGTTGCGGAGTGAAGTCACGCCGTTTCACGGCCAGATTTCCAGCAGACTTGCATCCGGATTCGACTCGAACCTCTGAATCTCCTCAAAGTTCAGGCGCAGTAATCGCTCGACTTCCGAAACCGTGGAATTGCCGCACCTAAGCCAGATGATCTTTGGCGGCGTGCCGCGAATCAAAGGCAGATCGGCAAAGTCCTTGTCCAGCGTCACCACGACGAAGCCGTGCGGCTTCGCGTGCTCCCAGACGACTTGGTCCACGGCGGTCTCGTAAGCGAGCAAGCGCGTTTGCGTAGATTCCGGAAAAAGGTCCGCCAGACGACGGCAGAGTTTGTGGCTGAGGTTATGATCGAACAGCAGCTTCATGCGGGGTGAGCGCAATCATCGTGTGCTGTTCGCGGTCGGCGGCGTAGGCCACACAGGCGCGGAGGTCCTCCTCGGTCAGGTCGGGATAGTCATCCATGATCTCCCGTGAGCTCATCCCGGCGGCGATCCAGCCGAGCACGTCGCCCACCGTGATGCGCAATCCGCGCACGCAAGGTTTGCCGCCTCGCTTGCCCGGTTCAACCGTAATGATTTTCCGATAATCCATAGGTGCCGAGAACAGTATCATGACCTGTCGGTGTTGAAAAGCATTTGAACGCCGTCTGCCACCCGGCAAGCCGTCCCATGGCCGAAGCTGAATTCGCGGCGACGTAGCGCAGCCCTCCCCGCCTGCCGCCGCCCCTGAATCTCGTAGCGGTCGAGGTGGCGAGAGCCACTCCAGCAAGGCGCAACGGCGGAACCGAGCGCATCAAGGGCGCGGAAGTGTGGTGGTGCGATTCTCATCTGAATCACCCGCTCTACCGCGGGGGAAAATTTTGCAGAGAGTAGCCAAAACCAAGAACTGACCCTCGCAAAGGCGATCTTCCGCCATTCCAGAGGAATTCTCGTCCGAGCGCGCTTGTCTTGTTGAAAGCACCTCCGTGGCGAGGTAAGAAAGAGGCGTGAATGCGACCGTTGATGATGTAGAGAGCCAGATTCTGGAGCGGGCCATGACGCCTGACAACGTGTCCTGGAGTCGCCAAGCGGCTCACGCGATCCTCGCCTTCAAGCTCGCTGATGCCGACCTTCGTCGCGCCGACGAACTAGCGGCGAAAGCGCGAAGCGGTTCGTTGACGCCCGAGGAACGGCAGCACCTCGACAATTACCTTCGCGTTGGCAGGCTCGTCGAGTTCATGAAAGCCAAGGCCCTTCTCTCGCTTAAGGAAGCTGGCGCCGCCGCGTGAGCCTTCATGCGGCGCCAACTCATTGAACTGGTCCGCGAGCGCGCTGGCTTTCGCTGTGAGTATTGTCACTTCCCCGAACGCTACTCCGGCCTCAATTTCCAGATCGACCACATCATCCCGGAAAAACACGGCGGCCTCACCGTGAGCGAGAACCTGGCCCTGAGTTGCATTTACTGTAACAGTTACAAGGGCGCGGACCTTTCGGGCCTGGATCCGGCAAGCGGCCGAATGGTCCGCCTTTTCCATCCCCGTCGCGACCGATGGGCCGATCATTTCCGATGGCAGGGGGCGGTGCTCGCCGGGCGCACGCCGATTGGCCGTGCCACGATTGCGGACTTGCGAATCAACGACGCCGCGGCGGTGGCCCTCCGCAGGTTGTTCGTGAGCGCGGGCGCGTTCCCGCTGCCCTGACTCCCGTCCGATCGCCTACCTTGATCGGCGCGGGCGGGCGGAGGCCAGAGCGGGCCAAGCCGGAGAGGCTGATAACAGAGGAACGCAGCCGACAGCACTGGAGTGCGGCCCGGCTCCTGGCCAAGCCAGAGGACCGAGGCCATTTCGGCAAGGTGCGCATCGCCGGCGGTTGCGACGGGAGACGACGACCTGCCTGCCGGCAGGCAGGTGCCTCTGGCGTGGATCGCGTGCAGTGTCAAAGGTGAGGACTGACCCCTTTATGGGCGCAGGCGCGGTGGCGCCGATCCTCTGTCAACCGCTTGCCGGATCGCCGTGGAGAAACTGGTAGAAAGTAGCCTTTGTCAAAACCTGATCCGTTTACGGCGGCTATTCCCAGATGGGAGTCCTCACCTTTGGACCGAAACCTTTCAAGCGTCGGTTAAGATTTTTCAGCGTGGCCTCCGCATCGACCCCAAAGAAGTTGGTTGCGACCTCGAGGAACTTCAGGTGAATGAAGCCCGCCATCGAGAGATAGAAGGGCACCAATTCGAACCGCGGCCCCATGCCAAACCGCACCTGCTTACGGTCGGAGGTCGCTTGAGCGTGCTGCTTCAGATCCGTGGGGCTGGAGTGAACCGGGCCGGAGAAGCCTCGGAAAAACAGGTTGTAGATATCGGACTGTCCCGCCCTTCCCGCGAGTTGCTCGAGGCTATGAAACTTGCGCTTCTTACCCGCGAGCGCATTGTCCAGCCACTTGATCTTGGCTTCGAGCTTCCGGTTTTGCGCGGGCGTGACGCACTGCGGCACCGTCAGCACGGACCGGAGTGAGGTTCTTTTCTCGAACGTGTCATTGACGATGAGCTGCGCCGCATTCTCCGGAGACTTAGCCGCCACAGCCAATCGGAATTCAGCTTCGACCAAACTCCGGGTAATTATCCCCGCCTCCGCGACCATGCCTCTCTCGGCCAACAGAACAACCGCCTGGAAGAGACCGACGCCTCGCAGGAGCAGGGCCAAAGCAAGCCGCTCTTGCTCTCCCTTGGAGACTGGGCTGAGCTTGTTCGCCACAGCCGCGACGATTACGTGAGCAAGCCGGTTGGTTTCGTCAGCGAGTTGAAAGAACTCCGCATGGTTCCGCCGGCAAAGCACGACCCACTTTCCGAAGGACGGGCCAATGAACCCGCCATTTCTGATGAACTCAGTCATCTGCGGTGGCTGACTGGCCGTCGGTTCGGTTTTCGCTTCACGGTTCGTATTGGATCAGGACTCACACGAAAATCCCACCCACCGGCAGAGTGCCCAAAGACCTCGAGCTTCCTGACCAATGAGTCCAAGTGACTCCGCACGGCGTCAATTCGCCGGCCATACCCCTCCCAAGTATCGGTACACCAAAAGAACATTTCGCATCCGCTGGAGATGCTCGGGCCCAAGTTCGATGTCCTCAACTCCGCCAGTTCCTTCCATCCGAAGGTAAGTAGTCTTGCTTGCCAGCATCTGATTCAAGAGAGGTGCGTGTTTGTTGGCCGGTTCGTCGAACGTCTCCCAAACTGATCCGCCGCTGGTGTCGCGTTTAATGGGTGCCGTGGGCAGAAGCGTTCTCGCTTCCTCCTGATCAATCTTGATGCGGTACCTGCGAATAAACAGCCAACGGTCGCCGTAGTACCGAATCTTCCAGCGCAAGAACGGCACGCTCCTCTCCTTTTTTCCCATGTAGAGATAGACGGCGGTCTTATATCCAGAACTGCGGAAATGCATTGTGCTTCGGCCCAAGTCGTACTTCTCGACTTCCAAGATGGGCGAATACCATGTGATCGCCTCGATGTCGTCCTTCTCAACTTCCATCGTCGCCATGAGTCTCTTGGCTTCTTCAGCATCCTCTCGGGTGAGTGGAGCCAGATTCCGCACAACTGCTGTTGTGGTCGGGCTCGGGCTCCTGCCACTCGGCGCACGGCCAGTTAAGGCGCTGAAAAATCCTGCGCCGGCGGCTGTCAGAAAAATGAATCCCAAGAAGAGAATCGCGAAAGTGGCGAGGAGAGAAACCGTGCCCCAAAAGACGTAATAGAAAATCCCGTGTCGCCGCACCGGTTGGGCCGGATAGCTGTGGGATGATGAGTGCTGAGGCGCCACTCGAGCCGGAGGCTGCGGTGATAACGGCGCTTCTGGCTGTGCTGCGCGCCCACAAACCGGAACCTCGATCGTTTGCTTACAAGTGGGACATTCAATCAACTGGTTCGCCATTTCCGCAGGTGCTGCAAGCGATTGCTTGCACCCAGGGCATTCAAAGTGGATGTCGGGCATGTTCTGTCCCTTTCGTGACGCCGCCGAACGGTGCAAAGCTCCAGCCGCCCAACGGAGACTCCCGGGGACACGCTGCGCGCTCGAATTCCGCCGCTACTCCGGGGCGGAGCAGCGAGGTGGCTGCTGCTTTCAGAGCGGTGGCAGGTCGCTTTCTCATGGGGCGTTCTGCTGCTTCAGACTGGTGGGGAGCCGAATTGGTATCCGAAACCTGAGTGTCGCGACATGGCCTCCACTCCTGCTGCTTTCTCCCTTGATTCCACCACCAACAACAGCAGCAACCACGCTCAACTTGGCCTCACTGCCTCGCCGATCATCTACTCGAACCGTGACCTCAAACTCTATCGCCTGAAGCTGACTCACTCCTGAGTCAACGGCTCTGAAGTTCTGAACCACATCGGCAGGAACAACGGTTCCCGAGGGCGTTGATTTTTGAGCGTCCTCAACTGTGCCAACGATGTCAACCAGTGCTTGCTTGGTAAACTCTCGAAGTTCCATGTGCGTGTAGATTTCTGCGCGTGGTCGAGGGGGCTAGGAGTCAAGCGACCGCCAGCAGTTTTCCATCGGGTGGCACCATACTGGTTCTCCTTGAAATATCTTCCGCCGGGACGATCGCCTCGAACGCTGACTTTCTTGGTTCATCTCGCTCGCGGCACATGGCAAACGCCACAAATCAGTGCTGTCTGACTGGCCGGTGCCTCCTACGCCTGCTTCTTCTCCACCTGCTTGATCCGCGCGGTGAGGTCGTCCACTTCGTCGAGGGTTTCGCAGCCGACGTTGAGGACGTGGACGCAGCCGAGGTTGAGGGCGTAGTTGATGGACTTGTTCTTCTTCTCCTCGTCGGTGCGGTAGCGGCCTTCGCCGATGATCTTCATGCCGACGACGCCTTTGCCCGCGTCGCAGAGACGCTTGAGCACGGGCGCGACCTTGTCCGCCGGGCCGTCCATGCTGTCGCCGTAGGGGTTGATGCGGGAGTGCACGGAGTCCACCCACGGCTCGGTGACGGCGGCCTCGAGCGCCGGGAGCGAGTGGCAGGAGACGCCGTGGGCGCGGACGACGCCCTTCTCCTTGAACTTCGCGATGATGTCCATCTGCTTGCGCAGGTCCTGCGGCCAGGTCGCCTTCTCGACGCAGTGGAGCAGGAGCAGGTCGAGGTAGTCGGTCTTGAGTTCCTTGAGGAAGCGCTCGATGCACACGTCCGCGTCGGGGCGCTCGGCCTCCGGGATGCCGCCGGGGCGCCACCAGATTTTGGTGATGATCTGATAGCGGTCGCGCGGGATGCCCGCCAGCGCCGGCCCGACGAACGGATGCGTGCCGTACATGTCGGCGAGGTCGAACACGCGCACGCCGCGCTCGTAGGCGCCTTTGATGAGCGCCTCGAACTTCTCCTTGCCCATGCGGGTGTGGTTGGACTGGCGGTTGCCACCGCGCATGCCCGTGCCCAGACAGACGCGGGACATCTTCAGTTTGGTCTTGCCGAGCGGGACGGTCTCGTAGGGATCGAACTTCTGGGGCTTGGCTTCCGCGGCGCGGGTGAAGGTCGGCCCGAGCAACAGGCCGCTGACGCCGACGGTGGAAGACTTGAAAAACTCACGACGGTTCATTTTCATAGCGTGCTCCTCAACTGGCGCCGCACCCGACGCCGAAGGCCGTCGGCGAGGGCGTTGGGCGATGGTTCTCTGGACACGGTTTGCTTTTACCAGAACCGTGGCAGGACGGAAGCGAAAAATGCTACAGCTTCCACGCGCGCTACGGCATGAGCGGAACCAAAATGTCGGCCGCAAGGGAAAGGCCGCGCGGCGAATGACGAGATCGCCCCGCCGTGGATCCCCATGATTCTGCCCTCAATGATTCTGCCATCGCCACAGAGCCAAACGCGCCGGGAGGATCCCAAGACCCGGTCAAATGGCAGAATCATAGAGGGCAGAATCATCTGGTCGCTGCGGGCTGGTCTGAGAATTGAACCTCCTCGTAGCAGCCGACGTGAGGAGGCTCAGTTGCCAAGCGCGGCCACGAGGACGGGCTACGCGCACCAGGGACGGTCGCGCTGTTTGACGCGATCGAGTGCCATCTTGGCCAACTCGACATCCTCGGCGACCTGAAAGTCGAACATGCCGACGCAGAGGAAGTCGGCGCCGTTCTCGAAGGCGTAGCGGAAACCCTCGCGTGGGTGAATCGCGCCAGCGCCGAGCACCTTGTAGGCGATCCAGGGCTTGGCCACTTCGGACATGAAGGCCAGCGTCTCCTGCGGAGTCTCTTCCCACACGCTGTCGAGGCGCGGCTCCGGGCCGGCGGACCAGTAGCGTTTGCTGTTGAAGGTCTTCATGTAGAAGTCCGGGTTGACCTTCGCCTTCTCGCACGCCTTCGGCACTTCGATGGAGTGGCCGGCGACGCCGGCGATGACGCCCTGCTTCTTGATCAACTCGACGGCCTTGGCCAGCACATCGACGCGGCCCTTCTGCACCAGGTCGTCGCCGATGCCGCCGTGCGTGAACGCGCCGATGGCCCCGTTATCGACCGCCTGCTTGGTCTGCGTGTCCAGTTCCTTCTCCGAGATTTCGATCTGCGCCAGCCATTGCAGTTTGCCACCGCGCTCGTTCCAATAAGTCTTGAGCAGGCGCAGCGTGATCGGGTCCAGCCGCAGGATCGCGGTGTTGATGCCGTGCTGCTCGCACAGCGCGAACGTCTCGAAGATCTTTTCGTCAGTGAAATACTGCTTCATCAGCCCCGAGACGTAGATCAAGTCGCGGCTGTGGGCGAAGCCCGCCAGCAGGTTGCCGCCACAAATGACGCGGCTGATCGAGACCTTGCCGATCTTCCCTTTCGGGAAGTCGAGCGGCGTTCTGCCCGGCGCGGGCGCGGCCGGCTTCTCGGCCTGGTAAGCCAGCAAGGCCCGCTCCTCAAAGCTCAGCGCCGCGCCCGCCGCCGACGAGACGACGAGCGATTGTTTCAGGAAGCTTCGCCGATTCAGTTTGTTAGTCATAACTCGCCTACGATTTGTTTTGCCCACGACTGCTTCTCGCGGCTCGCTTTGTCGCTACGTGATCGCGCGCTCGGAAGCCACACCGCCCGGCGCGCCGCCTCTCGACCAGTTACTTCTGCCGACATCCGGGCGCTTTGACTTGAGGCAAGGCCGGGGCTCCGCCGGCGCACTCCAAAACCTCGCGACTATTCGAGGCATGCCGGCGAACGCGCCTGCGTCTTGGCGAGCGTTGCGCGCGAGCCAGACTTCGCCGAAGGCGCGCGAGTGCGTCGCTCAGCGCGAGATTCCCCGGGTGCGCCACCAATCCCGGCGGCCGACGCTGAATTTAGAAACCATAGTTGAAACCGCAGAAGACACAGCGCGGCGAAGCCGCGACCAAAGTGGCGCAGATTTCTCCCGACAAGGCGGGACTGTATCGCAGGGCTTCCAGCCTGCGAGCCGCGGGCAGGTCGAGCGTTTCCGACTGCTCGTGCCGCCGGCCGATTGCGAATCGGCGCTCCGGGCACTGAGACGCATGGGCAGGAGTTTCCGAACCTGGCAGCCTGCTGAGAAGCTGAAGCGCCGCGATCCACTCCCGGCCTTTTCGCGTTGAGCGGAGGGCTTGGCTCAGATTAGCCTGCGTCGCGATGAATGTGCTTGTTACCGGCGGGGCTGGCTACATCGGCTCGGTGTGCGTCGAGGAGTTGCTCAACGCCGACCATTGCGTGACGGTCTTCGACAACCTCAGCGAAGGCCACCGAGCGGCCGTGGACGAACGCGCGGCCTTCGTGCACGGGTGCCTGAGCGAGCGTGTGGCCGTGGCCCAAGCGGTCAAGGACTCCCGCGCGGAGGTCATCCTGCACTTTGCGGCCAACGCGCTGGTCGGCGAGTCGATGGCCAATCCCGGCAAGTATTTTCGCAACAATGTGGCTAGCGGACTGAATCTGCTTGAGGCCGCCGTCGAGGCTGGCGTGCGGAAATTCATCTTCAGTTCGACCTGCGCGGTGTACGGTCTCCCGGAGCGGGTGCCGATCGACGAGGATTTGCCGCCGCGGCCGATCAACCCTTACGGCGAATCGAAGCTGATGTTCGAGAAGATGCTCCAGTGGTATCGGCAGATCCACGGCCTGGAGTTCGTCGCTTTCCGCTATTTCAACGCCGCTGGGGCGACGGAGAATTTCGGGGAGCATCATCGGATCGAGACGCACCTGATCCCGAACGTGCTGAAGGTTGCGCTGGGCCAGGTGCCGCAGTGCGAGATTTACGGGACCGATTATCCGACGCCCGACGGGACCTGCATCCGCGACTACATCCACGTGATCGACCTGGCGCAGGCGCACATCCTCGCGATGCCGCCGGGGACCGCAGGCTTCTACAACCTCGGCAATGGCGAAGGCTATTCCGTGCGCGAAGTTGTCCGCGCGTGCGAACAGGTCACGGGACACCAGCTCAAGACGCTGGAGAAGCCGCGGCGTCCCGGCGATCCGCCGCGGCTGGTGGCTGCGGCGGACAAGGCGAAACGGGAGTTGGGCTGGCAGCCGCGTTGCGCGCGTCTTGAGCAGATCGTCGCCTCGGCGTGGGACTGGCACCGGCGGCATCCGCACGGGTACGCTGAGTGAAAGGCCCCAACGGTGAGCCTTTTGCACTACGACCGGCCCTGCTTTGGCTGCCAGCGGGGGTTCTTCCTTTGCATGAACCTCCGAAGAGCCGCCAGGTTTTGGAGTGCGCCAGTCCTCTGGCGCTT
>ORMF011910538.1_pt1 | contig 21766 bp, 16 predicted proteins | sample 1779871 | NCBI WGS metagenome assembly ORMF01 (sample SAMEA104232316, study PRJEB22302) | groundwater metagenome | biome: forest; feature: aquifer; material: groundwater | place: USA | collected 2011-08-07 | depth 5.4 m | reverse complement strand
TTGCAACGCGCCGGGTCGGAGACCGGCGCTCCGGTTCATGGCTCGCCCTTCATCCGCTGACCGACGTGCTTCTGCCCGTCGAGCAGGGACCGGATGGCCAGCAGCACCGTGTCGTCCATTTCCAATTTGGTGAGGTAGCCGCGCGCGCCCGCCCGAAACGCGCGCTCGGCCAGGAGCGGCTCGTCGTAGAGCGTCAGCACCAGCACGGGCAGGTGCGGGTGGCGGCGATGGATTTCTTCGATCAATTCCAGACCGTCGTGGTCCTTGAGCGCAAGGTCCGCGATGAGCAGATCGGGATGGGAGGGGCGGAGGGCGGCCAGCGCCGCCTGGGGCGTGGCCGCCTGGGCGCAGACCATGAGATCGGATTCGTTTTGAATCAGCGCGGCCAGCCCCCGGCGTAGGAGCGCGTGATCGTCCACGATCACAATCCGCCGCTTGGCGGGCGGCTTCGGTGGAAGTCCTTTGCCGGGCATGGTTCTGATTCTTTGCTTGATCGGGTAAGGCACGCAGGCCAGACCCTCGCCGCCGTTCGCGCGCCAGACCCGTTTCCGTTCAGGCAGGATCCTGCTGGAGAAGCCGGGTGGTGACTACGGGGCGACACCCTGTTTATGGCATGGGGGAATCCCCGATACGGATGGTGGAGTGAGGCAGGATGAAAGATCCCTGCCTGCTGACTCTGGCAGCGTGGCCCACGCAACTCGAAGCACGAAACGAATCCGAACCAGCAGCAGCCGAAGGTGAATCCTAAGAGAAGAAGTCGAAACCACAGATGAACGCAGATGGACACAGATGAGAAGGAGTTGCGAAAGCCCAACCATTCACCCCGTGGGTGGACGGTTGTCTCCAACAAAATCCGTGTTCATCTGCGTCCATCTGTGGTTTCCGTTCTTTCATCAAATCCAAGCGCCGAGTTTCGGCTTGCGCGCTTACCGGGCTGCCTGGCCGGTTTCGACCCAGTGAGTGGCGCGGCGGGCCAGCGCGACGCCGGACTCCAGGTTCAGCTTGGCCTTGATGTGTTCGCGGTAGGATTCGATCGTCTTGATGCTGAGATGCAACGTGCCGGCGATCTCCCGGGTGGTCTGGCCTCGGCCAATGAGTTCGAACACCTGCAGTTCGCGGTCGCTGAGCACGGCCAGTGGCGAACCCTGTGCCAGGGAGCTTCCGCCGAGGAATCGCGCGGCGAACCGCGCGCTCATTCTCTCGCTGATATGCCGCTCGCCGGCGAGCACACGGCGGATGGCGACCAGCACCGTCTCGTCCATTTCGTGCTTGGCGACATAACCGCGCGCGCCAGCCCGAAAGGCGCGCTCGGCATAGAGGGATTCATCGTGCAGGGAAAGCACCAACGCCGGGGTCTTCGGGTGGCGCAATTTCATGTCCTTGATCAGGTCCAGACCGTCACTGTCCTTGAGCGAAAGATCGATGATAACCAGATCGGGGCGGCTCTGCCGGATCGCCTTGAGTGCGGCCTGAGAGGTGGCGGCTTCCCCGCAGACGACGAGGTCGGACTCGTTTTCGATCAGTGAGGCCAGTCCCCGCCGCATCATGGGGTGGTCATCGACAATGAGGACTTTTTTTGGAGTCCGTCGCTTCGGCGGTGGCTTAGGTTTGGCCATGAGGATTGGGCTCCACTATGTTGGCTGGAAGGGGGAACACGCAGGTCACCCGCGTGCCGCGCGGCGCCCGACGTTGCACCCGCAGCGTCGCGCCGATCAAACGCGCCCGGTAGGCCATCGTTTCCAACCCGATGCCGGCGGGTTTCTGAGCCGCCTCCCGAATGCCGACGCCATCGTCCCGGATGCTGAGCGTCACGGTCCCGTGCAACAAGGCCAGGCTGATGCCGATGTGCTTGGCCTGTCCGTGAGTGATGGCGTTATTGGCGGCTTCCTGGGCGATCCGAAACAAATGCGACTCAACCTCCTGAGCCAGCCGGAGGGAGGGACAATTACAACGGAACGTGCAAGTGAGGTGAAACAGCGCCCGCACATTCAAGGCCAAGCCCTGGAGCGCCGCGGCCAGACCGATGCCATGCAGATGCACCGGGGTCAGTCCTCGGGCCAGATCACGCGCGTGTTTCGTGGCCTGGTTGATGAGTCCGATGATTTCGGCCGCGTCGGCGGATTCGGGGCTGGAGCGGGCGGCCAGCTTGCGGGAGAGCGTCGTGGTGAGGGCGGCGATGCCGGCCAGGTTCTGGCACAACCCGTCATGCAGCTCCCGCCCCAGGCGCTCCTTCTCAAGGTCGGTGGCTGCGAGAATCTCCCGTTCGAGGCGTTTCTGCCCGGTGACATCGCGGCCGATGGCGTAAATCTGCTGCCGGACTGGCAGCGGACTGGCTGTCCATTGCAGCCATCTGTGCGAGCCATCTTTGCAGTGACAGCGATTTTCGAAGGAGATCGTGGGCTTGCCGGTGGCAAGCTTGGCAACCTCCTCGAGCGTGGCCGCGCGGTCGTCGCGATGCACAAAATCGAGGAACGGCCTGGCGCGGAGTTCCTCCACCGTCCAGCCCAAGCTTGCCTGCCAGACCGGGTTCAACTGTTTGAAATAGCCATCAAACCCGGCGATGCAAAGCAGGTCAGGCGACTCATCAAAAAAGTGGAGCAACTCCTCATACGCCGGCTGGGCCTCGGGCGAGGGTGGCGGCCTGCCAGTCGCCGGCTTCCGGCGGCCGATCACTGTCTGCGCACGTGGCGCTTTAGAGTTCCCGTTGGTCTTCATCTGGACCTCGCCAGGCTTGCGACTTGAGCAACGGTTTGAAACCGCATCCAACGCGCGGCCCAAAGGCTCCTGCCTTCCCGCAACCCGCTGGGATCACCCGGAGGGTGAATCGCTGCCGCCAGCTTTCTTCGCTCGAATCCTTTGCGCTCCAACTTGGCATCTTTGCGTCTTCGCTGTTCAACTGCGGAATCTGAGTTTATTACGTCGGCCAGCCCGCAGCCCGTCGCTAGAGACCTTGATAGACGGTTTCCAACGTCAGGACGGCGTAGGCGGTGACGAGCGCAGGATCTTTCTCCCACCAGCGCCCATTTTCATTGCTCCACGAACCGTCCTTCTGCTGAAGGTTGAGCAGGCGTTGGCTGAGTTCCTTCCGCCAGGCGATCTTGCGACCGTCGGCCAATTCCAGTTCATCGACGCCAAAGGCGGTGAGGGCCTTGGCCATGGTGTGGTAGTAATAGTAAAGGCCCTGCTGCCCCAATCCCGGATTCTCTTCGAGACTGTAGTTCCGGCGCAGCCACTCGAACACGGCTTTGACCCGCGGATCATCCCGTTTCAGGTCGGCATAGACGAAACTGAGGAGGCCGCCGTAGCTGATGCTGCCGTAGGACCGCAACGCCACCCGGCCCGTGGCAAGATTCGTCACGCTGCCCGCCATGCTGTGGCCGGGGTAATAAACGAAACCGCCCTTGTTCTGCGGATCGTCGGAAGCCCAGGTTTCCGGGTTGTGGCTCGGGAGGTTTTGGCAGCGCTGCAAGAAATGGATCGCCGCCGCCAGGTTCAAATCGGCAGCACCCGCCAGGTTCTTGTCTTCCACCAGCCGTTTGCTGTAGTAGAGGGCTTCGAGGGCCTGCAACGTGTTGCCCATGTCCGAGTGCTCGTACTTGGTTCCGTAGCCGATCCCGCCATCGAGCGGACTGTCCAGCTTGCCCTTCTCGCCGAAATCCGCTTGGAGGCCGATCAAGAACTGCCGGGCCTTCAGGATGACCGGAGTGTAGGCGGGGTTGCCGGCGAGCTGCAGCGCCAGCATGCAGATCGAAGTGTTGTACGTGGCCAGGTTGGTTCTGTGAATTCCGCCGTCCGGTTGGACGCACGCGAGAAGGTGGCCGTAGCCGCGATCGAGCCAGGCCGGCTTGGTTTTGTGATAACGCCCGCGAGGATCACCTTCGAATGTTATCAGGGCCAGAGCCGTCACCGCCGGGTTATCCGCCACAGACCACCAGCCGTTGGAATTCTGATTCGACTGCAGCCAGGCCAGGCCGCGGTCAATCGAGTGCTGCAACTCGTTCTTGTAGGAAAGGTCTGACGCAGCCGAGAGCCTCGAGACGGAAACCTGGGCGCAGGCGGCCGACGCGGTCAGGCCGGCCAGGAAAATAAGCAGCCGGCACGATTGGCGCGGCAAGTCCAACAGTCTCGCAGGCTTCGATTTCATCTGGATTGAGGGGATCAAGTGGTCAAAGGCAGTTCAAGTGGGACGTAGGGAGTCAATCCCGGATCAATTCTTCGGCCTGCCGTCTTCGAGTCTCAGCGTCACTCGCACGGGCGTGTTCACGGGTGGCAGACTATTCGTGTTGACGGCCCAAATGTCGTCATTTTCGTGGCCCGGCGCGATGCTATTGATAAGGGCCTGCCGGTCGGTAATCAGCGAAACCAGCGAGCCTGTAACCTGTGACTGGAAGGTGCCAACAATAACCTCTGACCCGTTATAGACCCAGTTGCCCTTGCCCATGGCAGCCTTCGTTTCCGCGTTACGCACGAGATCCTCGGCCCGCCGCGTCGTTTCCTTGCCATCGATAGACCAGCTCACTTCGATGGCGAGTTTGTCCCCGGAAAGGATTTCGTCCTCGGGTTTTGAAATGGTGGACGGCTTGCCTCGTTGGTTCGCCTGACCATCTGCTCCAGCCCTCGGGGAGCCCTCCGGAAGCGTGTGCTTACTGGCGCCCTCGGCGTCCAGGAGCAGCATGGCGATGTGGAGGTGGTACGGCATCGTCTCCGTCCTCAGAATGCTTTCGTGGACTTTACCAAAGGTTGTGACCAAGAAGTACTCCATCGGACCTTGGTCCATGTTGACGACGGCCGGAAAGCTGACCGAGCGCTGCCGCTTGTCCATGGTCACGTTGGCCAGTTCAAAAACCCCGGCGCCCATGACTCGGAGAGGCAGGTTGTTGGGATCCATGATCGCCCCGGAACCGAAAGGCACAGCGATCGGGGGAGGTGCGGGCACAGGCCGTGGGACATTCGGAGGAGGAGGAGGCAAGTTCGCCGGGGCCACAGGCGTGGACTGGCTGGCCGGCCGATTGGTGGGCGCCACCTGCGCGGTCAAACTGAAATTGCCCAGCCCCAGAATCAATCCGAACTTTGAAATTTTGCGCAACTGCTCCAGCATCATCAGCCTGTTCATAGGCTCAAGTCCGGACTTGTTCAAGAAAATCCACGCCTTGGAGTGACAATCGAAGATCTGAAAGTCCCGCTTGGGACCGGCCAGCAGATCATCACGGGCTGCCTCGGGACATCGCCCGAGCCGGTTGTCCCCGGTCTTCTTGAGGACCTTGCCCTCAGCGGTGACCTCGATCATTCGCGTCTGGCTGAAGGGACAGCGCACGAACCATTCGATCCACCCCTCGACCCCTCCCTGGCTCCGGCCTCCAGGCCGAGGCTTTGATCCACACTCAAGCCGCAGTGCTGCCAACGGCGAACGTTCTCCAGCACCTCTGCCGTGATGTTCCCTCGGCCAGCAGAAACTTCAAAGATTCCCTGCTCCCACAACTTGAGGAACGGTTCGCCGGCCAGCTTGGGCTAGCAGCCAAAGCTCCCATCCGGACGGCCTGCGAACGGAGTGGTTCAACGCCATGACCGTTTTCAACGCCCGAGAATGTGGTCGCAGACCTCGAAGAACTTCTCGATGTCCGACGGGCGCGTGTGAATGTGGAACGAGAGGCGGAGCCGCTGGCCGCCGAGCACGAAAATCTTGCGTTCCTTCAAGGCCGGCCAGAGCGATTCGAGTTTGTCCGTCTTGAACCGAAGCGAGAGCATCGCCTGAAAGAAACGCGAATCATCCGGTGTCACCGCTTCGAGATAGCTTCGCCGCTGCGCCGCCTTCATCGCGAGGCGCGTCAAGTGATGCATGCGTTCGTAAACGAGTTGCTCGCCAAGGCCCTTGAGAAACCGCACGCCCGCGATCATGCCATCGATGGTCGAACGGTTGTTGGTCCCGATCATCATGAATCTCGCCGCGTGCAGGCCGGCCTTGTTGTCCCAGCCGGAGGACACCACGCACGGCCAGAGGCGATCGAGCAGATCATCCCGTCCATAGAGCAGGCCACAGCCGGGTGGAGCGAACAGCCATTTGTGCGGGCTGCCCGCGAAGTAATCGCAGCCGAGCTCGCGCAAGTTGACGGGAATCTGGCCGTCCATGTGCGCGCCATCGAGCACGGTGATCACACCCTTCTCGCGAGCGGCCTGGCAAATCTGGCGGGCGGGCAGAATCAAGCCGGTGGGGCTGGTGATGCCGCTGAAACTGAGCACTCGAGTCCTTGGGCCGATTGCGGAGATGAGGCGGTCCGTGAGTTCCTCCGGCTGCTTGGGCGTAACGGGAATTTCTACTTCGCGAACTGCGATGCCGCCCCGGGCCGCTTTCAAGCGCCACGGGGCGATGCCGCTGCCGTGTTCCTGATTCGTGAGAAGAACTTCGTCTCCGGCTCGCAGATCAAGTCCATTGGCAATGATGCTCAGCGCCTCGGTGCAGTTGTGTGTGAAGGCCAATTCCTCTTTGCGGCATCCCAGGAATTCCGCCATCTCCGTCCGCTCCGCGTCGAGCGTCTCGTAACCCCAGCGCGGCACGTCGTCCGTGGCATACTCCGCTGCGTGGGTGAGTGAATCGATGACCGCCTGCAACACCGGACGCGGCATCGGTCCGAGGCTGCCCGGGTTGAGAAACACGCGCCATTCCGGCAGCAGGAAGTGTTCGGCGCGAATCCGCGACCAAAACCGGTCCGGGTTGGCCCGCAGAAGATCGCGGTCTGGTAGCGGGCTTGCTTGAGCGCGGACGCGGTGCCATGGCAAGCCGGCTAGCGCACCGGCCAGCACGAGTTGCCGGATCACGCCACGACGACTCAGCAGCGATCGCGGTGTCCGCTCGCTGGCGGAGGTCTGATGGTCTTCACTGGAATCAGCCTGGGGCATGAACGTCATTTGCCGCTTCGGTAGGCCACGCAACTGATCTCCACCCGAAAGCCGAACACGATCTCCACGCCGCCGACCGTGGCGCGCGCCGGGAACCCGTTCTTGAGATAGGAGGCGTACACCTTGTTCATCTCCGCGTAGTCGTTGATGTCCTTGAGATAAACCGTCGCGTTCACGACGTCGTCGAAGCCATAGCCGTTTTCCTTTAGCACGCGGCCGATGTTCTCCATGACCTGGCGCGTCTCCGCCTCGACCGATTCTCGCACGTCCTGGCCTTCGGCCGTGCGCGGGACCTGGCCACTGACGTAGAGCGTCGGACCGGCCTGGCGCGCCGGGCTGAATGGCAAGGTGCGCAGCGGGACAGGTTTTTGTGCCCAAGTGATCGCAGCCAGGGCGCAGAATGTGGCCAGGCACAACAATGGAAGCAGTCGATTTTTCATGGATAGGTTTAACGAGTTCGCAAGGCTCATTCGCATTTTCGGGCACGCCGCGCAAGGTCAAAGCTGCTTCCACTGATGGGAGGAAGGATTCATGCGCATCCGATCGGGATGGCCACGGGAGGACAAGTGGAATTCGCTCGCCGGGAAAACAGCACCTCAGCAAGATTCGGCCTGTGATTTCGCGCCGCGAGTTTCTCAAAGGAACTGGTGCGCTTGCGGCCGGTGCGTATGCAGCTCCGCGCTTGGGCCGCGCGTTCGCGGCCGAAGCGCGCCAATTGCGCATCGCCGCCCTGACCACGATCTATCACAAGTATTCGCACTCGCAGCACATCGTGGATCGGTTCCTCGAAGGCTACGGCTGGGAAGGCCGGCATCACCGGCCCGCGATGGACGTGGTTTCGCTTTACGTGGAACAAGTCGGCGACAACGACCTCAGCCGCGAACGGGCGCGGCGGCATCCGCAGCTAAAAATCTACTCGACCATCGCGGAGGCGCTGACCCAGGGCGGGAGCAACCTCGCCGTGGATGGCGTGCTGCTCATCGGCGAGCACGGCAAGTATCCAGTCAACGCAAAGGGCCAGACGCTCTACCCTCGCTTCGAATATTTCCAGCAAGTCGTGGAGGTGTATCGCCGCAGCGGCCGGCCGGCGCCGCTGTTCAACGACAAGCACCTTTCCTGGAACTGGGATTATGCGAAGCGGATGTACGATACGGCCAAGGAACTCGGCTTCGGCTTCATGGCGGGCTCGTCGTTGCCGGTCACCTGGCGACAACCAGCCGTTGATCTGCCATTCGGCGCAGAGGTGGAGGAAGCCGTGGGAATTTGGGGTGGAGGCATCGACGGCGGGGACATTCATGTGATCGAAGCCCTCCAAGCGATCGTCGAGCGGCGGCGCGGAGGCGAGACGGGCCTTCGGGCAGTCGAGGCTTTTCGCGGTGAACGTTTCTGGAAGGCGATGGAGGCCGGCTCTTGGAAAGCGGGCGGCTGGGATCCCCGGCTGCTTGAAGCCGCGCTCTCTCGCAGCAACCAACTCAATTCGCCGCGTCCCACCTACAGCAACGTGCTTCCCACCGCGGAAGACCTCCGCCGCCTCGCTCCCGATTCCTACGCCTATCGCTTCGAGTACGCCGACGGATTGAAGGCCTCCATCGTTCAGTTCAAAGGCAACGTCGTGGGCGACTGCAACGTGGCTGCGCGTCTCAAGGGCGGCGATTATTTTTCCGTGCTCTTTTATCTCCCTTACTACTCCATGCGGAATTTCTTCAGCCCGCAGGTGCATCACATCGAGTCGCTCTTCCTCACCGGAAAATCGCCTTACCCGATTGAACGGACGCTGCTCACCACCGGCATGACCGCGGCGGGCATCGAGTCGCTCTATCAGCAGCAGCGCCGGCTCGAAACGCCCCATCTCGCGATCCGCTACCAGCCCACCCGGCAATCCACTTTCTGGCGAACATGAGAATCACTCGACGCAACTTTCTCGGCGCGCTGGGTTCTGCGACGCTGGCCGGGGCCGTCCGCCCCGTCATGGCGGCGGCGACTGCTCCCAGGCGAATCGCCATCATCACGACGGTCTGGACTTACCAGTCCCACGCGCAACACATGGGCGACCGGTTCCTGGTGGGCTACCCGCGACACGGCCGCTGGCACCGGCCGCCGTTGCAGGTCGTCTCGCTTTACGTCGATCAAAGGCCCGCCGGAGATCCCAGTCGGCAGCGCGCCGCCGATCACGGCTTTACAGTTTACCCCACGATCACGGAAGCCCTGCGCTGCGGCGGCAACAAATTGGCGGTTGATGCGGTCGTGATCATCGGGGAACACGGAGATTATCCGCGGAATCACAAAGGGCAGGTGCTCTATCCGCGTTTCGAGTTCTTCCAGGAAGTGGTTCGAGTGTTCGAGCAAGACGGGCGCGCCGTGCCGGTCTTCAACGACAAGCATCTCTCCTACAGTTGGGAGAAAGCTCGGAAGATGGTGGCGGACTCGAAGCGACTGAAGTTTCCCTTCCTGGCCGGGTCGTCGCTGCCCGTGACGTGGCGTTTGCCACCCGTCGAGATTCCTTACGGCGCGAGACTCCAAGAGGCGCTCATGGTGGGCGTTGGCGGTTCCGATCCGATGGACTACCACGCGCTGGAAGCGATGCAGTGCATGGTCGAGCGGCGCCGCGGGGGTGAGACCGGCATCAAGTCCGTGCAACTGATCGAAGGCGACGCTGTCTGGAAGGCCGGAGAGGAGGGGCGATGGTCGAAGCGTCTGCTTGAAGCCGCGCTTTCGCGTTCCGACTCGCTCCAGGGCGACTCCGAACTCGATTCGCGCCCGCAGGATTTGGCGAACAACGGCCAGTTGCCGAAACTCGTGAATAATCCCGCTGCCTACTTCATCGAGCGCAACGACGGCCTGCGCACCACCTTGCTCATGCTCAACGGTGCGCTCCAGGACTACTGTTTCGCGGCACAACTTGCGAACGGCGAGATCGTCTCCACTCAGTTCTTCCTGCCGCCGACCCCGAACGTCACCTACTCCGCCTGTCTTGTGGCTCAGATTGAAGCAATGATCGTCACCGGCCGCGCGCCTTACCCGGTCGAGCGAACCCAAATCGCCAGCGCCATGCTGGACCGATGCCTCGACTCGAAAGTCGAAGGCCACCGCCGCATCGAGACACCGGAACTCTACATCCGCTACCGGGCACCGCGGGAATCGCGGTTCGGCGGCTAACGTGGTTCCGCTTTGTCCAATCGCTTGATGCCCGCGTTGCTGCCGCTGCTGACGCCTTCGACCGTGTCTTTGTCCGTCCACGCCGCAGCGCTCGGTCGTGCGCCAAGGGGTCGTCGATCAGACCTGGCAGCCATCGGGGAACTCAAACCGCCTGACCGATGAAGCTAGAAACCGCAGATGAACGCCGATGAACGCAGATAAACTCTTTCTGTCCACGGATTGGGAGGGAGCAGAACACTTCACCCACTGGGTGAAAGGCATCATGGTCGTAACGCCCCCTGCATCTGCGTCCATCCGCGTTTATCTGCGGTTTAACTGCTCCCTTTAGAATGAAGGACGGCGGAAACTCAGTCTAGCGGAGGAATCAATTCCCTCGGAAGAATCCCGGCGCAAGGCGGCGAGGCAGAACGCGCCACCGATTTCGGTGGAAATCCACGCAAAGAATCTGTCGGGCAAAAATCTGCGACCCACATTTTGATTGACCCCTCGGAGGCCCTGCGCTAGAAGCTCATCATTCTTGGAGGCAGTTCGGCTCCAGGGATTCGGCACAGTGGCAACAGGACCAGCCATGAACCTTAATGCCGCCACGACGAGACCGGCGCAATCAGTCCCGCGCAGGAAACCCACACCTACGCCGCAGCTCGGCACGCCGCTCAAATCAATCCCAGTCTCCACAAAACGGACCGAGCGCAGGACACGCTTCCAGCCGTTTGGAGTTCCGCGTTTGCGCGGCCCGCACCGTCTGAAGGCCGAACTCCGAGAGGCTCTTGCAGAACCATTGGACGCGCTGGGAATTCGCCTGGTTCTCCCTCCCCTTGAATCTCGTAGCAGCGGACGTGAGTCCGCTCCACCTTTTCATCCGGGAAGTCATCCCGACGAGTCGGGAACGTCGGCTGCTACGGTTCAGGGTCGCCCCTCCGTACAGCCGATCCTAGACCCGGTGCAATCGAATCCCGGCCCGGCACCGCGGAATCCGCGCCTGGCACAGCCGAATCCAAGCCCGGTACGATGGAATCCCGGCCGAGTACAGCGCGAACCAGACCCAGTACGACCGAATCCGCTCTCTGAGCAGCCAAATCCGGCGTCCGTACGAAGCGATTCCGGCCTGGTAAACCCTCATTTCCCGCCATTTCCGACGACATTTTCATCCCATTCGCCTGAATATCACGAAGTTACGAAGTTTTCCGTTTTCCGTTTTCCGCTTTCAACTTTCAGTTCTCTGGCGCTTAACCGCAACAATTCAACCGGCTCCTTTGATCTTAACGCAAAGGCGCGGAGACGCAGAGACGCAGCGGGTGGCGAACCCGGATGTTCTCAGTCACCAATGAGTGACCGGTTCCGAAAGGGAACAATGGGTTCTGCTGCCTCTGCGCCCCCGCGGCTTTGCGTCTCTGCGTTAAACTGCAACTGAATACTTACGGCTCAACCCTCAACTAAAACCTATGGCTGAAACACCCCCACCCCCACCGCCGCCCACGCCGCCACCGCCTGCCCCCAAACCTCCGCGCCAACCCCCTGGCGAGGTTGACAAAGAAGTGCTGGCCGACATCAAACTCGGCGAGGACGTCACCGAAGCCGCGCAAGACCCCACCCACGCCGCCGACCTCGCGGCCAAGGAGCAGATTGACGCCGCCACGGTCGGCAAACTCGTGACTCTCACCAAGGACGCGCGCACCCTGGCCGGCCAGGCCGTCACCGCCAAGAAAGCCCGCAACATCGCCACGGACACCGAAGAAGCGGCCCTCAAGACGCTGATGCGAAGTCTGCGCGACATCCAGCAACGCGCCAAAGGCAAGTTCACGGACAAACCCAAACGCGCCACCTACTGCATCAACAAAACCAACTTTGGGCGCGACCGCGAGGGCCTGGAGCAGGACGCCAAGAACATCATAGACCTCGGGGAAGCCGACGCCCTGCGCGGTCTGACCGCTGAAAAAATCACCGGTGCTCGCGCCGCCTTGACCGCGTGGAAAGACGCGGACCAAGAGCAGGGCAAAGCCGAAGAAAACCAGGGCAAACTGCTAAAGCAACTGGGCACGAAAGTGGACGAAGTGAACGCCGCCCGGCGCGAAATCCAACTGGCCGCCGACACGTGCTGGCCGCACACCGACAGCGCCAACGCCCCGACGCGCCGCGCGTTCAAGATTCCCGCGAACAAGCCCATTGCACAATGAAACCGGTCAACTCTGGGCTGAGGGTTGCCAATCGAGCCTCACGCCGTAAGCTACTCCCATGAGCGCAACAGAAATCATCCAACAAGTGCAGAAGCTCCCGCCAGCCGAGGTCTTCGAAATCAGCCAGTGGCTCCGCGAATACGAAGCCGCCCTTTGGGACCAGCAGATCGAAGCCGACATCCGTGCGGGCAAACTCGACCGGCCCGCCCAGGAAGCCCTCGCCGAACTCCGTGCCGGCCAGACCCGCCCCTTTCCCGCATGAACTCGCGCGCCACCAGCGCGCTTTGGGCGTCGAATCCGGCGGCACCGTGGCCTGGTTTTGGATCGGCCCGCACAAGGAATATGAGCGCCACATCGGCTGAGATCCAAGCCACTCTCCGCCCCATGCTCCCGGCGGCGAAACCGGCGGGACGCCGCCTACCAAACCACCGGCGGGACGAGGCGGCACGCCGCCATGAATACTCCAGCCCGGCCAACGCGCCTCAACCCGGCGATTGAGCCGGACCCGGCGTCAACGCCGCCGGCAAGACATCAGCCAATAGCCGGGACTGACCCCCTTTTGACCCCCTTTGACCCCCTTCCGATCTGATCGGGACCTGAAAAGCGAAGATCAAAACCATAAACGACCGAAAACCAATCAACGACAAAGCATCAAACGTCAGGAAAACACAAACGGAAGGAGCCGCTATGAAACCAACCACACCGAAAACCGAACTGCCACCACCAACCCAACTCCGAAAAGCAGTTTTCGGAGGTTCCCCATAGTAGTAATTTATGGGTTCCACAGAATTATTCCTCACGCGTGACGTCAAAGACCCTCAGCTTATCGAGCGCTGCAAGGCCATCTTGGACGAGTGGTCTGGTCGGATTCCGTTCTCACCCATCAAAAAGCTTGGGTCGAAGACCGAGTTCATCTCGGCAGTTGAACACGCCACCTACAAGACGAGGGTAACGACTCAGATTGAGAAGCGTTGGCTCGAAGACCACGAACAGCCCTATCGTGAAGAAAAGCTCCCGCCCGACCCGTTGCCACAATCACGCTTTGATCCTTGGAAGTTCAACTTCCCCCCATTCGCTGATTTCTCAAAACACAAACGGTCGCAACAGGTGTTTGACACTCGGCGCGTTTATGACTGTTCAACATGCAGAGCAACTGGCGAAGTAAGTTGCGACGATTGCGTCGGGCTTGGAGAAGTCCGTTGCAGCAACTGTAATGGATATGGCCACAATGAATGCTCTGATTGCAGCGGAAGCGGACATATTCGCCAGACACGCAGTATTCCAAGAGAGGTCAATTGTTACTCTTGTAGTGGCAGTGGACGCTGGATCTTAAACAGCAAGGAGACGTGCCCCACTTGCAACGGCAGGGGAAGTGTTTTTGAAAACTTCGAAGAAGAATACTATGTGCCATGCAGTGCCTGCGCGTCATCCGGGAAGATCGCGTGCCATACTTGCCGAGGTCATGGCAAGGTCACCTGTGGCAACTGCGGCGGCAGCGGGAAAGTGGAATGCAGTCGTTGTGAGGGGCAGAGGCGGCTGCTGGCCTACACGACCGTGGAAGTAGCGGAAGAACCCACCAGCAACGCCAATCAATATGTTACTCCTGCACTGCCAAGGTTTCGTAAGAAGGACAATCCGCTTTCAAATCTCGAAGGGCAGATAGTTTTCACGCAGGATGAAACCAAGCGAATAGGTCAGTTCGAGTTTCAAAATCAACCAGCGGCAGCAACTTTGTCCAACGAAGTCAATTCGTGTCGTGCCAGCCACACTGGCCACGTACTGCGACAACGCATGGAGATTGAAGCGTCTGGGATCATTGAATATCGCTACCGGCATAGCACCAAGGAGTATTCGATTTACCTCAATCCACTGCATGGGCTTGTCGAGGATTTGGAAGGGCCAATCCAGGCATCAATAGCGAATGTGGATACCCTTGCTGAAGAAGCCTTTAAGGAAAAGCGCTACGAAGATGCCTACCGTCTGGTCACACGCGGCCTCTGCATGGATGAAGCCACAGAGTCCGAAAAACAACTCCGAGATCAGGCCCTCCGAGCGTTAGTTATGAGTTATGGGAAACTTGCCTTGCTGGGTTGGCTTGCTGCTGCGGTGGCTTGGTGCTTGGTTGATGGGTTTCTCTCACACTTCCAAATCAATTGGTGGTTTGTTCTTGGACTTCTACCACTGCCATTTGCGATTCAATTGTTCGCACAGGATGTTGCCGTGCGTTTTCGGGGGCCAAGAGAACGTGTCCAGCCAGCGATTCTTATCGGCGTAATGTTTTTGTTGTCGGGTGCTGGGATTGGCGCGGGCACTTCATGGACGAATTGGATCGGCTTGACATTACTCATTACGGCGACTTGTAGTTTCGGTTCCATCCGTTCCAAGGAACGCACATTGCATACGACATTAGAGGCGTATGTTGCGACGTTCCCCAGTCCGCAGGAACTGGAAACTTACGTGCTGAAGCTAGACCCGAAGCCTGAGCCTTTGAGTCGGACGATACTCACCTTAGTCTTACTCGTTGCTTTACAAGCAGTCCAACCGATGCTGCATATGATTACGGGAGTTAATGGCTGGGCATTGGATAGGACGAGAGTTGAATTCGACTTACAGATTAACGGAAAGCCGGCTCAAGCTTCCGGCGACATCGGACCAATCCCCGAAGTTCTGTTCAACGGACAAGCAATCCACTCCGGCGACAAGGTTCAACCAGGCAAAGGCGTTTTTGAGGTGACTGACATGCGCTTCATGCTATTCCGACGCGAAGCACGCATTTCGTATGGCAGTGTCGCGAACATTGGAACGATAGAACTTACCCGCGCTCACGGACACGTGACAATCACCAGCGATCCACCAGACGCGGAATTTCAGTTAATGAATCAGTCACATAGTTGGAGTGGCAACCTGCCATTTCAAATGGATATACCAACGGGCGATTATCAGTTGATCACGCGCAGAAAGGGATGGGCACTGAACGCCCACATTTCGGTGGTTCGTGGTGGCAGCACAACCAATCGAATCGAGTTTCCTTACGGCTCGATTGAAGTGACCAGCGACCCAACAAGTATGGTAGTTTTGACTAATGGCGTTGAAATCGGCAAGACGCCACTGACGCTCCAACATATGAAGCCGGGTCGATATGCGCTGTCTGCCACGGACGGTGAGAATGAATTAATGGCGAGCGTCACCGTAGGTCCAAAGGAGGCGGCGAAACAAGCTTTCAGGTTTCGCTACGGCTCAGTTCAACTATCGAGCACTCCATCGGGCGCAACTGTGATTCGCAAAGGAAGGGAGGCGGGCAAAACGCCCTTGAAGCTTGAACGCATAACCGCTGGCGGAACCGCAGTCGAACTACGGATGGAAGGTTATGTGACAACAAATGTCGCGCTTCAGGTGGTGGAAGGTAAAACAGCAAACTTGACGGCCAAATTAATCAGCGAGCGGTATTTACAAGCAATGAAGCAGGCTGGCGAGGCTATCGATGCGGGGCGATTCGCTGAGGCCCGGAAATTCATCGACGACGCCTTGGAATCCGAACCGAGCGACTCGAGGGCAACCAAGTTGCGGGGCGAGGTTGCTCAAGCGGAGCGTAAATGGGAAGAAACACGAAAGGAAATCGAGCGCAAGGGGGAGCAAGCCTTGCGCAGTGCCGAACAAGCGTATGCAAAGATGGACTTTGCCCGCGCTGGTCAATTGGCCAAAGAAGCGCTTGCATACATCCCGAATAACGAGCAAGCGAAGACGCTTCTCCAAAAATCTGATCTGCTACAATCTGTGACTGTTCTCGACTATCAAAAGGTGTTTGATGACTGTGTTATTCTTATAATCCCGAACCCGGACGGAACGAACCCGGACGGAAGTATAGATTTACTCCCACCATCTGAACTGAGGCGAGATGTGTTCAGCCAAAGATATCTTGGTAAACAAGTATTGCATAGGGGCAAGGACTTCAAAGTTGATAAAAAGTCGGGTATTATTACCTTTACTCTAAAGTACAGTAGAGGTCCCTTTACTAGTGTTGCTAAGGTGTTGGCTTATCCTCGAGGAGACAATCCCTATGCCTTGGTGGACACAGTTAGAATGGGTGATGAAGTAATCATTATAGGAACGATTTCCGAAATGCATGTGCCGCGAATGCTATGGCGGTTTTCTCACACAACGCTCACCCTTAAGGATGTGACGGTCGTCGAGCGGCGTGCGAAGTAAGAAAGGCACTGCTCTTTTTAGTCAGCTTCAGGATCACTGACGACGGGATACATGGAGCTTGCCACGGATTTCCTTCACTGCTTCGGCCACGGGCCGGCAGGTCACTGTGCCAGATTCGATTTCCTGGCTGCGGCGGTCGATCACCGCCGCCCATTCGGCTTCGGCGTCGTCATCAAGGTCATCTTCCAAACTGGCGATCAGTTTGTGGGCGAGGAAAGCCCGCACGGCGGTGGGCAACGTCAGCACTTCGAGAGCGATCTTTTCGGCTTCGGCAGTCATGGCGCAAGGATGCATCCGCGACAGGAAGTTGACAAGCCCCTTGGCAAGGCGATGGGGCGTGCAGTCCGTCCACAATTTGTCGGCGTGGGTGGGAGCGCGGCGTTCACGCCGCTGGAGCGCACGTGGTCGGAAGTCGCTGGATCGGCTCGGCCAGCACCGGCGAGAGCAGATCTCTGCGGCGTAAACGCCGCGCTCCGTTACCGACAACTCAGTCTAGCCTATCCGGCAAGGCCCAGACCGTGTAAACACAACCCATGATGAACGCACTTCGATTGCCAATGCTACCCTGGATCACCCTGCTCTGCCTGGCTCTTGAACCAGGGACAGGGCTGATGGCTGCGCCCGACGCGCCCCGGAACCTGAAGGAAACTCGCTACGCGGATCGCACCGATTCGGTCGGCCAAAAGCTGCGCCTGCTGGAAGCGGCGTATCGGCAGCGCGATTTCCGCCTGGCCCGCGCCCTGGCCGATTCGATGCGGCAGACGCTGCAATTTGAGGAACAGGAGGAGTCCTCGATTGGCGTGCCTGTGCTCCGCGCGGAATCATTTGTCCCCGTGTCCAGCCTGCCTGCCGCCTGGCGCGATTGGGCACGCGGCTGGGCTTACGCCAAGATTTTGGCGCTCGATGAATCAGTCGGTGATGCGCGCTCCGGTGAACCGGTGGAACTGGTGGCCGCATTTCGCGCGGATCAAGTGGCGTCCCTGGCGCGGGAGGTTCGGCTGGCGCGAATCGAAGGGTCCGTGCTGCGCGAAGCCCGCAGCCAGGTCACCGAAGAAGTCCGCCGGGGCAACGAACGCCAATGCCGCCTCACCTTCCTCGCGGATTCCCCGGCTCGTCAGCGCACCTACTGGCTCATCTTCTATGGCAATCCAGAGGCGGAGTTGCCGGATTACCCGACCGACTTGAAGGTGACCGGCGAGGGCTACGGGCTGGACATCGAGAACGAATTCTTCCGCGGATCGCTGTCCAGGCAAATGGGGCAATTGGAGCGGCTGGTCTATAAGCGCGAGCACGGCCAGGAACTGTTCGCCGGCGGCGAAGGCCACGGCGAGCCCCCCGGCATCGACTGGGCGCACGATTACGTGACCGCCGGCAACTTTCAGAAATTGCGCATCACCAACTGGCCGATCTGTCCCGATTTCGAAGTGATTCGCGGTCCGCTTTCCCTGACGGTTCGTCGCTGGGGCTTTCCCGCTTCCCCCATCCATCCCGTGTTCACGCCGTCGCGCATGAACATTTTCGTCGAGTATCGTTTTTATGCGGGCACACCCTGGTTCATCAAGACCGGCTCCATGCAGGTGATCGAGGACATCGACATCGGTTATCTGCGCGATGACGAATGGGTCTTTTCGGGAATGTCCTTCACCGACACGCTTTGGATGGGGCGCGACGGCAAGCTGCACGCCGGCCCGGTGGCAGGGGCTCAGGCCGAAGATTTGTGGGGCGTCGGGTTCTTTCATCGCGACACGCGCGATGCGTTCGTCGGCTTGTTCCTCGAACACACGGCCGAAAACGCGCCGCCGTTGAAGCACACCGGAGTGCCCACGCTGCACTACAAGTGGCATGGCCATGTGTGGAGCCGGGCTTTGTACCAGGGAGCGACCTTGCACGCGGGAGCGGTCCTCCGGCAAAAGAACGCGTACTTGACCATGCCGTTTCCGGAAACCGGCGGCGCCGAGCTGGTGGAAGGGATTCGTCGCCGCCTGTTGAATCCGCTCGTGCCCAGCGCCGCGTCTCTGCCCGCGGCAACCACCGCCACACCGCCTTCCGGCCGGCTCGCTCGACCCGGGGAAGCCGGCGACAGTCCCATTTCCAAGAAAGTGTTGTGGGACGCGCTGGGCAACTGCCGCGACGAGCAACTCTACGAGGCGCGGCCGAGCGTCGTTGACCTCGGACTCGTGTATGATCTGCGAGTGCGAGGCGACGTGGTGCACGTGCTGATGGCCATGCCGAACCGCGGTCGCCCGCGGCTCGGCTATTTCTCCTACGGCAGCGGCGGCAATTCTTCACCGGTGCGCGACGTTCTGCTGAAAGTCCCAGGCGTGCGCCACGTGGTCGTCGAGCAGACTTGGGAGCCACCTTGGAACGCAAACCGCCTGACCGATGAGGGAAGACGGAAACTGGGCCTGTAACTTCGCCGGCAGGATCAGAACGGCGGAAACGCTTCTGCCGACCTCAGACCTCAGAGCCTGGTTGAAAAGTCGTAGTAGCCGACGTGAGTCGGCTCCACTTTCTGTGAAACCGGCGGAATTGATGAGCCGACTCACGTCGGCTGCTACGAGGTTCGGACTTTTCAGACAGGCTCTCAGCAAATCGGGAGAGTTGCCGGCAAGCTCAGTTGCCACGTTTCTGCGTCGGTGTCCGCCTCAACCGTATTGGGGGAGGGGCGGCACACTTCGCAAAGTGTGCCGCAAGCGGAAAATGACCTCGCGCGGTCTGGCTTCCCAGAAAGTGGTTCTTGCTCAGGTCTGAGACTATTCCCGGCTCCCGGCCTTTGGCTCAGGCTCCAGCCTCAACACGCCGTTCTCTCGGACGACACCGAGGCGTCGGTCGATGGCGGCGGCCACTGGGTCGGCGCCCGTCTGGCCGAGGCGGCGCCGGATTTCCTTTCGCAGCCACCAATAGCCCGAGTTCCACGAGTAAAGGATGTGGCCGTGCGGCTGGCCGGTGACGGTGCTGATGGATTCGTTGAAGGCTGGCACATGCGCGATCTCCCGGGCGATCCGCTCGCTGAGCAACGCATCGACTTCAGTGGCGGGCAGGCCGGGGACCCCAGCCAGGAGGTAATTCGCGGCATCATTCAGAAACCAGGAGCCGCCGAAGCAATACACGCCGCTGTGGCCGGGCAGGAGCGAACCGTCCGCCTGAGAGATGACGCGCAGGCCGTAGGGCGTCTTCACCTTCTCCGAGGTCCGATGGTGCGTCAGCACCTGGTCATCGGTGAGCAGTTTCTTCCCAAACACCGCGTAGGTCAGCGTCGCGCCGTAGAGCGTGTCCTGGCCGAGCGTGTCGTGCAGCTTGCGGCTCGTGGGCATGAAACCGCGCTCGGCGTTGAAGAGCGAGCGGTAGGCAGCAATCGCGTGCTCGATGTCCTGCTCGGTGACTTGGAGTCCAAGCTCTTTCGCCGCGAACAACGCGCCGCAGTGGAAGCCCTGGTTGCTGGCGGGGCAATCGTCGTCGTCGTACTCCAGCACGTCGTGATATGTCTTGCAGACCTTGGGATTGGGAGCGCCCGGCAGCGGTGGCGGAATGAACAGGCCGTCCTTTTCGTGGCGGCGCAGGAACTCATAGGCTTTGCGAACGAGGCTTTCGTTCACCGTGCCTCCGGCGCGTTTCATCAGCGCGGCCCAGATCAGGTAGTATTGCGCGTTGTCCTCGTAATCCATCCGGGTCCAGAAGACCGCGCGATTGGACTCGATGGTTTTCTCCGGATCGTCGAGTCCCAAGGCGGTGTAGAAGCCATCGGTGACCCATTGTTTCCAGCCGTAGCCCGGACCGGAGATGAAGATGTAGCGCCCATCCCGCGGCTGGTTGTTGGCGTCGAGCGCGAGGTTGCGGCGGAGCAGGAAGAGCGAAGTGTTGCGGAGAATGGCTTCGAGCGTCGAGGAGTTCCACCCTTTGCCGTTCGCGACCGCAAGATGAGCAGCGACCTGCGCGTCGTAATGATTGCGCGCCGGGCTGGCGAAGACCCACGTGGTGAAGCGCCGTGTTTCGCCCCCGGCCAGCGATTGCCAGCCGTCCATCTGATACTGGTAAGTGTCGCGTGCGTCCTCCGGGGGCTTGATGATCAGCGGATAGGGAGCGCGGCCATCACCAGTCAGGACGGCGATTCGGCGGGCCGGCGGGTCCAGGAGTACCTGGCAGCGGTTCTCCCACAAACCCGGCGAGTCAGCAACGAGGCCAAAGACGCGGCCAGAGGTCCGAAACATCGCCACCGGGAAGGTCTCGATTTTGGGTGATCCACGGACGGTATCATAAAGTGCGCGAGCCTTCTCGGAACCGGAGAACGAGGCGAATTCGCCATCCAAAGCGGCCTCGAGCGGAAACGATACCGAGAATTGCTGCGCCACATCCGCTCGCACCTCCAGCGTGCGTTGCACGAGTGAAGGCGTCCTTTGTTCAAGTCGCATCCGTAGCGTCAGCGCGCCGACTTTGGCCGGGCCAAGCTCGATGATTCCTTCGCGCCCGGTCTTCACGCGGAACTCGACCGGCCTGGCGTTGGTCCCGGGAAGCAGCAGTTCCACGCCGGCGGGCGCCGCTGCTGTGGAGCGCCAGACCCGTGTGTCGCCTGAGCGATACTCAATGCTGACGACACCATCCGTTTCGGTCACCACCGGACGGATACCGATATCGGCCGCGCCGCCAGCGAGGCAAGTGAGGAAGAGTACCAGCCACGGCACGACGGAACTTGAGCGCGCAATTGAGCGATGGGTGGTGAATGTCATAATCGAGGTTCAACCCCGGCGTCTCGTTGAGCCAAGCCGTCGCACGAGTTCACAGCAGCGGCCCGCCTCACCGCCGGCGGAGCCACCAGCAGGGAGGAAAAAATCCGGAGCCACACGGGTTGCATCGGGACACAGAATAAACACACCCAGGGTGGCAAGGGAAACACCGAATTGGCGCCGGGCGAACTCCGTGGCCGGTTCCCGCCGCGAGGGTTTCCTACCGACAACGTTCCACGCTTCCGCGTGTTCCTTCGCGGCCAGCTAAAGCCGCGCTTCACGTGTCCCAAGAAAAAATGGTCGGGGCGGTGAGATTTGAACTCACGACCTCTTGTACCCGAAACAAGCGCGCTAGCCAGGCTACGCTACGCCCCGAACCGAAGCGGGGAGAACCTGCCCGCCCGCAGGCACAAATGCAACGACGATTTTTGCGAGTTCGCTTTTGCGCTTTTGCGGGCACAGGAGGCGGGGAGGGAATGGGGGATGGTTAATGGCTGATGGTTGATGGGGAGGGGGCGGTCGTCGAGGCCTTGCCACGGGCCGCGCGGAGGCTCGGTGCGGAGGCGTGAGTACTTCGGGGAAGTTCAAAGTTCAAAGTTCAAAGTTCAAAAGGAG
>ORMF012690068.1_pt1 | contig 21769 bp, 18 predicted proteins | sample 1779871 | NCBI WGS metagenome assembly ORMF01 (sample SAMEA104232316, study PRJEB22302) | groundwater metagenome | biome: forest; feature: aquifer; material: groundwater | place: USA | collected 2011-08-07 | depth 5.4 m | reverse complement strand
GGCGGGTCGAAAGCGCCAGAGGACTGGCGCACTCCAAGACGCTGGCGCGCGGCCGCTCGTTCATGGGCTCAAAGCGCGAACTTTCGGTTGGTGTGAGGGAACGCCCCGGTTCATGCAAAGGATTTCGTTCGCTCGTAATCAAGGCAGACTCATTGTCCGTGCGCCACTGTGTAAACACCGAACCAGCGTTGACTGTTGCTCGCCGAGCCGACCACTTCGAACGTCGCAGCCTGGCCCGGCTCCAACAGCGCGCCGCTGACCTCGATTTCGAGCACGCCGTTGCTGTCCTCGGTGTTGTTCTCCATCACGGTGTAGCTCAGGCGCACCTGGCCGTCGTCGCTCTGCCAGGCTTGGTCGGACAGCGCGACGTCGAAGGACAGCACCGCTTTGTCATTGAGAAGGAGTTGGAACGAACCGGTCGGCTGCGACAGGAAACCCATCGCGGCGGGGAGTCGAAACCTCTGAAACGATCCCGGCTTCAGATTGGCGCGCGCAGGCGCGGTTTGCCAGGCGAGCCTCGACTTGCCGTCCGTCTGGCGGCAGTAGTGCAGTGGCTGCCGCCCCAGCCAACTGCCGTACGGCAATTGCTCCGCGCCGGGCAGGACTTTCGCCAAGACTCCCGCGCCGCCGTCGAAAAACTGTTTGCGCGCGCGCGCGGTCTGCTCGGATGTCGCGCCGCCGAAGGGCGTCGGCGAATGTTGCAGGTAGGCGATCAAGTCGGCAAGATCCTGCGGCGCGAGGCCCTGCTCCAGACCTTCGGGCATGAGCGAAAGATTGGAGGCGCGCAGTTCCGCGATGTCCGTGCGCAGGATGGTCTCGCGCACGCCGCTGGCGTTGGCCAAAGTCAGACTGGTGCCCGTCTCAGCGGCGACGACCCCGCTGAGCGAGCGCCCATCGCGGGTTTCGATGTTGTAGGCGACGAACTGGTCGGCCACCGCGGCATTCGGATCGAGGATCGACGTGAGCAGGAACTGCGGGCTTTTGTCGGTGAGGGCCGCGAGGTTTGGGCCTACGGCGATCCCTTGGCCGCGGAAGGCGTGGCAGCTCGCGCACAGTCTGCCGAAATGCGCCGCGCCGCGCGCTTCGTCGCCCGGCAGCGTCGTCGCTGAGTTGAATTGTGCCATCACGCTGGCGCGATCGGAAGACTGCGCCGCCGTGAAGATCGCTGCGGCGCGCTTCTGGAGTTCGGCGTTCTTGTGCTTGAGCAAACGCTGGCGATTGGCCGCCGAGACTTCCGGCAGCGCGACGGTTTGCTGCTCGATTGCCGTCAACAGCTTCGCGGCCCACTCGTCGCGCGTGAGCAGCGTTTGCACAATGCCTGCGCGCAAGGCAGGTGAACAACGCGACCAGTCGGCGAGCAGTAACACGGGCACGGCTGCGCTGCGGCTGCGGCCAAGACTGTCGAGCGCGACGTTCTGCAAACGCGGCGAGGTCGGCGGACCCAGGAGCCGCGCGAGGAACTGCAAATCGGCTTCGGTCTGGCCGGGCTGGCGGCCAAGCAACCGAATGGCCGCCTCGTGAGCGGGTTCATCGGCCGCGCTGTCCGTGACGACGTGCCGGGCGCTGCCAAACATTTGCTGCAAACGGTTGAGCGCACCGCGCTGGTCGGCGTCGGATGCGTCCGCGAGGGAGTCCAACGCAACGCCGTTCCGCGCGAGCGCGTCGAGCAAGCTGGTGATGGCTTGGAAGCGCCACAGCTCGGGTTGCTGTCCGCCCGTGGGCGCAACGCTGCTGAGCGCTTGACCCAGCAGTGCGCGATCGGAGGAGCCGGCGGCTGTCGCGATGAGTTGGCCGATGAAGTCCGAGCGTGCCGGGGAATCTGGCGCAGCCGCAAGCACCGCTTTGAGAATTTCGCCGGCGAACTTGATTGCCGAGCTAAGCACCGCGGCGCGGAGCCACGGATCGTCGAATCCGGCAACGGCCAGCCGGCCCAGCGCTTCACCGGCTCGCGGGTCGTCCCACCGTCCGAGGCTGAGCGCGAACTGGAAGCGCACGTTGGCATCGGCGTCGCCGAGGAGTTGGAGGAGCGCGGCGTTCAAGTGCGGCGTGGCCGAAGAAACGTTTTCCGAGAGGCGGATCGCATGGCGGCGCACCGTGGGCTGAGCGTCGCTCAAGGCCGCTTCGAGCACGTCGGCCGGCAGCGCGTGCAATCCGGCCAAGGCGCACAGGGCCTGCACGCGCACTCCGGGTCCCGCACTCTCGCGCACGAGCCGGACCAGTGGCGCTGCGGCGGCTTTGTCGTCGCGGCGAAGCAGCTCAAGGTGAACGCGGTCGCGCTCAGTGCCGTTCGGCGTGTCGAGGGCGGCGGCGAGTTCGGCGCTCGGAAGCTTCGTGAGGTCGCGGACGGGTCGCAGTTTCTTGTCCCGCGGATAAACGCGGTAGAGACGGCCTTTGTCATCGCCCGCGCGAAGGTCGAGTTCCGCCAGGCGCTCGGGCGTGATCCAGCGCGGGTGCTCGACGACGAAGCGGTAGAAATCGACGATCCACAACGCGCCGTCAGGGCCGGTGCGGACTTGCACGGGCCGGAACCAGTTGTCGCGCGACGCGAGAAACTCACGCTGCTGCTCATCGGGCGCGCGGTAGCCTTTGAAGGTCACGCCGTCGGATTTGAGCACGAGGCGATGGACGAGATTGTGGACCGGCTCGCAGACAAAGGCGTTGCCGGAAAAGTCCTCGCCGAGCAGGTCGTCGCGATAGAGGCCGAGGCCGCAGGCGGACGTGACGCGGTTGACGTGGTGCGGATCGTTGAAGCGGGTCAGCGTGCGGCTGATGGGGAAGAGCCGGTTCGGGTCGGCGTCCGCGGCGACGTTCACGCGCGGGTCGGGCGGAGTGAAGTGCGGGTTGCGGCGCACGTAGTGATCGGCGAGCGGATAGTGCCAGAGCAGCGTGCTGTTGGCGCAGCCGAACCAGTTGTCGAAGTCGTCGCGCACGCGGCCTTGTTGTGTGAGGCCGGCGGCTGGCTCAAACTCGCCGGTGTCAGGACGGAACCGGAAGTCGCGCCCGCTAATGCTGATTTCCTTCCCGCCAACTGAGCCGCGGATGACACCGCCGATCAGGCCGTTCGCGCCGTAAATCCAGTTGTCGAGGCCGAGATGCAGGCTGTTCACGCGGGCCTGGTAGTTCTCCGTCGCGAAACCGCTGAAGAGCTTCTTCACCACGTCGGCCTTGCCATCGGCGTCCGTGTCTTCGGCGTAGATGATGTCCGGCGCGGCGCAGACGAGCACCCCTTTGTTCCACGCCGTGATGCCGGTGGGGAACGGGAGGTCGTCGAGGAAGACGCTGGCGTTGTCGTAGCGGCCATCGCCGTCCGTGTCCGCGAGCAGTTTCACGCGCCCGCCGGGCTTCCACTTGCCGTCCATGCCGAGGGGGAAGTCGCGCATCTCGACGACCCACAGTCTGCCATCCGCGCCCCAGTCGATCTCGACCGGATCGACAACGAGCGGTTCGGCGGCGATGAGCTCGACGGTCAAGCCGGGCTTCGTGCGGATCGATGCGAGGGCTTCGTCGGGTGATTTGGGCGGCGGGAACTCGGCCTTCTTCGGATCGGCGAGAAACTCCTTCGGCAAAAGCTCGTGAACCGTGTTGACGATCAGGTCTTCGATGGCCGGGGCGAGTTTGGCCGGCCGACCGTAATACCAAAGCGAGGACTCCGGCTCGTAGCCGCCTTCCTGGAGGATGCGGCGCGAGGGGATGTAGCAGGGCACATCGTTCGCGTAGCCCGTGATCCACAGGCGCGCGCCGTCGAACTCTTTCTTGAGCCGGAGCGAGTAGTCCACGACGACTTCGCCACCGAGAAAAACCATCGCGAGCTGATCGCCGAAGGTCCAGGTCTGGACGAAGTAGGGCAGAGTCGGGGGGAGCTTCTCGCCGCGATCGAGCCGCTCCAGATACCCTTGCGCGTGGTAGCCGACGATGCCGGTCTGTTTGGCGCGTTCCTGAAGCTCCTCGCGTGTGAAGTGTTTGTCGTAGGGGAGTTCGATGCGTTTGGCGCGGCAGGCCGGCTGGTGGCGGAGCGGAAGCAGATGACCGTCGAGCAACTCGGAGACTTCGCGCGCCAGCTCTTCGCCGTGCTTCTTGGCGAGCGCGAGGCCGAAGTCGGGGCCGCCCCGCGGAGCGGGATTGGCATCCGCACCGCAGCCAATCGAGATGAGCGCAACGGCGCCGGGATGATTGCGCTCGATGGCCTCTTGTGCGAAGCCCGCCCAGTCGCCGCAGAACTGGTTGAACTCGCCGCCGAGGGTGGTGCAGTGGCAGGCGTAGTTGGCAACGACGGCGCGAAGCTCGCCGTCGCGATCGTAAGCCGCGAGCACCGGGAGCGCATGATCAACAGGTCCGCCTGCGGTGCGGCGATTCGCGGCGAAGCCGACTTGGCCTTCGCCCCAGGCCAGCCTGCCGGGCTTGCGATCAGTCAGTGCGGCGAGCGCGACTTGCTCGAGCTTGTCGGTCAGCTCTTTTGTGTAGCGCGCGACGGTGGCGAGCTGCTCGTCCGGGATTTTTTGCGCGAAGATGTTTGGCGCGAAGCCCACGGTGCACGGCCCGCTGTGCGTGTGGGAAGAGCAGACCGCGAAACGCTCGCGCGCGAGGCTGGCTTTCCGCTTCAGCCGCTCGGCGACTTCCTCGACTACGTTCGCGCCCACGCCGCAGTTATCGACGGTGACGAGGACCGCCGCGCCTTCGTGATCGCTGCCGATGGCCAGCGCCTTGGCCCAAAGCTTTTGGGTGGCGCCTTCGGACTCGGTCTTGCGCACCGCGTAGCCCGTGAGGCGGATCGGATAGGCCGGCGTGATGTCGATGCGCGCGACGCCGACCTGGAAGACTGCCTCAGCCGGTGCTGCCAGGCCAATGCCAGGTGGCAAAACCAGCCAAGCCAGTGTGGTCAACACCACTGCCCAGCGCCAGCCGAAGGACAGGGGTTCGCTGGTCGCAGCCGGTGTTAGGCAGTTCTGCAATGCGACTCTGCGAAAAGGGGATTCCGCCCCGCGATGAATCGGCGTGAGCGGTCTCGAACACAGCCTCCGACAACGGCGCGTATCGCGGGCCGTCTCACCCCTCACCCTCCCGACCCTGTCGGGATTGAGGGGAGAGGGAGCGCGTCGGGTGCGCGTCGCAGGAGTTGGCGGCGTCTCCGCGGAGTAGCGCGCGGTTGCGTGAGGAGACTCTCCACCCATCAAAAGCGTCCCCTCGCGGCCACTGCTCGCTGATGGTTCGAGAACCTCTATCGCGTCGCCCTCTCCCCCTCAACGGGGAGAGGGCCGGGGTGAGGGGTGAGACGGCCGACGGTGCGCGGTTTTCGCGGGGACCCGATCGACACATAAGATGCCGAGTGAGGACCGTGAGCCTGGGCGAAGGCAGAGCCTCTTCGCGTTGGCTGCTGCAAGCCTGGGAAAGCAACCGCGCCCAAAAGCGGTTTGTGCTCATTGACTCAGGCCGTCGCGCCGCTGAATTGATCCGCCTTGTCCTTGAACAGCACGTTGAACGTCGTCATCGAGCCGTAGCAGCGACTGATGTATTGCTGCAGCTCGAACTTCTCCGAGTCGCTAAGTTTCTCATGGCCGTTGATCTTCTGTTCCAGCACGCGAAGGTTGTTTCGCATCATGACGATCTTGTGGAAGAAGACTTCCAGATCGACTTCCTTGGTCTGGAGTGTGGGATCGGCGGGATGCAAAACCATGCGGCCACCGTGCCAGCGCACGGCGAGTTTTTCGACGGCGGTCTTGGGATTCTCCACGCCGAGTTTGGCGAGGGCGGCCTCGATGGTCTGGTCGATCAACTGACGGAGTGGCATCTCCAGGCCGCTCAGGCTCACCTGCGCCTCGGCTGGTTCGAGGCCGCTGGTCTCGGGCGACACCGTGCGCACGCCATCGTCGAAGCGGATGTCGGCCATTTGCTCGGAGAGGGATTTGACGACGCCGACGCCGGCCTGTGGATGCCGGACTTTCATGCCGATGCGTAGAGTTTCGATCTTCATATCGGATTGCAGATTCGGTTCCCGTTCATCGGGGGTGACGGGCGGTGATTCTAGGGTTCCGTTCGGACTCTGCCAGTCGAAACTGAACGAGCGGCGACATCGCTTCATAGGCGAGGGTCCGCAGCGCCAATCGGCTTCATCCGCCGGCGACGTCGCGTGGAACTTGGCAGGTTCCTCACTTTCCCGAAAGAAATCCTTGACGGTATGGCATCGAATCCATACTTTGGATGGCATGAAGATGACATTGCACATTGACGACGGCCTCCTCGCCAGAGTGATGGAGGCGACCGGCGCAGCCAGCAAGACCAGCGCGATCGACATTGCCCTCAGAGAAATGGACAGGAAGGCCAAGTTGGTGAGCCTGGCCACCGAAGGTCTTGGCCTCGGTCCCGACGAGTTGAAGGACGCCGTGGATCCGGCCTACGACCTCGACGAAATGAGGAAGCGAGAAACCCCAGTCACCTATGGCCGCAAGTCCCGTTCTCGCTGACAGCAGCTACTACATCCGGCTGCTGCGTCAACGCCAGGATCCCCTGCGCGCGCTGGCGCTGGCGGCAGCCGCGCGGGACGTGGCGATCTGCGGCGTGGTGCGATGCGAGGTGGGACGCGCGCTCCGCGAGCCGGGGGTATTGAAGCGGTTCCATGCGTGTTGGGATGTCATGGTCAATGTTCCGACCGATAACCGGCTCTGGGATGAGGTGGAACTCACGCTCTGGAAATTGGACCGGCAAGGCTGTGTGCTGCCGCTGACCGATGTGGTCATCGCCTGCTGCGCGATCCGGATCGGCGCGGTCGTGCTCACGTTCGACGGACACTTTGAGCAGATTCCCGGCGTGCGCGCCGTCAGTCGGCTGGATGTGTGACGTCGGGCTTCTTCATCGCCACTGAACCCGAGCTCTTCCGCCGCTGCGGCGCCGCCGGCGGTACCGACGACGTTGCCGAGCCCCGGGAAGGGTTCCCCGACCACCGTTACGTGCGATACTGGTCTGTCGATGGACACATCGCCAGCAAGCGGCAGATCCCCGTCCTCCTCAGCACCGCCGCAGACGGCCACTGCGAGGTCCCACTTTGCGACGCGCTCCTGAAAAGCAGACTGGCGAAGGGATGTGTGAAAGTGGAGCCTCTTCACCGAGGCCAAAAGATGCCGAACGCGCTTCGTTATCTCGCGCTAGTGGGCTGGATGTTCGTGCCCTCCGCTTTTGCTGAGGAAGCGGGCTCGAGAGCCGATGGGCTTCGCTACTGGCCACAGTGGCGCGGGCCGCTCGCGAACGGCGTGGCACCCCGCGCGAGCCCACCCGTCGAATGGAGCGAGACGAAAAACATCCGCTGGAAGATCGCGCTGCCCGGCAAGGGACATTCCTCGCCCATCGTCTTCGCCGACCGTGTGTTTCTGCTCGCGGCCGCGCCCGTCGGCGAAAAACAGAAACCGGTCTTCGATTCCGCGCCGGGCGTCCACGACAGCGTGCCGGTCACCCATCGGCATCAATACCTCGTGCTGGCCGTGAATCGGAGCGACGGGCAGGTTTTGTGGAGGAAGGTCGTGCGCGAGGAATGGCCGCACGAGGGCGGCCACGAGACCGGCAGCCCCGTGTCCAATTCCCCGGTCACGGATGGCGAGTTGCTCTACGCCTTCTTCGGCTCGCGTGGCCTTTACTGCCTCGACCTCGACGGCGCCGTGAAATGGCAGAAGGACCTCGGCAAGATGCAGACGCTGCACGCGCACGGCGAAGGCAGTTCGCCCGTCCTACATGGCGACACGCTCATCGTCAACTGGGACCACGAAGGCGACTCGTCCCTCTCCGCCTTTGACAAGCGCACGGGCCGGCAACTCTGGAGGGTCGCGCGCGACGAAAAGACTTCGTGGTCCACGCCACTCGTGGTCGAGCACGAAGGCAAGCCGCAGGTCATCGTTAGCGCGACCAAGCGCGTGCGCGGCTACGACCTCGCGACCGGCGCGCTGCTCTGGGAATGCGCCGGCCTCACCGACAACGTCGTCTCCTCGCCCGTGTTCACGCGCGGCACGCTCATCACAGGCAACAGCTACTATTCGCAGGCCATGCTCGCGATTCGGCTCGCCGGTGCGAAGGGCGACATCAGCCGCACGACCAACGTCGCTTGGACGCTCAATCGCCTCACGCCCTACGTCTCCTCACCGCTGCTGTACGACGACACGCTCTACTTCATCCGGCACAACCAGAACATCCTCTCCCGTCTCGACCCCGTGACCGGCAAGCCGCGCGGCGAACCTCTCCGGCTCGACGGCATCCGCGACTTTATCTTCGCCTCGCCCGTCGGTGCAGCGGGCCGCATTTACATCACTGGCCGCGACGGTGCCACCGTCGTCCTGCGCCACGACCGCGCCAACACGCCGCTCGCGGTGAACCGCCTCGACGATTCGTTCAGCGCCTCGGCGGCGCTGGTGGACAAGGAACTCTATCTGCGCGGCGAACGATTTCTTTACTGCATCGCGGAGGGACCGCCGCCAAAGCATGAGGAGAGTCCGCAGTGATGCTGCACTCTCGAGACACGCGCGATATCGGCTGGACGATCCCGAGCATAACCGCTAAACAAAGCGAGCCGGCGACAGCTCCGTTGCGCCTGCCTGCTTGCTTAGAAGTATCAACAACAAAGGCCCGATCCTGAAAGCTCAGTGGCACCATGAAACTCGGATTCGTTTCCGCCATTCTTCCCGAACTCCCACTCGAACAAGTCCTCGCCTTCGCGCGCGATGAAGGCTTCGCGTGCGTCGAGGTCATGTGCTGGCCCGTCGGCAAGGCCGAGCGCAAATTCGCCGGCGTCACGCACGTGGACGTGACCGGCTTCACGCGCGCCCAAGCCGACGACGTGAACGCGCTGTGTGCGAAATACGGCGTCGGCCTCTCCGGCCTCGGCTACTATCCGAATCCGCTCGAGCCCGATCCCCCCGCCGCGAAGTGTTGCGTGGCTCATCTCAAGAAAGTGATCGTCGCCGCCGAGAAGCTGGGCTTGAAGAACGTGAACACGTTCGTGGGCCGCGACTGGACCAAGACGATCGACGAGAACTGGCCGCGTTACCTCAAGACCTGGCGTCCGCTCGTCGCCTACGCCGAGGATCATGGCATCAAGATCGGCATTGAGAACTGCCCGATGCTATTCACGCGCGACGAATGGCCCGGCGGTAAGAACCTCGCCGTCTCGCCGGTAGTCTGGCGGCGCATGTTCAACGACATCCCGAGCGAGAGCTTCGGCCTGAACTACGACCCGTCCCACTTCGTCCTCCAGCACATGGACCCGCTCAGCCCGTTGCGGGAGTTCAAGGATAAGCTGTTCCATCTCCACGCGAAGGACGTGAAGCTCCACCGCGACCGGCTCAACGAAGTCGGCGCGTTCGCCTTCCCGAGTCTCTGGCATCAGCCGCGCATCCCCGGCTACGGCGAGATCGACTGGGCCAAGTTCGTGGGTGCGCTTATGGAAGTCGGCTACGACGGCTCCGTCTGCATCGAGGTCGAAGACCCCACGTTCGGCCAGTCGCTGGAGGGGCGACAAAAGGCGCTGAAGGTCGCTGGAAGCGTGTTGCGACCGTTCGTTCTCTGAAACGCTGAGCTTGCATAGAGACCATTTGGGGGCGATAAATGGGCCGTATGAAGACGCTAACGATCACCAACGCGAAGAAAAACCTGACCAAGTGGCTCCAGGCGGCTGCCCGTGGCGAAGATATCGGCATCGTCTCCGGCGCGGATGTCATCGCCCTGCGCAAAGTGGAAGTGGAGTCAACCGACTACGCCTGGCGCGAATACGGGGTGACGCAGGAAGAGGTGGCGGCCTACGAACGCAAGGTGGATGCTGAATACCAACGCGTGAAGAAGGCCGGCAAACTCATCGTCATCCGCAACCGGAAAGAACTGAAGGAGCTGATTGAAAAAACCTCTCGTCGTTCGGCCTGAGGCCTTGCGAAAGCTCGCAGACTTGCCGAGGAGTTCCCGCGCCCTTTGCCAGGATTCCATCTTCGAGTTGGTCGAAGCGTTCGGACGGCCTCATCAGCATTTGGGGCTGAGCATTCGCAGGCTAAAGCCCTCTGTCTTTGAGTGTCGGGCGAGCCTCGACTTGCGAATCCTTTTTGTGGACCGCCACGACCGGTTGGAAGTCACGTTCATCGGCAATCATAACGAGGTACAGGCCGAACTACAGACCGGCAAGTATGGCTAACCGCCTGCACACCGTCAGCTACGGCGGGATCGATTGGGCGAAGTTCATCGGCGCGCTGATGGAGGTCGGCTACGACGGTCCCGTCTGCATCAAGGTCGAGGATGATCTTTTTGGGAAGACACTGGAAGGAAGGAAGAACACCGTGAAAGTGGCTGCGAACGCGTTGCGACCGTTCTTTGGCTGACGGAATCCGAACCGGTCGTCGTGTAGGACTCAACTCCTTCCGACAACGCAGATCGATGGGCTTGGTCGAAGAAACCGTTAGCAGAAATCCGGCTGACATGCACCGCTGTTTTGTGCTCAACTCTCTCCGATGCTGAACACCGACCCACTCATCCTGGCTGCGGCCTTCGCTTTGGCCTCGTCCGGAGTTGCGGCATCGGTGGATTACACGCGAGGGGTGAAGCCCCTGCTCGCGGAGCACTGTTACAGGTGTCACGGGGCGTCTCAGCAGAAGTCGGGACTTCGCCTCGACACGGCGGGGTTGGCTCGCAAGGGCGGCGAGCACGGGCCGTTGTTCGAACCGGGCAGAGGCGCGCAGAGTCTGCTGCTCCGAGTGCTGACGGGTGCGCATGACGAGATTCCTCGGATGCCCTACAAAAAGCCGCCGCTGGCTGACGCGCACGTGGCGTTGCTCAAACGGTGGATCGACGAAGGCGCCAAAGCGCCCGCTGATGAGCGGCCGGAGACGGCGACACACTGGGCGTTCATCGCGCCGCAGCGTCCGCCGCTGCTGACAGTCAGGCGCGCGAATTCGGCGCGTAATCCCGTTGACCGTTTCATCCTCGCTCGCTTGGAGCACGAGGGCATCGCGCCGTCGCCGGAAGCAGACCCCGTCACGCTCATCCGCCGGCTGAGTCTCGACTTGCTTGGTCTGCCGCCGACCCCGGCGGAGGTGGACGCGTTCATGAAGGACACACGCCCGGACGCCTACGAGCAGGTGGTGGAGCGGTTGTTGGCTTCACCGCACTACGGCGAACGCTGGGGCCGCTGGTGGCTGGACGCAGCGCGTTACATGGACTCGAACGGCTATTCCATCGACGCGCCCCGCTCGATCTGGAAGTACCGCGACTGGGTCGTGGCGGCGCTGAACGGCGACATGCCGTTCGACCAGTTTGTGATCGAGCAACTGGCGGGCGACCTGTTGCCGGACGCAACCATAGAGCAGAGGGTGGCCACCGGCTTCCACCGCAACACGCAGATCAATCAGGAAGGCGGCATCGACGCCGAGCAGTTTCGCGTCGAAACAGTCCTCGACCGGGTCAACACCACCGCGACGGTTTTTCTCGGCGTCACGTTTGCGTGCGGCCAATGCCACGACCACAAGTTCGACCCTTTCACGCAGCGCGAGTACTACCAGATGTTCGCCTTCTTCAACAGCAGCGAGCACGACGGCCACGGCAAGGGGGATTTCGGCCCGGTGCTCGAGGTGCCGACACCGAAGGAGTTGGAAGCGCGAGATGCTCATCGCGCGATGGTGCGCGAACTCGAGGATGAGTTGAAGGCCCACGCGGACGAACTGCGCGGGAAAGTCTCCACGTGGGAAGCAGCTCTCGATGACGCAGGGCGCGACAAGCTCAAGGCCGAGGTGAAAGCCGCCCTCGCCGTTCCAGCCGATGAACGCACGGCCGAGCAGCGCGATGCTGTGTTCGCCGCGTTCCGCGACCAAAACGAAGGCCACAAGAAACTCCGCGACCGCCTGGCGAAGCTCAAGAAAGACGCGCCGAGTGTGACTTCGACGCTCGTGATGAAGGAACTGTCGCAGCCGCGCGAGACGCGCGTGTTCATCAAAGGCGACTTCACGCGGCCCGGTGACCTCGTTGCGCCCGGAGTGCCGGCAGTTCTGCATCCGCTCAGCGCAGCAGTTTGGACGGAGTCCCCAAGGCTGGTTGCAGGTGAGGGCGCGGGAAGCCCGCCGGATGTGGATGCGGCACGACCGCCCCCGAATCGGCTCGACCTGGCGCGTTGGATTGTCGCGACGAACAATCCGCTCACCGCGCGCGTCGTCGTGAACCGCGTCTGGCAGCAATACTTCGGCAAGGGCATCGTGGAGACGGAGAACGATTTCGGCACGCAAGGCGCGCGGCCGACGCATCCGGAATTGCTGGACTGGCTGGCGCCTGATTTTATGAAGTCCGAAATCCGAAGCCCGAAATCCGAAGCAAACCCGAATTCCCGAAACCCGAAGTCCACAGGCGCGAGTGGTGCGGTTCGGACCTCGGACTTCGGACTTCCTTCGGAGCTCGGAGCTCGGACTTCGGATTCCTGGTCCTTGAAGCACCTCCACCGCCTCATCGTCACGAGCGCGACCTATCGCCAATCCTCGAAGGCGCGTCCCGAACTGCGGGACATTGACCCGAGCAACAAGCTGCTCGCCCGCCAAGCCCGCCTGCGTTTGGACGCCGAAATAGTCCGCGACGGGTGTCTGGCATCCAGCGGACTGCTCTCTCCGAAGATGGGCGGGCCGCCGGTGAATCCACCTCAACCAGACGGCGTGATGACGCTCGGCCAGTCGAAGCACGCCTGGAAACCAAGCGCCAGCGATGACCGCTACCGCCGTGGCCTCTACACCCAGTTTTATCGCGCGACGCCGCATCCGGCGCTGACGGTGTTCGACGCGCCCGACGCCTTCAGCGCGTGCACGCGCCGCATCCGGGCAAACACACCGCTGCAGGCCCTCACGCTCTTGAACGACCAGCAGTTTTACGAACTGGCTCAGGGTCTAGCCGACCGAGTCCTTCGTGAGAGGTCGCCGACCGACACGGAACGACTCGACTACGCCTTCCGCGTCTGCGTGGCGCGGGAGCCGGATCGCGTCGAGAGGGAACGCCTTGCGGACCTGCTCGCTCAACAGCTCACCCAGACCGACGACAACGAGCACGACAAGCTCAAGGAAGCCTGGACGACGGTCGCGCGCGTGTTGTTGAACCTGGACGAGACGATCACCCGGGAATGAAGATGAACCTGATCGCCGCGATTCAATCAGGTACTGCCCGCTGGAGCGCGGAATTTATTCCGCTTCGGCGTGCAGCCTCTGCTGCTGGCGCTCGGGTGTTTCGTGCGTCCAAGCGGAATAAATTCCGCGCTCCGGTGCTTGCCGCTCCGCCGCGCTGTGTTCTTCCGCGGCGCAACCATTTGCCGACTCTACAATGAACTGGCCCGAATCCATTTCTCCGCTGCAAGCCAACACCCGCCGCCACTTCTTCGGTCGCTGCGCGATGGGTTTGGGCGGGATTGCACTCGCCTCGCTGCTTGAAGGCCAGAAGCTTTTCGGCGCGACATCGGCGGCTGCGACCAACCCGATGACTCCGCGCCTGCCACACTTTCATCCGCGCGCGAAGAAGATCATCTACCTCTTCATGGCCGGCGCGCCGAGCCAGCTCGAGTTGTTCGACTACAAGCCCAAGCTGGTCGAGTTGAACGGCCAGCCGATCCCGCCGTCGTTCATCGAAGGCAAGCGCTTCGCGTTCATGGACAGCAGCCACGGTACGAACCTCCTCGGCACGGGGCGCAAGTTCGCGCGCCGCGGCCAGTGTGGCGCGTGGGTGAGCGAATTGTTTCCCCACACCGCGACGATCGTCGATGACATCACGCTCGTGCACTCGTGCGCGGCGGACTTGTTCAATCACGCGCCGGCGAAACTTTTCATGAACACCGGCTCGGGCCAGTTCGGGCGGCCGAGCATGGGCGCATGGGTCACGTATGGTTTGGGGAGCGAGTGCGATGACCTGCCGGGTTTCGTCGTCCTGCAGTCCGGTCCGCGTGGTCCGCGCGGCGGGGCGGTGAACTGGGGCACGGGTTTTCTGCCGACGAGCTTTCAAGGCGTGCCTTTGCGCGGCAGCGGCGAGCCGATTTTGAATCTCACCAGCCCGCGCGGCATCAGCGCGACGCGCCAACGCCAGACGCTCGACGCCCTCGGCGACCTGAACCTCCGGCGCGCAGTCGAGACGGGCGACCCGGAAATCAACACCCGCATTGCCGCCTACGAGATGGCTTACCGGATGCAGTCGAGTGCGCCCGAACTGATCGATCTCTCCGGCGAGAGCAAGGCCACGCTTGACCTGTATGGCGTCGATCCGGCGCAGCCCTCCTTCGCGCGGAATTGTCTGCTCGCGCGGCGGCTCGTCGAGCGCGGCGTGCGCTTCGTGCAGCTTTACCACACGAACTGGGACAGCCACGGCGGGCCGGGGGAAAATCTCCAGGACGATCTGGAGAAAGTCTGCCGCGACGTGGACCAGGGCCAGGCCGCGCTGGTGAAGGATCTCAAAGCGCGCGGTCTGCTCGACGATGCGCTGGTCATCTGGGGCGGTGAATTTGGCCGCACGCCGATGGGCGAGAAGCGCGAGACCGCGGGACGAAACCATCATATCGACGCGTTCACGATGTGGTTTGCCGGCGGCGGCGTGAAGGCCGGCCGCATTCTGGGGCAGACCGACGAGTTGGGCTTCAGCCCCGTCGAAGATCGTTGTCACGTCCACGACCTGCACGCGACGATCCTGCATCTCCTCGGCCTGGAGCACACGAAGCTCACCTTCCGTTTCCAGGGCCGCGACTTCCGGCTCACGGATGTTCATGGCGAGATCATCCTCAAGATGCTGGCGTGAGTTTTGGATTGAACAGCGAAGGCGCAAAGGCGCAGAGATGAAAGCACAGGGTGGGCAGGACCTCTCCTTCCCTCAGAGCCCGGACGTCCAGTTCCTCGAATCCTTCGCTTCTGAGCTTGGCGTCTTCGCGTCTTCGCTGTTAAAATCCCCGCCATGAAATACACCTACGCCGAACTTGCCAAGATGATCGACCACTCGCTGCTGCATCCGACGATAACGGATCAGGAACTGGAGGACGGGTGCCGGCTCGCCGCGAAGTACGGCGTGGCCTCGGTCTGCATCAAGCCATACGCAGTGAAGCGCGCGGTTGAATTGCTCAAGGGCAGCGGCGTGGTCGTCGGCGCGGTCATCGGCTTCCCGCACGGCAACTCGTGCTCCGAGTCGAAGCGATACGAAACCGAGCTGGCCTGCATAGACGGCGCGGCGGAGATCGACATGGTCATCAACCTCGGCAAGGCGCTGAGTGGCGATTGGGATTACGTCGAGCGTGAGGTGAAAGCCGTGTGCGACGAGACCCACCAGCACGGCGCGAAGGTGAAGGTCATCTTCGAGAATGATTATCTCACGAAAGGCGGCGCCGGCCTCAGCAGCGACGACTTCAAGCGCACGCTCTGCCAGATTTCCGAGCGCGCCGGGGCAGACTGGGTGAAGACTTCGACCGGCTACGGCTTCGTGAAACAGCCCGACGGCAGCTACAACTACAAAGGCGCGACCGAACACGACCTCAAGCTCATGCGCGCCGCGTGCTCCCCCAAGGTGCAGGTCAAAGCCGCCGGTGGCGTGCGCGATCTCGATGGCCTCATCAAAGTCCGCGACCTCGGCGCCACGCGCTGCGGAGCGACCGCGACCGCGGCGATGCTGGATGAGTATCGTCGGCGTGAGGCGGCGGAGCAGGCGGGCAAGGACCTCGCGGCGAAGGGCGGGAAGCTCGGCGTCGGCGGATATTAGTTTGAGCCTCCTCACGTCGGCTGCTACAAAGCGAGCCGTGAGCGCCCCAAGCAAGCATTTTCACTTCTGCCCGCGCTGCGGTCAGAAGCAAAGTCCGGCTGATCACACACCATTCTTCCACTGCGGGGCGTGCGCGTTCGTTTACTACTTCAACCCAGCCATCGCAGCGGCGGCGATCATCCTTGATCCGAATGGGCGCGCGCTGTTCATTCGTCGCGCGAAGGACCCAGCGAAAGGGAAGCTGGCTTTGCCCGGCGGCTTCGTCGATATCGGCGAGCGGGCGGAGGAGGCGCTGCGCAGAGAAATTCGCGAGGAGGTCAACCTCGAAGTCGCGTCCGTCGAGTTCCTCTGTTCGCAGCCCAACCAATACGACTACAAGGGCATCACGTATCCCGTGCTCGATCTGTTCTTCGTCACGCGCGCCGGCGGCACCCAGCCCGCGGTCGCGCTGGACGGAGTCGAGAGTGTGTGCTGGTTGAAGATTCGCGAAGTGAACCTGGACGAGATTGCTTTTCCTTCGGTGCGGCAGGCGCTGGGGTATTACCTGGCACAAACCGACAACAACGCGGAGTCGCACTCGGTCTGATCCGACCACTGGTGAAGACTGGGTGCGCACCGGAGGTCCCTCTGAAAGGCGCCGGACTCGCTCGAAAAAACCTGGCCGAAAAGCCTTGCCTTCCGAAGCGGCGAGGGAGTAGAAAGGCCGCGTTGGGATTACTTGTTGGGTTATGCGTCAGGAGAACGGATGCAGGACGATCGGTTCGCGCTTGTTTTCGGCGAGCGGCTCTTGGCGTCTAACTCACCCGGTATCCAGCGCTCGACCCTCTAAGATCGCCCGCACCTTTCGCTGCCGCTCTTTTTCTTCCGTCGCCGAGCAAGGTCGGCTTGCCTTCCGGCATCCCGGCCCGTTCGGCTCTACCTCAGAAACCCTCTACTCCCTGAACCTATGCCCACAAAGGGACTCTCGATTCACGTCGGACTCAACCGCGTTGACCCGAAACACTACGGCGGCTGGGACGGCCAATTGACCGCCTGCGAGTTCGACGCCAAAGACATGGCTGCGCTCTGCCAGGCGCGCGGCTTCACTCCGCAACTGCTGCTCACCCCGTCGGCGACCGCAGCCGCGGTCACCGGCGCCCTCCGCCAGGCCGCCGCCAAACTCCAGAGCGGCGACGTGCTGGTGCTCAGCTACTCCGGTCACGGCGGCCAGGTGCCCGACACGAACGACGAAGAACCCGACGGCACTGACGAGACCTGGGCGCTCTACGACCGTCAACTCGTGGACGACGAGCTCTACGCGCTCTGGGGCAAGTTCAAGCCCGGCGTGCGGATCGCGGTGTTTTCGGACAGTTGCCACAGCGGCACGGTCGTCAAAGCCATGCCGATTTACGCGGGCATCGGGGGCTTGGCGGGCCTGCCGGTCGGCCAGCGCTACCGCGCGATGCCGGACCCGGTGCGCAAGAAAACCTATGCGCGCAACAAGCCGCTCTACGACGGCATCCAGCAGGCGCACGCGAAAGGCGACCAGGTGGTCGTGCGCGCCAGCGTGATCCTCATCTCTGGCTGCCAGGACAATCAACTCTCGCTCGACGGCGACCGCAACGGTCTGTTCACCGAGACACTGAAGAAAGTGTGGCGCAAAGGCAAATTCGAGGGCGGCTACCGCGTCTTCCGCCGCGAGATCGCCCAGCGCATGCCGCCGACACAAAGCCCGAACTTTTTCCGCGCGGGCAAAGTGAGCAAGGCGTTCGAGCAGCAGAAGCCGTTTTCGGTCTAGACCACAGAACGCTCTGGGGGGTTAAGCTGTCAAAGCCGTGCACACCGAACCAACTCACTCGACGGTCGAAGGACCATTGTGCACGCCTCAAACCGCCAGGAGCACACATTGAAAGCGATTTCCTGTTGCTGCTGGAGCCTGTTACTGCTGGCACTCACAGGCTGTACTTGGCAGACGACGCATAGCGCGCACGTCTTCGGACCGGTTCTGTTTCGTTACACCGTCCCGCCCGCTGGCAAGGCGTATCTGAGCCAAACCAAGAGATTTCCCCTGTCCCTGGAAGGTGGCCAGCAATGGGCGGCTTCTGTCGGTTTATCGGAGCGATTGGCCATCGCACCTGGTCCCGCTGCCGAGTCCGCCGCACCTGTCGAAACGTTGAGCAAACCAAGTGGGTTGTTTTGCTCTCCGAAGCCCGGCCAGTGGTGCTTGAGTTTATTCTATGTGCGCTCGGAATTGAAGCGACCCCCGGAATTCATCAAGCGCTCGATATGCGGAGTGGGAGCCAGAGCGGGGTGCGAAGAGACGGGACTCACCGCCGGGTATTCCTGTGAAACGCAATTGAAGCCAAGGCAGGAAGCGTTTTATTTCCTCCAATATGACGCAGATTACCCTTTGGCGACCGATTTCAAAGTGTGGGCCGATCAACCAAGGCTCACTGATCTGACAGCCAACCACAGAAAGGAACAACCATGACACGACAGAAACTGAAGAGGCTACTCTGCTTCTTCGCACTCGCAGCGAGCCTCGGTCTCACGGCGGGGTGCAAGAACTACCTGGCGTTTGCCACCGCCACGAAGTTTGGCGTGGACATCACTCAGAAACCCGATCAGACCATCGACGTCACGATGGGGTACAACCGCTACGAGGTAGCCAGCATTCCGGTGGCGGAGACCCCTGGAGAGAAGGGCAACGTGGCACAGGATGCGGATGAGGAACACGACGCCTATTCGGTGTTGGGCACTTTCTACGTAAACTACGGGAACCCATGGAAAGGCGAGGGGCTTCAATTGAAGCAATTCTTCGCCACTGGAATGGCCGCTCGCAACGCTGCCCAGAAACCCGAAATGCGAGCGTTCTTCGGCGACGCCGCATTCAAAATCCAGCAAAAAAAGAAAGGTGACGAGTGAAACCACTACACGCCGTTCAGAGCGGGGCAGCCTGCCTGGTTTGTCTCACGCTCTTCTTCAGCGGCTGCGCGCAACGACTGCACGTGGCCACCGGCACAACGATCGGGCTGGTTGCGAATTCCGGCGATGGTTCAAGCCGCCCGCCTCACGTGACCCTCGCCTACAAACGCGCCGAAATGGCCTTCGTTCCCACGGGCCAGAAGGCCGCGACCAAGGGAGCCAAAGGGGGCAACACAGACGCCTATTCTGCGCTGGCCGTCTTTGATTTCCAGACCAAGTGGTTTGGCAAGACCACCATCCAGCAGTTCATTGGCACGGGACACGCCGCGCGGGATGTGATCGGAGTCGGAAACGAGTTCAGCCAGAAATTCGCCGCCGCCACCTTCAGTCAGCCCTCAAAAGAGATCCAAGAGCGACTGCGCTCTCTCGAAGATAAAATCATCGCCAAGTTCGGAGGACTGACTCCGGAACAGAAAGCCGCGTTAGCCGCGGAGCTTTTGACCAAAGCCGGCTACCCGAATCCGAAGAAGCCCGCGGAGGAGGTTCTGCAAGACACGCTGAGTCACGTCCACGACGAAGCGACCATGAGAAACTTCGAGTCCGCTTTCACCCGCCTGAAATAAAGAGAAGAGACCTATGTCAATCAAACTGGAAACGTTGTCGGCGACTTCGAGCCTGGCCAGCCTTGAGGGCGACATCCGTTCGTTCGAGGCTCGCGGGTTCGAACTCATCACGCTCGCGAGTGGTGTGGTCGGCGGCTTGCCCTCGAACACCATGGCCCTCCGCCGCCTCGGAATTGGCAATCGTCCCGGGCCGCTGACGCTCACCGAAGTGGACCCAGCGCTTGACATCGCAGGCCAGGAAACCAAGGTGAACGATCAGGAAACGGGCGCTAAAAAGCTCATCTCGTATGCGGCTGTTTTTGTGAACGGCAACCCGACTAACGTGGGTGCGTATCGCGGATAGCTCCCGACCGCTCGTTCGCTGCGCTCTCCCGCAAGAGCAACCGGCCCCATCCCTGAACCGTCGAGGCTTCATGGCCAAGCTGCCCCTCCGCATCCTCTGCGTCCACGGCGTCGGCCATGAGGAAGCCCAGCCGCGTTGGATGGACGCCTGGCGACGGGCCATCAGGGACGGCATCCGCCAGTGGAACACCGCGCTTACCGTGGAGTGTGAATTCACGCGCTACGATGACTTGTTCGCTGCGGCACCCCTGAATTCGGCAACCGTGGCGGCGGCGATGGCCAAGCTGGTGGCCAGCGGCGTGTGGCACGGGCTGGGCGACCTGTTCGTGCGGCGGCGCGGCTTGTTCGATCTGCCGGACCGGCTGCGTTGGACGGCCGGCATGGTGGCGCAATGGGCGGAGAACGACACCTTGCGTGCGGCGGCTCGTCAACGAGTGCTGGAACACGTCGAGAAATTCCAGCCGGCGGTCATTTGCGCGCACAGTCTCGGCTCGCTCATCAGCTACGATCTCTTCGGTCGCAAGCAGCACGAGGCCGCCGTTGCCGGGCGCGCGTTCGTGTCGTTCGGTTCACAGATCGGCAATCCGTTTGTCCGCGGCGCGCTCGGCGGGCGGATCAAGGAACTGGCGCCGGCCCGGATGTGGTATCACTTGTTCAATCCGAACGACGATGCGTTCACCGCGCGGATTCGGCTGAACGCAGAAAACTTCTGCCAGGTGGAAACAGACTTCGACATCGTAGGCATTCTCGATCACGACGCCCTCGCTTACCTCAAGCACACGCAAACGACCGCGACCGTCTGGCGCGAGGTCGCGGGCGGGCCGGCCGCGCGCGCGTTCACGGAGCGCGTGCGGCAGTTCAAGCCGGCGGTCAAGCGTGCGCAGCGGCGCGCGTTGCTCGTCGGCATCAACGATTACCCGGACGAGGCCAACCGGCTCGAAGGCTGCGTGAACGATGTGTTCCTGATGAGTTCCGTGCTCCAGGAAATCGGCTTCCAGCCCGAGGACATCCGGGTGGTGCTCGATGAGCGCGCGACCGCGAAAGGGATTCTGGAGCGATTGGAGTGGCTGCTCGAGGGCGCAAGCGACGGCGACGCGCGCGTGTTTTTTTACAGCGGTCACGGCGCGCAACTGCCGGGCTACGGCGCGCACGAGCAAGTGGACCGGCAGGACGAATGTCTGGTGCCGCACGACTTCGATTGGTCGCGCGAGCGCGCGGTGATCGACGACCAGTTCTACGAACTCTACAGCCAGCTTCCCTACACGGCGAATTTCCTGGCGATCTTCGACTGCTGTCATTCCGGCGGCATGACGCGTGACAGCGGCTTGCGCGTGCGCGGGCTGAATCCGCCTGACGACATCCGTCATCGCTTGCTCAAGTGGAATCCGAAGGAGCAAATGTGGGAAGTCCGCCAGGTCACACCCGCGAACGTCGATGCCGACAGATGGACGGAGAAAACGACCTTCGACAAAGCCGCGATGGCGGGCGAGTCCGGCGCGGTGCGGAAACTCGGCCGCGCGGTGGCGCTGCGCTCATTGTCAGACGAGGCTTACAACCGCACGCGCGAGGAATTCGATCACCACGGGGCGTATCTGCCGGTGATCTTGCAGGCCTGCCAGGAGCGCGAGTTCGCCGCCGAGTATCGTCACGGGGTGCAGTCGTACGGTGCCTTCACTTACGCGCTGGCGTTGGTGTTTCGCGAGAACCTCACGAAGAAAGAACCGTTAAGTTGGCAGGAGTTGGTCAAGCGCGCGGCTGAGAAACTGAAGCGCCTCGGCTACGCGCAAACGCCGGCGCTCGTGTGTCCGAAGGTGCTCCGCGACCAACCGATCCCGCGCACGGTGAGTGACGTGGGCGCCTGAGAAGTCCGAAGCCCGGGATAATTTTCAAATCCCAAGCTCCAAGCTCCAAAAACTGGCCGGGCGAGGGCGCGTCACCCGTCCTGAAGTTCGGTCTTGGAATCCGCTCGGCGAAAGCTGCGCGGATTCACCCGCAGGTTTTGGTCAGCTTGGCGGGCGAAGGCGGCGTTCTCCCTCGCCCCGGCCCGCTCCCAGCGGGAGAGGGCCGGGGTGAGATTTCCTCGAAGTCCAAAATCGCGCCTTGAACCCGTGACCCCAGCCACAAGAATTCCCAAAGGATTCAAAGCGTTCAGAGATGAGAACCAGCCAATCCGTGAACGCTTTGAATCCATTGGG
>ORMF010666184.1_pt1 | contig 21796 bp, 17 predicted proteins | sample 1779871 | NCBI WGS metagenome assembly ORMF01 (sample SAMEA104232316, study PRJEB22302) | groundwater metagenome | biome: forest; feature: aquifer; material: groundwater | place: USA | collected 2011-08-07 | depth 5.4 m | reverse complement strand
TGCAATTTGATCGGACATCGTTTGCATTTTGCAATTTGACTTTTGAATTTCATGGCTCAAGGTTATCGTCCAGATCGGGTCGGCGAACAGATCCGCGACGTGATCAGCGAGATTCTCACCCGCGGTGAAGTGCACGACCCTGGGATCGGCTTCATCACGCTGACGCGCGTGCAGGTCACCTCCGACCTGCAGATCGCGCGCGTCTTCTACACCAGCCTCGGCGACCCGAAGGCGCGCAAGGAAACGGCACGGGCGCTCGACCGCGCGACCCCGTTTTTCCGGAGGCAGGTCGCCGGACGGCTGCGCCTGCGGCGTGCTCCTGAATTCGAGTTCCGGTTCGACGACTCGATCGAGAACCAGGACCGCATCGAGCAGATCCTGCGCGACCTCCACGAGGAGGACGCGCATCGCGCCCGCGAGACGGCTGCCATTCCTGAATCGGATCCCGGATCCCGGATTCCGAATCCCGAGCCTGATGACGACGACACCAGCCACGACTGATGCCGAGGTCCGGGCCCTGATTGCGGACGACATCCGCAAGCGGCGCCGGTTCGTGCTGAGCTCTCACGTCCGCCCGGACGGCGACGCCATCGGGTCGCAGCTCGCGATGGCGTTCGCGCTGCGCGAGATGGGCAAGGAGGCGCGGATTGTCAATCGCGATGCGCCGCCGCCGCCGATGTTGGTCTTCCCCGGCGTCCGCGACATCGAGGTGTCCGCGCGCGTCGACGATCCCGGCGACGCCGTCATCGTGATGGAGTGCGGTGACCTGAAGCGTACAGGTGTCGAAGGATTCGAGCGTGGCTTCGTCATCAACATCGATCACCACGTGGGCAACTCGATGTTCGGCGAGCTCAACTGGTTCGATGCCTCGGCCGCAGCGTGCGGAGAGATGGTCTTCGATCTGATTCGCGAGCTCCGCGTGCCGTTGACGCACGAGATCGCCACCCACGTCTACATGGCGATCCTCACCGACACGGGGTCGTTCCACTACTCGAGCATCTCGCCGCGCACGTTCGACATCTGCCGCCAGTGCGTCGAAGCAGGCGTCGATCCGCCGGCAGTGGCACGCGCCATCTTCGACAGCAATAACCTTGGACGGCTGAAGCTGTTTGGCGCTGTTCTCAGCCAGATGGATCTGGACGCAAGCGGACGGGTTGCGACGGTGTACGTCGACGGGAAGCTCCGCGAAGAGACTGGCGGAACCTATGAGGATACCGAGGGGTTGATCAACCTGCCGCTGACCGTCAAGGAGATCCAGGGGGTCATCTTCTTCAAGGAGAACGGGCCTCGCGACTGGCGCGTCAGCATGCGATCCAAGGGCGAAGTGGATGTGAACACGATCGCCAAGGAGTTCGGCGGCGGCGGCCACAAGAATGCGTCGGGCTGCTCGGCGGCCGGCACGTTCGAGGATCTCAAACTGGTGTTCCAGCGCAAGTTGCTCGAGCAAATCGAGAAAGCAATTGCTGCAAACGCGACGTAATACACTGCGACGGGCTACAGAGGCACAGAGACACAGAGACTGGTTTGTTTCCTCTGTGCCTCTGTGTCTCTGTGGCTTGTTTCAGTGAAGGTTGCGACACATCGAATGGACGGCGTCCTCGTCGTCGACAAGCCCGAAGGCCTGACGTCTCACGACGTCGTTGCCGTGGCGCGGCGTGTGTTCGGCGAAAAACGGATCGGGCACACGGGAACGCTCGACCCGCTCGCGACAGGCGTGCTGCCGCTCGCATGCGGCCGCGCAACCCGCCTTGTTCGGTTTCTCACCGCCTCGGACAAGGAGTACGACGCGACGATGCTGTTCGGCGTGACGACCGACACGCTCGACGTCACTGGGACCGAAACGAGCCGGTCGCGCATGACGCCGGCGCGCGACGCAGTCCTCGAGGCGCTGGCGGCCCTGACCGGCGAATATATGCAGATGCCGCCCGCCTATTGCGCGAAGAAGGTCGGCGGACGCAGGGCTTACGACCTTGCGCGTCGCGACAAGCCGGTCACGTTGACGGCGGCGCCGGTACACGTGTCGAGGCTCGAGCTCCTCGAATTCGGAGACGACCGCTGCCGGGTGGCGCTCACCTGTTCAGCCGGTTTCTACGTCCGGTCGCTCGCACGCGACGTGGGCGAGCGCTGCGGGACGGGCGCGTCCCTGGAGGCACTGCGACGGACGCGGAGCGGTGATTTCACGATCGACGAAGCCGTTCCGCTCGATGCCTTGACTTCATCAGATCCTTCGGCGGAAACCGGATCGGATGTCGCGACGCTGCTGATTCCGATGGACAGGCTGCTGTCGAGCTTCCCCGCCGTCACCGTCACCAGCGAGGGACTGGTGCGGGTGTCGCATGGCCAGCAGGTCAGGGCCTCGGATCTCGTTGGCTCGGCGCCATCAGGCCCGGCGGAATGGGTTCGGCTGCTTGATGGAAGCGGCGCGCTGGTGGGGCTGGGCACGCCGGGAACGGCCGCCGGACTTTTGCACCCGGAGGTTGTACTGATTTAGAATAGTAAGTCTTTTGGGCAACAAGAGTTAGCAATCGTACGGCGGTTTGGTGGGCTTCGCGCGGTGAAGCCACGTCTGGACCGTTCGTGGAGGATCGATCGTGGCGTTTACCAAGGATCGCAAGACAGGCATCATCGGTGACTACAGAACTCACGACAGCGATACCGGATCACCCGAAGTGCAAGTCGCGCTGCTCAGCGAGCGCATCAACTACCTCACGGAACATTTCAAAGTTCACGCGAAGGATCACCATTCACGTCGCGGCCTGCTGAAGCTGGTTGGCCAGCGCCGGCGGCTGCTCGACTATCTCAAGAGCAAGGACTCGGAACGATACGCGGAACTGATCCGCCGTCTCGGCATCCGCAAGTAGCCGCTCCTTCCGTTATGCATAACGTCAATATTCAAAAACGCGAGATCCAGATCGGGTCCCGCCGCATTTCCATCGAAACAGGCAAGCTGGCCAAGCAGGCCGACGGCTCCGTCATCGTGAGATCCGGAGACACCGTCGTGCTCGTCACGGCCTGCCATGCGGCAAGCGCGCGCGAAGGGATCGACTTCCTTCCGCTCACCGTCGACTACCGCGAATATACGTACGCGTCGGGGCGCATCCCCGGCGGGTTCTTCAAGCGCGAAGGCAAGCCCTCCGAGAAGGAGGTGCTCACGAGCCGCCTCATCGATCGGCCGTGCCGGCCGCTCTTCGCGTCCGGCTGGAAGTATGAGACGCAGATCATCGCGCTGCTCATGTCGGCTGACCAGGACAACGACTCCGACGTGCTGGCGATCACCGGTGCCTCTGCGGCGCTCGCGCTGTCGGAGATCCCGTTCGAGAAGACGATCGCGGGCGTCCGCGTCGGCATCGTGGACGGGGCCTGCGTCATCAACCCGACCTACCCCGAGCGCAAGCAGAGCACGCTCGACCTCATCGTCGCGGGCAGCAACGACGGCATCCTGATGGTGGAAGCCGGCGCCAAGGAAGTGTCCGAGGCGCAGGTCGTTGGCGCGCTCGAGGCGGCGCATGCGGCCATCAAGCAGATCATCAAAGCCATCGACGAGCTGAAGGCGGTGGCGGGCAAGAAGAAGCTGAGCGTCCAGAAAAAGGCGATCGGCCACGACTTCTACCGCGAGGTCGAGGAAAAGGTCATCCTGCCGCTCAGCGAGGCGATGCGGATCCAGGAGAAGCTCGAAAACTACTCCACCGTCGAACAGGTCCTTGCGGACCTGATTGCCTCGATGCCGGATGCCGAAGCCGAGCGGAAGACCGAAGCCAAGAGCATCTTCAAGGACCTGAAGGAAAAGGTCTTGCGTGATGAGGTGCTGCAGCGTGGTGTCCGTCTCGACGGACGCAAGTTCGACGAGATCCGCGCGATCTGGACGGAAGCCGGTGTGCTGCCGCGTGTGCACGGGTCTGTCGTCTTCACGCGGGGAGAGACGCAGGCGCTCGTGACCTGCACACTCGGCACCGCCGACGACGAGCAGAAGATCGAGCATGTGAGCGGCGAGTTCTACAAGCGTTTCATGCTGCACTACAACTTCCCGCCGTTCTCGGTCGGCGAGGTCCAGTTCATGCGCGGCCCCGGCCGCCGCGAGGTGGGCCACGGTGCGCTTGCAGAGCGTGCGCTCGCCCCCGTCGTGCCGGCGGAGGACAAGTTCGCCTACACCATCCGGCTCGTCTCGGACATCCTCGAGTCGAACGGCTCGTCCTCGATGGCGTCGGTCTGCGGCGGAGCGATGGCGATGATGGACGCTGGCGTGCCGATCAAGGCGCCGGTCGCGGGCATCGCGATGGGACTCATCATGGACGAGAAGAGCGGCAAGTATGCCGTCCTCTCGGACATCGCTGGCGCCGAAGATCATTACGGCGACATGGACTTCAAGGTGGCCGGCACGGCGCAGGGGATTACCGCCCTGCAGATGGACATCAAAGTCACCGGCATCAACTCGGAGGTCATGTCGAAGGCGCTCGATCAGGCGCGCGCCGGTCGCATGCACATCCTCGGCGAGATGGCGAAGACGCTGCCGGCGGCGCGCACGAACATGTCGATGTTCGCGCCGCGGATCATCACGATCAAGATTCCGGTCGACAAGATCCGCGACGTCATCGGCCCCGGTGGCAAGATGATCCGCAGCATCATCGAGCGGACCGGTGTGAAGATCGACGTGGAGGATGATGGCCGCGTGAACGTCGCGTCGGCGGACGGCGAGTCGGCGCAGAAGGCCATCGGCATCATCCAGGAGCTGACCGCCACGCCTGAGCTCAACAAGACCTACATGGGGAAGGTGCAGCGCATCACCGACTTCGGTGCGTTCGTCGAGATCATGGCGGGCACCGACGGCCTCCTGCACGTCTCGGAGATCGCAAACCACCGGGTGAAGGACGTCAGGGACGAGCTGAAGGAAGGCCAGCAGATCCTTGTGAAGGTCATCAATATCGACCCGACCGGTAAGATCCGGCTGAGCCGAAAAGCGCTGCTTGCGGACGAGGCCGCGAAGCAGGGCGAACCGGCTGCGCCGGCGGCGAAGGAGTAGCCGGGAGGCCGACCTTTGGGTCGGCCTTTTGCGTCCAATCAGGTATGAAACTCACCCGCCGCTCGCTCGGAATGATGCTCCTCGGCGTCGGCGGTCTGCTCCTGGCTGGCCCGGCGATGGGGCGGCTCTTTGCCCAGGACCCGCCCAACCGCCGCGAATTCACCATCGTCGCGAAGGACTTTCGCTACGCCCCCGCTCGCATCGAGGTCACGCAGGACGACCTCGTCAAGCTCACATTGCGCAGCGAAGACATCGCGCACACCTTTACCATCGACGAATACCGGATCGCCAAGCGTGTGCCGGCCGGCGGCTCGATCACGTTCGAATTTCGCGCGGACCGCGCTGGGACGTTCCCGTTCTACTGCAACCTCACGAGCGAAGCCGGCCACCGGATGATGCACGGCGAGCTCGTCGTGCGCGGCAGGTAACGTCCACCCCAACCGTACGCCATTCGGCCGTAGAGGCGACCTTCAAGTCGGCCTGGGCAAGCTCATCACACGTAGCTGCGGCGGCATGCCCGGAAATGTCCTGCTGGCCTTCGGCAATTAACTAGTCGCGAATCGCGACTTGCCGCAGCTCGCATCGCAGAGTTCAGTTCCGTACGTTCAGCAGGGTTCCGCCATCGCCACCATTCGCTCGAGCGGAATGATCTGAGCGGTCTTCTTCGCGCCCGCCTTGACGGCGTTGTATTCAATCGTCGCCTCGCGAACCAAGTTCGCGTTGTAGTCGGGTGTCAGAGTGCCGTTCCACTCCTGGTACCAGCGGACCGTATCCATGATGAGACGCTCCGGGCCGATCCAGTTGTCGAACCGTCCGAGTCTGATTTCCGCTGCGGCCGCGCCTGGCGTCATTTTGGCGTCGTAGCGCTTGCGCGCCTCGACACCGAGAACGCGGAAGTAATTCGCCATCTCGGCAAGCTCTTTCTTGCCGCCGATCGGACCGTGACCGGGGACGATGACATCGACGTCCCAGCCGGCGATCTGGTCGCACGTCTCCAACCATTTGCTGATGTAGCTGTTGTTCGCGTAAGGAGCGACCCAGAAGAACGCCACGTCTCCGGCAAACAGGATCTTCTGCTTGGGCAGATACGCCACCAGGTCGCCCCAGGTGTGGGCCGGCCCCACGAATCTGAACTGCACTTCGTTGCCACCGATGAAATAGGTCACGTCGTCCTTGAACGTCACCGAGGGCGGGACGAGCGTGCGTGGCTCAGCGACATCTGCGACGCCTGGCGTCGGGGCCCACATCTTCGGTGCGTTGGGGACCGCCTTCAGCACTTCCTCGCGGCAGTAGGGATGGCTGCTGATTTCGGCATGCGTGAAGAACTGGTTGCCATTGACGTGATCGCCGTGATGATGCGTGATGACCAGTCGCCCGATGTCCTTGCCGGTCGCCTGCTTCGCTGCGGCAATGAACGCCTTCGCCGGTATCGGCCCCTGCAGGGCATCGATCGCCATCGCGTAGTCGGCGCCGACAATGAGCCCTGCATTCGAGACTCCTGGACCGCTCATGTCGGGGCCGCCGCCCTGCGAGTAGGCGTATACGTTGGGCGCGAGCTGCCGGAGCTCGCGGTTCCACGAAGGAGGCAACGGGTAGCGCGGATCCCTGGCAGGCGGCGGTGTGGGCACGACGGCGCCGCCTTGCGCATAGACGCGGGTCCCAGCCAACGCCGCGGCAGCGCCGACGACGGCGCCTGCCCCTGCTTGAATCGCTTCGCGACGGCTCAGTCTCTGTTTGCTCACAACGACCTCCTCGAATTTACAGTCGCGTGTCCGCGATTCAGAGCGGTCGTGCGTGTCCGCTCCGGGTGCAGAAGACTTCCGCACGCGCCAGTTGCTTGCGTCCGCGATCTATAGCACGTTCGCCGACAGATAGGCGACCCATGGACCCAGCCGGACTGTCCGAGGATCTCATGGCGAACCTCCCCGGTCGGAACCCGGGCGGGTGGAGCCGAACGAGAGAGTGTAGCGCCCCCATCACGCCCGCGCGATACCCGTAACAAGGTTGGCCTGAATCGAGACCCGCGATACGCTATCCTACGCTCGGTTCCCAGTCGAGAGGAGACAACATGCAGTTGCGGGTCTCCGCTGCGTCAATCGCGGCGGCACTCTTGCTTTTCACACAGGTGCCCGCCGCGGGCCAGGCCCCGGCAGCCCCCTTTCCACGTGGCGTGGACGGCAAACCGGATCTGTCCGGGATCTGGCAGGCCATGAACAGCGCGACCTGGAACCTCGAGGATCACACGGCGTCTCCCGGCGTGCCCGCGGGGCAAGGCGTCGTCGAAGGCGGCTCGATTCCGTATCAGCCCGCGGCGCTCGCCAGGCGGAACGAGAACTTCAAGAACCGCGCAACGGCCGATCCGGAAACGAAGTGCTACCTGCCCGGCGTCCCGCGGATCATGTACGCGGGCTTTCCGTTTCAAATCATCCAGAAGCCGGAACAGGTGACGATGCTGTTCGAGTACGCGCACGCGACGCGCTACGTCCGCACGAACGGCACCGCCCATCCGCCTGGACACATCGACTGGTGGATGGGCGATTCGCGCGGGCGATGGGACGGCGACACGTTGGTCGTCGACGTGATCGATTTCGGGGGAGAAACGTGGTTCGATCGCGCGGGCAATTTTCACAGTGACGCGCTGCACGTGATCGAGCGTTACAGCCTGCTCGACGCCGATCACATCAACTACGAAGTGACGGTCGAGGATCCGAAGGTGTTCACCCGCCCATGGAAGATGAACATGGTCCTGTACCGCCATCGCGAGAAGAACTTTCAGCTCCTCGAATACGAGTGCTACTCGTTCGACGTCGAGAAGATCTACCCGTATCCGGAACTGAACAAGTAGTAACCACGAAGGTCACGAAAATCTCGAGGGTCACGAACAAATACTCGACCACGAGGGACACAGGCTCCACGTGGTTGAACTGCGTTGGAAGTTATTCTCGAAGTTGATGCGGAAGATAGAGGTTCTTCCGTCTTCGTGGCCTTCGCGGTCTAACGTTGATCTGCCGCCCACGCCTGCGCGGCGTCGATGCGCGCGCTGATCGGCGGGTGCGTGTAGAACAGGATCTGAACCAGGCGTGAAGGGCGCTCCTCCGCCAGGTTCTGCACGCCGAGCCGCTTCATCGCGCTGACAAACGCCGACGCGTTCCTGGTCATCTCCAGCGCGTATCGATCGGCACTACGTTCGTGCGCGCGCGAGAGCGCGTTGGCCACCGGCATCAGCGCCAGCGACACCGCGCCGGCCGTGAGCAGCAGCAGCGGCAGCGCCGCCACGTCGCCCTTCCCCGTCAGCCCGAATGAACCTGCAAACTGCGTGAGCACGCGATCCGCGAGATAGAACCCGAGCGCGATCAGGGCCGTCTCGAGCGCAATGCCTTTCCAGATGTCGCGATGGACGTGGTGGGCGAGCTCATGGGCGAGGATCACCTCGATCTCGTCGTCGGAGTGCTCGGCCAGCAGCGTGTCCGAGATGATGATGCGCCGCGTCTGGCCGATGCCGGCGAGCGCGGCGTTCGCCTTCTTCGTCTTGTCGCTCAAGCGCCACTCGAACACACCCATCACCCGTGCGCCGGCGCGATCGGCGAGGCCGACAAGCCGCGACACCAGCGCGTCGCGATCGAGCGGCTTGAACTCGTAGAACAGCGGCAGCAGAACGACGGGCGCAAGCTGCACCAGCACAACAAGGATCACCGTGAACGCGGCAGCGGCAAGGACCCACCAGCGATCGGGATCCCATCGAATCGACGAGTAGACGAGCACAGCCGCGATCAAGGCGAACACGAGCGTCACGAGGCCCGCTTTCAGGTGATCGAGCCACCAGCGCGCCGTTGTCTGTGTAGAGAGTCCATAGCGCCGCTCGAGCGTCACACCCAGGTAGAACGCCAGCGGGAGGCCGAGCGCTTCATTGATCAGCGCAAGGATGACCACATAGCAGGAGAGTGTGAGGAGAAAGGAACCGCCCGTCAGGGACGCGGCCGTGTCGCGAAGCGCCGCCGAGGCGCCAGTCCCGACGAGCGCCATCAGGAACACCACGCCAACAATCGTGCTCGTCACCGACGCACGACGCCGCAGGCGATGATAGCGGGAGGATTTATCTTCGTTCATCTGAGAAGGGGTCGGGACTCATTACGCGATGCGAAATTCTTGTGGCAAGACGACTGCAATTTCGCACCGCGTAATGAGTCCCGACCCCCTAGTGCAACTGCACTGAGATCAGCTTCGACACACCCGGCTCCTCCATCGTCACGCCGTACAGCCGGTTGGCGATCTCCATCGTCCGGCGGTTGTGCGTGATGAGGATGAACTGGGTGCGATCGAGCATGCCGCGCAGCATCTCGACGAACCGACCGACGTTCGCATCGTCCAGCGGCGCGTCAATCTCGTCGAGCAGGCAGAAGGGGCTCGGCTTGTAACGGAAGATCGCGAACATCAGGGCGATCGCGGTGAGCGCCTTCTCGCCGCCCGAGAGCAGCTGCACGCTCTGCAGGCGCTTTCCGGGAGGTGACGCGACGATGTCGATGCCGCTTTCGAGCGGATCGTTTTCGTCAAGCAGCGTCAGGCCTGCGTGTCCGCCGCCGAAGAGCGTGCTGAACGTCACCTGGAAATTCTGCTGGATCGCGACAAACGCTTCGGCAAAACGGGCCTTGCTCGTCTCGTCGATCCGCTTAATCGCCTCGGACGTCTGCGCAATCGAGTCGATCAGATCCTTCCGCTGCGTCGTCAGGAAGAGGTGTCGAGTCTCGAGATCGTCGAACTGCTCGATGGCCATCATGTTCACGGGACCGAGTCGATCGATCTTTGCCTTGAGTTCGATAATGGCCTCTTCGGCGGTCATGGAGCCGGGATTCGAGAGTCTGGATTCGGGACTCGGGTCGCCATCGAGTCCCGAGTCCCGGGTCACGAATCCGGGTTCCTCGTCGGACTCGGGGTCAACGTCCTCCGCGGTGATCGCCGCTGCATCAGGGGTCGCTTCGCCGTCGCGCTCCATCTGTTCGACGTCCCCGAGCACGGTATCGAGCGACATCTGCACGGTGTCGGCGCACGTCTGCGCCAGGTGACTCAAGTCGCCTTCGGCCTTTGCGCGCGTGACTTCGAGTTCACCGGCGGCGCTCCGAATCGCTTCGAGCACGTGACGAGCATCGCGGATCACGACATCTTGCGCATCGACTTTCAGGCGCAGGGCGGTCGCCATCTCGTCCGCCGCGCGGAGCGCTTCGCGCGTGGCGTCCAGCACGCGAATGTCGTCATCCAAGGTGCGCTCACCCGCGGCAATCGCCTGCAGCAGCTCTTCGCGGCGCGCCTGCGTCTGCTCGCGCTCCTGCGTCCGCGCGTCGATCCGCTCTTCCAGCTCGCGCGCGGCCTCCTGCAGCCGCAGCACGTCGGCGGTGAGAGCAGATGCGCGCTCGAGCAGTCCTGCGTGCGCAGCGCCTGCCTCTGCAGCCTTGGAATTGAGCTCCGCAGCCGTTTCCCTCGCGTCGAGGAGTCGACGCTGCGCATCGGACAACCGCTCGTCGGAGACGCGCTGCTCGTCCTGGAGGCGTTCGATCGACTGCTGGGCCTCCAATGTGCGAGCGTCGAGCGCGACGTGCTCTTCCTCGGCCTGGCGCCGTTCGAGTGCGATGGCGTCCGCCTTGCGCATCAACCGAACCGTATCTTCGCCCACGCGCACGAGCTGGGCGTCGTAGCCAACGACGTCCTTTTCCAGGCGGTGCTGCTCGGCGTTCAGTGCGCCAATCGCGCTCACTGCATCCGCAATCGCGACGTCCAGGGCCGCGACTTCTTCACCCAGACGCACCAGCTCTGCGCGGTCGCCGGCCACGCGTTCGCGGAGCTCCTTGATCTCGCGCTTGGTGGCAAGAATGCCGCGTGACTCGACCTTCACGCCGCCCGAGACGAGGTGCGGGCCTCGGAAGACATCGCCATCGATCGTGGCAACGGGTGCGGATGTTTCCCGCGACATCGCCATCGCCTGGTCGAACGTATCCGCGACGTACGCTTCGGGGATGACCTTCTGAATCGTTGCCGCGTGGGGTCCGACGATCCGCAGCACGTCGCCGACCGGAACGATGCCGGACATGCGGAGCGCCTCGCGCGGGTGATGGCCGTTCGACCCCGGATCGACGACGACAAATCCACAGCGCCCCGCGTCATGCTCGCGCACGAGCGACAGTCCGGCGGCAGCCTGGTCATGGCGTTCGACGATCACGTGCTGCAGCAGCTCGCCGAGACACGCCTCGACGGCGCGCTCGTACCGTCTGTCGACATCGAGATAATCCGCGACCGCGCCCTGCTGACCGACGTGGCCATTGGCCTGGACCAGCACCATGCGCGCCGCGTCTCCGAACTCGCCGCGCGTGGAGACGAGCTCCTCGAGCGAGGCCAGTCGTGCTTCGAGCCCTGCCAGATCCTGCTCGCCCGAGCGCACACGGCGTGCACGAGACTCATGCTCGTTGCGGGCCGTGGCCAGATCCGACTCGTGCGCCGCCCGCTGAAGCCTGACGCCGTCGAGCGCCTGATGAGCGCGGCCCAGCGCCTCGCCGGCGCCAACGCGCTCGGCGCCCACCTTGTGCACGTCCAGGCGAAGATCGGCCTCTTCGATTTCGAGCTTCCCGAGCGTCTCGCCCACGCGCTCGCGCTGCGCCGCGGCGTGTTCCATCGCGTGGCGCAGCGCCGTCGCGGAATTCAGCGCGGAAAACACCTGACCACGCGCCGCTTCGACGTCGCTTTCGAGTCCTTCGATCTGCTGGTGGGCGCGCGTGTGTGAGTCACTCGCCTCCACGAGCACCGCTGCCGCCGAGTCGCGCGCACGCTCGGCGTCGGCGCACGCCTGCTGGCGCGCCTCGATTGCGATTCGCGCCGGTTCGCGCCGGGCCTCGAGGTCGCGGACTTCCTCGGCAATCTCCGTCGCGCGCGCGGCCAGCGTTGCCGCTTGCTGACGATCGAACTCGAGCTGCTGCTGACGGCGGTTGATCTCGAGCTCAGAGCCGTGCGCCTGCTCGCGAATGCCCGATGCGTGGCGATCCGCCTCCGCCTGCTCGATGCGCAGTCGGCTCAAATCCGCTTCGACTTCCGCAACCCGCGCGGCCGCTGCGGCCTCCCGCTCGCGCGCATCGGCCAGTCGCGTCCGCGCCGACTCGATACTCTGCGCCAACTCGCGATAGCGACGCGCGAACAGCACCTTCTCCCAGCGGCGCAGCTCCTCGCGCAGCCTCCTGTAGCGCCGGGCCTTGGCGGCTTGACGCTTGAGCGCGCCGCGCTGCTTGTCGACCTCGAACACAATGTCGTCGACGCGCGTCAGGTTCTGCTGCGCCGCTTCAAGCTTCAGCTCCGCGGAGCGCCGGCGCGATTTGTACTTGGTGATCCCCGCGGCCTCTTCGATGAGCTGCCTCCGGTCGGCTGGACGGGAGCTGAGGATCAGCCCGATCTTCCCCTGCTCGATGATCGCGTAGGCCTTGGCCCCAAGGCCCGTATCCATGAGCAGCTCGTGCACGTCGCGAAGCCGGCAGACCTCACCATCGATCAGGTATTCGCTCTCGCCCGATCGATAGAGCCGCCGCGTGACTTCGACGTCGCGCGTGAACGCCTCGACCATCTCGGAAAGCCCGACATGAGCGTGGCCGTTCCCATGGCCGTTTCCGTTGCCACGGCCATTGCCGTGTCCATGGGACTCTTCGGGAGACGACTCGGTTGGCGCTTGGAATTCGCGCAGTTCGGTGACTGCAACGTCGGTAACCCGCGTGTCCCCGGTCGCCTGGGCAGGCAACGGCAAACCGGTCAGCCGCAGGCGCACTTCGGCGGCCGCGCCCGGCTTGCGGGCGTCGCTGCCGCTGAAGATCACGTCCTCCATCTTTTCGCCGCGCAGGCTTTTCGCGCTCTGCTCGCCAAGCACCCATGTGATGGCGTCCGCGACGTTGCTCTTTCCGCAGCCGTTGGGTCCAACGATGGCGGTTACGCCCTGGTCGAAGGCAAGCTCAGAGCGGTCGGAGAAGGACTTGAAACCGGCAATCTCGAGGCGTTCGAGGCGCATTCCTTGGTCACCTGAAATGTATTCGCGCGAAGGTAATAGCGGAGGCTGGTCGGTTACGCGCGGCAGTCTAACAAGGCCTAGCCCTAGTGGCAAGACCAAACTGACACCACTATATTTTGGGTTGGGGACCCAAATGGCTGGATGGTGTCACGAACGAAAATCCCAAAGCCCAAGCCCGAGACTTTGGATTTGGGATCTGGGATTTGCTCAACGAGCGACGCGTGTCGTAGCCGGTTGACGAGCCGTGTCGAGCAAACGCTGCGCGTCGGGGAAGAGTCCGAGAGCGAACTGCAGTTGCGGATCGGTCTTCACCAGATCCTTGCGCGCCGCTTCGACGCCAAAGAGGTCAAGATCGATCTCATAGCGGATCATCGCCCGGATGAACTGCTGATCCTTCTGCCAGCCGTCCGCGTCGATCTTCACTTTCGACTTCTCGACGTAGTCGCGGAACTCCGCGACCATCGCATCGGTCACCTCGAACCCCGGCGACAGCTCGCGCACCGGCGTCGTCGGCGTGATCGTGATGCGCGTGTCTCCCCTCCGCGCGAAGCGCTGCGCGTAGGTGTCGAACAGCTGCCGCGCGTACAGCGTGCGGCCGAACCGCGTCGGGTTGAATCCTTCGATTGGTCCGTCGAAGCGACGATCGGGTTCGATGCCGCCGCCGCTGTAGACCTTGCGGCCCGAATCGGTGAGCTTCAGATCCTCGGGGCTGTGCGCCTTGTTGGGGTCCTGCTCGCGCAGCGTGAACGTCAGGTACTCGTCGAAGCTGTCGTCCCACGGCCGCTGAATCAGACGGCCGCTTGGCGTGTAGTAGTGCGCGGTCGTCACGGCGACACCCGCGCCTTCGCTGACACGATAGACCGACTGCACGAGCGCCTTGCCGAACGTCGTTTCGCCGACGATCAGTGAGCGATCGTGATCCTGCAGCGCGCCTGAGACGATCTCGGATGCGCTCGCGCTGCTGCGGTTGGTGAGCGTCACCATCGGGATGTTCAGGTAATCGCTTGATTCGGTCGCGCGGTAATCCTGGTCTGAGTTCGGCACGCGGCCGCGCGTGTAGACGACCATATCGCCGCGCGGCAGAAAGCGGTTCGCCACCTTGATGGCCTGGTCGAGCGCGCCACCGGGATTGTTGCGCAGGTCGAGCACGAGTCGCTTCATCCCCTGCCGCTGCAGGTTCCTCAGTGCCAGGCCAAGCTCCTGGTCGGTGTTTTCGCCGAACTCGGAGACCCGGATGTACCCGGTCTGCACGTCCAGCATGAACGCGGACGGCACCGTCGGAATATGGATCTCGTCGCGAACGACGGCCAGATCGATCAGCTGCTCGAAGCCGCTGCGCTTGAGCGAGATGCGCACCGGCGTCCCCTTGGGCCCGCGCAGCTTCTTCACCGCATCGTCACTGGTCCAGCCCTTCGTGTCCTCGCCTTCGATCTTGCCGATGATGTCGCCGCGCCGCAGCCCCTTCTGGTAGGCGGGCGAGCCCTCGAAGAGGGAGACGACTGTAATTTCGCCGTCGACGACCGCGATCGTGATACCGAGGCCGTAATATCGACCCTCCTGCCGTTCGCGCATCTGCGCATACGTTCGGGGGTCCATGAAGCTGGAATGCGGATCCAGCGTCTGGAGCATGCCGGCAATGGCGCCGTAGACGAGCCGATCGGACTCGACTGTTCCGATGTAACTGGCGTCAATGGCGTTCAAAGCGGCCGTAAAGACCTTGTATTGGTCTGGAACCTGGTCTTCAATCGCGAGCGCGCTCCGGCCGTACAGGCCTCCGACAAGGGCGCAGAAGACGATGGCAAAGACCGCAGCGGATACCGACCGGTAACGTCGCATATAGTAATGAATCTTAAACCCTGTCCTTGACCCCGTCCAGATCGGATTTCTATAATCCGATCAACTACTTGCGGAGAATGACCGTCTAAGACGATTAGGCTGGCTTTTTCAGCCGGCTGGAGTAATTCCTATGTTTGGTCCCATCGGCATGCCGGAGCTCATCATCATCCTGGTGATCGCGCTGATCATCTTCGGGCCCCGGAAGCTCCCGGAACTCGGCAAATCGCTCGGCAGGAGCATCAACGAGTTCAAAAAGGCCTCCAACGAGCTCCGGAGCACGCTCGAGGACGAAATCAAGGTCGAAGAGCAGCGCGACCGGGTCTCGGCGGCAGCCGCCGCGACGCCGCCCGCCGCCACTCCCGCGCCCGTAGATGCCACGACGGTGAGCCGCGCGACCGGCGCCGAGCCGGGCACCGGCACGCACTCGGCGTAAGGCACCAATGGCCCTCGTGCCGTTTCCGGGTCAGGGGGAACGCGGACCTGAAAGGTCCGTGCCGCATGATCTCGATCCGGATCCTGATTTCACAACTGCCGGAAACCGTCTCCTCCGCCGCGAGCGGATTCCCGATCCCGATACCGATCCAGACGACGAAGACGCCGGCGAGGCGAAGATGTCGTTCCTGGAGCATCTCGACGAGCTCCGGAAACGCATCATCTACGTGGTGATCTCAATCGGCGTTGGCTTTCTCCTCGCGTTCCTCTTCATCGGTCAGATATTCGACTTCATCATGAAGCCGCTTCAGGCAGGCCTGCCAGCCGGCGGCACCCTGGTATACACGGATCCCACCGAAGCGTTCGTGCTGTACATCCAGATGGCCCTCATCGCGGGGGCGATCATCGCGATGCCGCTCGTGATGACGCAGGTATGGCTGTTCATTGCACCCGGGCTGTACGCGCACGAGAAGAAGCTCGCCATTCCCTTCATCCTGATGTCGAGTATCTGCTTTGCCTCGGGCGCGGCGTTTTCACACTACGTCGTGTTCCCGTTGACGTGGAAGTTCTTCGTGAGCTTCACGACGGACTACCTGACGTTCATGCCCCGGATCGAGCCGGCGTTCGCGCTCTACATCAAGCTGGTGGTGGCGTTCGGAGTCGTCTTCCAGATGCCGGTCGTCGTGACGTTCCTAGCGCGGATGGGGGTGGTGACGGCCGGCTTTCTCTGGCGCCATTCGAAATACGCCATGCTCATCATCGTCATTGTTTCGGCGATTGTGACCCCGGACGGCGGCGGCGTATCGCTGGTCGCGATGTCCGTCCCGTTGTTCCTGCTCTACGTGCTGAGCATCGGGCTCGCGTGGCTCTTCGGGAAAAAGAAGAAGACGAACGCGGATATTCCGTACGACCTCTAGCCGGTCACGCTTCAGCGTTCTCGCTGAACACGAACCGAGAACAGAGAACCCCGAAGCGTGACGACAGGTTCCTAGTACGATTTCGCAAACCAGGCGTGCGTCGTCGCGGGCGTCCCGCATTTCAGGCACGTCTTGCCCGTGGCGGGCTTGGCTGTGAACGGGATGTTGCGGATGGTGGCCTGCGTCTCGCCCTTGATCTCGGCCTCGCACTTCTCGGAGCCGCACCACGGTGAGATGACGAAGCCGGGTCGGCCGTCCATGATCTCCTTGAACTCGGCGTAGGTATCCGCCTCGGTCGTGTGCTCGGTCCGATACTGGATCGCGCGGTCGAAGAGCGCCTTCTGGATTGCGGCGAGCATCTCCTCGACTTTCGCCGTCAGCCCCTCCATCGGGACGAACGCCTTCTCGCGCGTGTCGCGGCGCGCGAGGACGACCTGCGATTTCTCGATGTCCTTCGGGCCGATCTCGAGCCGCAGCGGTACGCCACGCAGCTCCCACTCGTTGTACTTCCAGCCGGGCGTCTGCGTATCGCGATCGTCGAGCATGACGCGCACGCCGGCCGCGACGAGGGCGTCCCGGACCGCCTGGGCTTTCGGCAGCACAGTCTCTTTCCAGTTCCCACGCGGGATCGGAATGATGACGACCTGATACGGCGCGATTCGCGGCGGCAGGATCAGGCCGCCCTCGTCGCCGTGCGTCATGATGACGCCCCCGATCATGCGCGTGGAGACGCCCCACGAGGTCCCGTAGACGTACTGCACTGACTTGTCGCGCGCCTGGAACTTGATATCGAACACCTTCGCAAAATTCTGCCCGAGATTGTGCGACGTGCCCGCCTGCAGCGCGCGGCCATCGCGCATGAGACCCTCGATGGAATAGGTGCTCACCGCACCGGCGAACTTCTCGCTCTCGGTCTTCTGGCCGTCGATGACGGGCATGGCCAGCTCGGTCTCGGCGAAGTCCTTGTACACGCCGAGCATCTTCAGCGTCTCTTCCTGCGCTTCCTCGGCGGTCTCGTGGGCCGTGTGACCCTCCTGCCAGAGGAATTCGGTGGTTCGGAGGAAGAGCCGGGTGACCTTCTCCCACCGCACGACGTTCGCCCACTGGTTGATCAGGATCGGCAGATCGCGCCACGAATGCACCCACTTCGCGTACATCGTGCCGATGATCGTTTCCGAGGTCGGACGCACGACGAGCCGCTCTTCCAGCACCTCGGTCCCGCCCTGCGTAACCCACGCGACCTGCGGCGCGAACCCTTCGACATGCTCGCTCTCCTTCATCAGGAGACTCTCGGGAATGAAGAGCGGGAAGTACGCGTTGACGTGTCCAGTCGCCTTGAAGCGCCGATCGAGCGCCTGCTGCATCAGCTCCCAGATCGCATAGCCGTACGGGCGGATGACCATGCAGCCCTTGACCGGCGAATAATCGGCCAGCTCGGCGCGGCGGACCACGTCGATGTACCAGCGCCCGAAGTCCTGGGATTGCGGGGTGATCTCCGTTGGCAGATCTGGAATGTCAGTTTCCGGACTCATGAAAAATCCCAAACCCCAAATCCCAAGCTCCACATCCCAACTCGGTCTTTTGATCTGGGTTTTGGGATTTGGGATTGGGGATTTTCACCTGTGGAACACGTCGGCGACGTGTTTGTTCCAGTGTATATCGTCGCGACTGGGAAAGTCCGAGCGAAAGTGGCCCCCGCGGCTCTCCTGACGCCGAAGCGCCGCTCGCGCGATCAGCAGTCCTACCGTCACGATACTGCTCACGCGCCGGAACTCGTGGTCAACGGCGCGCGCGGTTCGCTCCGCGCGCAGAAGCGGGTACCACTGCTCGAGGCGGATGATGGCCCGCTCGATCCCGCGTCCGTAGCGCAACAGGCCGCATTGCCGCCACATCACGTAGCGTACGTCGTCGGCCGACGGACAATCGATCGCCGGATGCCGCCGCGCATCTGATGTCCACGTCACCACATCGGCATTCCGCAATTGCGCCGACCGCGCCGTCGCGGTCATGGCGTCGGCTGCGCGCGCCCCGAACACCAGGCCTTCGAGGAGCGAATTGCTCGCCAGCCGGTTGGCGCCATGCACGCCGGTGCACGCAACCTCGCCGGCGGCAAACAGCGCATCCACCGACGTGCGTCCATCGAGGTCTGTCTCGATACCGCCCATGATGTAGTGCGCGGCGGGGCTGACGGGTATACAGTCGGTGGCCAGCTCCAGGCCGGCCTGCGCGCATGCCTTGGCAATCGTCGGAAAGCGCTCGCGCACGAAGTCACGATTGAGATGCGCCATCGACAGATACACCGGAGCGGCCGTGCGTTCCATTTCGCGAACGATTGCGCGCGACACGAGATCGCGCGAGGCGAGCTCTCCAGCGGGCTCGTACCGCGTCATGAACCGCTCGCCGGCCTCATTCACCAGATAGGCGCCTTCGCCGCGAAGCGCTTCGGACAAGAGGAAGCGCTGGGCGCCCTTGACGTTCATCACGGTCGGATGAAACTGCACGAATTCGAGGTCGGCCACGCGCGCGCCCGCCTCCGCGGCCATCGCAATGCCGTCACCTGTCGCCACGGGCGGGTTGGTCGTTTCGCGAAAGACCTGTCCTGCGCCGCCGGTGGCGAGCAGCGTACGCGCGGCGATGATCGAGCCGGCTCCCGCGCGGCCGCTGACATACCGCGCGCCGGTGCACGCGCCATCGGCGGTGACAAGCTCGGTCGCGTGCGTGTCCTGCAGGACGCGAATGCGAGGATGTGCGCTCACACGCGACCACAAGAGGCGTCCGATTTCACGCCCCGTCGCATCGTGCGCGTGGAGGACACGCCTGACGCTGTGCGCGGCTTCACGTGCGAGTGCCGGAGTGCCGTCCGTTTCGCGATCGAACGCCGCGCCCCATGCCAGCAGCTCGCCGACGTACTTCGGTCCCTCGTGCACGAGCACGTCGACGGCTTCGGCGTCGCAGAGCCCATCGCCGGCCGCCAGCGTGTCGCGCGCGTGCAGCTCCGGCGAATCATCGGGACCGAGCGCGGCCGCGATGCCCCCCTGGGCATAGCCGGTATTGCTCTCGGTAGCGTCGGCTTTGGTGAGCACGACGACGTCGCCGGCGTCCGCGAGCGTCAGCGCGGCGCGCAAGCCGGCGATGCCACTGCCGATGACGAGAAAGTCGCCGCGCACATCCACTTTGCTATCCTATCAATGCACAATGCACAACGCTCACTGCACACCGCTCACGGTCATCGTTGAGCGGTGTATTGCGTTGAGCATTGAGCAATGAGCCTTGTGCCTTGAGCATTGATACTCGTGAGGCCGTCCGCATCGACGTCGACACCGGGTCGCGCGAGTCGGCGATCTGGATCGGCGACGGGATCACCGAGCGGCTGCCGGCGCTGCTCGATGCGCACGGCGTCGGGCGACGCCGCTTCATCGTCTCGAGCCCCATCATCTGGCGCCTGCACGGCACTCAGATGCTGAGCGTTCTCGGCGGCGCCGAGCCGATTCTCATCCCCGACGGCGAGCGCTACAAGAACCTGCAATCGGTCGCGCGCATCTACGAGGCGTTGATTCGGGCCGGGGCCGATCGCGGCAGCGCGATCGTCGCCGTCGGGGGTGGCGTAATTGGTGATACGGCGGGGTTTGCCGCCGCGACATTCCTGCGCGGCATTACGCTCGCACATGTGCCGACAACGCTGCTCGCGCAGGTTGACAGCTCGGTTGGAGGAAAGGTCGGCGTCAACCACGCGCTCGGCAAGAACCTGATTGGCGCCTTCCATCAGCCGGCGGTCGTTATCATCGATCCGCTGCTGCTGGGCACGTTGCCACGTCGCGAGTTCCGCTCGGGCCTGTACGAGGTCGTGAAATACGGCATGATCGCGAGCCGCGCGCTGTTCGATCGCGTCGCGCACAACACGAAGGCGATCTTCGCGCGCGATCCCGACATGCTGATTCCGGCGATCGTCGAGTCGTGCCGCATCAAGGCGGACGTCGTATCTGCGGACGAACGCGAAGGCGGACTGCGCCGCATCCTCAACTTCGGACATACCGTCGGACATGCGCTGGAAGCCGTGACGAAATACCGGCGCTTCCGCCACGGCGAAGCGATCGCGCTGGGCATGCTGGCCGCCGCCGACCTCGGCGTCGCGCGTGGCGCGCTCGCGGAGCGCGAGCGACAGGCGCTGGCGCAGCTGATCGCGCAGCTTGGTCCGCTCCCGTCACTCGCCGATCTGACCATCGCCGAAGTCCTCGACGCCGTCCGACGCGACAAGAAGGTCGTCAATGGGCGCCTGCATTTCGTCCTTGCGATCGCGATCGGTGCGACGGCAACCGTCGATGACGTCACCGAGGACGAACTGCGCGGAGTCCTGAAGAGGCTCGGGATGAAGCCTTGAACCAGCCCCCAAGAGGAGCATGATGGTTGCGCCAGCCCTGTCCCGGATTCACCAGATCTCGATCCGCGCACACAACACCGGGCGCGCAGTGACGTTCTATCGCGACACGCTCGGGCTGCGTCTGCTCTTCCAGGCTCCAGGCGGCCTGGCGTTCTTCGACTGCGGAGGTGTGCGGCTCATGCTTTCGCCGCCAGAGCCGGCATTCGACCACCAGGGATCGATCGTGTATTTCGCGGTCGACGACATCAAGGCGACGCACGCGGCGCTGGTCGCGGGAGGCGTCGCGTTCCGCACGGCGCCCCACATGATCGCCAGGCTGCCGGATCGCGAAGTATGGCTGGCCGACTTCGATGATTCGGAGGGGAATGTCCTCGCGCTGATGTCCGAACCGCGACTCTGATGGCCGGCTGGGTGACCGGAGCTGCGTGGCCCCTCCGTCAGGCGGGTATGTCAGGGATTCCGAACTCTCTGAGCTTGCTGACCAGGGTCTTGTAACTGATCTGCAGCAGTTCGGCCGCGCGCTGCTTGTTTCCCGCCGCGTCCCGCAGCGCCAGCTCCACCTTCCGCCGCTCGACCTCCGTCGTCACGCGCCGCGTGGCATCGAGCAGCGTCCCGGACAGATCGATCTGATCCCACGGGCTGACCGACGCGGCGATCGAGCCTGGCCGGACCGAGAGGTTGAGCAGTCGCGAGTGGATCGTGTCGCCGTCGCACAGAATCACCGCCCGCTCGATGCAGTTCTGCAGCTCGCGCACGTTGCCCGGCCACGGATACGTCTGCATGTCGTCGAGCGCCGCCGGCGAAAAGATCAGCGTTGTCTTGTTCAAATCGCGGCAGAACTTCTCGACGAAGTGGCGCGCCAGGGTCGCGATGTCGCCAGGCCGCTCGCGCAGCGGCGGGATGCTGATCGGGAACACCGACAGGCGGAAGTAGAGATCCTCGCGGAACTGCCGCGCGGCCACCGCGGCCTTCAGAAGACGATTGGTCGCCGCGACGACACGGACGTCAACGTGCAGCGACACGGTGCCGCCGACGCGCTCGAACTGCTTCTCCTCGAGCGCGCGCAGAATTTTTGCCTGCAGACCCAGCGGCAGTTCGCCGATCTCATCGAGGAAGAGCGTACCGCGGTGCGCAAGCTCGAAACGACCCGGCTTGCGCGCGGAGGCTCCGGTGAAGGCCCCCTTCTC
>ORMF010371171.1_pt1 | contig 21802 bp, 18 predicted proteins | sample 1779871 | NCBI WGS metagenome assembly ORMF01 (sample SAMEA104232316, study PRJEB22302) | groundwater metagenome | biome: forest; feature: aquifer; material: groundwater | place: USA | collected 2011-08-07 | depth 5.4 m | reverse complement strand
GAATTCCCGCTTCATCCGGTCCACCATAATCTCGAGGTGGAGCTCGCCGACGCCAGAGATGATTGTCTGTCCGGTTTCGGGATCGGTTGTCGGGCGGAAGGTGGGATCCTCGGACGAAAGCTTCTGCAGGGCGATCGCCATTTTCTCTTGATCGATCTTGGTCTTTGGCTCGATCGCCAGCGAAATAACAGGTTCGCGGAAGACGATATTTTCGAGCAGAATTTGCTTATGATCGTCGCAAAGCGTGTCGCCGGTCGTCGTCGATTGCAGCCCAACGACCGCGGCGATCTCGCCGGCATACACCGTCTCCACGTCTTCGCGCGTATTCGCGTGCATGCGCAGAATTCGTCCGATACGCTCCTTCTTCTGCTTGGTAGGATTGAAGACGGCCGCGCCCTTCTCGACCTTGCCGGAATATACGCGGAAAAACGTGAGCGTACCGAAGCGGTCCGTCGCGATCTTGAACGCCAATGCGCTGAACGGCTCATCGTCGGACGGCTTCCGCTCGATGTGGTTGCCGCGCGGATCGAGTCCTTTAACCGATCCCACGTCCAGTGGGGACGGGAGGTAGTCGATGACCGAATCGAGCAGGGGCTGCACTCCCTTGTTCTTGTAAGCAGATCCGCATGTGACCGGGATGATCTTGCCGCGGATAGTCCCAAGACGCAATCCGTGCTTTATCTCGTCGGCGGTGATCTTTTCCCCTTCGAGGAACTTCTCGATGAGGTGGTCGTCCGCTTCCGCCGCAGCTTCCACCAGCTTCTCGCGCCATTCGGCGGCCTGGTCCATCATATCGGCGGGTATATCCACGACGTCGAAGTCCTTGCCGTCGTCGCCGCGATAGACCGACGCCCTCATCGTGATAAGGTCGATGATGCCACGAAACTCGCCCTCTGCGCCGATAGGCAGCTGGATCGGAATGGCATTGGCGCCCAGCCGCTCGCGCATCTTCTCCACGACGGAGAGGAAGTTGGCGCCCATACGGTCCATCTTATTAATGAAGGCTATTCGGGGAACTCCATACTTGCTCGCCTGCCGCCACACAGTCTCGGATTGCGGCTGGACGCCGCCGACCGCGCAAAAGACCGCGACGACGCCGTCGAGAACGCGCATCGAGCGCTCTACCTCGACCGTGAAGTCGACGTGGCCGGGTGTATCGATGATATTGATCCGGTGGTCCGCCCAGAAGCAGGTGGTCGCGGCGGAGGTGATGGTGATCCCCCGCTCCTGCTCCTGCTCCATATAGTCCATGACCGCCGTGCCTTCGTGGACCTCGCCGATCTTATACGTGCGCCCCGTGTAGTAAAGGATGCGCTCCGTGGTCGTGGTCTTGCCGGCGTCTATATGGGCCGCAATACCGATATTGCGGGTTTTTTCTAAGCTGTATTCTCTGGGCATTTCGTTAATACAAGTTATCAGTGATATGTGATCAGTTATCAGTGTCAATCGCACAGTCCGTTTCTGATGACTGATTACTGATGACTTATTACTACCACCGGTAGTGCGCGAACGCTTTGTTCGCCTCGGCCATTCGGTGACCGTCTTCTTTCTTCTTGACGCTGGCGCCGGTATTGTTCGCAGCATCCATCAGCTCGGCCGCCAAACGCTCTCTCATGGTCCGTCCGGAGCGCTTTCGGCTATTAATCGTAAGCCATCGGAGCGCGAGGGAGGTCTTCCGTTCCGGCCTCACCTCGACGGGCACCTGATACGTTGATCCACCGACTCGGCGAGGGCGCACCTCGATCATTGGCATGACGTTGCGGACGGCCTGCTCGAAAACCTCGAGGCCCGGCTTGTTGGCCTTCTTCTCGATGATCTCGAGAGCGCTGTAGAAGATTCTCTCCGCGACGCTCTTCTTACCATCGAGCAGCAATCGGTTTATGAACCGCTGGACCAGGATGCTGTTATGCACCGGGTCCGGTATGATAGGCCGCTTCCGAACGGGTCCTTTTCGAGGCATTCATTCGCTCCTTGGAGTAATGGAGTAAAGGAGTCTTGCGCAATACTCCACCACTCCATTCATCCTAACTCCGACGCTCATTTCGCTTTCTTAGTTCCGTACTTGCTCCGGCTGGTCTTGCGGTCCTTCGTGCCTGAAGTGTCCAGCGTCCCGCGCACGATGTGATATCGAACGCCGGGGAGGTCCTTCACGCGCCCGCCGCGGATCATGACTACCGAGTGCTCCTGCAGGTTGTGGCCGATCCCCGGGATATATGCCGTCACTTCCACGCCGTTTGTAAGGCGCACCCTCGCGACTTTGCGCAGCGCCGAGTTCGGTTTCTTCGGCGTGACGGTCTTCACGACCAGGCAGACGCCCCGCTTGAAGGGGTTCCCCTTGAGGGCCGGCGCGGTGCTCTTCTTCTTGATCCGCTGGCGGCCCTTGCGGACCAGCTGGTTAATGGTAGGCATAAAACCTCCGGCAAAACGCATGGAGTAATGGAGTGATGGAGTGGAGGAGAATTGCCGTTGCATCGCTCCAGAACTCCATTACTCCACCACTCCCCAAGAATCAAAAACGCCCCTCTCTCACATGGGAGGGGCGGGAAAGGCGTGCTCTGCCTAACTTACCGAAGCCCTGTCAACACTCAGTGGGAGGTTTGAAACTCCCAGGTTGGCCTCCCGATGTGAGCGGTTTTAAGTTCCACGCGGTTTCCATGCAGCCTCCGCCGTGCAAACCTGCATAGTATATACGAAACGGGAAAACTATGTCAACGGTAGGGCGAGGTTTTTGCGATCTTATTCCGGTTGCGATCACGACGGCTGTCCGGTCAGCCACGATCTTCTCAATTGGGTTGCGACCGGGGACGCGCTGTCGTCGCGTTCGATCCCACGCGAATTAATGACCAGGCCCACGTAGCGAAGACATTCGGCAAACGGCATCTCCTCCGTGCTGCGGGCCACGAGATCGTAGAATGGGCCCAACTGCGCCCCGCCCGCGCGGATGCAGGCGTCGCGGATGCCGTCTTCCGGGAAGCCGGGTTTGGGGAGACCGTGGCGCGTCATGAGGTCGCGCATGACGGTATCCAGGCTGGCGCGGTTTCCAGTCACGCCGCGGATCTTCAGGTCCAGACAGAGCCCTATCAGCTCTCCCTTCATATAGTAGGAAAGCCCGCCATAGCCATCGCTGTTGTTCGCTTCCCACACACGATAACTGGATTGGTCCGCCGTCACCCGTTTTCGGGCCGCATTTCCCTGGAACCAGCCTATCGTTCCCGCAATTCCCTGCAAGAACTCACTCTCGGCCACCAATCCCGCCCGCAAACACGAAAGGTCGCCGTAGTAGCTGGTCACTCCTTCCGAAAACCAGAGGTTTGAGGTTTTCGGCGGGTTGATGTAGTCGAACGGCCCGAGCACGGCGGGCCGGACCCGTTTGACGTTCCATAGATGGAAGAACTCGTGCGCGGCGCCCCCGGCAACAGAGGGGCCGGTAGCGCCCCGCCGGATGGAGAGCCGCGTGCAGTTCAGGTGTTCCAGCCCGCCGCCCGGACCGCCGACATCGAATAAGAAAACGTATCGACTGTAGGGCGGACCCGCCATGAGCCGGTTCTCCTCCTCCGCGATCTTCTTGAGCGCCGGCACAAAGCTGTCGTAATCCGTTCCCACATGCCTCCGGAAGAACGCGATCGTATGCGGCCGGCCGGCCGCGGTGAACTCGCGGGAAACGAACTCGCCCATCAGAACCGGCGAGTCGGCGAGAGTGTCGTAATCCGGAGCTGAATACTGCGCGTCCTTAGAGCCCGGTATTACTTTTGCGGGATCGAGCGGGGTCACGATGCCCTTCCACGCCTCCGGCAGGTCGACCTGCAGCGTGACCGGGTCCTCCTTGTGACCGACGACGTACATATACGCCGACGGACCATTGTAGAACGCCCAAGTCCGTGTAACCGCAACGTTTTCGCTGAAGAACCCGGGCGGGCAGTTCGGCACGTTGTAGCTGATGGTGACCACATCGAACCCGTCGGTCGAGACATCCCACGTGTTCTGGTCCGGATGCGCGACCTTATTAATGTGTTCCGGCGCGGAGGACGACGACACATCCTGCACGTACTTGCCATGGTTCTGCACGTGGTAGTCCCCCGGCGACCAGACCGGCATCTGAAACCGCACGCTCTTCTCGCCCTTGACCCCGGAGACATGGATCACCACCCGAAGAGACGCCGCAGTCGCGGTTGTGGACGGTACGGGGCGGACGAGGTAATGTATTTTGAGGGGAGCCGCGTTGGTATTCCTTGCAAATATAGCCAAGCAAACCAGAGCTACCGCAGAGAGTATCGTCCTCAATCCATTCATCCTTTTTCATTGATGCCTGACCTGGCAGGTCGTCGGCAATTACGGTATCTTACCATTTACCACATTGCGATTTTGCGAATCGAACCCATTGCCAGAGCGAAAGTGATTTCACGAAACGAATCCAACTAATTCCCGGCGGGAATCCGGGCCGCGAAGGTCGTTGCAACGGGATTTGGGAGAGAGGGATGGCTCAATTGTAGATGGGAAAAAGTAGAATAAGTGAGGTGTTCATCACTCAAAACGAGTGTGACACACACGGCTTTCATTGCTACGCTTGCTCGCAGTTTCGGTATTGACGGAGAACACTTAAGACTGTAAACTGTTGACGGTTGGATACTATCTATCTCAATTACGTACTGATTTAGGAGTTTGGTAGTGAAAGACGGATTCGCAAATCACGAGATTGTTACCGTAGCTGTTTATCTGCTTGGCGGACAAACTACGTCTGTCGATACAGAGGACATTGCGGTGAAGGCCAACGAGATTGCTCCTGGTCGCTTCACTTGGCGAAAATATCCAGATCAGATAAACATAGATACAGTTCGGAAGCGATTGTGGGACGCCATGCGACCGGAAAAGGGCGCATATCTCATTGGATCGGAAAAATCAGGTTGGTCTCTTACGGAACGAGGGCGCAGATTCGCTGAGAGTCACGTTCAAGCATTGGGTGAAACCAATCTGAGCAGACGACCATTGTCTGCGAAGGACCGTAATTGGGCACGAGCAGAGAAAGCACGAATGCTCGTGGATCGCGCATTTGGCAAATATGTAGCCGGAACTCGTAATGCCATTACACCTCAAGAGGCAGAAGGTTTCTTCAGGTTAGATGACTATGTGATGGGCGTGGCCCGGCAGCGGAAGCTGAACCGGATCCTTAACATATTCGGGGACGACCCCGAGCTTGGTCAGGCCGTTCAGGACCTAGCAGCTATGGTACGGGAGCGGCAATGAGCACTGAATCGGCTAGTGGTGGCATAGTCGTTAAGAGCCATGTAGCGCGAGATCTCCTCCAAAGCGCAGGTCTTTTTAGGACGGACAAACTGGTCGTTTGGGAGTACGTTTCGAATGGTCTTCAGTATGTCGAACCTGGCACGAATCCTGTTGTTAGGGTCAGCGTAGATAGCCGGCGTAAACGCATCGAGGTCGCTGACAATGGTCGAGGCATGGACTGGCAGGGGCTCCAAAACTTCTTCGTTATGCACGGAGAAAACGTCGACCGGGCAGCCGGAAGGCCTGGGCGTGGGCGCTTTGGAACTGGAAAGTCGGCAGCGTTTGGTATCGCTGACCTGCTCCGAATAGCAACCGTCAAAGACGGTCGGCTGTCAACGGTCGAGCTTCGTCGTTCGGCGATCGAATCGATGTCAAGTGGTGAAGCCGTTCCTGTTTCGACTATCGCGAGAGAAGTCAGAAGTGAATTGCCGAACGGCACGCGGGTTGAAATCGAAGGCATCCATCTGCGATCGCTAGATCAGGCCGCAATTATTCAGTATATCGAGCGCCACCTAGCGAGGTGGTCTCGTAACGCCACCGTATTTGTGAACAATCATGAGTGCGAATACAATGAGCCTCCTGTCGCGAGGACAGTTATATTCAAACCCGAGCACAGTGTCGAGCGCACAATAGGCAGCGTAGAACTTGTGCTGAAAGTCTCCAAGATCCCGCTGGAAACGGATTTCCGTGGAGTTTCGATTTTCTCAAATGGTGTATGGCATGAGACTACGCTCGCCGGATGTGAGGGGCGTGACATGTCGCAATACATATTTGGTGAAATCGAAGTGCCAGGGCTCGATGAGGACTCCTCGCCAATATCTCCCTTCGACATGAGCCGTTCGATGCGACTAAATACGAATAATCCAACCGTCCAGACGCTATTCGGCTTCCTCGGATTCGCGATCGACAGCGTGCGCCGTGAACTTGTATCGGCTGAAGGCGCGCGGAGAGCCGAGGAAGAGGCCAAGAAGCTCGCCAAACAGGCAAGTGAAATCGCTCGTGTCATCAACGAGGATTTTGCGGCGTTTCGCCGCCGGTTAGCCCAGGCGCGGGCAATGGCTGGTTCGGGTTCGGACGAGCTACAAACTCCTGCTGGAGGCGAAATTGACGATTTCCTGATTCCGGGCGGCGAGATCCCTGCTGCCCCGGCGACGGATACTGGCGGTCCCGGTTCCTCCGGCCAGGGCGGAGGTGGAGGAGAGGTGCCACGTGATCTTGGCCCGCTACTCAAACCAGGGTCGTCCGAGTCCGATCTTCGGGGGCAACCTGCGGGAGGGGCTGAGACATCCCGGAAACCCCGCGGCGGCTTCGATGTCGTGTTCGAGCGTATGGGAACTGAGTCGCACCGGGCGCAGTACTTCCCGGACCGAAGGACTATTTACATTAAATGCGTATCCGGTTTTCTCAAGTTGATTGATCGTCTATGTTGGGTTTTGTATAAGACCCAGCATGAGAAAGACCCAGGAAACTTGTACCCGCAGTTCAAAGCCGGAAAAACCACCATGCGCTTATCAAGGCGGAAAGGGGCATCTGGCAATCAGAATTTTAGCAGAAATCAATTGGTCCCTGGAGCGACCGTTTGCCGATTTGTGCTGTGGTTCAGGGTCGGTTTCGCTGGAATTGGTTCGGCAGGGTTTCCCCAAACACTTATTGACTATGGCCGACATTGGACCATGGGGACGGTTTTGGGAGGAAATTGGAACTGGCACTTTTAACATGGCTCGTTTTACCTCCTATTGCGATTCCCTGCCCAAGGACCCTGCTTTTATCAGTAATGCGTTGATGGAGCTTTCAAGTCAATCCGCTTTTATCGACACTACCGCCGTGTTCATTTTATTGCAGGCTGGCAGTTTTGGGGGAAAGGCTGTATGGCACACGATAGATGGGAAATGGGTTCATCATGGTTTTCGTTCATATTGGCTCCCAACGGCTACATCAAATCGCCGCTCTCCCGTAAATCCGATGCAGCCGATGCCTGGGACGATTATCCAACGAGTAACAAATCTTTGCGAAACAATGTATGGAGTTAATGCTATTTACACCGACATAAACCGCCTACATGTTCCTCCAGATTGCGTGATATATGTCGATCCGCCATATGGCAGCACAACTGGGTATGGGTTCTGTGCCGATATTCCAACTTGGGCTCTTAAGAATAACTTGTCTTGTTACGTCTCAGAAGGTTGTCCGCTTGGTCCCAATGCTTTACAGTTGTATGCGGAGCGCGACAAAGGCGGCATAACTGGTAAGCGCGACCTGAAAAACGCCGAATGGCTTACTGCTCTTGGTAAGGTCACGTTTACAAGCAGTGATGTAAAAGTCATCACGCCGCCATCCGTACCGGCTGGTCAGCCGATAATCGCCCAACGATCTTCCAATAAGGCAAGCATTCTTCCCGGACAAGTCCTTCTGTCAGACGTTGAAAGAAATGAGTGATAGTCTTAGCTTTGCGACGGTTAAATCTGAATGTATACTCTTCCAAATACGCATGAAGATGTTTTCGTGATATGCTGCCGTGAAAGGTTCCAAGAATCCACCGCTTCACTAAACTAAAAACTCTGTGAACGCGCGGAAAAATGTCGTGGGTTTTCTCCTTGGATAAGTAAGCAACCGTGACAACATGCTTGAATCCAGATCGGGACATAGCATTGTATCCACGCCAGCCATCCGTGTGCGCCACGCTTCCGGGCGCAACGCGTCCTTTCACGAAGGCGTTGATGTCATCCTGGGAGGCGCTTTCGATAACACCAAGGCGGCAGCGCCCAGTTCCACCGTCCTCTTGTTTTTCAACGGCACAGATCATAATGGCCTTGCCATCAGCACCACGGCCACGGAGTCCTTCTTCTGGGCCGCCAATATAACTTTCATCAATCTCGACAAATCCCTGGAGGGGCAAACGATTAGGATCGACCATACCGCGTCTCAGTTTGTGGAGCATCGTCCAGGCCGTTTGATAGCTGCATTTCAGTTGTCTTTGGAGATACTTGGCTGACATGCCGCTTTTGTTGGTCGCCATGAAATACATTGCCAGAAACCAGTGCCGGATCGGTTTATGGCTACCTTGACAACACGTGTCAGCGATCAAAGATGTATGATGTTCGCATTTCTGACACACCCATATGTCCCTGTTATTAAGCTGCCAGGATTTCGGATGAGAACATTTTGGACACCGAAAGCCATCAGGCCATTTCTGCCTGATGAGATATTCACGACACTGCTCTTCAGTACCAAATGCATCCAGAAAATCAGTTAAGGATTGCGGAAAGTCTGCTTCGAGCATAGCGGTAGGGTTCCTCTCTACCTATATACTCGGCACAAATTCCTAAAACCGGAAAGCTACTTGAGAAAACCGGATACGCATTTTACATTAATTTGGATCATCCACAGTTGGTTGCCGCGCGCGGAATTGGCTCTGTGGAGGAACCACTATTCCGCCGATTGGCCTACGAGGTGGCCTTTGCGGAATATGCCATCGCTCTTGCTTCTGAACTCGCAGGGCGCGACGAGTACATAGACGTAACCGACCCAATTGTTGATATTCGAGAAACACTGAATCGTGTCGCTCGCCAAAGCGCTTCCCTTTACGCGAATTAGCATACGGTTGGGACTGATACTTATCCTTTACAGGGCATATGCGAGAAAAGCGGTTCGCCCCAATCACCCTGAGTCCATTCCTTCAAGTTCCGATCCCTCGCGAACTGCGCAGCTCACTTCCAGGTCATTATCGCATCCTTGCGGATCTCGACGAGCGACTCGCGTCTGCGATCCCGGAAAAGCTCAAGAAGAGGCTGAACGCCCTCATTGTCTCCGAGGTCAGTCACGCGATATCGGTCCGCCATTCGTCCCTTTATGGCGCCCTGCTTCCCGACATTCCCAGTGGAGTCTCCATAAATGGACTCGGTTTAACCGTTCGAACATTTAATTGTCTCCGGCAAAGGGGTTTATTGGCACATCCGGAGAGACTCCGGTCAATGGTCGTGGGGGATCTCCTACTCATTCGCGGCTTTGGTGCGCGATCACTGGTCGACCTTTTGCAAGCGCTGGAGGCTTCCGCCGATTCCGCTACCAACTCGATGCCCAGAGCTGTTGGTCGAAACAGGAACTTGTCCGTCAAAAACAAGAGTCGACAAATCCAAATAGACGGGACTCGCACCACGATCGTCGACACTGTTGCCGGTCAGCGATTGACGCGTGAAGCCAAGCTTCTTGCGCGGACAAAGGGTGCCAAGTCCATTTTCAATTCGGATCCGCGTCTCGGTGGAATGATGAGTATGCTCACCAAATCACTGGATTCCGCATTCGAAGTTGCATCCGCGCTGATCAACCGTACTCAAGATCCGACGAGCATCGACCACCTAACCGAATCAATTCGGTCACTTCGTCTAAAGATAAACACTTTACAAGGACTATCAATCGAAGAAGAGCTTCTCGGATTGACGAGTCTCAAAGATAATCCCCGAAATTGGGAGTTGGTTTCAAGATACTATGGGTTCGACGGAATGGGCGGAGCCACTCTTGATGTAACGGGCGGATCATTTGGAGTGACCCGTGAGCGCGTACGCCAGATTTGTTCGCGGGTGAAGGAACGGTTGTCCGAATCCAGAACATATACTCCCGTCTTGGACCGTGCCCTTATCGTTGTAGGCAGATCGGCCCCGATCACCGTACACGAGGCCGGACGCCTACTCATACATGCCGGACTATCGAAAGTCGAATTCGATATAAGAGGCATAGTGTCCGCCGGTCAAATGCTCGGGAAAGAGGTCCCTTTCACGATCGCGACGATCGGTTCAATACTAGTCGCCCTGAAGCCGAACAATCCCGAACTGGGTGCCGAAATTGTCAACTGTGCCCGTAAGAGCGTGTCTAAGTATGGGGTGGCCACTTTACACGAAATCGCCGAGGATGAATCGTTTCAAAGACCTGCAGTAAGCATTGGATTCGTACGCGAGATTGTCTCGTCGATTCCCGGATTTCAGCTGCTCGATGAGGAGGGTGGCTGGTTCTGGATCGCAACCGTTGGCAAGAATCGCGTCCTGAACATGATTGCCAAAGCGCTTTCCGTCGCTAACACATTGGAAATTGGTGAGCTTCGTTACGCGGTTGCTCGACACCGACGGATGCTCGGGATGTGTCCACCACGCCGGGTACTGCTCGAGTTGTGCAAACGACTGGACTGGATTGTTGTAGTTGGAACATCGGTGGCCGCGCGGCCTTTGCTTGCTCCAGGGCAAGTCCTAGGTGAGTATGAACATGTGATGGTCGAAGTACTTATTGAAAAGGGGCCACTATTAGACCGACCGAGTTTCGAATCTCAATGCGCTGCTCGTGGTGTTGGCCGGGTTACATTCTACTCCTATCTGCAATATTCGCCAGCTATTCGTCAATACGGTAAAGGAGTTTACGGACTCGCGGGTGCAGACGTAAGTCCAGGAATTGTTGACTCATTAGCGCCTAAGAGACGGAACTCTTCAGTACTCAGAGACTTCGGTCACGCGCCGGACGGATCCGTTTGGATGCTCTACCGCTTATCGCGAGGGATGGTTAACAGTGGAATGTTCTATGTTCCATCGTCAATGCGCGAATTCGTGCAGGGCGAGTTCGAGCTACGTTCCGATTCTAATCTGATAGGTAAGCTCACTATCAAAGAGAACGCAGGTTGGGGACTTGGTCCGGTTTTCAAGCGGCGCGGCGGGGAAGAAGGAGATTATCTGCGTTTAAAGTTAGGTCATCAGGATAGGAGTGCTTCAATTTCGATCGGAGACTCAACCTTGTTAGCGAATGAATCGTTGCCTGAGGGTCTTGCATTGTCGGGTGACGGCCCGTGGTCCATTGATCACGAGAGTGATTGATTGTCCGAACTGCGAGCGCAGCGATGTGGAACCGGTGAACTGGGCGATTCACACGCCTGTCCTTCAGTCTTCCTCCGGTCGCGAAGGCGGGTGGATTGATCATCGCTCACGGCAGCAACCTCTCCACCCCCACTCTCGGCCAGATGTCCGCCCTCCGGAACCCTTCCGCGTACTTCACCCCGCTCTGCAGACCCCGGAACCGGGCGACCGAGGTCACGAACTCCTGGATGTCGATGTTGTTGTACTTTCCCAGCCACTCGAGCTGGCTCTTATGGGAGTTGAGCATCTCCAGCTTCGTCTCCAGCGTGTCGGTGATGTCCACGTACTCCGTGGGCAGGAAGTCCATGCCGGCCAGGGTGTCCATGTAGTAGATCGAGGGGATTTTCGAGTGGGTGGGGGAGTCGGTATCGACGTGGGGGACTGCGGCGATGAACGAGGAGACGAAGACAAGCTCGCTCACGGTCTTGTGGTCCTGATGGTAGTCGTTCGGAGAGTGGGTGATGATCAGGTCCGGACGCGCGGCGCGGATCATCTCGATGAACCGCATCCGGGTGTCGTGGTCGGGGTAGATAAACTCGTCCGGGAAGCCCAGCCAGTGGAATTCGGCGTCCAGTTTGCCGGCGGACGCGCGCGCTTCGGCCTCGCGGATGGCAGCCAGCTCGGGCGGCTGGTGTGTCATCGAACCCATATCGCCATTGGTCGCCACACAGATGACGATCTCATCCCCACGGGCCCTGCACCGAGCCAGGGTCCCAGCGCAAAGTATCTCAATATCGTCGGGATGCGCCCCAACAGCCAGTACTTTCATTTGCAAATTGCCATTCTAACCACAGAGGACACTGAGGAACACAGAGGATTTCGTAAAGCTTAACCGCACTTGAACCTGCGCACGCCATCGACGAGCTTCTCAACATGGAAGTTGATCAACAAGCCAACCGGCTTGCGGCTCAGCTTCAGATAGGAAATGATCTGAGCATCGAAGATCGGGTTCATCTCAAGGACAGCTTTGAGCTCGACTATCACAGTGTCATTAACGATCAAATCGACCCGGTAACCGACATCGATTACCAGTCCATCAAAAACGTTGGGCAATTCAACTTGCTGTTCAACCGTAAAGCCTCGATTTCGCAGATCGTGCACTAAACACGCTTCATATGCGCTTTCCAAAAGTCCAGGCCCAAGCTCGCGGTGTACTTTGATGGCAGATGCAATAACGGCCCCCGTTATATCATTCATTCCCATCTCTGTGTCCCTCTGTGTCCTTTGTGGTTAGTATTTATGCCCTTCGCAGCATCTGCTTTAGCTCGGTGGCGTTGCCGGCGAATTGGATTGCCTCGTCGTAACTGATCTTTTTCTCCTGGTACAGTTTCTCAAGCGCCTGGTTCATGGTGTTCATGCCGAAGTGCTTGCCTTCGCGCATGGCGGAGTACAACTCCCCGGTCTCGCCCTCTTCGATCGACTTTCGGACCGTGGGCGAGTTCATCATAACCTCGACAGCGGGAAGTCTTCCGGGTCCGTTCGAGCGTTTGACCAGCCGCTGAGATGTGACGCAGAGCAGGGATGCCGCGAGCTGGGCCGCAACCTGGCTCTTGAGGTGCAGAGGAAAGCTGTTGATAATGCGGTCGACGGTGGCGGCGGCCGAGACGGTGTGGAGCGTCGAAATGACCAGGTGACCGATCTCTGCGGCCGTCATAGCGGCGTCAATCGTCTCTGCATCCCGCATCTCCCCGATCGCGATCACATCTGGCGTCTGGCGGGTCACGCTCCGAAGCGCCGCTTCGAACGACCGGGAATCCAGTCCGATCTCCCGCTGGTGGATCATGCTCTTTTTGTCTGTCAAAACGTATTCAATCGGCTCTTCGATCGTGAATATGTTGACGTTGCGCTTGCGGTTGATCTCTTCGAGAATGGCGGCCTGGGTCGTCGTTTTGCCCGATCCGGTCGGTCCGGTAATGACGATCATCCCCTGCGGCTGCATCGCCATCTCTTTCAGGACCTTCGGAAGGCTCAGCTCGTCGATGGAATAAGGATTGAGTGGGATGATCCGCAGCGCCGCCCCGACCGTCCCTCGCTGCAGAAAGAGGTTCGCGCGTATGCGGGCAAGCTTCGGGATCGTAAATACCAGATCGATCTCCCGCTTGGCATGCAGCTCCTGCATCCGCTCCTCGGCCTCCGCCATCTCCATCGTGGCATCCACCGGTTCGCTCTCCGGGTAGTGGAGCAGATAGTCGCGGCTGGCGCTGTAGATGATGCTGTAAGCAAGCTCCCGTGTATCTTCAGGGGAGAGGGGGGGTAGGTCGGTGACATGCATAATGCCGTCGACCCGGATCGACGGCGGCGCGCCGGCCTTCATCAGCAGGTCCGAGGCGCGCTTCTTGAACGCCACCTCCATCAGCGTATGAATGTTTTTCATTCGGCTCGGCCGCCAAGGTGTTCGGCCAGAAAGCGTTCGGCGGAAGCGTAGAACTTCAATCGGTTCTCCGGGCGGGCGAAGCCGTGGCCCTCATCTTCGAAGACTATGTATTCCACGGGCTTCCCGCGGCGGCGAAGGGCTTCGACGATCTGCTCGCTCTCCGCCTGCTTGACGCGCGGATCGTTTGCGCCCTGAGCGATCAGCAGCGGGCACTGAATCCGGTCGGCCCGATAGAGAGGCGAGCGCGAGTTCAGGAACTCCACTTCGGTCTCGGGGTTGCCCACGCGGACGGTGAACACGCGCTTGAGCGGTTCCCAGTACGGCGGGATTGAGTTGATCAGGGTCACGATGCTGCTGGGCCCAACGATGTCCACCGCGCACGCGAAGACGTCCGGCGTGAAGGCTGCGCCGACGAGCGCTGCATATCCACCGTACGACCCCCCGAAAATACCGACCCTTCGCCGGTCGGCGACCCCCGCGCCCACCGCCCAATCGACGGCATCCAGCAGGTCTTGGTGCATTTTGGCGCCCCATTCCCGGTCACCCGCGTGGAGGTACTTCTTGCCGTATCCCGTCGAACCGCGGAAGTTTACCTGCAAGCAAACGTACCCGCGGTTCGCCAGCCATTGGGCCTCGGGGTCGTATCCCCAATAGTCGCGCGACCACGGACCGCCGTGGACGTTCAGTACGGTCGGAAGATTCCGATGTTCGAGCCCCGGCGGCAGTGTAACATACCCATGGATCTGCATCCCATCGCTCGCCGTGAACGAAATAGGCCTCATTTCGGCCAGGTCAGCGTTCTGCAGCGCCGGACGGGCTATGAACAGAAACTCAATGCGCCGTTCACCACGATGGTATGTGCAGTAGGAGGCGGGGGCGCGATCCTGCGCGAAATGGACGATCCACGTATCATCGGCCAGGTTCCGGCTGACGATGCGCAGCTCTCCATCCTTTTGATGCTGCAGGAATTCCAGGTCCTTTGCGATTTCCTCATCGAGCGCATTCCAATGGAGGCGGTCTTTGTTGAACCCAACGGCCTGAATCCGGTGCTCGGCAGGGTGGGAAATGATTTCCGCGAGGTCGACTTCAGAGTTGGAAGCGAGAACGGTTTCCACGCCCGACGAGGTTTCGATCAGTCGGAGTTCCTGGGTATCGCTGCCCAGCGTGCTGGATGTATAGAGTGATGCGCCGTCCTGCGTAAATCCGTATGGATGACCCTCCTCATCCGGTCCCCAATGGAGCAGTGTCTTCCACTCGCTCTCGATAGTGGCCCGGACACGAAGATCGAAGCCTCCGTCCGGACTGGCCGCCGTCGCAGCTCTAACCTTGAACTCGGCGTCCGCTACCCATCCCACAACCTCGCCCGGATTCTCGACTTCAAGGGTTGCTTCTCCGGTCGTAAGATCCACACGATAAACATCGTGCAGACGGGCGTCTCGGCGATTCATGCCGATCAAAAGCTCGTTGGGAAAATGAGGATCGACGCCATAAATCTGCGCCTGCACGCCTTCAAAAGGAGTGAGATCGCGGGTCACGTTGGTGGCAGGGTTTACGCAATAGAGGTGCCAGTTCTCGTCGCCGTCGTAGTCCTGGAGATATAGGATATGCCGGCCATCGTAGGCCCATAAATAGATACGGATTCCGCGCTTCCGGTCTTGAGTGACGACGCGATCGTCATTCTTTCCGACTGAGCGGAGCCAGACGTTCATTACGCCATCGTCCGGCGCGAGATAGGCCAAAAGGGACCCATCGGGTGAGATTTGTGGTGCGCTCTTCTCGGGGTTGCCGAAGAGATCGTTTCGGGGGATGAGCGGCGGCAGCTCAAACTGCATTGTGAATAGGTCCTCTCTCAAATGTCGGCCACACAATCGTAAAGCGAGGTCCCTGCTGCGCCCTTGCGGCCGGGCTCGGCAGTCGCCCCGCCCACTGCTTTCCAACTATTCTGTTTGACAGTTTCCGCCGCCGGTCCTGCCGATCCAAGTTTTGATGCCCCGAGTCCTCGCGGTTTATGACGGAACGGTGACGGTCCCTCCGCACTCCTTGCACTTTCCGCGGCGGCCCGCGAATGCGGCGCTCACCGTGGCCCTGGCCCCGCATGAGCATATGACGAGCAGTTCGCCTGCGGCCGCAGCGGGAGTCGGAGCGCTTCCGCCGGAACTCCCATTGGACCCCTCGCCAACCGTCGACGCCAAGCCCGACGTCGCTCGCTTCGTTCGCTTAGCGCTCTGCGGCAGACTGGACTCCTCGTCACGTGCCAAATTAGAGGTTGGTTCAAATGCCGCAAGATCGATCCCTGATACCGTGGTCTTTTGCAGCGGTGGTGGCTGTCGCCGGGCGAGCTCTTCGGCGGCCAATGCCTTGAGCGCCTTACAATCCACCGCGTCGACCCGCTTGACTACGCGGTCGCCTTGAATCTCCGCATGCTGGCACTTCTGGGTGTCGTCGAGCAAGACGATATCGCGCAGGATGTCATCTTCGACGACCCCCAGCTTTCGGTTCAAGATCGCGCGAGCCGCCTGCTCGGCGGGCGCCCATAATGATGAAAATGAGGGTTTCCTCAGGAGGTCGATAAGGGGGGCGACGACACGGGCATCCCCCACGCGCCCAAGGCAATCTATCGCGGTACTGAGGGCAGGCGACGGTCGAAGCTGCAGCGAAACGGGGTCGACCGCGAAGGCCCTTTCGTCGCGCAGCAGCGACAGAAGTGGATCGATCGCCCGCTCGTCGACAAATGCCGCAGCCGATTCCATCGCTGCCTCGCGGACGACCGAAGAATCGTCGTCTATCGCACGAACTATCGCCGCCTCGATCTTCTTCCGATTCGATTTATGTTTCGCCAACGCCCTGATCGCCGCCGCGCGCTCCGGGTCCACGGGACGCGTGCTTTTTCGTCCCGGCGGTCCGATCTCGTGCGTCGTAACTTTCGGGTCCGAGAGCACCCAAAGCAGCGCCTCGCAGACTTCGCTACCACCCAGAGATGCGAGCGACTGGACGGCCTCCAGCGAGAGATCCTCCTCCAGCGATGCGGCAAGCGGACCGGCAGCCGACACGTCCCCGATCGCTCCGAGGGCTGCCGCGGCGCGCCGGCGCACATGCAGTTTTTTCTCCCGGAGGGCGGCAACTAGCGGTAGGACGGCCGCGCTTCCGAACTTCACGATGACGGCAGTTGCAGCCGCGCGAATTGCTTCGTCTTCGCTGTCGAAAGAAGTTATGACGTGTTGAATCTCGTCTTCTCCCAGAGCGATCACAGCATCGAGTTCGCCATAAGACAACAGGTAACTCACCTTCTCATGAGGCTTTGACGGTTTCCACTCCAGCGACTCAAGCGCGCGCAGCACGTGGCCTCCCTGAGCCAACCTGGAGGCGAGGTGCGGTATCGCGCGCGGGTCGCCGATCCGGGCCAGAATCCACGCACACGCCTTTCGTACGACTTCATCGCTGTCGTCTAGCCTCTTGACTACCTCCGGCATGGCCCGCGGACCGATCCGCCGGAGCGCTATGGCGGCATTCCGGTTCGTAATGTGCTCGGTCAGGACAGGGGCGGCCTGAGGATCACCGATCAGTCCGAGGGCCTCGGCAGCGACATTAAGATCCATTCCCGGACGTGCGATCGAAGCAATCAGCGGTTCGGCAGCACGGCGGTCGCCGATCCGTCCAAGCGCTTCCGCAGACGCCCGAGCCATATGGTCGTTGCCGTGGACCAGGCTATCGATTAAGGGGCCGACCGCGCGGGCATCACCGATCCTGCCGAGCGCCTCGGCAGCCTCACGGCTTCCCTTTCGCAGTAGTGCGGTCAGCCGGTCCACCGACCGCGGATCGCGGATTTCCCCCAGCGCGCGGATGGCCATCTGCTGTGACCATGAATTCTCTCGTTCCAAGACCGCGAGAAGCGGATCGACCGCGGCTGATCCAATCTCGGCGAGGGCGACAATCGCCTTAGGTCCTTCCAGCGGGTGTCCCAGATCCGCGATCAGCATGTCGACGAGCGACCGGCCGTTTGGGGCAGGTTCTGTCGGGGAGGATTTCGCCTTTGGAGTAGGCACGAACGGTTTTGATTCTGGCACATCTTGCGAGGCACCGAGGATCTCCAGCGCGCGTGCGGCGCTTCCACGAACGGTACGCTCGCTATCGTTGACGGCTTTCTTTAACGCCGGTATTGCGGAGGGATTGCCAATTCTGCCGAGCGCCTCGGCCGCGACCGCCCGGACACCCACCCATTCGTCGTTAAGGGCTTCGAGCAACGGTTCCAGGAATACAGGATCCGCGGACGCGACCATTTCTTTGACTGCTTCAAACCGGGCGTCAGGGGACTTCGATTTGAACTTCCGCAGAGTCAACCAATGTATGGTCTTCATCATGGGATGTCTGTCCCTCGCCCTTTCGGGACTCCTCGCTCCCGAACATCGACAAGTGTCGGCGACGATGGGTTTTAGGCCGCGGTTTGCTTAACGAATGGCGGAGAATACTTGAGCTCCGGGACGGCCCGCGTATCTATTCCGCGTCGGACGGCCACGAGCTCCGCGGCGATGGAGACCGCGATCTCTCCTACTTCCCGCGCGCCGATGTCCAGGCCGAGCGGCGAGTGGACGAGGCTTAGCTCCTCGGCCGAAGCAAGTCCGTCCCGCAGCAGTTCTTCATAAATAACGCATATTTTGCGCTTGCTCCCAATCATGCCGACGTATTTCGCCTTCGACTTAACGACCTCTCTAAGGCAATGTGCGTCGTGCCGATGACCCCGGGTCACGATCACGAAATAAGTATGCTCGGTCACGGGGTATTCGCGAAGGAAGCGGGGTATGTCGTCGACCACGACGCGGTCCGCGAACGGCAGTCGCTGCTTATTCGCGAATGATGGCCGGTCGTCCACGACCACCACTTCGAATCCGCACATGGACGTCATATGCGCCAGCGAAGCGCCGACATGCCCGGCGCCGGCAATGACGACCGTCGGACGTGGCAGGAGCGGCTCAATGTATACTGACGTACTAGGGTCCAATTCCACGACGCGTTCGCGCTCAAGGCCGATTGTTTCGGCGGCGGCGTCTTCGAGCAAGCGCTGGTACGGCTGGCCGTCGATGAGGCCATTCGCCCGAACGACGACGGTCGATCCAACGACCCCCATTTCGCCCCGAATGAAAGTGCAGACGGCGGCAGACTGGAACTGCTCCGTCGATTCGACGACCTGCCGATATGCCTCGGCAGACCTCGCGGGGTTGGGATTGATGAAGATATTCACCCGGCCACCGCAAATCAGGCCGTCGTCCCACCCGAAGTCATCGTCCAGGCGAAGCTCGAAGAGCCGGCACTGCTTGGATCGGAGGCACTCGAGACCCACGCGCTGTGCCTCCGCTTCCAAACAACCGCCGCCGATGGTCCCAAGAATTCGGCCATCGGGAAGTAAGATGACTTTGGCTCCCGCGTTTTGAGGGCTGGAACCGGAAGTCGACACGAGGGTCGCCAGCGCGCACGGCTGGCCCGACTCGATAAGATCCGCCAATTCTCGATATATCTGGTCCACCGATTTCTTTCCCTATTGCGTCTGCCAGATTCGGCCCGCCGGTTCCTGTTTCCTTCCCCAAGGCTTACGCGTCGGAAGGAGCGATGACATCACAGGTCGAATCGGACGTCAGCGATTCTCCGAATCCCGTATTCCCAGGAGGCCGTCTCTATGTCGTTCCATAAGCTATCCGTGTTGTCAGCTTATATCATCTTGTCCACCTGCGCTGGTACCGCACAGTCCGATGTAATCTTCGGCACGAATGCCCGGGCCGTGGCAATGGGGGGCGCCGGACTGGCAATCGTCGATCGATCGGAATACAACACGCTGGTAAACCCGGCGGCCCTGGCCCTGTACAACCGCCGCGTCAAACTATCCTACCCCGGCATCGGCATTCACATCAGCGGCATCAGCTTCAAGGCGGCAGCGGACCATCTTTTCGGCAACCCGGACAAAAACGACGCCGTCACGCTGGCAAAGGACTTCGGAAGTCGGCCTTCCGAGTTTGGAATCGGACTCAGCGAGGGCTTGCGAGTAGCCCACATGGACGTGACACTGACGGGCATTGCGACGGCGCGCGTAATTCCGAACGCGGCGATGCAGACCTGGGCCAAGAACGCCAACGGAGACATAACCCAATTGACCGGATCAGAGCGTGCGGACCTGCTCGGCGCGGGAATATACTCGCTCCCATCTATAGGAGTGGCGGAGCGCATTTCCCCCAACGGCAGCCCCATCCGCTTCGATGCCGGCTTTCGGATCAAGCTCAGCAGGGCCGTTTACAGCCACTACATCGTCAATTCAGACAACATTCGCTTCAATACCGCCGCATCTTCCGCTCCGGAGCTCAACGGCGGCACGACCCTGACCAAGGACGGGATCGGCGGCGATATCGGCTTTCTCGTGCATCCGCGCAGCCATGCCGGGTGGTCGGCCGCCCTCGTTGTATTCAATGCCGTTGAGCCCAACTTCGCATTCATCGGCACGGATTCGACCGGCGCACCCGCGAAGTACGCGCTCCAGCCCCGCAGTGTCTCTGTTGGAACGGCATATGAGAGCGGACGGGTCGTTGTGGCGGCCGACGCGATCGACCTGACCGCGGCGTACAACCATGTGCAGGGTCGGATCGGCGTCGAGTACGCGACCAAACGGATCGGCCTCCGCGCCGGCTACGCCAGCGCTCGCGGATTCACCGTGGGCTTCGGATGGGGATTTCTGCAGCTCGCGTTCGGCGCCCGCGCTCCGCTGGAGATCATACAGACTCTGCACTTCTAAGCGAAGTTTGAACGATTCGGCTTTCTTGCGCAACAAACAAAGCATATCTAGCAGCTCGTCGTCGCGTTAAGGAGGCCTCAAATGTATCGTCGTGGATTCACAATCTCCGCCGCCTTGTTCTTAACGGCCGGAATCGCTGTTTCATTACTATCTCAAGCACCATCCGGACGCACCCGCGTGGATTCCCACCGTTCACTCGGCGCGCCGAAATCGTTCAAAAACCTCACCCTCATTCCCGTCTACGACTCATCCGCGAAATCATCGAATGCTTATGTTACTCTGGACGAAGGTCTTAGAGCCGGGACGGTAAAGGTCAAGGAGTCCGGCCAGGGCGGCGAAGTCAACACGCTCCACGTAACGAATACCGGCAGCAAACCGGTCTATATCATGGCGGGTGAGGTGGTTCTGGGCGGTCAGCAGGATCGGTGTCTGGGCCGCGACACGATCATCCCGCCGAACAAGAAGCTGGTGCCCATCGCCGTGTTCTGCGTCGAGCATGGGCGGTGGACCGGGCACAAGGAGTTCCAGGAGAGCGCGTGCACAGTTGCCGCCAAGGAAGTCCGAGTGGCAGCCCAGGAAGGCGCATTCAAGGCGGCAGCCGCTCCTGCATTGGCTGGACAAAGAGAGCAAGTAGCATTAGGATATGCGCGCGCAGATTCGAGTCTCCAAAGCGCTAATGGTGTCGGTTCTGGACGCGCGCGAATCAATACGCTAGGGCGCGCGTCACGCAGGCAGTCGGGAGACTCGGGGACCTCTATGGCCGCCTTGGGCGACGCCCAGCAGAAAGTGTGGGCGTCCGTGGAGAAAAAGAACGCGAAGTTCAAGGCGGAGTCACCGACTGGGACCTACCGAGGCGTGCTCAATCTAGCGGCGGGTGATGCCCAAAAGTCCGTTGGTCCGTATTTCAAAGCTTTGGCAGGCGCAGCGGATTCGGATCCCACGTTGGTCGGGATGGTTGCAGCCGTGGACGGAAGGGTTGTGGCAGCGGATGTCTTCAGCGACACAACGCTCTTCCGAAAACTATGGCCCAAACTCTTGAGATCGTATGCGGCTGATGCTGCGGAAAACGGTGGTGCGAAGACCTCTGGCAAACCGGTTGTTCCGTCCGATGCCCGGTCGTTTTTGATCGAGGCGTCCGACGGAAGGTCCAAGGCCCAGGCAAAGACCGATGCGGCCACTTCCTGGCGAGTAGAATCTGGTGCATCGCTGTCCTACCGGTTAGTCCCTAACGCTGCCGGAGGGAAAGCTGCCATTCATGAGAATGTGCTGAGGAAGTAGGGGATCTCCTCTGGAGTGAGTGCGGCTTGCCGCCGCTTTCTCGGGACATCCATCCACCAACACATGAAGCGAGGGCGAGGCTCGTGCGAGCCTCGCCCTCTCCTAATATGCAGACGCCAAACGTCAAACGAGCTACGCCTTCTTCCCCTTGCTCGCCTTCGGCGTCGGGATGCTCTCGCTCTTGGCGTACTTGGCCGGGTCCTTCTT
>ORMF010033186.1_pt1 | contig 21836 bp, 25 predicted proteins | sample 1779871 | NCBI WGS metagenome assembly ORMF01 (sample SAMEA104232316, study PRJEB22302) | groundwater metagenome | biome: forest; feature: aquifer; material: groundwater | place: USA | collected 2011-08-07 | depth 5.4 m | reverse complement strand
ATTGAAAAGAGACCATTTTTTCAGGCAATTGATGAGGCGATTTCGGCAGAAGGTTGGAAAATAGTCCTATTGACGCGTCTGTCTCCGATATTTCCCTTCAGTCTTATGAATTACGCATTGGGACTGACCCGTGTGAAGATAAAGGATTATGTTTTGGCCTCTTGGATTGGTATGCTTCCGGGGACAGTTATGTATGTATACATTGGATCACTGGCCGGGAGTCTTGCCTCCATAGGCGGATCAGCCGATGGATGGCAGCGGTCTACTGTTGAGTGGGTTCTTTACGGAATTGGTCTTTTGGCCACATTGATCATTACGGTATATGTCACCCGTATCGCGAAACGCGCTTTATCACAAAAAATAACCAAGGAAGAATGATATGAGCTATTGGGGAAACTTCTGCAGCAAAAATAATTTTAAATTTTGTATTGTAGCATACAGAAAAATTTAATAATAAGGTGTAGAATTATTATCATGAATAAACTCTGGTACCTAAAACAATGCAATATATTTAGCGGTTTGGATAAAGACAAATTAGATAAAATCAACGGTATTGCAAAAGAAAAGCATATCCCTAAAAATGAAATTATCTATTCCGCTCAGGACAAAGATGATCAGATGTTTATTCTTAAGAAAGGGAGAGCAAGGATTTTTAAAGTCTCAGCAGATGGAAAAATGATTACTTTATCTATTCTGAGAGAAGGAGATATTTTTGGAACGATGTCAGCAGTGAGAGGCGGAACCGCCGGGGCATATGCCGAGACCTTAGAAGATTCCTATATCTGTGTAATACATCAGGATGATTTTCATAATGCAGTTAAGGAGATGCCGGAGATTGCATTGAGATTGATTGAGGTAATAAACCAGAGGCTAAAAGAAACAGAGGATAGAATAGAGGACTTGGTTTTCCGTAATATTCCGGGCAGAATTGCAGGTATCCTTTTAAAACTGGCTGAACAGTTTGGAAAAGATACGACGGAAGGGATTCAGATCAGTTTCAAAATTACTCATCAGGAATTGGCTGATATGGTTGGAGCCACACGCGAAACTGTTACTATTATTTTAAATGACTTTAAGAATGATAACTTGATAAAGATAAGTGAAAAATATATCACCATAATTGATGAGAAGATATTAAAGGAATGGGCAGGAAGGTGAGAGTCTTAATTTTTGTAATGCAGAGGGTTAAGGCGCTATCTGGGATCTGTAACGCAGTTTTAATTGTTTAAAACTAAAAGAAAGGAGAATAAAATGAAAACACAAAAGGGAATATTAGCATTAAGCATTATCTTAATCTTGACCGTATTTGTTGTATTTGCGGCAGCCGGCGGTGAACATAAGATTGACTTGAAGGCTGATAAGAGTGGAAAGGGGGCAAAAGGTGAGGTTGTTGTCATAGACAAGGGAGCGGATCAGAAAGAGATAACTATCACTATGAAGGGATTGAAACCCAACTCAATCTATACGGTATGGCTGGTAAACATGAAGCCGAAAATGGATATGTTAGGCGTGGGGACCGGAGATTATTCATTCAAGAGCGATGATAAGGGAAATGGGAGTTATAATGCCACTATTTCAAAAACAGAGTTGGATAAATGGCAAATGTTTAAAATCGCCTATCATCCTGATGGCGACCCCAAAAATATGAAAAACATAGAAATTGTTTTAATGGCTCCCGTAAAATGATGGTAAAAAAAAGAGTCTTATTTCTATGCACAGGAAATTCTGCAAGGAGTCAGATGGCAGAAGGATTATTAAGGCGTCTGGCAGGTGAACGGTTTGAGGTTTTTAGCGCAGGTATAAAACCAACAGCGGTAAATCCTTTGGCAATAAAGGCTATGGATGAGATCGGTATAGATATTGCGAGGCAGAGGTCAAAATCCGTATCCGAATTTGTTGAACATAAATTTGATTATATAATTACAGTTTGCGATCATTCAAAACAAACCTGTCCTGTATTTCCGGGGCAGAATCAAAAGATTTCATGGGATCTGGAAGATCCTGTTTTGGCAGAGGGCATGGAAGAAGAAAAGATAATGATGTTCAGAAAGATAAGAGATCGCATAAAAGAAAATCTCTTAAAATTTATTACTATAAAACGCGTAGGAAATTAATAAAAAAACATTTAAAAAAGGAGAATAAAAAAATGAAATCACTTAAAGAACAAATTAACGAATTTAAAAAAAATTTCGTTAAACAGGTGGATGAAAAAACTTTAAAGGTGATGAAGGAATTCAATGAAAAGGTAGCTGCCAACGAACCTGCACAAGGTTTAAAAATAGGGGATAAAGCCCCTCTGTTCAGTTTAAAAAATCATTTAGGAGAGACAGTAGAACTTCAATCTTTACTTAAAAAAGGAAAGGTTGTTATCAGTTTTTACAGGGGAGAATGGTGCCCTTACTGCAACCTGGAGATCAAGGCATTGCAGGATCATCTTTCTGATTTTCAAGCGCTGGGGGCTAATCTGGTTGCAATTACCCCTGAATCCCCGGACCATTCACTTACTATAGTTGAGAAGCATCAATTGAAATTTCCGATATTGACTGATACAGGAAACACCATTGCAAAAAACTATAAATTGGTTTTTGAATTGAGTGAAGAAATAAATACTATTTATAAAAGATTTGGTATTCATGTAGAAAAAAGAAATGCAGATCATCGCCGCACCTTACCTGTTCCAGCCACATTTATTATTGGTAGAAATGGGATTATCGAGTATGCTTTTGTTGATGCAGACTATTCCAACAGGGCTGAACCAGACGAGATTATTGCTATTATAAGGAAGAGTAAATAACAATAGAGTGGTATTAATGTTGGATTATTAAAAGATAAAGACTATTTCCATGGTGATCAATTTTTAGAAAGGAGGTGAGATAGATGGCTAAAAAACTGAACGAAACGTGTTCTTGCGGCTCAGGGAAAAAGTATGGGGAGTGCTGCGGAAAAAACGAGCCCTGTTCCTGCGGCTCAGGTAAGAAGGCCTCCGAATGCTGCTACAAGGCCAAGGCATCTGGCAAAAGCTGTTGCTGATGCCATAATGTGGTGCGGCGAGGTGTGCTCGGCTGTAAGGTATAGTGTAAAGACAGTCCTTACCATTGCGGTTGATGGTGTTATAGCTTTTGATGGGACAGGCAAGGGCAATCTCTTGCAAGGTGGTAGTATTAAATAAGGGGATGGAGGGATTCCGTCCCCTTGCCATTATCTTTTTATTAAAGGATAGATGTGAAAGGTACTGTTATGAAGGGGGTTAAAGATGTCCATGTGGATTTTGAAAAAAAGGAGGCCCATGTGGAATATGAGGATGTGTTAGTAAAACCAGAGGAACTAATCAAGACTATAGATAAGGCAGGCTTTAAAGCCTCTTTATCAAAGGAAAAGAAATAGGTGTTTGCAAATTGAAAGGATTATCTATGGAATGTTGTCCTCCCCAAAAGATACAAACCGATTTGGTTAAATGTTCAGGTTGTGGTAATACCGGACAGTCTATTAAAACCAGAACCCTCAAACACTGGCTCATAACAGAACTTGTGCCCACCATCCCTAAAGTCCTCTTTTATTTCTGCAAGACAAGGGGCTGTCCTGTAGTCTACTTTTCAGAGGATGGCTCTATCCAGTACACCAAGGAAAAGGTTCGTTACCCCGTCGGGATAAAGGAGGGTTCAGGGCATTCCACCATATGCTACTGTTTTGGTGTTACAGAGGATATGATTTCCGGGCAGATTCGGAAGACAGGTAAGTCATCCTATTCCACATGGATTGCAAAAGAGATAAAGGAGGGTAATTGCGCCTGCGACGTGCGTAACATAAAGGGCAGTTGCTGCCTTGCCGAGATAAAAAAGGCTGAAAAAAGGACATTAAAGGAGTAGGTGATTACAAATGTTGAAGAGATGGATATTAATACAGGGGTTTATCATCGGGATCTTACTTGTATTGATTGCCTTTGTTTCCTTTAAATTTATAAGAAGGAGGCTCATCGGCAGCCCCAATCTTCTGAAGATAATTCAAAGGTTGAGGTCCTTCCGGAAATCGGGTTCGGACAGGGAGTTTAAATATTTAGATAATATGAAAGAACCTTTCGGAAAACCGGGGCTGCCGCCAAACTGGTCACCTGCATCAAAGCAGGGGGTAGGGACTGCATGTAATGATAAATCAAAGGTGTGGTTTACCATCGCTAATGGGATTATCACAGAGGTCTTTTATCCCACTATTGATACGGTAAATATTAAAGACCTACAGTTCCTCGTAACCGATGGAAAGGGTTTCTTTAGTGAGGAGCGGAAAGATACTGTATCAAGGATTGAATACATAGACAAAAAAGCCCTCGCCTACAGGGTTATAAATACCGCAAAGAACGGTTCCTACAGGATCATAAAGCGCATAGTTACTGACCCTGAATCCCAGTCTATTATAATAAATGCCAGGTTTGAGGCCCTTAAAGGCAAGAAAGGGGATTACCATCTCTATCTCCTTTTTGCGCCCCATATAAAAAACAGGGGATACGGCAATTACGGCAAGGTTTCCACCTTTAACGGCAAAGACCTTCTTATTGCCAGGAGGGATGATATAACATCCGTTGTTACATCCGACATCCCCTTCAGGAAGACAAGCTTTGGATATTCCGGCTATTCAGATGGCTGGCAGGATATCAACAATAACCTTTCAATGGACTGGTCTTTTGAAAAGGCGGAGGACGGAAATATCGCAGGCACAGCGGAACTTGAGATATCGGGAAATGGTGAGTTTAACATAGTCCTTTCTTTTGGGGGTAGTGAGGAGGAGGCCATCTCTTCAGCCATAAAATCCCTTGGGCGTGGTTACAGAAAGATAGAAGGCGATTATATTTCAAGCTGGAAGGGATACCTTTCGGGCATTGAGGATTTGAGTAAAGAGAGTTTTGACGGGGGAAGTCTCTACTGGATAAGCGCCATGGTATTGAAGGCCCATGCAGACAAGGCACATAAAGGCGGGGTAGTAGCCTCATTGTCCATCCCATGGGGAGAGATAAAGGGTGACACGGATGTTGGCGGGTATCATCTTGTTTGGCCAAGGGACATTGTAAAGGCAGCCTTTGGTTTTATGGCAATGGGTGATATGGAGATGCCTCTCCGGATATTGGAGTTCATGGCAAGGACGCAAAAACCCGACGGCTCATGGCATCAGAATATGTGGCTTGATGGCAGACCATACTGGAGCGGCATTCAATTAGATGAGGTGGCATTCCCCATAATCCTTGCATGGCGATTGAAGAAGATGGGTGTTGTAAACGATGCCTTTTATCCGATGATTAAAAGGGCTGCCTCTTTTCTGGTAAGGGAGGGGCCTATAACAGAACAGGAGAGGTGGGAAGAAAATTCAGGTTTTTCGCCCTCTACACTTGCGGCTGAGATAACCGCACTCGTCTGCGCGGCACACTGGGCGGAGGAGACCGGAGAGCTTAAAGAGTCAAGGTATCTTTTTGAGATAGCCGATTATTGGGCGGCGAGCATCGAAGAGTGGACATTTTCACAATGCGATTGTCTCTCAAAAGAAAACCCGGGGCATTTTCTGAGGATAGTTTCAAAGCCTAAGGAGGCTCTTTTACGCACTGAGGAGCTATGCCATGTTGAAGTATTTATAAAAAATCTTTCGTCAAATGGTATGCACCATCAGGGCCAGATAATCGACGCGGGCTTTCTTGAACTCGTAAGATACGGGGTTATGGCTCCGGACTCCCCGCACATCAAAAAAACATTAAGGCTGGTTGATGCCATGCTTAAAAGGGATATGCCTTACGGCCCGCTTTTTTACAGGTACAATAATGACGGCTACGGCGAGAAAGAGGATGGCTCACCTTTTGACGGATCCGGCATAGGCAGGCTCTGGCCTCTTCTGTCGGGAGAAAGAGGGATGTATGAAATTCTTGCAGGCAACAATGCCGACTTATATATAAAAGCCATGGAAGGCTCAGTAAACGAAGGAGGAATATTGCCGGAACAGGTCTGGGATTCAGACGATATTCCTCAAAAAGGGCTCTTTAAAGGTAAGGCTACGGGGGCAGCTTCACCTCTTATGTGGGCGCATGCGGAATATATCAAGCTTCTTCGAACGAAAGCTGACCATGAGGGGTGTGATGTAATACCCGAGGTCTATGATAGATATGTTAAACAGAAAATCGTGTCTCCCCTTTCAGCATGGAAGAAAAATAAACCAATAAAGAGGCTGAAGACATCGGATACCTTGCGGGTTGTTACCCATGAACCTGCCATCCTTCACTGGAGTAAGGATAGATGGAGGACTTTAAGCGATGATAGGTTAATGCCGTCCGGACTTGACACTTTTTATATCGATATAACAGGATTTGAATCTGGCGGGAATATTCTCTTCACCTTCTATTATCCGGAAAGGGATATGTGGGAGGGGATGGATTACGAGATATCGGTATTATAATAAGGAGAGAAGTCCATGAAACAATATGACCTTATTGACAAACTCTGGAAATCCACTTTGCTGACATGGCTCAAGGCGCTCATAGTTGTAGTCATTATCATAGGGCTGTTTGCGGCTTTCAGGCATTTTGACCTGTCCTACAAATTGCGTGATATATTGGCATGGGTCGAAAACTTAGGATGGATCGGTATTGTCGCTTACATTCTAATATACATTGCGGCATGTGTATTTTTACTTCCCGGTTCAGTTCTGACGCTGGGGGCAGGTGTTGTTTTTGGGGTAGTCAAGGGCTCAGTAATTGTCTCTATTGCATCAACTCTTGGCGCAACCATAGCATTCCTCACAGGTCGCTATATCGCGCGAAGTTGGGTTGTGCGTCAGATTGAAAAGAGACCATTTTTTCAGGCAATTGATGAGGCTATTTCGGCAGAAGGCTGGAAGATCGTCCTATTGACGCGACTGTCTCCGATATTTCCATTCAGTCTTATGAATTATGCATTAGGACTGACCCGTGTAAAGGTAAAGGATTATGTTCTGGCCTCATGGATTGGTATGCTTCCGTGGACTGTTATGTATGTCTACATCGGATCATTGGCCGGAAGTCTTGTCTCCATAGGCGGATCCGCCGACGGACGACAGCGGACAACCGGTGAGTGGGCGCTTTACGGAATCGGCCTTTTGGCCACATTGATCATTACGGTATATGTCACCCGTATCGCGAAACGCGCTTTATCGCGAAAAATAACCAGGGAAGAATGATATGAGCTATTGTGGAAACTTCTGCAACAAAAAATAATTTTACCAGATTATATTTTGTAATATAGCATACAGAAAAATTTAATAATAAGGTGTAGGATTATTGTCATGAATAAACTCTGGTACCTAAAACAATGCAATATATTTAGCGGTTTGGATAAAGACAAATTAGATAAAATCAACGGTATTGCAAAAGAAAAGCATATCCCTAAAAATGAAATTATCTATTCCGCTCAGGATAAGGATGACAAGATGTTTATTCTTAAAAAAGGGAGAGCAAGGATTTTTAAAAGGTTAAGGGTAAAATAACCTCATTATCTTCACCTTGGATTTTGATTTTCCTATCTATTTAGTGATAGCTGCATCCGAAATAGCGATTGACTTTGGAGGATGCTCCAGGGTTTATTATTTTTATATTGCCTCGTTGACAAAGGTAGAAAGGAGACCACCATGAATTTCAAAACCTTCACACAACGTATAGTCATCGCACTCAGCCTCATCCTGGTTGCGACCGGCGTATTGGCCGCCCCGCTCACCTACCAACTTCGTGTGGACGGCCTGGCCTGCCCGTTCTGCGCCTATGGCATCGAGAAGAAACTGGGTGCGATTGAAGGCGTCCAGGGCGTTGAAACGAACATCAAGGACGGTGTCGTGATCGTCATTATGAAGGACGGTTTCACGCTGGATGAAGCAACAGCCAAAAAGGCGGTGAAAGAAGCCGGTTTTAGTCTGCGCAAGCTCGAACCGGTGCAGTCCGCCCCGCAAGGCGCGCCGGAAGGGAGGGCGCAATGAACACGGTCATCAAGACGGGCTTATCCATCCTGTGCGTATGGAGCGGAACCGCCTGGAGCGCGCCCATCACCTTTAACACCGCGCTTCCGGTGCAAGAGGGCGGTTACGTGCTGCGCGAGCAGTTCATGTACATGAAGATCGCGGACGATCCCACGCCTGCACAGCGTGACATGCGGGTTTCGGGAGTCATGTCGGTACTCGGCTACGGCGTGACCCCAGACTTCGCGCTATTCGGCATGCTGCCCTGGTTCGACAAGCGGCTGGATATGAGCATGGGCGGACAGGCTATCACCCGTCGTCGATCGGGCGTGGGTGATCTCACATTGCTGGGTCGCTACACCGCATACCAGTACGACGCGCCCGGGCGTACCTTGCGTATTGCGCCGTTCCTGGGCGTGAAGGCGCCAACCGGCGAGGATAACGCCCGTGACGGTTTCGGTCGCCTACCGGCCCCTGTCCAGATTGGTTCAGGTTCGTGGGATTGGCTCGGTGGCGTGGTCGGCTCCTACCAGACCCTTGACTTCGAGATCGACGGCCAAGCAAGCTACAAGGCCAATCGCGAAGCCAACGGCTTCCAATCCGGTGACGTTGCCGATCTCGACGGTTCGCTCCAGTACCGCCTGTGGCCGGGCAGTCTCGGTAGCGGCGTCCCCGCTTTTCTCTACGGAGTTCTCGAAGCCAATCTCATTCATTCGGCCAAGGACGACAGTGGCGGAATCGCCGATCCGAACTCCGGAGGCACCACACTGTTTCTGTCCCCCGGACTGCAATACGTCACCAAGAAATGGATCGTCGAGGCCGGTGTGCAGATTCCCGTCGTCCAGCATCTCAACGGCACCGCGCTCAAGAACAATTACGTCTTGAGTACTGGCATCCGCATCAACTTCTGAAGGTGCATAGAGCATGAAATTGCAAACCGCTTTCAAAGTGGGACGAAATATTATCATCGCATTGGCGCTCCTCATCGCCTTCGGTTGGCTGGCCTTCGTACCTGCGGAGAAGGAACCACACTACGCGTTCGTGACCGCATGGGGCGGCAAAGGCAGCAATCCCGGGCAGTTCAACGATCCGACCGGGATCGCTGTCGCCGGCGACGAGGTGTTCGTCTCCGATGCCCGCAATGGGCGCATTCAGGTTTTCGACCTCGACGGCCATTTCAAACGGCAGTTCGGGACGCCCGGCAAGGGGCCTGGCCAGCTCGGCCGCCCGATGAATCTCACCATTCACGAGAATGAGATTTACGTGGCCGAATACTTCAATGACCGGATTCAGGTGTTCAGCCTCGACGGTCAGTCCAAACGCCTTATCGGCAAATCGGGCAGCGGCTCCGGCGAATTCAATGCTCCCGGGGGTGTGGCGGTAGCGACCAACGGCGACCTGTTGGTCGCGGATTTCTACAACCAGCGCATCCAGCAGCTCCATGCGGATGGCAGCTTCGTGCGTCAGTGGGGCACGACGGGAACGATCGGCATTCTGGCGGGTGAGTTCAACTATCCTACGGATGTGGCGTTTGGTCCCGACGGGGCGTTTTACGTCGCCGACGGCTACAATGACCGGGTACAAGAGTTCGGCGTCGACGGAACTTTCCTTCGCAAGTGGGGTGGTCCGTTCGCCATGAATATCTTCGGCCCCTTCCACGGCTGGTTTGTGACGGTAACCGGCGTGGCAGTCGATCAAAAAGGGAATGTATTCGTAGCCGACTTCTATAACCATCGGATTCAGAAATTTGCCCCTGATGGAACGTTCCTAACGAGTTTCGGCGCAAAGGGGGATGCCAAAGGCCAGTTCGATCATGCAATCGCAGTTGCCGTGGCAGGCGACGGAACGGTGTTAGCGGTTGATTTTGGCAACAACCGCATAGAAAAATGGCAGCAGGGGAAGTGAGACATGCATTGCTGCGACTATAAAATGATTTATATAAATTAAGAAGGAGGTAAATTATTATGGACAGAATCAAATATTTAAATAAGAATGAAGCGGCAGGAGAGGTAAAAGAAATATTTAACGACATAGAAAAAAATTTGGGTATGGTACCAAATCTGTTTAAAACCTATGCCCATTTTCCACCCCTTTTAAAGGCAAACTGGAACAAGGTAAAGGAAGTAATGATGCAAGGAGATTTGAGCAACAAGGTAAAACAGACCATTGCGGTTCTGGTTTCAAAGGACAATGGCTGCAAATACTGCATAGCCGCTCATACGGCTGCCTTGAAATCCATTGGCGTTTCAGACGAAGAAATCAAGATAATTGAGGATGATATTAGTAGGTCGGACTTCAGTGAAAAAGAAAAAGCGCTTATCGGCTTTGTCCGGAAAGCGAATCTCGAACCCCTGAAGATTTCCGATGCCGAATTTCATTCGCTCCGCCAATCAGGCGCTTCGGACAGTGAAATCATTGAGGCACTTGGGGTCATGGAATTATTTACCGGGTTCAACAAGTTCCTCGATTCTCTACAGATCGGCATTGATTTCTGAATGTAATATAGCATACAGATAAACTTAATAAAAGGTGTAAAATTATTATTATGAATAAACTCTGGTACCTAAAACAATGCAATATATTTAGCGGTTTGGATAAAGACAAATTAGATAAAATCAACGGTATTGCAAAAGAAAAGCATATTCCTAAAAATGAAATTATCTATTCCGCTCAGGACAAAGATGATCAGATGTTTATTCTTAAAAAAGGGAGAGCAAGGATTTTTAAAGTCTCGGCAGATGGGAAAATGATTACTTTATCTATTTTGAGAGAAGGAGATATTTTTGGAACGATGTCAGCAGTGAGAGGAGGAACTAAAGATTGGACAAAAAAGGTGATAGTCATTTATTTAAAGTGGGCATGATCGGGGCAGTGGTGGCTGCCTTATGCTGTTTTACACCTATATTGGTAGTCATTTTAGGTATATTGGGGTTATCGGCATTTATAGGATATTTGGATATAATCCTTTTGCCTGCCCTGTGTATTTTTGTAGGGATTATCTTTTATGCCATGATAAAAAAACGGCGTGAGGAATGCAACTGTAAGTTAAAAAGATAAAATTAAAAGGAGGACAATATGAAGAAGAAGAAAAGAAGTTTTATAACCATCATAGTATTAACCATATTGGTCATCTCAATTCCTTTAATCTCTTATTCGGCAGAAAAGAAGAAGATGCTTTTTCATCTCAAGACCGGTCTCAAGCAGGATGATGCCCAGATATGTGTGGCTTATAACGAAATTTGGGCTGCAATAGAAGAGGGACTCGCGGTAGATGTGCTTATTGATGCCAGCGCCGTGAATACTTATAAGAGAGGTATGTTTGGTAAGGATTCTTTGGAGAAATATAAACTGCCGGAGAATATGCGGCAGCTCTTGTCGCGTCAATTTAATTTACCCATAGAAAAGGTGCCCCATGTTTATGGTGAGTATTTAGCGATGCTCCATGATAAAGGGATCACTTTCTTTATCAACAGCGAGATGCTGATTACTGCGGGTATTGCCCGGGATGAAAATGACTTGGAAAAGGTCTCGGCAAAATTCTTTAAACCTATCGGCATGAAAGAGATTATCAGACTCCGCACCGCTGCTGATTATTATATTGCCTATTAAAAAAGGGAATTATGCATAAATTAAAAATAGTCTTATTTCTCATAATCATATTCTTTCCGCTGATTAGTTATGCCGGGGATAAGGTTTTTTTAAGGGAGGAATTCAATGACCTATCGAATTGGAATCCGCTCAATTTCCCTAAGATAAAAAGACATACCATTTATACTATAGAATCTGGAGGGGAAGAGAGATATCTCAAGGCGGAGAGCGATGCCTCTGCCTCCGGAATAATATATAAGAAGGAGTTTAATGTTTATGAATTCCCTAAGGTTAAGTGGCGCTGGCGGGTAGAGAATATATATAAAAATGGAGATGTGAAAACAAAGGAAGGGGATGACTATCCGATCAGGGTTTATATCGCCTTTAAATATGATCCGGAAAAGGCAAGCTTTTCGGAGAAGTTAAAATATAACGCAGCAAGATTGTTATACGGGGACTATCCGCCATACAGCGCCATAAGTTATATCTGGTCAAGCAAGGAATATCCGGAGAGGATGTTTACCAGCAGATATACAGACAGGGCAAAGATGATCCTCTTAGAGCAGGGGAGTGCAAATGTCGGCAAATGGGAGACAGAGGATGTAAATATTATAGATGATTACAAAGCTGCCTTTGGTGAAGATCCTCCTCCTGTTGCCATCATTGCCATCATGAATGATTCTGATAATACCGGGGAGAAGGCGATCTCCTATGTGGATTATATTGAGGTGTATAAGTGATGGAAAGATTTGACTTAACCATAAAAGACATTATGTTGATAATCTGGTAAAATTTTACCTAACACCTTAATTACAGGAGGAATTTAATATGTCAATTTCAAATTTATTTACTAAAATTCAAATTGGTCCTTATCAACTTCCCAATCGGATAGTCATGGCGCCTATGACCCGTAACCGCGCCGGGAACGAAAATGTGCCGACCGCGCTAATGGCTCAATATTATAAACAACGCGCATCCGCCGGACTAATTATCACCGAAGCAACACAGGTAACTCCTGAAGGAGTAGGTTATCCCAATACCCCGGGAATCCATTCAGATGAACAAGTAGAAGGTTGGAAACAGGTAACAAAGGCGGTTCATGAATCAGGAGGGCAGATCTTTCTGCAGCTTTGGCATGTGGGACGTATTTCCCATCCGCTTCTGCTTCCAAAAGGGATGCGGCCTGTGGCTCCATCGGCAATTGCGCCGCAGGGTCAGGTTTATACCCCAGAAGGGATGAAGCCCTATGAAATCCCCCGTCCGCTTGAAACAAATGAAATCCCCCGGATTATAGAACAATACATTCATGGGGCAAAAAATGCCTTAAGATCAGGATTTGATGGAGTGGAACTGCACGGGGCCAACGGTTATTTAATTGATCAATTCCTTCGTGATGGAACTAATATAAGAACTGATATCTACGGCGCTTCCATAGAAAACCGCGCCCGATTTCTTCTGGAAGTTACAAAGGCCGTGATTGATATTTGGGGTAGTAACCGTGTTGGCGTGCGTTTATCCCCAGGCGGAACATTTAATGATATGAAAGACTCCAATCCTCTTAAGACCTTTAGCTATGCGGTAAAAGAGCTCAAACAATTGGGGATTGTCTATATCCATATTATAGAAACCGCTGAGGCGGATAAACGGCATGAGGGAAATTCTGTTGAAACCAAACAATTTCGGCCACTCTTTGATAAAGCTATTATTGTAAACGGAGGTTATAACCGTGAACGGGCAGATGCTACAATCAAAGATGGAGTGGCGGACATGGTCTCTTTCGGAGTTCCTTTTCTGGCAAATCCTGATCTCCCGCATCGTCTGGATATCGGCGCTCCGCTGAATATTCCTGATCCAGATACCTTCTATGGAGGAGGAGAAAGAGGATATATAGATTATCCGATTCTTAAATAAGAGTGCCATGAGGAGAAAGGGAAATAGTTTATCTGAAGGCAGAGGGAGTAACTGACGATTATGGGCATAGCACTTATTTTTCTGGCCACTTTATTCCTGGCCTATTCTAACGGGGCAAATGATAATTTTAAGGGTGTGGCTACACTCTTCGGAAGTAAGACCATAAATTATAAGGACTCGCTATGGTTAGCCACCATCACTACCCTTGCCGGTTCTCTTTGTTCTGTTTACCTATCCTTATCTCTTATTAAAATTTTCTCAGGAAAAGGGCTTGTTCCGGATAGTATTGCGGCCTCTCCTGAATTCTTATCAACTGTGGCCATAGGCGCAGGATTAACAATAATGCTTGCTACCCTGACCGGTTTTCCTGTCTCCACCACGCATAGTTTAACCGGCGCCTTAATTGGCGCCGGTTTTATGGCTATCGGCACACAGATAAATCTCAATACGCTGATTAAATCTTTCCTGCTCCCTCTTTTATTAAGCCCGCTAATCTCTGTTTCTCTTTCTGCCCTGCTTTATGCAGGATTACATTATCTGCGAGTACAGGCCGACGTATGCAAGGAGTGGTGCGTTTGCGTAGGAGAGACGGAGCAATTGATCCCAATCCTTCAACCAAATTCTCTTGCGTATCTTGAAGGAATAAAGGGGATAAATGCCTCTATTGGCACAGTAGACGAATGTAAGGAGAGATACACAGGTAAATTTATCGGGATTGAATATCAGAAACTGATAGACCTTCTCCATATCTTTAGCGCCGGCAGTGTGAGTTTCGCAAGGGGTTTAAATGATACCCCAAAGATTGCGGCCTTGCTTATGGCCGCTTCAGTATTTGATATCAAATATGGGATCATGGCGATTGCCGCAGGAATGGCTATGGGTGGGATTCTTAATGCCCATAAAGTGGCGCAGACGATGAGCAAAAAGATCGTCCCATTGAACCCGGGCCAGGGATTTGCTGCAAACCTTACCACCGCCATACTTGTGTTTTTTGCGAGCAGAGCCGGTATGCCGGTATCCACTACCCATGTCTCGGTTGGTTCTATCTCCGGTATTGGTCTCATTAATAAAAAGCTGAACATAAAGGTCATTTCAGATATTTTGCTGGCATGGATATTAACCTTACCAATATCAGCTATTCTCAGTGCGGGTATTTATTTGGCATTAAAATAATCTTAAGGAGGAGTATAACGATGGAAAAATTTGATCTGACGATAATTGGCGGTGGTGTTGGCGGCCTGGTTGCGGCAAGCGGGGCAAGTCAGTTCGGGGCAAAAGTAGCCTTAGTGGAGAAGGAAAGTTTGGGAGGAGATTGTCTCCATTATGGCTGTGTGCCCACAAAGACCCTTGTCCATTCTGCAAGGCTTATTTCTCTAATGCAGAGATCATCGGAGTTCGGGTTAAACCCTGTGAAGGTGGATTTTGAATTTAGGAAGATAATGGATCATATGCGTGAGGTGCAAAAGAAGGTAGGGGAGCATGACGACCCTAAACGTTTTGAGAAGATGGGGATAAAATTATTTTTTGGAAAGGGAGGGTTTAAGGATACCCATACATTTGAGGTAAACGGCACAAACATAAAAAGCAGGAAATTTCTTATCGCCACAGGTTCCCGACCTGTAAAATTGCCGATCCCGGGTCTGGACAAAGTAGATACCCTGGACAACATCAAGATATTGGCCCTCAATCGTCTTCCTGAATCTCTCTTAGTTATGGGTGCTGGACCAATCGGCATGGAATTTGCCCAGGTCTTCAGCAGATTTGGTTCAAAGGTAACGGTAATTGAGAAGGCAGGTCAGATCCTTCCGAGAGAAGAAAAGGAGATCTCAGATAGATTAGAAGGGATATTAAAGAGGGAAGGTATGGAGATCATTACCTGTGTTGAGACCAAAAGGGTAGAACAGTCTGGGAATAAAAAGATCGTTGTGGCTGAGTGCAGCGGTAAAGAGAAGAGATTTGAGGCAGACGAACTTCTTATTGCCATAGGCAGGGCGCCGAATATTGAAGGTATGGACCTTGACAAGATAGGGATTCAGACGACCTCAAAGGGGATAGTAGTTGATGATACCCTGAGGACTACAGTCCCCAATATCTGGGCCTGCGGTGATGTTACGGGAATGTTTCCATTTACCCATATGGCAGAATATGAGGCCGGGATAGTAATCGGGAATGCCCTCTTCCCCTTTGTAAATAGAAAGATGGATAAGACAGTAGTCCCCTGGACGACCTTTACTGATCCTGAGCTTGCCCGTGTGGGTCTGACAGAGGATGAGGCAAGAAAGGAATATGGGGATATCAAGGTCTACAGATACCCCTTCTCTGAACATGACCGTGCCATCATAGACGGAGAAACAGATGGGCTGATCAAACTCGTCTGTGACAAGAAGGGGAAGATATTAGGCGCACATATCCTTGGAAAGGGTGCTGGAGATCTGATCAATGAATATATCTTTGCCATGAAGAATGGTCTTCCCGTGCAGAAGATATCACAAACCGTCCATGTCTACCCTACAATGGGGCAGGTAGTAAAGAGGGGGGCAGATCAGTATTACCGGGAGAAATTATTCTCAGGTTGGTTTCCGAAGATGGCAAGGATTTTAATGAAATTTAAATAAAAAGAGGGAGAACAGATGGAACTAATAGAGAAGATGGTAGATATAAGGAAAAATAAGATAAAGGTTGTTCAGATAAATCTTGGGAATAAATGCAATCTGCAATGCTCCCACTGCCATATCGGGGCTTCTCCGGAAGGAAACAGGAATATGGATCAAAATACAGCAATGAAGGTCATCAAAAGATTAATTGAGACAGATATCCAAGATATCGAATTTACCGGCGGCGCGCCGGAATTAAATCCTAATCTGAAACTTTTAATTGAAAATCTCTCCATCCATAATAAAAATCTGGCTGTTCGGACTAACCTGACTGTTCTCAACTCACCTGCCTATTCCCTTTACATTAATCTATATAAAAAATATAAGGTGAAGGTCATTGCCTCTCTGCCCGACATATTTCCTGATACTACTGATAAGCAAAGAGGAAAGGGTGTTTTCCAAAAGAGTATAAATGTCCTGAATAGACTTAATGCGATTGGTTACGGGAGAGATGGCCTGTTATTAGACCTCGTGTATAACCCGGTAGGAGATTATCTGCCGCCTGACCAAAACGAGATTGAGAATAATTATAAAAAGTTATTGAAAGAGAGATATGACATCACCTTTAACAATCTTATACCCATTGTTAACTCGCCCATTAAGAGATTTAAGGAATATCTTCAACAGACAGGCAGGTTAGAAGAATATCTGAAACTGCTTAAAAAGAGTTACAACCCTGCCACAATAAATAAGCTAATGTGCAGGAATCTGATTTCTATTGATTATAGGGGTTATGTCTACGACTGCGATTTTAATCTGGCCCTAGATATGAAGACTAAAGGTTATGAAGACAGAAAATTCTGGGAGATAGACCTGCCCAATTTTACTCAGGAGATCACCTTTGGGCAACATTGTTATGCCTGTACTGTTAATATGGGGAGCTCTTGCCATGGTGTTCTGATAAAAGAGGAGGAATCCAGACCAATGGGATTTGTTATGAAAGAAACGGTGAAGAGATATTATGGTGAAGAATTACAGAAGACCGCTGATCTGAAGACAGGGGCATGCTGCAGTACTGAGATCATCCCTGATTATATTAAAGATGCCCTTATGCTAATAAATGATGAAATAAAGTCTAAATATTACGGATGCGGTTCACCTATACCGCTTTGCGTTGAGGGTTTGAATGTGCTTGATATGGGCTGTGGTACCGGCAGGGATAGTTATGTTATGTCAAAACTTGTAGGGGGAAACGGGTTTGTTTATGGTATTGATATGACGGAAAATCAGATAAGTATCGCCAGAAGATACATTAAAGAACAAACCGCTAGATTCGGATACAAAAAGCCGAATATAGAGTTTATCCTCGATAATATGGAAAGTATTACAAAGCACCTTAAAGAGGAATCCATAGATCTGGTAATCTCCAATTGTGTGATAAATCTGTCTGAGGATAAAGAGGCTGTACTGAAGGCAATATTTAATGTCTTAAAATGGGGGGGAGAATTATATTTTTCCGATGTCTATGCAGACAGAAGGCCGCCTGATGAGATAAGGAAAGACCCGCTCCTTTTTGCTGAGTGTCTGGGAGGGGCTTTGTATTACAAGGACTTTGTGCGGATAGCAAGAATATCCGGTTTCACTGATTCACGTATTGTCTCTCAAAGGGAGATTCCTATTACAAATCCAGCGATCAGTAATCTCGTAGGCAATGTCAGATTCTATTCTATAACCTATCGCCTCTGGAAATTGGAAGGGCTTGAAGATGCCTGCGAGGATTACGGGCACATGGCCGTCTATAGAGGCGGAATCCCTGTATCACCATTCCGGTTTGAACTTGACGGCTCCCATATTTTTTATACAAACAAACCTGAACGTGTATGCGGTAATACTGCGCTGATGTTATCCAAGACAAGATTTGGCAGACATTTTGATATAATCGGTGATTTCGAGGAACACTTCGGAGAATTCAAGGAATGCGGTGCCTTAGATAAATCTGAGAACAACAATAAAAATAGTAGTGTTCAAAGGGGATGTTGTTAGAAGAGAGGCCGAAATCCGTAGAAGAGCGTCATGGGAACATGGGACAAACGAGCATATAAACGGTCTGATCAGATGCTACTTGCATAGAGGGACTGATTTAAGTAAAATTAGCGATGTGTAGATAGCATCATGTAGAGGCACGCCATTGGCGTTTCTCTACATGCTTAAACAATTGTCCCAGGAAATGACTGGGGTTTAAAACACCTATTAGAGACATGCCAATGGCGTGTCTCTACTTTGTTGCACTGCAAGGTTGAATGCTTGTCCCGTTATGTATTTAAACGGGATGGGTGTAATCTAATTAGAGGAGACAGATATGTATTCATTCAATGTCGTAGAATTCTTTGTAAAGGGCGGGATATTCATGTATCCGATAGCCCTTTGCTCAATTATATCTCTCGGTATATTTATGGAAAGACTCTGGAATGTAAGACGGAAAAAGATTATACCAAACACCTTTCTTGAAAAGGTAGAGGCATTTCTTAAAAACAACAAAACAGGAGAGGCAATCGGATATTGTGAAAGCCATAATTCTCCTATAGCACACATACTCCATACAGGCATAAAAAACCGTGAGAGGACAAGAGAGACTTTAAAGGGTGTGATGGAGGAGGCAGGGAGAAAGGAGACAGTCAGGCTGTTTAAAAACATTGAGGCGCTTTCAACCATTGCAAGCATATCCACACTTCTTGGCTTATTGGGCACAATATCAGGCATGATAAAGATTTTTGCTGTCATATCACATGAGACTATAGTAAATCCTACAGCGCTTGCAGGCGGTATATCAGAGGCGCTCAATACAACAGCATACGGACTTACTGTGGCAATACCAACAATCATATTTTATAAATACCTTTACTCAAGAGTGCAGGCATTGATTTTATCAATGGAAGAATCCTCTCTGTATATTCTGGATATTCTAAAAATGGAATAACATGCATTTTAAGAGACCTGAAAGACATGACATAGGATTGGATATGACGCCGATTATTGATGTGGTGTTTAATCTCCTCATATTCTTTGCATTATCATTTAATTTCGGCATAACCCCCGGCATTCAGGTAAGACTTCCTGCTGCAAAAGGGGATGTATTAAAACATGAGAAAAAAGAGGTCATTGTGGTTGTAAAAAAAGATGGCAGTATATATCTTGAGCAGAAAAAGATAATCCTTTCAGACCTTCTGGCTGAACTTAGAAATGTCTTTCGCACAAATCCTGATATATCACTCATAATACAGGGAGATGAAGAGGCTTTATATGGCAAGGTTGTAAGGATCATGGACTCGGCAAAAAAGGCAGGTATTACAAAGATTGCAGTTGCAACAAGACCTGAGGAGGAGTTATAAAAAATTAATCAATGCAATGACTAATGTTGAATCTGTTACTGAAATTGCGTTCTTTCAAACTTTATGATACATTATCTTTCGCCTGACCTTAAGCTTAAAGGGCTTTTCAGTTTTTGACTTGCGTATAAACAGAAGTAAAAAAGAAAGGAGGTGATACCGATGAGTATTTCAAAGATGATCGTTGCAGTGTTTTTTTTGGTTTCGCTCGTTACAGTTCCTGCCATGGCAGATGAAAAGAAAGAGACAAAAAATCCATGTGGTATGATGGGTGAGCACGGCATGATGGGCGGGAAGGGCATGATGGGTGAAGGCATGATGGGCGGGATGCATGAGGGCATGATGGGCATGATGAAGGAGATGATGGGGATGATGAAGGAGATGACCCATACCCCGACCGATGCCCAGAAAAAGAGGCTGGATGAGATGATGATGAAGATGGATGGGATGATGAAGATGCATGACGAGATGATGAAGAAAAAGATGGAAAAGAAGGGGATGTAGTATTTTGAGGGGGGGCGGCATCCAGACCGCCCCTGAATTTATGGAGGCAGTAATGAAAGGGCTATTGTGGATTATTTAAGGACGTTATAAAAGGAGGAAAAATAGATGATTGATATTATAAAACCTGTCAGGTATGGAATTTTAGTCGGCCTTCTTGGACTTACCTTTGGCGTCGGCTGGGCGTTCTGGCTTGTGCTTGGACATGAGAGTATACATAAGAGCTTTGAAGAAAGTGTTGTTGAAAAAAAAGAGCCGCACAGCCTTATTCAGCTATTAGAACCCGGTAATGCTCAGGCCCACGGGCCAGAGGAAGGAAAACCCCGGCAACAAGACGAACATACGGATATGATGGATGAAGGGGAGCATATGACGCTAAGCTCGGAAGAAGATGAACATCAGCACGGTGAAGATATGCATGATAACCCCATTATGCAACTTGCCCATGAGAGACTCCGAAGGGGGCATATCCATGGTATGGGGTTGGGTCTTCTTACTATCGCATTATCTTTCATACTTGCGTTTACCAGCGCATCTGAGAGGATAAAAACCATAGCCCCTGTCCTTGCGGGGATTGGCGGGATTCTCTACCCCTTTGCATGGATTGTAATGGGCTACAGGACACCGGGCCTTGGGCCTGACGCAGCAGCGGCATCTGTGAGAATGATTGCCGGGATAGGAACTGCCCTTGTTGTCCTGGGAATTTTTACAGCAGGGGTTTTTCTTTTAAAAGATATTTTACAGAAAAGATGATAAGAGTGAAGCCTATTAAGGAAATAGAGATGACTGGGTCTTATCTACGAAAACTCCTCTATCTTTATTCCCAGTTCCTTTATCTTCTTTCTCAAGGTATTCCTGTTTATCCCTAAAAGCTCTGCTGTTTTGACCTGATTGCCGCCGGTCTTTTTTAGGACAAGCCTTATGAGGGGTCTTTCCATGAAAGGGACTATAGTTGCATAGAGTTCATGCTTTCCCTTTACATCAATACTGTTTATGAAGCCCTCCAGCCTGTTGTATATGATATCCTCAAGAGATTCCTTATTCTGTTTTTTCTGCGGAAGCGCAAGGTCATCAGGCGACAGCACAGGATTGGGAGAGAGGATAACAGCTCTTCTCAGGATGTTTTCAAGTTCCCTCACATTGCCTGGCCATAAATATGCCTTAATCGCTTCTGCTGCCTTTGGCGACAATGTCCTCGGTTCAATCCCCATCTCCTCCTGAAACCTCTGCAAGAAATATTCAGCAAGGAGCAGTATATCCTCTTTCCTGTTTCGGAGAGGCGGCAGCTTTATAATGACGACATTCAGTCTATACAGCAAGTCTTCCCTGAATCTCTTTTCTTCAACAGCCTTTTCAATGTCCTGATGTGTTGCCGCTATTATCCGCACATCCACCTTTATCGGCTGCTTGCCTCCAACCCTGTAAAATTCCTGTCCCTGTATCGCCCTCAGGAGTTTGCTCTGCAGGTCAAGGGGCATGTCGCCAATTTCATCAAGAAACAGTGTTCCATTATTCGCAAGCTCAAACTTCCCCAGTCTTGTCTCTACTGCGCCGGTAAATGCGCCCTTTTCATAGCCAAAGAGTTCGCTCTCCATCAGTTCCTTTGGTATGGCCGCTGAGTTAACGGCAATAAATGGCCCTTCATTTCTTGGAGAGTTTGTATGGATGAGTTTTGCAACAAGCTCTTTTCCTGTGCCGCTTTCGCCCTGAATAATAACCGGAACATCCTTTGGAGCAATTTTTCCCACTGTCTTGAATACATCCTGGACGGCCTTGCCCTTGCCGACAAATGTTACCTCGCTCGCCCATTTTTCCTTTAGTCTATCCTTAAGGTTTGAGACCTCATCTTTTAATTTTCTATATTCAAGCGCCCTGTCAACGATTATCTCAAGTTCGCCTATAT
>ORMF010051554.1_pt1 | contig 21837 bp, 20 predicted proteins | sample 1779871 | NCBI WGS metagenome assembly ORMF01 (sample SAMEA104232316, study PRJEB22302) | groundwater metagenome | biome: forest; feature: aquifer; material: groundwater | place: USA | collected 2011-08-07 | depth 5.4 m | reverse complement strand
TGTGGCCGCGGCCGCTGCCTGCGCCGCTTCCGCCGCCGCTGCCGCTGCCTTTTCCGCCGCGATTGCGGCAGCTCTGGCGTCTGCCTCCCTGGCCGCCGCCGCCGCCGCGTTGGCCGCGGCCTGTGCGTCAGCGGCCGCCTTTGCGGCCGCCGCTGCCTGGGCCTGCGCCTGAGCTGCTGCTGCTGCCGCCTGGGCCGCTGCCGCCGCTGCCGCGTCGAGCGAGGCCTGGGTGACGCACGTCGCCGGCTTGACGATCCGGTCGTGGATCAAGGTCACCGCGCCTTGATGGTTTGCCTGGCCTCCGGCCAGGAGCCGGCCCTGGACGGTCACGCCGTCGTCGACGGAGATGTCGTCGTGGGCGAGGATGGTTCCGACGATCGACGCGCTCGTATGGAGCGTCGCGGCGCTGCCGACCTGCCAGAAGACGTTGCAGGCCTGCGCGGTGCCGGTGAAGGTCACCGTGCTGGAGGCCGCGAACACGAGGTCGGACGTGGCCTGGAAGATCCAGACGGCGTCGGCATTGCCGCTGAGCGTCAGGTTTCCGACCAGGTTCGCGGTTGTCGCGTGCGGGAGCCGGTAGACGCCGGGAACCAGCGTCTGTCCGCCGAGCTGGTTGTCCGCACCGATGTAGGTGGTGTCCGGTATTCGCGCAGCGGCATCGTTGTAGGCCGCCGTCAGGTCGTTCTTCGCGGTTGTGAGCAGGCCGGGGTTGTTCGCGCTGCAAGGAGCAGGGCCGGTCGCATCGACCGCGTAGATCGTGCCCGTGACCTCGGCGCACGTCAGTCCAGTGATGAAGCTGCCGGCCGCCGGGGTGAGCCCCACGTCGCCGGAGATCGTCGAGGTCGGGACGTCGCTGATCCCCGTGCCTGCCAGCACGGCGAACGGGCTCGCCGTCAGCAGCGGGACGGGGGTCGGTACTGCAGAGGCGGTGCTCGCGAACGTCAGCAACAGGAGCATCGCGGCCGTGGCGGTGGCAAGAGGTCTCATGGTCGTTCCTTCCGTTCGGTCGAGCCGGTGTGAACATCTGGGACTTCACCCGGCGAACGTCTGCTCTCGGCTCTCGGACAGAGGCCAACGTCCCCCGCGTCCCGCGCGGCTGTATCCGTAAGGCCACGGATCCCGCTACGGGTTTGTAGGCAACCCGGCAGGGGGTGTGCATTGGCGCCGGCACCCGCAGTCATCGTCGATCCTCCCCTCGGTCGAGCCGTTGCCGCCGACAAAGGACGTGCGCCGACGGACGTGCTCCCACCTTCGCTGCTGAGGGCGGATCAGGTGCGGTGCTGGCTCACCGCGGGGTTCCTAGATTGATGTATAGCAAGACTCGCTCTCGCCGTCATCCCTTTTGTCAGCACTGCGGTGCCGGACTCTCCGACGTCATCGCCCAACTGAACCGCCCGTGCGCCTCATGCCCGCCGTCTGCCGTGCCGATGCCGGTGGCGATGCTGCTACGCCTGTCGCTCGTTCTCGCGCCCGCGCTCGCGCTCGCGACGGTCGATCTTGCGGTGAAGTCGGCGGTGCCGACGAGAGGGTGGGACTTTCACCAACGGTCGCATGCGTGGTCGGTGCTCGCCGTCGTGTTGCTCGTCGCGGTGCTCCTGCTCGCCCTGCTTCCCTCCCGGCTCCTTGCGATCGCAGCGGGAGTCGTCGCGGGCGGGGTGCTCGGAAACGTCGTCTCGGCGCATCGGCACGGCGGCCGTGTGCCGAACCCGGTCGTCGTCGGGATGCTCGCCTTGAATCTCGCGGACGTCTTCGTCCTTGCCGGCGCGCCCGTGCTCATCTTCGCGCTCGCGCGCGTGGCGATCCGTTACCGCGAGCGGATCGACCGGTTGATTCCGCCGCGGCGCTGGGAGCGCGCACTCCGGAGGCGGCTCGGCTTCTAGCGCTCCTCCGACTACGCAGTCGTGCGCGCGCGCCCGAGTCCGAGGTCGTCGGAGGGAAGCGCGAGGAAATATCCCTGGCCGTGCTCGACGCCGAGCGCCCGCAGCGCGGTCAGTTCCGACTCGTTCTCGATTCCTTCGGCGACGATCGCGGCGCCGATCTTCTCCGCAAACGAGATGAGCCCTGCGGCGAGCGCCTGCTGCGACCGGTCGTTCTCGATTCCGGCGACGAGCGTGCCGTCGAGCTTGATGAAGTCCGGCTGGAGCCGGAGGAGAGCCGCCTCACTCAGCGCGCGCTGGATTCGCCTGCGCCGCAGCGCCAACTGCTCCTCGCTTCGGCGCCGCGCGCCGCGCTCCTGGACGAGCTCTTCGATCACGTCGCGCGTCACCTCGACCGAGAGACTCGAGCGGCCGCTCGCCGCCAGGGCGCGTCACCTCGACTCGAGGATTCGCGCGGCCGAGGCGCCCTTGACGAGATATCCGATGGCGCCCGCGTCGAGCATCTCCACGACGGTCGCGCGGTCCTCGGCCGACGTGAGCGCGATCACGCCGGTCGCCGGCGAGCACCGCTTGATCTCCCGAGCGGCCCGCACGCCTCCGCCCGGCATGTACACGTCGATGATGGTAAACCGGTGGCGTCCGCACTTTCCACGGATTCGCGCCACGTGGTCATGCGGCATCCTCGAGAGATGCCCATCGGCGAGACCAGCGCGCTCGACGCCCGCGACGCCCGCGAGCTCTTCCCCGGGCTCGAAGGGCGCACCTTCCTCGACGCGGCCTGCGTGAGCCTCGCCCCGCACCCCGCGATCGACGCGGTCGAGGACTTTCTCGTCATGGCCGCGACCTGTGAGGAGCGTGACGCATCGCTGCACCACGTGGCGATGGACAGGCTCCGCGGACGGGCGGTGCGGGAGGGGGCGGCGCTGCTGGGTGCGTCGGTGGACGAGATCGCGCTGATCGAGAGCACGACCCACGGTCTGAACATCGCGGCGCAGGCGATCCCGTTCGAGCCGGGGGACAACGTCGTGACAACCGACCTCGAGTTCCTGCAGGTGGCGATTCCATGGGTGAAGCTGCAGGAGAGAGGCACGATCGCGGAGATACGGGCGGCACGCAACATCGACGGCGCGCTCACAACCGAGTCGTTCGCCGAGGTCGTCGACGCCCACACGAAGGCAGTCGTCGTCAGCTCGGTTCAGTGGACCAACGGCTACCGGCTCGATCTCGGGGCGCTCGGCCGTCTCTGCCGCGACTGCGGCGCCCTGCTCGTCGTCGACGCGATCCAGGGGCTCGGCGCGCTCGCCCTCGACGTGCGAGGAGCGGAGATCGACATGGTCGTCGCCGGCGGCCACAAGTGGTTGAACGCGCCGTTCGGGTGCGGCCTCCTCTACGTGAACCGGGCGACGCTGCCCACGCTCGACCAGGCGTCATGGGGATACCTCGGGCTCGCGGAGCCGGACGGAGGCTGGCCTCGATACTTCGCGACGCCGACCACCACGCCGGTGCGACCGTACGAGTTCCCACGCGTCGCGAAGAGCTTCGAGATCAACGGCACCGCGAACTATCCCGGCGCGGCCGCTCTCGGTGCCTCGCTCGCGCTCGTCAACACGATTGGCATCGACCGCGTCGAGACGCGGGTGCTCGGCCTCGCGCGGACTCTCTACGAGGGGCTCGACCGGCTCGGCGTCCGTCTCGTCACGCGACCCGAGGACGCTGTCCGCTCCGGGATCACCACCTTCGAGGTCTCCGACGACCCGGCCGAGAACGAAGCGTTCCTCGAGCGCCTGCTCGACGAGCGCATCTACGTCGCGCTCCGCTACACCTCCGGCGTCGGCGGCATCCGCGTCTCGACGCACTACTTCAACGACGAGAGCGATCTCGAGACGCTGCTCGGCGCGGTGCAGCGCTTCTCGGAGCAGAGGCTCGCGCGGCGTCGCGCGCATGCCCGCTGAGGGGAGCCGATGACGCCGCAGACGATCTTCGAGCCGTTCCGGATCCACTCGGTCGAGCCGCTCCGGATCACCACCGAGGACGAGCGGCGGGTGGCAATCGAGGCGGCCGGCCTGAACCTCTTCAAGGTGCAGGCCCGAGACGTGCTGATCGACCTCTTGACCGACTCGGGCACGGGTGCGATGTCGCGGGATCAGTGGGCGGCCGTGCAGCACGGCGACGAGAGCTACGCGGGCTCGCCGTCCTGGACGGTGTTCCACGACGCCGTGCGGGAGCTGTTTCCGTTCAAGCACGTGATCCCCACGCACCAGGGGCGCGCCGCCGAGCGGATCCTCTTCTCGCTGCTCGGCGGGCCCGGCAAGGTGTTCCCGAACAACACACATTTCGACACGACGCGGGCGAACATCGAGTACGTGGGCGCGGAGGCGGTGGATCTCGTCATTCCGGAGGGACGCGACCCGGCCGCGTTGCATCCGTTCAAGGGCAACATGGACCTCGATGCGCTCGACGCGTTCATCGCCGAGCGGGGGCCCGAGGCGGTGCCGGCGGTCTTCATGACGATCACGAACAACACCGGCGGCGGCCAGCCGGTCTCGCTCGAGAACCTGCGCGGCGTCCGGGCGATCTGCGACCGCTACGAGGTGCCGTTCTTCCTCGACGCCTGCCGCTTCGCCGAGAACGCCTGGTTCATCCACGAGCGAGAGCCGGGCTACGGCGACGTCGCGGTCGCCGACATCGTCCGGGAGATCGCGGCGCTCGCGGACGGGATGACGATGAGCGCGAAGAAGGACCCGCTCGCGAACATCGGCGGCTGGCTGGCGCTGAACGACGACGCGCTGGCGGATCGCTGCCGCAACCTCGAGATCCTCACCGAAGGCTTTCCGACGTACGGCGGCCTCGCCGGCCGTGACCTGGAGGCGATCGCCCAGGGGCTCAAGGAGGCGGTCGACCACGACTATCTGCGGTACAGGATCCGTTCCACGGCCTACCTCGGCGACGGGCTGCAACGTGTCGGCATCCCGGTCCTGCAGCCGGCGGGAGGGCACGCCGTCTACATCGACGCCCGAGCGTTGCTGCCGCACATCCCGCCGCTCCAGTATCCCGGCCAGGCGCTCGCGGTGGCCCTCTACCTCGCCGGCGGAATCCGCGGCTGCGAGATCGGCACGGTCATGTTCGGCCGGGCGCCCGACGGGAGCGAGACCCCTGCGTCGATGGATCTCGTGCGGCTCGCCGTTCCACGCCGCACCTACACCCAGAGCCACATCGACTACGTGATCGAGGTCGGCGCCGAGATCGCCGAGCGGGCCGCCGACCTGCGCGGGCTCCGGATCGCGTGGGAGCCGCTTACGCTGCGCCACTTCACGGCGCAGTTCGAGCAGCTCCCGGCGCCGCCGGCATCTGCGCGCGCGGCCGGCTGAAGGACGGGAGTGGCGCTTCCCGCGCGGGCAGAGGGGGTTGTCGTCGGCGGCGGCGTGATCGGCGCAAGCATCGCGTTCCATCTCGCAGAGGCCGGTGTGCGCGACGTCCTGCTCGTCGAGCGGGACGCCCTGGCGTCGGGCTCCACGAGCCGCGCCGCGGGAGGCGTGCGCGCGCAGTTCTCGGACGAGCTCAACATCGCGATCGCGCTGCGCAGCCTCGAGGCGTTCGACCGCTTCCACGACCGGCCCGGCCGCGAGATCGACCTGCACAAGGTCGGGTATCTCTTCCTGCTCGACCGGGAGGAGGACGTCCGCGTCTTCGAGCGGAGCATCGCCCTCCAGAACGAGCACGGCGTGCCGAGCCGGCTCGTCGATCCGGCCGAGGCGAAACGGCTCTCGCCCCTCGCCGGCGTCGACGGGGTGATCGCGGCGTCGTTCTGCCCGATCGACGGCCACGCCGGCCCGGAGTCCGTCGTTCAGGGGTACGCGGCCGGAGCCCGCGCGCACGGCGCCGTGATCGAGACCGGCTGCGACCTGACGGGCATCGAGGTCGAGGGCGGGGAGATTCGCGCCGTGCGGACGAGCCGTGGGCGCGTCGAGGCCTCCACCGTGATCTGCGCCGCAGGAGTCTGGTCTCCGGCGGTCGGCGCGATGGTCGGGTTGCCCCTCCCGGTCGTCCCGTACCTGCGGGAGGTCGGCTTCACGACGCCGGTGCCGGGTGTCGGGCGGCCGCCGCTGACGATCGACTTCACGACGAGCTTCTACTTCCACCGTGAGGGCGAGGGGTTGCTGTTCGGGATGGCGGATCCCGCACAGCCCCCGGGGCTCGACGCGCCCCGCGACCCGGATTGGCTCGAGAAGGTCCTCGGAGTGGCAGAGCGCCGCGCGCCTGCGCTCTGCGATGCCGGGATCGCCGGCGGCTGGGCGGGCTTCTACGAGGCGACGCCCGACCACAACGCCCTGATCGGCGAGTGCCGCGGCGTCTCACGCTTCCTCTACGCGACCGGGTTCTCCGGCCACGGGTTCCTCCAGGGCCCTGCCGTCGGCGAGATCGTGCGCGACCTGGTGCTCGAACGCACCCCCTTCGTCGACGTGGCGCCGCTCGAGGTCGAGCGGTTCTCGGCCGAACGTCTCCGGCCGGAGCACAACATCATCTGATCGGGCCGGCAGCCGTCCGGTGATCCGGTCCACAATCTCGTCGTGCGCAACCCCGATCGCGAGGAGGAGGTCGAGTCACGCTGGGAGGCCGCGCCTGCGGTCGTGCTCGTGATCGCGTTTCAGCTCGTGCTCGCGAGCGTCAGCCGCGAGCGGCACTGGAAGCTCTGGGACTTGCCCTGGTGGGTCTGGCTGATCTCGGTCGGCCCCGAGGTGGCACTCCTCGTTCCGCTCGCCTGGAATCGCCCGCGCCGTCGCCTGGAGCAACTCGGCCATCGGCGCACGGTCGCGCTCGCGTTGCTCGGAGTCGTCAGCGTCACCAACGCGCTCCTGCTCGTCGCGCTGATCGGCTCGCTCGTCCAAGGCCAGGAGAAGAGCGGCGGCCAACTCCTGCTCAAGGCGGTCACCGTCTGGAGCACGAACGTCATCGCGTTCGGCCTCTGGTACTGGGGCGTCGACCGCGGCGGCCCCGTCCGCAGGCTTCAACCCGACCCGCCTCCGCCCGACTTCCAGTTTCCGCAGACGGAGAACCCTCAGCTCGCCGAGCCCGGCTGGTACCCACAGCTCATCGACTACATCTACATCTCGTTCACCAACGCGATCGCCTTCAGCCCGACCGACGCGATGCCGCTCACCCGCCGGGTCAAGCTGCTGATGCTCGCCGAGTCCGCGATCTCGGCGGTCACCGTTCTGCTCGTCGCCGCCCGCGCCGTCAACATCTTCAAGTAGCGGCGTGGGCTCGCACTCGACACCGCTGCTCCTCGTGGTCTTCGCGGCCGGTGCGGCCGCGACCTGGGTCGCCGGCACCGCGCTCTCGAAGACGACGGACGTCATCGACCGGCGCTTCGGTCTCGGGGAGGCGCTCGGCGGCGTCGTCCTGCTCGCGATCGCCGGCAGCCTGCCGGAGATCGCGATCACCGTCTCTGCGGTGGCGAAGGGAAACCTCGGCCTCGCGGCCGGCAACCTGATCGGCGGCGTCGCGGTGCAGACGATGGTGCTCGTGATCTGCGACGCCGCCGCGTCGCGGAAGCAGGCGCTGACGTTCCTCGTCGGCTCGCTCGTGCCGGTGCTCGAAGCGCTGATCGTCGTGGTCGTCGTCGCGGGCGTCCTCATGGGGTCGCTGTTGCCGTCGTCGACGCGGATCGGGCCGTTCAGTCCCGCGTCGCTCGCGATCCTGGTGGCCTGGTCGGCCGGGATCTACGCCCTCAATCAGGCTCGGAAGTCGCCGCGGTGGACGGTGGAGATGCCCGGCAGCTCGCCTGGTCGCCCGCATCGCCGCATCGAGCATCCGGCCGAGAAGCCGACGCCGATCACGCGGTCGACGGCCCGCGCGGTGTCCGTCTTTCTCGTCGGGTGCGCCGTCACGCTGGTCGCCGGGGTGGTGCTCGAGGTGAGCGGCAACGACCTCGCCAACCGCGCGGGCATCAACGGCGTCATCTTCGGCGCGACCGTGCTCGCGGTCGCCTCGGCGCTGCCCGAGATCAGCTCCGGCATCGCGGCCGTCCGGCTCGGCGACAACGAGCTCGCGATCGCCGACATCTTCGGCGGCAACTCGTTCCAGGTCGTCCTGTTCGTGCTCGCCGACCTGATCGCCGGCAAGCCGGTACTGCCCACCGCGGGGAACCTCAACGCCTGGCTCGCCACGCTGGGGATCGGCCTCACGGTGGTGTACGCCTTCGGGGTGATCATGCGCCACGAAGGCTGCGTCGCCCGGCTCGGTCGCGACTCCCTGATCGCGATCGCCGTCTTCGGGCTCGGGATCGCCGGGTTGTTCGTCATCCCGCACTGACCCGTCGCGCCCGTTGATCGCCGCGCGCCCGTCGCGCTCGCCTCTCAGTAGCGGTCGAGCTCGACCAGCCGTTCGTCGCTGATGCCGAAGTGGTGTGCGACCTCGTGCAGCACGACGCGCCGGATCTGCCGGCTCAGCAGCCCGGGATCGTGTCCGTAGAGGCGCTCGAGCGGGCCGCGGTAGATCGTGATCTTGTCCGGGAGCGCGCCGCTGTAGCTGCTGGTCCTCCTCGTGAGCGGGATGCCCTGGTAGAGGCCGAGCAGCGGCTGCCCCGGCGGCGGCTCGGCCTCGACCACGACCTCGACGTTCGAGAGCCGGCCGCGTAGCTCGGGCGGGAGCGAATCGAGTGCGTCCTGGATCAGCTGCTCGAAGTCCTGAGCGGCGTCGTGCGACGTCTCGCGCACGGGACTACCGCTTGCGGAAGAACCACTTGACGCGCAGGATCCGCAGCAGTCTCTGGAGCAGCATCACTTGCCCCGAGAGGTCTTCTTCTTCGGCTTGGCCTTCGCCGGGGCGTCCTTGCCGGCCCCGGCCGATCGCGCCTTCTGCTTCTTCGTCGCCACGTCAGCCTCCTCGGCTTCTTGAGGTCAGGTCAACCGATGCTACCCCGGCGAGATCGCGGCGAGGAACGCGTCTGCCACGAGACGGGGTCTAGGCGGCCGCGCCCTGCTCGATGTAGCGGAGGATCGTCGCGCTCAGCCCCAGGTCGAGTGTGACCGACCCTCCCTCGAGGCGCAGCCGGTCGCTGTCGTCGGTGATGCTCGCGTGCCACTCGTGGAGGTCCACGTCGCGGAGCGCAGCCTCGAGTACCCAGCGCGTCCGGTCGGCGGGAGTGCTTCCCGTCGTGTTGAGGTTGAGCTCGAGGACGAGCAGGTAGTCGATCTCGACCGGCGGCTTGTCGCGCAGGCTCTGCAGGTTGAGGTCGACCGCCGCCGCCACCGGGGCGAGCATGAGGTCAGTCGCGTTTCTTGGATGGAGTGTCATGCGGTCAGCGTTGACGACGCCGGACCGTCCCGAATCAGGGAGGACGCTGATTTCGTCCTCGTGGGTTTCCCGAAGAGTCGAGCCGGCCTGAGGTGCGTGCCGGGGCTCAGGCGTAGGATCAGGCTCGTGCTCACGGCGGATCTCGTGGTGCGGCTGGCCGAGACCGAGGCCCGGTACGTCGGGGCGAACCCGGAGTCGCGCCGGCTGCACATGGAACGGGCGCGCTTCATGCCGGGTGGGAACACGCGCACGACGATCCACCAGCCACCGTTCCCGCTCACGATCGTCCGCGGCGAGGGGGCGCGCATCACGGACGCGGACGGTCACGAGTACGTGGACTTCCTGGGCGAGTACACCGCCGGTCTCTACGGGCACTCGCATCCGGTGATCGTCGAGGCGATCCGGGAGGCGCTCGCGGACGGGATCGTGCTCGGCGCGCCGAACCGCTACGAGACGGCGCTCGCGGAGGCGGTCTGTGCGCGCTTCCCGGCGATCGACCTTGTCCGCTTCTGCAACTCGGGGACGGAGGCGAACTTGCTCGCTCTCTCGCTCTCGCGCGCGGTCACCGGGCGCTCCGGCGTGCTCGTCTTCGCGGGTGCGTACCACGGCGGAATCCTTCTCTTCGCGCACGGCATCTCGCCGCTCAATCCGCCGTTCCAGTGGGTCGTCGGTGAGTACAACGACGCCGCCGGCGCCGCACGGCTGATCCGGGAGCATGCGCACGAGCTGGCCGCCGTGATCGTCGAGCCGCTGCAGGGCGCGGCCGGAGTGATCCCGGGCGACCCGGACTTCCTCCGTGCGCTGCGCGAGACGACGGCGACGCACGGCGTGCTGCTCATCTTCGACGAGGTGATGACCGCCCGGCTCTCGGTCGGCGGGATGCAGCGGCTGCTCGGGATCGACCCCGACCTGACGACGCTTGCGAAGTTCGTCGGCGGCGGCCTCTCCTTCGGCGCCTTCGGCGGCCGCGCCGACCTGATGAGCCGCTTCGACCCGTCGCGGCCGGACGCGCTTCAGCACGGCGGCACCTTCAACAACGACGTGCTGACGATGGCCGCCGGAGCCGCGGGCCTGACGCGGGTGCTGACGGAGACGGAGATCACGCGCCTGAACGGTCTCGGAGACCGGCTGCGCGACCGCCTGAACGCATTTGCCGCGGAGCGCGGGATCGAGTTCTGCGCGACCGGCTCTGGCTCGCTCGTCGGCATCCACCCCACGCAGGGCCCGGTGCGGAACGAACACGACGTGCCCGAGTCGGCGGAGCTGCGCAGCCTCCTCCCCCTGCACATGCTCGAGCGCGGCTTCTCTTACGGTCGCCGCGGCTTCGTCGCACTCTCCCTCCCGCTTGCCGAGCCAGAGATCGACGGCTTCGCCGCCGCTGTCGAGGAGTTCCTGGCCACCGTCTGATCAGGCCGCCGAGTGTGTTGTCAGGCGCGGTCGGGCATCCAGGCCTTCACGACGTGCGGCCCGACCACGCCCACGGCCCTTGTCAGTGCTCCCAGCCGGTCATAACCCGAACCACGCGACGGTGGCCGGAGCGCGACTGAAGCTCAGGACTTCGCGTGCGAGACGCGCGCGGTAGCCGCTGTCTCGGCCGGCTCGAAATCGCCGTGCAGGACGTCCGGGTCCATGTCCGCGCCGTTCGGCCACACGATCGTCCCAAGTTCCTCGTCGACACGCACTTGGCGGAAGAGTTCCCGATCAGCGCGAAGTGGCTCGAATACGGGTCCCCAGAGCTCGCCTTCAAGATCGATCTCTCGCGTCGTACCATCGTTGAAGGAGAGCCGTACGACGAAGCCGTCGAGCGGTTCAACCGATCGGATCCGGACAGTCTGCGCGCTCATGGCAATGGCGCAATCGTATCGAGCGGCTGGCGGGCACGGGCTGTCTCCCAATTCGCCTGCAGTTCTGGACGGTGCAGCTCGGCACTCGCGGACGAGCCTGAGCGCTCGCGTTGGGAACGAGCCGACCAGCGGCTCGAGCGTTTCGATCACGATCTGCGCCTGATGCTCGCCGTAGACGGCGTGGAAGTGCGGCGGCTCGTGGTCGCGGTAGTACATCGTGATCACGATCCCATAGAAGGTGCTGATGCGAGGCACGGGTTCATCGTGGCTGAAGTTGCGCGGTTCGAACACTGTCTATTCTGGCTGTGCGCCCAACCCATGATTTCCAGCGACTTCGCGATGCAGTGCTCCCAGCCAGTCACAACCCGAACCGTGTGGTCCCCGCGGTCGACCCGATGAGTCTGCGGCGCGCTGGTCAAAGACGCTGACCAGGGCGACGGTGCCTATGCGGCAGTTCGTGTCGTCCACTCGACGTACACCCCTGGGCCCGACGGGTCCGGGATTGCCAAGCCGTCGTCATCCAATCCTTCGAGGTGGAGAGCGATTGCTCCCCGCATCGCCTGCTCCGCCTGCTCGAGGGTGTCACCGGTGGCGGCGCAGCCGGGAAGGTCGGGCGACCAGGCTGAGTAGTTCGACGGCGGCCCGCCTTCGATGAGTACGAGATAGCGCGTTGCGAGATCGGTGTAGTCCGTCATCGTCGTTTCAGTCCCGCCTGTCGAAGGATGCTCGCTTGAGTCTTCGGGTGCAAGTCGCTCGATAGCTTGCCAGCCACCGTCACCCGCCCGATCTTTGTCGGATGCTTGAACTGCCGATGACTACCCCGCGCTACTGCGAGAAACCAGCCGTCCGATTCGAGGAGCTCGATGATTTGGCTCACCTTCAGCTGAGCGATGGTGCCGGCGCGTCGGACCTTCCGATATCGGCCGATCGGAGTAGAAGAAGTGCCCCCGACAAGAATCGAACTTGTGCACGCGGTTTAGGAAACCGCTGCTCTATCCACTGAGCTACGGGGGCGGATTGTGCCCTGAGCAGGGCGTTCCGGGGAGAGAGGCGCTCCGGAGGCGTCCTCCCCTCTCCGCGTTGTCTCGTGCGTGGAGTGTATCGGGGCATCTGTCCGACAGATCACCGGGCATCACGCTCGCGCTGCGTTCGCCACAGTGTCAAGCTGCGATCGCCTGGAAGCGCGGCCACGCCTAGAAGCGCCGCAGAGGTGCTGTTAGCCTCTGGCAGTGCGTCGGAGGACGCTCCCGGGTCCGCGGGTAGGACTGAGTCCACCTCCAGTTGTTCGTGTTCGGATGGTGCTGTTGACGGTCTCCATTCGATTCTGCTTGCGGACCGCAGGTCGCGAAAGGAGACGTCATGCCCGACCTTCCCGTTCGTGTTGATCTCCGTCAGTTGCGCACTCAGGCGAAGGATCTGCTGAAGCAGGCACGTGCCAGCGACGAGGCTGCGCTCGCCCGGATCGAAGCCGTTTGCGAGCGGCTGATGCTCGCATCGGCGCAGCTCACGATTGCGCGCGAGTACGGCTTTCCGAGTTGGCCGCGGCTCAAGATGGAGGTGCAGCGGCGCGAGTTGCTGAACAGGCGCGACCTGGTCGGCCTGCGCGCGTTGCTGGCCGAACATCCTGAGGTCGCTGTGGAGAGCCTTGAGCATTGGTGCGATCACCCGAGGGGCGCGACGCCGCTCGGCTACATGGCGATGTTGCGGTTCGATGCATCAAGGCTCGGGTTGCCGCCGGTGGCAGACGGCATCGGCGCAGTGGCGCGGATGTTGGTTGAACGTGGCGCTCCGGTCGAGGGGGATCCGGACGACCGCGAGACGCCGCTGATCACGGCCGCCAGCTACGGCGACGCCGAGGTCGCGCGTGTCTTGATCGACGCCGGTGCCGACATCGACGCAGTCGCCGCCGATGACTCAGGCGGCGTGCCCGGCGGCAGCGCGCTGCTGCATGCGGGCGTGTTCGGAAACACCGAAATGGTCGACGTGCTCGCCGCCGCAGGCGCGCGCGTTCGTAGCGTCGTCGAGGCGGCAGCGGTGGGCGACATCGACGGCTGGCTGACGACCGAGCCGCCGCTCGAGGAGCGCGTCCGCGCGATGACGATGGCGGCGGGACACAACCGGGTCGCGGCGATCGAGCAGCTGCTCGCTGTCGGGACGCCCGTGGACGCGGTCGATGCCTGGGGCTCTAGTGCGCTGCGGGCTGCGGCCGAGAACGGCCATCCGGCGAGCGTCCAGCTGCTGGTGGCCGCGGGTGCCGACCCGAACCAGCGCGACCCCGACGAGAACCTGACGCCGCTCGAGTGGGCGCGCCGCCACGACGCGGGCGAGCACCGCGCACGCGGTCGGCACGAGCACGTACAGCAACTCCTGGAGGCGGCTGCAGCCGACCGAGTCGCAAAGGCCTAGAGAAGGCCCTGGTAGAGCGCGACCGTCTCGGCGGCGATCGCCGGCCAGCTGAAGCGCTCGATCGCGCGCGCTCGTCCGGCCTTGCCGAGGCGCTCGGCGAGGCTCGGATCCGCGAGCAGCGTATTGACCCGGTCGGCGAGGCCTGCGGCGAAGTCGCGAGGGTCTTTCGGCGTGCGCAAGCCGTCGTCGCTCGGCTCGAACGGAACGAGCAGGCCCGTCACGCCGTCCTCGACGACCTCGGGGATTCCACCCGTGCGTGTCGCGACGACCGCGGTCTCGCACGCCATCGCCTCGAGGTTGACGATGCCCAGCGGCTCGTAGATCGACGGGCACACGAACACGGTCGCGTGGGTGAGCAGCTGGATCACGTCCGGCCTGGGGAGCATCTGCTCGATCCAGATCACATTGCCCCGCGTCTGCTGCAGGCGCTCCACCGCGGCGGCAACGTCAGCGCCGAGTTCAGGAGTGTCCGGTGCACCGGCGCACAGGACGATCTGCGCCGCCGCGTCGATCTGCGGCGCCGCGTCCAGCAGGTGCGCGAGACCCTTCTGGCGGGGGATGCGACCGACGAAGACGACCGAGGGCTTCGCCGGGTCGATCCTGTGGCGTTCGAGGGCGTCGGTGCTCCGGTCCGGGCGGTACTCCGCGGTGTCGATGCCGTTGTGGATCACGCGTATCCGGTCGGGGTCGATCGCCGGGTAGCAGCGCACCACGTCGCGGCCCATCTCGGCGGAAACCGCAATCAACGCGTCGGCGGCCTCGAGCGCCGTGCGCTCGCAGAAGCTCGAGAGCGCGTAGCCGCCGCCGAGCTGTTCGGCCTTCCACGTCCGGATCGGCTCGAGGCTGTGGACGGTCGCGACGTGCGGGATGCCGTACAGCAGTTTCGCCAGGTGGCCGGCGAGGTTCGCGTACCACGTGTGGCTGTGCACGAGGTCTGTGCCTTCGACACCGGCCGCCATCACGAGGTCGATCGAGACTGCTTCGAGCGCCGCTGCGTGCGCGGACGCCGAATGCAGCGCCTCCCAGGGCCGGTGAGCGTGGACGTTCCGTTCTCCTCGGTCGGCGCCCCAGCAGTGCACGCTCAGGTCGACGAGCTGCGCGAGGTCGCGCGCGAGGTACTCGACGTGAACGCCGGCGCCTCCGTAGACCTCCGGTGGGTACTCGCGGGTGAGCAGCGCGACGGTCGGCTCACGCCTCGACATGCACGCCCTTGCCGATCACGACGATGCCGTTCGCAGAGACGGTGAATCGTTCGCGATCGGCCTCCGGGTCGACACCCACCTGCGCGCCGGGATCGATCGTCACGCTCTTGTCGATGATCGCGTTCCGGATCACGGCGCCGCGGCCGACGTCGATGTCGTGCATCAGCACCGACCCTTCGACCAGCGCATGAGAGTGGACGCGCACGCGCGGCGAGAGGATCGACCGGCGCACCGTTCCGCCCGAGACGACCACCCCCGCACAGATCATCGAGTTCATCGCGGTGCCCGTCCGCCCGGGCTCCTCGATCACGAACTTCGCCGGCGGCAGCGGCTCCTGCGTGCACAGGATCGGCCACTCCTCGTTGTAGAGGCTGAAGATCGGCTCGAGCGACACGAGGTCCATGTGCGCGTCGTAGAAGGCGTCGAGCGTGCCGACGTCGCGCCAGTAGCCCCGCTCGCGCGCCGAGCCGCCCGGCACCTCGCTCGTCGAGAAGTCCCAGGCACACGCGTCGCCGGCTTCGACCATGCGCGGGATGATGTCTCCGCCGATGTCGTGGTTCGAGTCATCGTCCTCGGCGTCGGCGATCAGCGCCGCGATCAGCGCTTCCGTGTTGAAGACGTAGTTCCCCATCGACGCGTAGATCTCGTCGGGCGCGTCGGGAAGCCCCGGCGGCGCCACCCGGGGCTTCTCGTGGAACGCACGGATCCGATGGTCGTCGTCGCTCGGCTCGATCACACCGAACTGCTCCGCCTGATCTCTCGGCACCCGGATCGCCGCGACCGTCACGCCGGCTCCGGATTCCAGATGCTGCTCGACCATGGTGCGCGGGTCCATCCGGTAGACGTGGTCGGCACCGAAGACGCAGATGTAGTCGGGACGCTCGTCGTAGATCAGGTTGAGGTTCTGGAACAGTGCGTCCGCCGACCCCGCGAACCAGTGCGGCCCGAGCCGCTGCTGCGCGGGCACGGGCGTCACATAGTTGCCGAGGAGCGGCGAAAGCCGCCACGTGGTCGCGATGTGGCGGTCGAGGCTGTGGCTCTTGTACTGCGTCAGCACGACGATCCTGAAGAAGCCCGCGTTGGCGAGGTTCGACAGGGCGAAGTCGATCAGCCGGTAGTTGCCGCCGAACGGAACAGCAGGCTTCGCCCGGTCGGCGGTCAGCGGCAGGAGCCTCGTTCCGCCGCCGCCCGCGAGCACCATCGCCAGCCCTCGCGGCAGCGGCATCCGGGTATTCCGAGGAGCGGAACGACGGTCGGTCAAAGCGCTCGGCCGCATCGTACGGCAGAACCCTCATCCCGATCATGCTGAGTCGCCGCGCCTTGGCACACTTGGCGACGTGGGCAGCGGATCAGAGGCGTTGTGCCGCTTCGACGAGCTGGGGCGGTTTCAGTTCGAGCGGCTTTGCCGGGACATGCTCGCACTCGATTCGGGTGTCGGCGGCCTGGAGTGGTTCGAGTCGGCGACGGCGGCCGTGCTGGTGCTGCCGGAAGGCGCCGACGTCCCGTGGGCAGATCGTCCACATGCGGAGTCGACGCTGGTTGTGGCGGCGTGGGTGCAGCCCGCTCCTGCAGACACGCAACTCGACCGGCTGCGCCGGGCCGTTGCGCGTGTGGTGGAGGATTGGCCGGGTGCCCGGCCTCGCTCGGTGCTGGCGCTGACGAACATCGAGGCGAGTGACGCGGTCGAGGTCGGGCTCGAGGTCGTCGATGCGACACGGTTGACCCGGCTCGTGTTGTCGCGCCCTCGCCTGCGTCTGCGACTGCCGTCGTTGCTCGGGATCTGCGAGGAGTCGGCGCTCGTCGCCGACGCTGCCCGTTCGCGCTCGACCGCGGACGTCGCGGCGGCCTTTGCGCTGTCGCGCGTCTTCGTGCCGACGCGTGCGTATGCGTCGACGGTGGGCGTGCTCGAGCGGTTCGGGTTTGCGGTGTTGACCGGGCCGCCGGAGATGGGCAAGACGGCGATCGCCCGGATGGTCGGGCTGGCGAAGTTGAGCGAGAACTGGGAATTCCACGAGTGCATCCGCCCGGATCAGTTGTGGGAGCGGCTCTCGCGCGACCGCGCGCAGGTGTTCGTCGCCGACGACGCGTTCGGGTCGACCGAGTACCGGTCGGATGCGGCGGAGCGGTGGGCCGTTGAGCTGGATCGGGTGTTGCGGGCGATGGATGAGCGGCACTGGCTGATCTGGACGTCGCGGCCTGCACCGCTGAAGGCCGGCTTGCGGCGTATCCAACGCGAGCACGGCGTGGAGCGGTTCCCGCAGCCCGCGGAGGTGCAGGTCGATGCCGCCGACCTCGAGGTCGAGGAGAAGGCGTTGATCCTCTTCCGGCACGCGAAGGCGGCGCGGCTGCCGCAGGTCGCGGTGGATGTCATCCGCAGCTGCGGCTGGAGCGTCGTCAGCCACCAGCACTTCACGCCGGAGCGGATCCGACGCTTCGTCGCCGGCCCGCTGCTGCAGCCCGACGCGCTCGCACGATTGCAGGCCGGCGAGCTGGAGCAGCTGATCAGCTCTGAGATTCGGGAGCCGACAGTCGCGATGGCCGAGTCGTTTCGCGCGCTCGCTCCTGAGCACCGGTCGGTGTTGATCGCGTTGCTGGACGTGCCGCCGGGACCCGTGCTCGAACGCGACCTCGCTACCGCTGTCCGTCGTCACTCGGCGCTCGCCTTTGCGCAGCATCCGGGCGCCTTGCTCGATCGCTTGACCGATCACTTCGTTCGCGTCGTCGAGGGAGGCGCAGTGACCTGGGTTCACCCGAGCTGGCGCGACCTCGTCATCGACGAGCTCGGGCGCGATCCCGTGGCACGCCGGTCGTTCTTGTGCGCGTGTTCGCTCGAGGGGATCCTGCTCGCGCTCTCGATTGGCGGCGGTAGCGCCGGCACGCGGGCGCTACCGCTCCTGCACGAGGACGGCGACTGGGATGCCGCCGCAGACCGGCTCAGGCTGCTCGTCCCTCAGCTCGATGAGCCGTCGGCGACTCGCCTGCTCGTCGTGCTCGGCGAGGCGCTCGCGCTGTCGACCGACGCTCGGGCGCGTGAGCTCGACGCCCTCGCCGGCTGCGCGCTCCAGCTGCTTGCCCGGCACTGGAGTGAGCAACGCGAGCTGATCCCGGCCGGACTGCTCGACCGCTGGCTGGAGCTCGGCGCCGCGGTGTCGGAGCAGCCGCCGCTCCCCGACGTAACGACGACATGGATCGAACGGATGCCTTCGGTCTCCGCAGCCGGCCCGGTCTCGGCTGCCGAGCTGGCGGAGCTCGACGAATGGCTCAGTCTCGCCGAGCTGCTGAGCGAGTACGCACCGGGCCGGCTGCGCGCCTTCGGTTTCCCCGACGGCCAGCACGAGTCTGTGTCCGCGTTCGTTCACCGACTGCACGCCGGCGCGGCGGAGATTCGCGACCGCGGGGCCGTCCTCGGCGCGCTGCATCGCGTCGCAATCCTCATGCCTGCAAACGCGAACGATGCGTACGCGGCAGCCGCGACGATTGCCGCAAGAGGGCCCGAGGCCCCACCGGCTGAGACGTACGTGCCACGCGAGATCTCGCAAGAGCTTCTGAACATCCTCGACGCGCCACCGATCCCCGTGCGGTCGGACGAGCACCTCGTCACCCGGGTGCTTCGCGACCTCTGACCCCGGCGAGGCTCCGGTATCGTCAGCTTGTGGCCGTCACACCCCGTTCCCGGCAGTGGGAGGAGCTCTTCGCTGCGCGCACGCGCAACGACGCGGGTGACGGCATCGCGGTCATCCTCGGGTTCCTCGGCAACCCCGATCTGATCTCCTTCGCCGGCGGGTTTCCCGACCCGGCCACGTTCCCCGCCGAACGGACCGCGGCGATCCTGCAGGAGCTCGCCTCCGCGGGCGACGCCTCCGCATTCCAGTACGCCCCGACGCATGGCCTCGCCGGGCCGCGTGACGCGATCGCCGCGCGCATCGAGTCGCTCCAGGGAGCGCGTCCCGGGGACGACGAGCTGCTCGTCACGAGCGGCGGGATCGAGGCGCTCGAGCTCGTCGCGAAGTCGTTCCTCGACACGGGCGACACCGTCGTCGTCGAAGGGCCGACGTATCTCGGCGCGATCATGGCGTTCCGCGGCTTCGAGGCGGAGGTCGTCGCGGTGCCGCTCGACGACGACGGCCTCGACGTCGACGACCTCGCCGGCAGGCTCGCAGCGGGCCTGCGCCCCAAGCTCCTCTACACGATCCCCGATCACCAGAACCCGGCGGGCGTCACGCTGTCCGCCGAGCGCCGCACCGCGCTCGTCGAGCTGGCGCGACGCTACGGCTTCCTGATCGTCGAGGACGTCGCCTACCGCGAGCTCGGCTTCGACGGGTCGGCGCTGCCGAGCCTCTGGAGCATCGGCGGCGACGTCGTGCTCCAGGCCGGCACGACCTCGAAGACCTTCTTCCCGGGCGTGCGTCTCGGCTGGGCCGCGGGGCCTGCGGAGATCGTGGCACAGCTCATCTCGGCCAAGCAGAACACCGACCAGTGCACGGCCGCGCTCGGCCAGCGGCTCTTCGAGGAGTACGTGCGCCGCGGTTGGATCGACGAGCAGCTCGAACGCTCGCGCGCGCTCTACGCCCGCCGCTGCGAGCGTCTGCTCGCAGCGCTCGAGCGGTCGATGCCGCCCGAGGTCGAGTGGACGCGGCCGAGCGGCGGCTTCTTCTCGTGGCTGACGCTGCCGGTCGACGCCGCCGAGCTTGCACTGCGCGCCGTGCAGGAGGGGGTCGCGATCGTTCCCGGCGGCCCGTTCTACCCGGACGGGCGAGGGACGACGAACGTGCGCCTCTCGTTCAGCAACGTCGGCGACGAGCTGATCGACGTCGGCATCGACCGCCTCGCCGTGCTCGTCCGTACCGCATAGCGCGCTCCACCGCCTGATCCTCCTTCGGTCATGCGCGCTTCAGGGAAGCCGGGGCAGCATGCCTGCATGAGACCCCTCGCATTCCTGGCTGTGGCCGCCCTGTTCGCCACAGGCTGCGGCTCGAAGAAGGAGTCGGCTCCGCCTGCGACGACGGCGAGGCCGCCCGCCCCCCCCCCCGCCGTGGCGGCCCCGCCGGCGGGCCCCGCCGCGTCGTCGCCCTCCCCGCTGCAGGCCGAGGCAAGAGCCGCCGCCACCGGCGACATCCCCGACAACCAGGTATTCCTGCGGCTCGACAACGCGTCGGCCGGCTACTCGATGAAGTATCCCGAAGGCTGGGCGCAGCAAGGCTCGGGCTCGACGGTGACGATCCGCGACAAGAACAACATCGTCCGGATCGTCGTGACGCCCGGCGCCGCCGGGACGCCCGCCGAAGCGCGCAAGGATCTCGCAGGAGTCGCGGGTGCGACGATCACCAGCGGCCCACTGTCGACGACCGTCGGCAGAAACCCCGCAGTGAAAGTCGTCTACACCACGCAGAGCGCCGCGAATCCCGTGACCGGCAAGCGGCTGACGCTTGCCGTCGACCGCTACTACCTCTCACACGGCGGCGAGCGCGCCGTCGTCGATCTCGGCACGCCGCTGGGCGTCGACAACGTCGACGCCTACCGGTTGATGATCGAGAGCTTCACGTGGAAGTAGGAAGCCTCTACCGCGAGCCCGACAGCGATTCGACGGTCGCGTTCGGCGCACTCGAGTTCAACGACGTGTTCAAGATCTTCCGCTCGGGCCCCGCGGAGACGGTCGCGTTGCGTGGGCTCGACCTGCGCATCGAGCCGGGCGAGCTCGTCGCGCTCTTCGGGCCGTCCGGCTCGGGCAAGAGCACGGCGCTCCACCTGGCCGCCGGTCTCGACGAGCCTTCGGCCGGCGACGTGGTGTGCTTCGGCCGCTCGCTCGCACGACTCGACGAGGCGGAGCTCGCCGGATACCGGGCGCACGACATCGCACTCGTGTTCCAGAGCAACAACCTCTGGCCCATGCTCTCCGCACGCGAGAACGTCGCGCTCGGCCTGCGGCTCGCGGGCAAGCGGCACGTCGAGGCGGCCGTCGACCGCTCGCTCGCCCTCTTCGACCTCGATTCGCGCGAGAGCCAGCGCGCCGGCTCCCTCTCCGGTGGCGAGCAGCAGCGCGTCGCCATCGCAGCCGCGGCCGCGCGTGAAGCGCGGCTCGTGCTCGCCGACGAGCCAACCGCCGAGCTCGACGAGCAGAACGAGCAGATCGTCCTCGATGCCTTGCGCCGCTTGCGCGACGAGCTCGGCAGCACCGTCGTGATCGTCACGCACTCCCCGCGCGTCGCCGACGCCGTCGACCGCGTCGTCGAGCTGCGCGACGGCAGGGTCGCAGCATGACGACCGACGCTCCTCCGCGCGAAGCGATCGCCGCGTGCCGCGACATCGTCGTCGCCTACGGGCACGGCACCGCCGCCAGGCGCGCGCTCGACGGCGCCTCACTCGCGCTCTCGGCCGACGGGAGCCTCGCTCTGCTCGGCCGGTCCGGCTCCGGCAAGACGACGCTGCTCCACGTCCTCGGCGGCCTCGTCGAGCCGACGTCAGGCGCCGTCGAGTGGCACGGCCGCCCGCTCTCGTCGCTCGACAGCGCGGCCCGCGGCGCCGTGCGCGCGCACGGCATCGCATACGTCTTCCAGGGCGCCAACCTGCTGCCGTACTTCAACGCGTACGAGAACGTCGCGTTCGCCGCCCACGTGTCGCGCGAAGGACTGTCCGCGCGCGACCCGCTCGAGCTGCTCGAGCTCGTCGGTCTCGCGTCGAAGGCCGAGAACCTGCCGTCGGAGCTCTCAGGCGGCGAGGCGCAGCGTGTCGCGATCGCGCGCGCGCTCGCGCAGGGGCCCGAGCTGCTGCTGTGCGACGAGCCGACGGGCCACCTCGACTCGGACACGAGTGAGCGCGTGCTCGATCTGATCGGCGCGCTCCAGGACGAGTTCGGCTTCGCGCTCGTGATCGCGACACACGACCCGGCCGTCGCCGCCCGCCTGCGTCGCGAGGTGGAGCTGCACGACGGCCGGATCGTGCGCGAGGAGCGCAGCGCATGACCGCTCTCGCGAGGCTCGCCGTCGTCGGCCTCGTCCGTGCGCCGGGACGCGCGGCCACTCGGCTCGTCACGCTCGCGCTCGCCGTCGCTCTGCTCGCCGCGATGCTGCTCTTCATCGGCCACTCGCTCGGGACGATGACCCAGGGCGCGGTGCAGAGCGTGCCGGTCGACTGGCAGGGGCCCGTCGGCTCCTACCGCGCCGCGCAGCGGGTCGCCGTCGGAGTGGGCCGCCAGCCGGGCGTGCTCGACTCGGC
>ORMF012606280.1_pt1 | contig 21843 bp, 25 predicted proteins | sample 1779871 | NCBI WGS metagenome assembly ORMF01 (sample SAMEA104232316, study PRJEB22302) | groundwater metagenome | biome: forest; feature: aquifer; material: groundwater | place: USA | collected 2011-08-07 | depth 5.4 m | reverse complement strand
TGTGCGCCGGGTAGGATTCGAACCTACGTAGCCGTGAGGCGACAGGTTTACAGCCTGTTGTAATTGACCACTCTACCACCGACGCTTATCTGGCGACCTCTTGTAAAATACCAGACGCAACGGCTTTTGTCATGCGCTTGCCGCCTTTTTTAACGTCGAATGTAAATTCGTTTTTGGAAGAAACGTCGACGGTAATGGTGCCGCCGGAAAGCACGCCGCGGCTGACCATGAGCGAAGCGACCTTCGTCAGAATTTTGTCCTGTATCAGCCGGCGCAGAGGGCGCGCGCCGTAGTGCGGATTGTATCCCTCCTTAGCCAAATAGTCATAAACGGAAGGATTGATAGCCAGTGTTATGTCTTTGCCCGCGAGGCGCTCCACCACCTCTTTAACCTGTATGCCGACAATCTCTTTGACCGCGTCCGGCGACAGAATGTTAAAGATAATTATTTCGTCGATGCGGTTGAGGAACTCGGGCCGGAAGCTGTCTTTAAGAGATTGCTCAACCTTTTCTTTAGCCATGACATAGTCGGCTTCGGCGCCCACTCCGCGCGTCGCAAAGCCGAGCTGTTCCATCTTGTCGATATATTGCGCGCCCACGTTGCTCGTCATGATGATGATGGTGTTGCGGAAGTTAACCTTCCTGCCTTTGGCGTCCGTAAGCGTGCCGGCATCGAGCACCTGCAGGAGGATGTTAAACACTTCCGGGTGCGCTTTTTCTATTTCGTCAAAAAGCAGCACCGCATACGGGCGATGGCGCACCAGCTCGGTAAGCGCTCCCCCCTCCTCGTGGCCGACGTAGCCCGGAGGCGCTCCTATTATTTTGCTTACGGAATGCTTTTCCATGTACTCGGACATGTCGACGCGGATGAGCGCCTTTTCGTCGTCAAACATAAATCCTGCCAGCGCTTTGGTGAGTTCTGTCTTGCCGACGCCGGTCGGCCCGAGGAACATAAACGAGGCAATCGGTCGGTTGGGGTCGGAGATGCCCGCGCGGCTCCTTTTGACCGCATCGGATACTTTTTGTACCGCCTCATTCTGCCCGACCACGCGCGTCTGCAGCTCCGCCTCGATGCGGTTGAGACGCTCGGCCTCCTCCTCGAGCATGCGCGAGACAGGTATGCCAGTCCATTTGGCGACGATTGCCGCGATGTCGCTCTCGGTTATCTCCTCTTTGAGAATACGGCGCGTAGACTGCAGTTTTTTGAGCCGCTTAACTTTTTGCTCCAGGTCGCGTTCCAGGGCCGGTATCTCGCCGTAGCGGATTTCCGCGGCGCGCGACAGGTCGACGGCAGACTCGCTCTGGTCCGCCTCAATACGCAGGCCTTCCAGCGCTTTTTTGATGGACTTTATGTCGGAGAGCACCTGCTTTTCGTTCTTCCAGCGGCTCTCTATCTCACCGGTTTGCTCGCGCAGATCGGCTATATCCTTTTCTATCGCTTTGACGCGCGCTCCCGCTTTGCCGGCGGGCGCGGCGGCTGATTTCTTCCTGTTTGCGTCAGTGGTTTCGGCCTCCGCGTCTTTGCGCAGAGCCTCCTTTTCCACCTCCAGCCGCATTATCTTGCGGTGCGCGTCCTCAAGCACGGGCGGCTTGTTTTCCAGCGAGATGCGCAAAGAAGAAGCCGCTTCGTCGATAAGGTCGATTGCTTTATCGGGGAGGAAGCGGTCCGGAATGTAGCGGGACGACAGCTGTACGGCCGCCACCAGCGAGTCGTCGGTAATATGCACGCCGTGGAAGAGCTCGTACTTTTCTTTCAGTCCGCGCAGTATCGCGATTGCGTCGTCGATGCCCGGCTCCATCACATACACGGGCTGGAACCTGCGTTGGAATGCCGGGTCGCGCTCAATGTGGCGCTGATACTCGCGCAGAGTCGTAGCGCCGATGACATGCAGGTCGCCGCGCGCCAGAGCGGGCTTGAGCATGTTGCTAGCGTCCATCGCGCCCTCCGCGGCGCCGGCGCCTATCATGGTGTGTATCTCGTCGATAAAAAGGATGACCTTGCCGTCGCTGCGCTCTATCTCCTTCATTATCGCTTTGAGGCGCTCCTCAAACTCGCCGCGGTACTTGGTGCCCGCAATAAGAGAACCTAAGTCGAGCGACACCAGGTCTTTGTCGCGTAGAGACTCCGGGCAGTCGCCGGTAGCAATACGCTGTGCCAGACCCTCGGCAAGCGCTGTTTTGCCGACGCCGGCCTCGCCGATAAGAATTGGATTGTTTTTGGTGCGGCGGGAAAGTATCTGGATGACGCGGGATATCTCCTCGTCTCTGCCGACAACCGGGTCGAGTTTATTTTGGAGCGCGGCTTTTGTCAGCGAGCGCGTGTACTTGAGCAGGGCGCGGAACTTTTTTGACTCAGCAGCCGGAGCGTTTTTTTGGCTGCGTATCTCCGTGAGAGAGCGCAACATCGCATCGCGCGTGATGCGGAAACGCGCCAGCAGGTCGCGCACACTGCCCGGGATATCGATGATCGCGATAAAAAGGTGCTCGGTTGAAACAAACTCGTCGTGCAGCTCGGTGGCGACCTTGGCGCTGCGCTCCAGCGCTTGCACGAGCTCCGGCGTCAAATACAACTGGTAGCTCGGGCTAAGCACCGAGCCGCCGGATACGCCCTCCAAATTTTCCAGCGCGGTGTCGGTAAGCAGTGTCAAATCAACCTCAAGCCGCTCGAGAGCGGACGCGACCAAAGACTCCTCTTGCAGGAGGAGCGCGCAGAGCAAATGGAGCGGGCTTACTTGGTTTTGACCCCGTTCGACGGCAAGCTCATGCGCGCGCCGGACCGCTTCTTTTGCTTTTGTGGTGAAGTGATTGAATGGAGGCATAAAATTTAGTGACTACGGGCTGGTGGCTAGTGTGTAGAAGTCGGCGCCCCATGCGGACGAGTCGCTTGTGGTGATGCCTATAAGATCGCCGAACGAATTGACTATGATAGAGCCCGGCGTGGTTGATACAACCGTTGCCTGCACCAAGCCGGAGCGGGAGTCGGGCAGTTTGGCTATAACGCCGGTGCCGACGGTATCTGCGCCGGAGCCGCCGATGCGTATGACGCTTCCGCCCAGTTGTAACTTACCGGCATCGGCCATAGATACCGCGACCAATTTGCCGGAAGAGCTCGCCATCTGCAGGTCGAGTATGGCGACTGTGCTGGTGCCTACGGGGATGCGCATCACCGCCGGCACGCGCTCGCCACTTGGGAGTATCGCCTCAAAGTTGACGGTGCCGAGCGGCTCGAGCGACCCGCGGTCGGAAAGTACGACGCCTTTTGCATCGATGACAACGCCGCGGGCGGCCAGCGTGTTGCGGTCGTTGAGGCTCACAATGCGCACTATCCCCTTTTGCACTTTAGCGATGGATTGCGCGACAAGGTCGTCGTTTTTAACCACCACCGTGGTCTCTTTGGTTACCGTCGCCGCCGCGGCGGCGGCGCCCTGTGATGCCGGCACGGCGGCAGGGATCACCTTTTCCACCGTGCGCTCGACTATCTGGTTGATAATGCGGGTCACCGACGGCGGAGCCTGGTCCATCAAAGAAACAGTGACAATGCCGGTGGCTATGGACGTCACGAAGCCGACCAAAAAGGCCAGGAGGACTATCTGATGCTTGGTGAGATGCTCGATGTCCATAGTCTATAAAATATAACACTTTTCTATAAAAAGAAAATGCCCCGCACTTTGCGGGGCAGAAAACTATTCGACAGTCACCGACTTCGCCAAGTTGCGCGGTTGGTCGACATCGACACCTCGCGCAACGCCCAAGTGATAGGCCAAAAGTTGGACCAACGGTGCAAGCACTATGGGCACGAGTTCGTCGGGCAGACTAGGCGGCGGTTCAAGCGAGATTACCCGCCCGCCGCGCGCTTTGACCTCCTCGAGATTGGAGAACATTTTGTCGCGTAGCGCACCCGAAGGCATAACCGCTACGACCGGCACACCCGGCTCAACTAACGCAAGCGTGCCGTGCTTAAGTTCGGAAGCTGAGAGCCCATGAGCATCGATGTAAGCGACCTCGCGGATTTTCAGAGCAGCTTCCAACGCCAACGGGAGTCCGTAGCCGCGGCCGATGACAATCATCCGTTTAGCATCTTTGCACCGGTATGCTATGCGTTTGATTTCGTCCTCTTTCCGCAGCGTGTCCGCCATCAGAGTCGGCAACAACAGGAGCTGTCCGACAAGTTCCTCCGATACCGGACGTTTTTTCAGTTCGGCGAGATGCACCGCAAGGAGCATCAGCGCCGTGGCCTGTGCGGTAAACGCCTTGGTCGACGCAACCGCCACCTCGGGGCCGGCGTGCAGATATATGCCGGCGCGCACGCGTTTGCTCAGTGCCGAGCCCACGCGGTTGGTGACCCCGAGACAAAGCGCGTGACGTTCTTTGGCGAGCGTCATAGCGCGCAGTGTATCGGCGGTCTCTCCCGACTGAGAGATGCCGATGACCACATCGCCTGAGGTAACAGCAGGGTCGCGATAGTAAAACTCCGCGGCCTGCTCGGCCTCGCACGCAACTCCAGAAAGCCGCTCGATAAAGGCTTTGCCCGCCGTCGCGGCAAAGAGCGACGTTCCGCATCCGATAAGCGTGATGCGGCGCGCATCCCGGAGCCTGCCCTCGATGTCGGGAGCAAATCCGCCGAAAGTAACCGGATTCCCCTCCCGCAAACGTCCCGCAAGCACATTGCGCATGGCTTGCGGCTGCTCGAGGATCTCCTTGTACATGTAGTGCGCATGGCCGCCCTTGTTGACCTCGTCGGCCACGCTCGGCTTTTCGAGTCTGGCCTTTACTCCACTCATCGGAAGACCGCGGAAGGAGTACGAGCCGTTGCGCTTAAGCACGACAACTTCGCCGTCTTTAAGATGTGCAACAGCATTTACTTTGCCGCCGAACGCGAGTTCGTCCGAGGCAAGATAGAGTTCCTTCTCGCCGATGCCGATAACCAACGGAGAGCTGTTGCACGCGGCGACAATTTCGTCCGGATAAGAGGACGAAATAACTGCAATAGCATAAGCACCATCAACTAGTGCAAGCGCGCGTACAACTGCTTGTTCCAAATCTCCCCCGCCCGCTTTCAACTCGCGTTCGATGAGATGCGGTAGAACTTCGGTATCGGTGTCACTTGTAAACACAAATCCCTGCACTGCAAGTTCGCGCCGCAAGTGTTCGTGATTTTCGATGATGCCGTTATGTACAACAGCAATCTGTCCCAACCTGGAGAGATGCGGATGCGCATTGCGCTCCGACGGCTCACCATGAGTTGCCCAGCGCGTGTGGCCGATGCCAAGGTTCCCGAGCGGAGGTTTTTGTCGGAGAAGCGCATCAAGATTCGCGACCTTTCCGACCGAACGGATGCGGTTAATTGCGAGTACATCCGCGTCCCGTATAGCTTCTACCGTACACACACCCGCACTGTCGTAGCCACGATACTCAAGGCGCTTGAGCCCTTCGATAAGAATTGGCGCCGCCTTCTGCTCGCCGATGTAGCCGATTATTCCACACATAGCATTTTTCCTTGTTGATGTTCTTCCTTATTTGCAACAGGAGATTATGTGAAAGAGTTTCAAAAAAGAAAACGCCCCGCGCGGTGCGAAACGTCAGCCGGGGCAACAAGTTTAGACTTCGGAAGTCTTCCAACCAGGCGCCCAGGACATTTGGATTGCCATGAGCGCCAAAATGAACGCGGCTGCCGCGATTTGACTTCCTCCAAGTGCGAAGAGGGCACCGCCCCCTATTGCATATGGGAGAAGTCCTTCCCAAAGCATTCGCCCCCAGACTGGTCCGAATCTTTGCCCAGGTTTCATGTTTTTAATTATTCGCAAAAATCCTGAGAACACCTAAAGTACTCCTGCTACAAACGCAAGTACGAAGGCAAAAAATGGCCAGAGTGTCGGTGGCACACTTGGAACGCCCGGCACTCCCCCGACATAGACCAACGCAGCGCAGACTGCCAGGTTGGTGGCGATGAGCGTCAACACTGTGTTCAGCGGATACTTCCACACATGGAGTGTAAGGAGTGAAAACAGCAAGCCCATAGCCGTCATTACAAACAAGGCAACTCCAAGAGACCTTAGTGGAGTAGACCCCGATGGTGCCCATGGCGACATAAGGAAGGCAAATGTGCCGACACCAAACAACGCCACACATAGGCGCCAGTATTTCTCATCGTCATGCGTCACATGTGTCATGAGTTAGCCGCAGACTGTGTCTGCGCTCCCTGTTGAAGAACCTCGAAACTACCGCAGATACTACAACTCCCCTACCAAAAAGCAACTCAATAAAATATTCAAAGAATTACACGACCGTTATATTGTTTGAATATTATTTTTTCCGGTAGCGGGAGGCGGTTTCTTTTAAAGCTGAGGCCATGCGGCGGGCTTGCGATTTTGTCGCGCCGGGGAGCAGGGTCAGGCGGATGGCCCCTCGACTTCGCTCGGGGTAAACAGTCGCAGATTCGGCAGATGTGATTGCTTTGATAACATGCGACGGCTCGGCGTCGCCGATGGTGCAGGCGCTGCGCGTGGAAGCCGCAATACCGAGCGCGTCGAGCGAGACAACCGCCATTTCTGCCTCAAGGCCCGGAATAGAGATGTTCAGGTTATTGGCCACCCGCAAGCAAGGACCGTCCTTTATGTCTGACATCAAGGACGGTCCTTGATATTTTGCGTCCGGAATCAGTTTTTTTATTTCGCTCCACAAATAGTTGCGAACCTCCGTCATATGTTTGGCGCGCCCCTCTACCCCATTTTGAGCGTCGGCGAGCGCGACGGCAAATGCTCCCGCCTGCGGCACATTCTCTGTACCGCCGCGAAGCGCCTGCTCCTGCTTGCCGCCCCACAAAATCGGTTCGACAGGAGTGCCGCGGCGCACATACAGAGCGCCGACGCCTTTCGGTCCGAGCACCTTCTGCGCGTCGAGCGTCATCAGGTCGATACCGAGCTTTTCGACATTGATATCAACCCACAGCGGCGCCTGCGACGCGTCGGTATGGAAATATATTTTTTTATTATTTTTTCTGAGTACTTTTACCAACTCGCGCACCGGCTCTATCGTGCCGACCTCGCTGTTAATCAACTGCACCGACACGAGCGCCGTCTCTTCGTTGAGCGCTCCCCGCAAAGCCTCGGAATCGACAAGGCCTTCTTTGTCGACCTCCAATGTCGTTACATACAACCCTTCCCTCTCGAGCGCGCGGAGCGGTTCGAGCACCGACTGATGTTCGATGGCACAGGTAATGGCGTGCACTTCGCCGTCCTGCAAAAGCATCGGGCGCAGCAAGCCGTGGAGTGCAAGATTGTTTGCCTCGGTTCCGGAAGCGGTAAAAACAATTTCGTCCGCGTGGGCCCCTATCGAGTCGGCGATGCTTTTGCGCGCCTTCTCCAATTCTTTTTTTGCCTCTACTCCTTCTTTGTGGAGCGCGCCGGCATTGCCATATAAAGAGAGCAGGCGCACCAGCTCCCGCTGTGAGCGCGCTGAAATAGGCGTAGCCGCCGCCGCATCGGCATATATTCTCTTATTCCAAAACATACATTAAAGAGTATACTGTTTTTAATGTCTATTGCTATCAACTATTATATCCAAATTGCCGCTCCGTACATCGCGCTCGGCGCTCTGCTTATATCACTCATCGCGGTCGGGTACGCCATCGCGCTTAAAATCCGCTTCCGCCGGCTCGCACTCGGCAAGAACGGCTCTATCGAGGAGAGCATCGCGATACTCACCCGCGACAGCAAAGAAACAAAAGCGTTCCGCTCCGAACTCGAACGGTATCTCAAACTGGTCGAAGGCAGATTGCGCGGAAGCGTGCAGGGCATCGGCGTGGTGCGGTTTAATCCGTTTACCAGCGGACAAGGTGGCAACCAAAGTTTTGCCGCGGCCTTCCTCGACGAGAGGGGCAACGGCGTGGTATTCTCGACTCTCTACTCGCGCGACCGGGTCGGCGTCTATGCCAAGCCGGTCCAAAACGGCACTTCCTCGTTTGAACTGACCGGAGAGGAAAAGGAGGCCATCCTAAAGGCCAAAGAGTCGGTCGCCAAGAACAAAAAGTGAACTACTTATGGAAAAAAATAAGAAATACGGCCCCTCGACAGAGCTCGGGGTAAACCGCCCTCCAATAGTCGCAATCGTCGGACATATCGACCACGGCAAGTCGACGCTTCTTGATTATGTCCGCAAAACCAGCGTCACCGAGGGCGAGGCGGGCGGGATTACTCAGCATCTCTCCGCATACGAAGCGACGCACAAAAACGCCACCGGCACTCACCGCATCACCTTCCTCGACACGCCCGGGCACGAGGCATTTGCAGGCATGCGCGCACGCGGGTTGGAGGCCGCCGATGTCGCGATACCGGTTGTCTCAAGCGAAGACGGAGCCAAACCGCAGACGGTTGAGGCGCTCAAACTGATAACTGCGGCGGATATCCCCTACATCATCGCGCTGACCAAAATCGACAAACCCGGAAGCAATATCGAAAAAGCAAAGATGTCTCTGCTCGAGCACCAGATATTTTTGGAAGGGCTCGGCGGCGAGGTGCCCTGGGTCGGGATATCCAGCAAGACCGGCGAAGGGGTTCCGGAACTGCTCGACCTGATTTTACTGCAGGCGGAAATAAAAGGACTTTCATCCGACCCTGCCGCGGCAGGAGCAGGGCTGGTCATCGAGGCGCATGTCGACCCCAAGCGCGGCGCGACCGCGACGCTTATCGTGCGCGACGGACACATTGCAAGCGGCGAATTTGTCGTCGCGGGCGCCGCGTTTGCGCCGGTGCGGATTATGGAAAACTTTGTCGGCAAGCCGATAAAAGAAGCTCTACCCGGAAGCCCGGTGCGGATAGTCGGCTTCTCGACACTGCCGGCAATCGGCGCGCACTTTACGACTGTTGATTCTAAAAAGGAGGCGGAGGAGTTGGTGTCTGCCTCAAGGAACAGTATCCCCTCTGCGCCGGCGCTCCGGGCCGCTAGGCCAGAGTCTTCTGTCGCAACCGGGGACACTGTTCCTGAGGCTTCCGAGGAAGAGCCGGTGCGTTTGGTGCTCCCGCTTGTCATCAAAACCGACGTCGCCGGAGTCGGCGAGGCGGTGATGCACGAACTCAATAAAATTCCGAGCGACGGACGGTTGGAGGTGCGCGTCATACTGCGCGGCGTCGGCTCTATTACCGAAAACGATATCAAGCTCGTCGGCGGCGGCAAGACGCCAGGCATTGTGCTGGGCTTTAACGTCAAAGTTGAGCGTGAGGCGCGGGCTCTGGCGGACAGACAGGGCGTGCAGATAGCGACATTTGACATCATTTATAAGCTTGCCGAATTTTTAGCGGAAGAGCTGCAGATGCGCCGCCCGCTGATTGAGTCGGAGGTTGTCGCCGGCGCCGCCAAAGTGCTCAAATTCTTTAGCGGACAAAAAGGCCGTGTCGTGCTCGGCGGCCGTGTCGAGGAAGGCGCGCTGAAACTGCACCAAGAGGTCAAGATTATACGCCGCGACGTGGAGATCGGGCGCGGCACCATCAGCAGTCTCCAATCAAATAAAAAAGACGTCAAAGAGGTGGAGGCGGGCAACGAGTTCGGCGCGATGCTCAAAACACAGGCTCTGCCAGCGGCCGGCGACCGGCTCGAGTCGTTTACCGTGGAGCTCAAGTAATATATGAATGAACGACAAGCGGAATCATTGCGTACAGCGGCGGCGGAGTTTTTGGCACGGGAAGCCAACCGCAACAGCCTTATCACGGTCACCCGCGCGCAGATGAGCGAGGACGGCAAGCGCGCGGTTATTTATATCACCGTCTTTCCGGAACTGGGCGAGGCGGCGGCGCTTGCGTTTGCCAACCGCAACCGCGGCGAATTGGGAAAGTTTTTAAGCGCGCGCACAAAAGGCATGCGCATCCCCAAGTTTGAGTTTGCAATAGACTTAGGCGATAAGAACCGCCGCCGCATGGACGAGCTCTCTTCTTAATTGTGGAGGCCACGGAGGGATTCGCACCCTCGCATAACGGTTTTGCAGACCGTCGCGTTGCTTCTTCGCCACGTGGCCATAACATCCAGATTACCACGAGTTAAATGGTAAACATATGTATAAGTAGATTGCATATTCGTTTACCTTTAGTAAAATAATAAATATGAAAAGGAGGCCGACAAAGTGGACGGAGGAAGAACTACTAAAGGCCATAAAAACTTCCACCAGTATTCGTCAAGTACTTTCAAAGATTGGACTTGTTCAAGCTGGCGGTAATTACGAACAAGTAAAGAAATTCATTAGAAATGAGGAAATAGACATTGTACATTTTACCGGCAAGGGTTGGAATAAAGGACTAAAAATTCCTCGTTTACCTCTCATTCCTATGCACGAGATTCTTATCGAGGAGAGTCACTTCCAAAGTCACAAACTGAAGAAAAGACTTTTTCATGAAGGATACAAGTTACCTAAGTGTGAGAAATGCGGTTGGGCAAAATGCTCAGAGGACGGCAGAACACCTTTAGAGTTAGACCATATTAACGGAAACCGAAAAGATAACCGATTAGAAAACCTACAGATTCTTTGTCCTAACTGTCATAGCCTGCAACCCACACATCGTGGTAGAAATATAAAGCGTCGAGGTGGCGGAACTGGTATACGCGCGACACTTAAAATGTCGTGAGCGAAAGCTCATATGGGTTCGACCCCCATCCTCGACACAAGTAGTTACACTTATGGACACTCCGTCAAATTTTGTACCGCCGGAGATGTGGCCGGAGTATGTACACGTCGCCATGCCGCGCACCATGTGCGCGCGCGAGGAGGTCGGCGGCGTAAGCCCGGGAGAACCAAAAGGAATCCGTTGGAGCATCTGGCCGCTGACATTCGAGGAATATATAACCGACAACGAGCCGGTTATACACAACTCCGGCACATTGGCGCGCAACCGCGCCGTGATGTGGAAGCGCCAACACGACGGACCGGTACCGAAAGGTTGGCACGCACTATCAAACCTGCCGTGGCGCGTCGACGGATACGTGGAGCTTACACCTGGCGCGGATTACAAGGCCGGCTGGTACAAACAGGCGCGGCGCGACTTGCGCCTGTGGGAGGAAAACTTTTTAGACAAAGGGTATTGCATCGAAGCCGTTTCGCTCCAAGAGTACGCATCGGCTTATGCAAAAAGTACGGTAAGAAAAAAAGTAGGTTTGGATCCGCTTGAAATTTTGCAGCGCAAGTATGCCGCACACGCCGGAGGAGACACCATGCAACTCTTCGGCGTGCGCAACACCGCGAGCCGCGAGATTGTCGCTGGCATAGCCTTGCTCTACTCGCCTACTTTTAACAGCTCAAAGTACGAGTGCCCGTTTATCCTGCCGGAAGCTAAAAAAATTTACGCGATGACGGCGCTCATCAACCACTGGTTTACAGAGTCGCTTAAGCGCGGAGCCACTGCGCTGGTGTTCAGTTGTTTTTGGCACAAAGGAGAACCGAAGAGTTGGAAGGCGTTCTCTCTTTTTAAATCTCACTTCGGCCCGACACAGGTCGCCTACCCTCCAACGTTATGGAAGTTCGTGAGAGGAAAACTTTATTAAAACGTGGTAAAACTTTAAGTGCGCGCCCATAGCTCAGTTGGTAGAGCAACTCCCTCTTAAGGAGATGGTCCTTGGTTCGAATCCAAGTGGGCGCACAAGGTCGAAAAAGCAAACTGCTTTGCTTTTTTCGCACGCTTGTGCGAGCCGGAGCCATGTCCTGCAATTGCAGGACGGCGAGGCGGGGTCGCGAGCGAATTTTCTGACGAGAAAATTCAACTTGTGACCACAAAATTATATTGTCTATAAATCCAGCGATAGCGGAAATTATAGACACTTTATTTTTTCTTTGCATTTACAGAGGAGGCCAAAGAATACAACTTTTCAAGTTGCTTTGAGTGTTCCAACTGCTCCGCCACAATACAGGTAACAAACGGCCGGACTTTATGAAAATCCATCAGCACGACGAGTTCTTCAAAACAAGGGTGAGGAAACGCGAACGCCGACTTTTGAATTTGGGTAAAACCGATTCGCTTGAGGTTCGCGGCAAAACCATCGCGCGACTTTTTAAACCCCTCCGGAATATCAAAAAGAACGATGCGCCATTTTTTATCCCATACTGGGGGCACAGCTGGACGCAACATCTCGACAGCGGCCTTGCCCGCAAGCTGCTTCCCTGCTGTCGTAAGACGGATAGTCGTGCCTTTTTCTCCATTAGTGATAGTTATATACTTCTTTCCTATCGCATGATAAATGCTCCGGCGCAATTGCTCGTCAGTAATGTCTTGCAGTTGGTCGAATTTTCGAAACGCTTGATGCGCGCCTCGCGCGGTACGGCCATGAGGACCGCCGAAGGCAATCGCCGCGTTGACGAGCGTCATCAGTATCCGGGGCAGTACGGTTTGATTCTTAATCCGCATGTTTATAATTTACGCTATCGCTGGATTTATGTACAGAATTAAAAAGTGTATAATGTACGGCGTGTTTGATGGGCGAGTGGCGGAATCGGTATACGCGCCAGTTTTAGGAACTGGTCCCGCAAGGGTTGGGAGTTCGAGTCTCCCCTCGCCCACCGCAAGTTAAAGCGGTAAAAAAGCCCTTATTTACAAGGGCTTTTTTGCTTGACTTTTAGCTTAAATATGATAGAATGCCACTAGATCGGAAGTGTGCCCACCAGGCGCGCTTCTTATGATCTTCTAAGTCAAAAGAAAGGAACGCACTATGACCACAGCATCGGCCGCCGCAACCACTGCGGCTACACCATTGCCTTGGCGCGAACTTGCAAAAAAGCGCCTGACCGACGAACTCGCCGAGCTCAGAACAGGGCTCGCCGACGACATCAAGAAAATTGAGACGGAGACGGCGGCGGATGGGACGTACACCGTACGTAGTTTTGCCTATCTAGTAATTGTGGGCATCTACCTCGTCGCGCAGTTGGTGCTTGGCGGCGTAGCGCTCTACAACGTCTTGGTAGAAGTAAAGCTCGCCGATGGTTTCGCTATCTATCCGATGCTCATGCTGTTGCTGCTGCAGGCGTTGCACCTTGGAGTTTCTCTGAGAACCATCAAGGTGGACGACCTATCCGGCATCGACTTCTTTGGCAGGCCGCTGTTTGAGCCGAAGACGGGACTCTACGTCGTACCCCTTTTTATCCTTACGCTCACCATAACGAACCGGAACTATCGGGATGTCCGCTTCCCCGGACATCCCGACAAAATCTTCCGGATAAGCGCGGAGGCCCAACAGGCGAGTCCGACGGGCGATATGCCTCCCGCCGGTAACGACCTGGTACGGCCAATCTACGTCACTACGGGAGAGCCCGCGTTGACGCCCAATGAGCACAAAGAGCGAAAGACGGGGACCGAAAACCCTCTGGACGAACAGCTCAACATCGAGGTCGCATACTTCGTGCGCTATCGTCCGAACCAGGAGCACGGCGGCATCTTCCGCCTTATCCGGAACATCGGCGGCATCCGCGGCAAAACCGCCGAGGAAACTCGAACCGTTATCGAAGACCTTCTGCGCGAGCAGAGCGAACGCGACATCAAGTCGATCCTTACCCAGCAAACCTACGCCACAACGGTGGAGAACTGGGCATTGGTCAACGAAGTGTTCGCGCTCAAGCTGCAGCAGAGTATTCTACGCCTTGGCATCCAAGTCGACCCACGCGGTGCAGGTTTGGACGACGCAAACCCATCTCACGTTACGAACGAAGCGCAGATGGAGGTCGCGCGGGAACGGTTCCGGCGAAACCAGACCGTCATCAAAGCGGACGGCGATGGAAAGCGGATAGTAACGCTCGGCCGTAGCAACGCCGAAGCGGATAAACTGCGTCTTGAGGCGCTCGCCAAGGGCTATGAGAAAATCAAGACTGGTTTGGGTGTGGACGGCGATGCCGTCATCGCATCCGAAACTGTCAAAGCGGCCCTTTCCGAGAAGACTGATACATTAGTGCTCGGAACGGGAGGAATCGAGCAACTTTTTGGCCTTGTAAAGGCGGGCCAGGGAATGCTCACTAAAAAAACACCGGCTCAACCGCCCGCTGACAACGGGCAAACACAAGGAGGTTGACAATGTCTACAACAGTAGTATTGAATACAATCTCCCTTGCTGTGGTATTCACCGTTGTAGTTTGGTGGTGGAAAAAAGGATTTTCGCTACCAACACTTGGCAACCCTCTTTCGGGAAGCACAGCTACTAAAATCCAGAGCGTGTTGTCGGTGCAGACGCTCATCGTTATGTCGGTGTTCGCCTCATTCGAATTCGCGCTCTGGAAGACGCACTGGCTTCCGGACTTGTTCGAAGGGGCGGGGCTCTGGCACATCCCGTACTACGGAGCCCTTATTTTTCTCACGAACCTAGTGAGTGAGAAAACAACCGGAGACCGGAAAACCGCGCTGATGAGGACGATGTTCGTGATATTTGTTATATCAGGGATATCGCACCTCGTGAGCAAGGAAAGCATCGATAAGTTCGTCGCGCGGTGGAACGCTCCGCCCGCGACGGAAACGACGCTGGTAGTGCCTCCGGTGCCGGAAAGGCGGGTCGTCCGTACGGCGCCAACATGCCCTGGCACTATCGAGACGGTAGTTGTCGGAAGCAAGTGGGTGGAAATCAACCCAGGCTACCGTTGTGCGGTTGTATTCGATACCAAACAAGGAGTCGCTCTGGTTGGTGAGCACCATAACTACGTTGAGGACGCGCCTGGTATACAAACAGGAAACGTGATGAAAAGCAAAGGCGTCAAGGTTATCTACGCAAGGGCAAAGTTTGACCAAGCCCGCGTTGAATACGTCTTGTGTCCATACGGCACCACTACGCCTGGAAAAATGACGTGTGGATAAAAAACAACAAAGCCGCGCTCCCAAGCGCGGCTTTTTTCTTCCCGACGCTTTGGTCGGGACCCAGACCGCCTCGCGCGTCGGGGTTGATTTTATATTTTTAGTAGGACGACGGAAGCAGGCTGTCGGACCCTATCGTCGATGAAATGATTTTGATGATGGTGATAGCCGCCGCCATGATAAACATCCCCACCATGCCCCACAGCATATGCTTTTTACCATCCTCGCTCTGCTCGCCCTTGACGTTGAGCGCATAGAGGTACTCCACGAGCCCCCAGACAAACACCACCACCCCCGCGCCGAATATCAGTATAAGGAGCGGGTTGATGATTGCCGCGGAAAATTTGCCGGCAAACTCATTGACGGCATCCATGTATTTAGCGCTGAGGAACCTGCGGGATAGTGTTGCCGATGTTGGTGCCGCTGTTGCTGACGCCGAGCGTGTTTTGAGCAATGCGGATGATGCCCCAAACCGAGACCATGATAAACAGACCGACGAGGCCGGCTATCATAATATCCTTGCCTGCCTTGTGGGTACGGATGTACTGGATAAGACCCCAAAAGAAGATAACCAGCGCCAGCGCTATGAGCACCGGGATAACGCGGTTGAGGATGTCGCCCGCAAAAGAAATAAGCTGTGTAAGATTGTTCATAAAATGTGACTAATTAAATACTCTTTAAGTCTAGCAGGCGAAAACAACCGCACAGGAGCCTCTGTGGATAGCAGAAATATTAATACGGGTTGCCGGAATTTTCGTATACGCCGCGGCTTTGGGTCTGGCAGGAGCCGCTTCCGGTAAGCGAGGCGCACATAAGCCGTATGATCCCCCACATCGAGAGCATGATAAAAAGCGCCACCAGGCTCCATATCATCATGTCGCGCTTTTCGTGCTCGCCCTCGTGGCGGATATACTTGATGACCCCTATCATAAACAGCACCAGCGCGAGCGCCACCAACATGGGGAGCACCGCGTTGAATATCTTTACCATCGACTGCACCAGCCCGCTAAATCCGTGTAGAGTGTCCAACATAGGTTAGGTGCACTGGTTGATAGACGAAGCGCCGAGCGCGACAAGCGTGGCGGCAATAAGCTTGGCTATTGCCCACGCGCCTATAAAAATAGCTATGCCTATAACTGTGTGCAGAAAATCCGCCTTTGCCTTATCCAGTTCCCCCGGATTGCCGCGCGCGATAATAAATTTAAAGCCGACGATGACCAAAAACACGACCGCTATGGGCACGCCTATCACTAATATCGCCTGGAGAACAAGCTTTATAAGCTGGCAGAAGTTGGCGACTTTGAGGGGATTCTGGATTGTAGAGACTGGGTCAGAACTACCCGCCGCCAACACAATGAGCGGCAGGGAGATAACCACCAGCGTAAAAAGCAGAGGAGCGACAGCACGTATGGAAAGATATTTCTTCATTTAATAAACAGGCGGGATAATTTGGCTAAACTCCTGCGACGCCTCCGAGACTGCCGTGGCGGGCAAGTTTGCGCCGCTTACCACCGATTCTATCATGGTCTTAAACAGCGCATCTGTCTTGCTTTGGCTCGGGTCTACCCATCCGCGCGATATGAGCGCCGACTGCGTAAAGATATCATTGACCGTGCTCGCCGCCGTATCCAAGCGCACATCGCGCCTAGCCGACGGCATCTTAGTAAGAGCCATTAACGCTGTGGCCGACGGAGCGCCCGCAAGCGACTGCGCCACCGCCGCGGCGCCCGGTATGTTGCGCGCCGATTTGGGTATGGCCAGCGCCGTCATCCTGCCGTATGTCAGCGTGTTCCCCGACCCCTGCAACTGCGGCATTAAAGCCACTGCAAATCGCAGGTTCGGGTTGCGCTCGGCAAGCGAGCGGTATTCGGAAGCAAAACCAAAGTAAACGCCGAGTTTCCCCGACAGAAATGCATCGTCGCTGTTCGGTAAAGAGCGGTTCCATGAGTAGGTTGTCTTGGACGGGTTGCCGAACTCGGTATAAAAACGCAGTGCCGACTCCGCCGGGTTGTTGCCGGCCGACTGCGATGTTTGTCCGAACACCGCCACGAGCGCGCCGGTGGCGTTGCGCGCGGTTACCGGCTCCCCCGCCTGCATAAACAGCGTCGACAGTATCTCTTTGGCGTGCGCGATATTTGACCACGCGCCCATTGCGACCGCGCTGCGGGTAATATTTTGAGACGAGTTGGCTGAGTACATCTTTGGAGCCAGCGTCAAAAAGTCGTTCCAATATAACGGAGCCTGCGCCAGGCCGGCGGTTCCAAACAGGTCGCGGTTCCAATACATAACAAGCGGGTCGACTGCAAACGGCAGCGCAAGCGCGCCCTGCGGCGTCAGAAAAATCTGCCCCTCGTCTATGTAGGACGACACAAACTGCGACTGCGACACGGTTCCGTATGGAATGATGAGGATTTTGTCGCTGAACGCGCCCAACTGCTCTTGCGTGACCAAAAATATATCCGGCGCAGCGCCCGATGCCATGGCATTGAGCAGTGTCGACTCATACGAGGCGGCGTCCTTTTCGACATACATAGCGTCCTGCAGATTTTTGTCGTCGGTGCGCAAACCCTCCAACAGCTTATCGCCGGTGTCCTGCGGCATGGTGCCCCAAATAGTGACCGCGCCTGTGCCTGCGCCGCCGAACACGCCGCCGAACATCGCAAACGCGCCGACGCCGATGACGATAAAGGCGACAAAAACCGAAACAACAATTAACTGGAAAGTGGACATGGTTTATATTGTACTTGTTGTATTTATTGTACTGGTCGTTTCATCAACAGTCCCCAATGATACTCCCCTGCCGGGATAGGCTCCGGATGCGTAAACCCGCCGAGCTCAAACAGTGTTTGCGCGTGGTCTTTTGTCACGACATGGTCTTTGTGCGGGCCCATGCCGTTAAACGAATCGCGCCAGTCTATCACCAGCGCGCGGCCGCCCTTGCGCAATATACGCTTGGCTTCTTTGACTATTTGCTCTTTATGCTCGGCGCCAAAAAGCAGATTGGAAATGATAACCAGGTCAAAGTTTTCGTCCGGCAGATTGCTGCCGCCCGCGCGCTCGACATTGCCGTGTATCACCTCGACATTAGGCAGACCCTCCTGCAGTGCAAGGTTTTTGAGCCGCGGGAGCATGTCCTGATGCACGTCGACCGCCCACACCAGCCCGCGGCCGCCCACCATGCGCGCCGCCGCGCGCGTAAAAAAGCCCGAGCCCGCGCCGAAGTCCGCCACGCGCATGCCCTCGTGCAGTTTGGCGGCGCGCAACGTCCGCGTCGGATTTAAAAAGGAGCTCTCGGTCATCGCCCACCTATTGTACCGTACAAATTAGTGCAAAATACTCGCTCCCCACAGCGCGTAGAGCACGACAACTGCGAGCGCCAAAGATAAGACCGAGAGCACCCCGGCCTGCTGGCTTATATGTCTGCGCATCATCTTCATACCTTATATATACGCACGACCCGCATGTTTCTTACATGAACCACATTGAGACGAATAACCAGGACCGTCCTGGTATTTTTAAAAGAAAACCCCGCCGAAGCGGGGTGCGGTGTCAGCGGCTGAAGAACAGCAGTGCCGCAAGAAATGGAATTGCAATGGCTTGCAGCAAAGGCGTTAAAGTTGCAAACCCCGAGATTGCCAGTTTGATACACCAGCTCACAGTCATCAACTCCTCCTCGCTCGGTAGGTCCCAAGACTTGCGGTCTGTCATTGTTTCCTCCTCTGTCTGATTCTCCCGTGCTGACTTCTGCCCATACCCTACCAAATATCTACACTTTTACAAACCACTCCACATAGAGAACCGTTCTCTGTAACTGTGGATAACCAGGACCGTCCTGTATATTTTTTGTAATCAATGATACATTTAACGGGCGACGGAGGGGGGCATCCCCGTGTCGTAGTGACCAGCAAAAGCTGGCCGATGTACAAAAAACTCCTTTGTTGGAGGTTCAAGATGAAGATGGTGAAAAGCCTTCTCCTCGACCCGTATGAGGTAACCTCGACCGAGACCATCGTCGAAAGTGCCGGACTCGGCATCATCAAGGAAACCGGCGGCATCACCAGCACCAAAGAGAGCGGGTAGACTATCCCGCAAAAAACGAAGCCTCGCGTCCGCGCGGGGTTTTTTATATTTTTACAAACCGCTCCACTTTCTGCCCTTGCCATTCCACAATCTCGCGCCACTCGGCAACCGGGCGGGTAAAGAGTTTTGCCACCGTACCTTCGTATATTGGTTCGTAAACAACATTCCACGTGTCGTCCGAATGCAAAGCAACATCTAAGACTTTGTAACTGTCGCCTTTGTAATGCCTAAAAACCTCCCCCTTCTGCGGAGCACCTTGAGGTATCTGAATAAGTTTTTTCATTCTAGTGTTTTGCAAAATGTTAGAATAACTTTAGCACGGGGCGTGAGTTTGTGTCTGACAGATTTATTGTCGTGGCGCTTCATCACTAACCCGGCTATGGCCAACTTGCGGATATGGTCCGAGGCATTTTCGTATCCGATAGAAAGCTTCTCCGCTATCTCCTCCACCGACAACTCGGGCGTCCGTTGCAGTAACTCCAAAATATCGAGCCGGCGATGATTGGCGAACCCTTTTACAATCCGTTCAAGCTGTCGGGACTTCATTGTCATATATTTTATACTACGTTCATTCCGTCATTTTGCAAAATGTTAGAATGAAATAGGGTTAGAGCGGCATTTCTTTACCTTCGAGGTCGACTAGTTTTCGGTTTGGCATATCCTTCGGGGTGGACACGAGGATAAAAATCTTCTGTGCCGAAAATTCTGGTTCAAGTGGGGCGCTACTACTACCCATATCAGTCTTCATCCATCCCGGATGTATAAGCACCGACTTTAGGTCGGGATGCAAAAGCCCGAACGCCGACATTGCATAATTTACCGCCGCTTTGCTCGCACTGTATACCCAGTGTTGAGCATGATACTCATCCATCTTGGAATGCGTACCCATGTGCGAGGAGATGGTAAGTATCATTTTGCCGGTACCCGCCCGCAAGTTCGGTACTAGCCGCTCTGCAAGAAGTCTGGGAGCGACTGAATTGGTTTCAAAAACTTTGCCCGCCGCCTCAACAGTAGAGGCAACTTTGTCGTCATCAACCGAAGTCGAGTCGAATATCCCGGCATTATTTATCAACACATCTACAGGAGTGACTCCAAACTCTCGCAGTGCCGCATTCACTGAGTCTTGATTGATGATGTCCAAGGTAAGTACGGTTAGATTTTGACTGCCTGAAATCTCGGCGGGAAAATTGTTCTTATTCCGGCATGCGGCAAAAACCTTCCAACTGTTTTTAAGAAATACCTTAACAAGCTCTAACCCCAACCCCCTATTGGCCCCAGTTATAAAAACTGTTTTCATATCTTAAAATCTACGCGAGTAATCATTTTGTCTTTTTGCAAAAAACTAGAATAAGCCTAGGGATACGTACGGACAATATACTCCAACAACTCGGGGAAGGTTTTTTCTTCTATAAAATGCTTGCGGCCGGAGAATTTTAGGACTTCGGGGCTCAATTCCTTTTCCACAATTTTAAACTGTTCTTGCGGGATAAAAGGGTCATCGTCGCTGTAGACGAGCGCAATGTGCTCCTGATTCTCCTTAATCTTCTGCCACTGCCATGGCTCATCAAAGTATCCGCTCTGCTTTTCCAACTCATCGCCCAAGTCGCTCGAACTCGGACCCACCAACACCGAGCCTTTTATTTTATGCGTCTCGGCATACCTCATCGCGGCTATCGCACCCGAAGACCAGCCAACCAACACATCCCCCTCCCCCACTTTGATATGATTTTCCAAAAAAGGAAACCAAAATTTCTTGCGGGCAATAAACGAGTCGGGCATCGTCTCAAAAAAAGTCGGGTAGCCCCGCTTCTCTAGCTCTTCCTTGAGCCACTTTGCCCACCCAAAACTCCAGTGCGAAGCCCCATTGCCGTGTATGTAAACAATGCGTGATTTCATGCTTTTACGATTCTCTTAGTGATTGAGTCAACAAAGAGGCGAAAGGCGGGGCGGTTTTCTTTTTCGTATACCATTTTTACTCCAACCAAATGACCTTTTGTACAAGTCAGATCTTTGCGCCCAATAGAAACTCGGGCATCCGAAATCCGGTCTATGTACATCCGGCGCAAATTCCCCGGCCCGTCCTTTTGATACTTACAAATCCCCGACCCGCACTTCTGACAAGCAACGGCCAAAAGCCGCGAGTATCCCCCGCGATTCTTTTTATACCGATCGTTCTTTAATTTCATTTACAAACAAACAAAGCTCGCTATCGCGTCGCCGTCTCTTAACTTCATTATGCGGACACCTTGGGTTGAACGGCTCAGGGACGGGATTTCTTTGAGCGCGGTGCGGATGACCTGGCCTTTTTTGGAGATGACCACTATTTCGTCCTCGCCGACCCCCTCCTCTTTAGATATGACGCGCGCGGCGATGACCGGGCCGGTCTTGGGCGTTATGTTCATGGTCTTAATACCCGAGCCGCCGCGCTTTTGTGTTTTATACTCGCTGGTCTTGGTGGTCTTGCCGTAGCCGTTGCGTGACACCACCAGCACCTCGCGGTCTTTAGCGCCTTTTGGTATCACATCGGCGCCGACAATGTAGTCGCCTGCGCTAAGGCGCATACCGCGCACGCCGCCGGCGGCGCGGCCCATCGCGCGGATGTCCGACTCTTTAAAGCGGATACTCTGCCCTTTGGATGTCGAGAGGAAGATTTCGTCGCCCTTCTCCACCAACAGCGCGGCGATAAGCTCATCGCTTTTTCCCGACGCTCCGGTCGGGACCCCGACCCCCGCTTTGGCGGGGCGTCGGGGCTGCCCTCCTAACTTGATCGCAATCAAACCCGAGCGGCGCACATCGTGGAACGCGGTCGCGTCGACTTTTTTGGCGACGCCCATTTTAGTAATCATATAGAGGTACTGCCCTGTTTTTCCCGACGCTTCGGTCGGGGTCCCGACCTCCGCCTTGGCGGAGCGTCGGGGTTGCGCCCTCATCGGCAAAACGCTGGTCACCTTTTCCTCCGAGCC
>ORMF010725043.1_pt1 | contig 21875 bp, 19 predicted proteins | sample 1779871 | NCBI WGS metagenome assembly ORMF01 (sample SAMEA104232316, study PRJEB22302) | groundwater metagenome | biome: forest; feature: aquifer; material: groundwater | place: USA | collected 2011-08-07 | depth 5.4 m | reverse complement strand
TGTCTTTTCACCTGTTGACAGAGTGGTCGTGGTTAGTCCTGATGCAACACCAGAAAAGATTACGGCACAAGGGACGAACATTCCCCAAATGGCCTTGAGTGAACTTAGGCCGGTTACCCTTGCCACCTTGAGCGGCTCTCCAGCATTATTCATTGAGAAAGAAACGATGGCTTCTGCCGCCATTACTGTAGGTGCCGATACGCGGCGAAGCATGGACGAAATGGATCGTGTTTTTTCGGCAAGCAGCCCTGTGCGGGCGTCGGGAGCAGGAGGAAAGATAGCGCGGATCGTGGCAAGTTTGTTAACTGCCGCAACCTTTTCAACGGCTTCCATGGATATGGATAAGTTCACCGGGGACGTTCATGCCGAAATGAACAGAGCCGGAATGGAAAAATTGATCCCGGCGGTCAATAAAGGCGAGTTATATCAATCATTTGCCGCCATTGCGAATCCCATTGCTCCGGAAGCGGCGCAACTTCCGACAAAGTGGAATCAATTGGACGTAGACCAGAATGGATTGGGTACAGAGATCGTAACTCAAGAGATCCGTAGCAGGACAACAGATCTTGGTATTGAGGAACGTGAAGTGCCTCAAGTTGTCAGCGTGATGAAAAAGGTGGATTTCGGTAACTATGCTGCGAAGCGTCTCGCCGAGAAAGCGTTTAGTGAGCAGGGATTACGAAAGCAAACTGCCGGTCGCTTGTCGGATATAGATGTGATCCGCGATATTTCCCGGGCATTGGGAAGCAAAACTAATGTGAATGATTTGAGCGCGGGTCTCCCGGTCTTATTATTGACTAATCGCGCGGCAAATACTGCTTCCGTGAGGGAAATCCTCCGGAATACGGACATTGATGCTCAAGTGATCGATAGATTAGCGCTGGAGATTGTAGAAATGGCGGCAAAGTCGCCAGCTTCTTTCAGTACGCCGGAAAGGTTTGAGGCAGACGTGTCCCGCAAGTTTACCCCGCAAATTGGTAAGATCGTCGCAAGCCCTCCGGTAATTGTTTCAATGATCAACGCGGCCGGATACGAAGCTCACCGGGCAGAACCGGGAACAAAAGGCGGTATCGACATCAATCCGGCATTATTGAAACTGCTGGTCAAGCGCGACGGGAACGGCGTGCCGGTGCCGGTGGGGAACGTGAACCTCAAAGACACCGACATTTACGGTTTTGAGCCGGTCATCTCCAAGGTCGAGCAGGTCGATAGTCTGCCCGCTTTTATCGGGATCGGGGGAGCAGCTGAAACCGGTACGGCCGGAACCATCCGATAATATGATCGGACAAGGTATGATATAAAAAGCAACCCCAAATATCGGGTTGCTTTTTTATTCCGACTAAAAATTTCTATTTGAAATCCTACCCAAGTCTGGTATTCTAATCCTTCGATAGCTTAATTTTTTTAGCATCCCTTTATGACCCTAACGATTACAAAAGATGTTGTTGTCAAGTTCGATACGCCGGGCCCGCGCTATACCAGCTACCCGACCGCGCCGGTGTGGTCGGATAGGGTTAATGAAGCGGTTTATATCCAGAAACTCTCCGCCTTCGGCGCTTCCAACAAGACGCTTTCCCTGTATATCCATATCCCGTTTTGCGAATCGCTGTGCACCTATTGCGGCTGCAACGTCGTTATCCGTAAAAAAGACGAGCGCTTCGGCGATGAATATCTGGATCATCTTGAACGTGAAATGCGACTGGTGGCCGGGTATCTGGGGACCAGGAAAGATGTCCGCCAGTTACACTGGGGTGGCGGCACGCCGACGTTTTTAAGTGAGGCCCAGATAGAACGTCTTTATACGACGACCCGGAAATATTTTGACATCGATCCCAATGGTGAGATCGCCATCGAGATCGACCCGCGCACCATCGACAGATCCAAGGTCCAAAAACTGCGCGCGTTAGGGTTCAACCGTGTCTCCATGGGCGTGCAGGATTTCAGTGAAGAAGTTCAAAAAGAAGTGAATCGCTACCAGCCATATAGAATCGTTGCGGAATTTAACAGCTGGTGCCGCGAACTGAAATTTGCCTCGGTCAATTTTGACCTGATCTACGGACTCCCTCGCCAGACGCAAGCGAGTTTCCAGGATACGGTCCTGAAAACCATTGCGCTTCGTCCCGGCCGGATCGCCCTGTACAGTTTCGCGTACGTCCCGTGGCTCAAGAAGCATCAGCAAAAGATCAATGTGGCGCTTTTGCCTTCCAATGATACCAAGCTGGATATTTTTTTGCGCGCCCGCGACGCGCTCATGAAGGCCGGATACAAAGCGATCGCGATGGACCATTTCGCGCTTCAAGGCGACGAGCTGGCCAGGGCCTTTGAGGCCGGCACGCTCTACCGGAATTTCATGGGTTACACGGTCAAGCCGGCGGACGAATATATCGGCCTGGGCGTGACCTCGATCGGATTTCTGGAGAATACTTATGTTCAGAACCATAAAGCGCTCCCCGCTTATTATCAGGCGTTGAACGACGGGCACTTGCCCGTTGAGCGCGGGATGGTTTTAAGTAAAGACGATATGATCCGGCAGTGGACGATCAATTCCCTGATGTGCCGTTTCGCGGTGGATAAACGCGCCTTCGCGCGGAACTTCGGTGTCGATTTCGATCAGTATTTTCACGAAGAACAGGAACATTTGCGCTGGTGCGCGGATAATGATCTGATCGTTCAGGATAGCGGCCGGATCGAAGTTCTGGAGCTGGGAAAGGTCTTCATCCGTAACGTGTGCATGGGATTCGATTATTATTTGCGGCAAAAAGGTGCGCACCAAAAATTCTCAAAGACCGTTTGATACGAGAAAAGGACACAAAATGGTTGCAGCAATGAAAGACAAACGGACAAGCAAGCGTTCCGCTATTGAGCTGGCCGCGTCCTTCGGGATCGGGGAAGACCCGCGTCCGGAGCGCGAGGCGAAGATCAGCGATATCTCCGAAGGCGGGTTCTGTTTTATTTCCGACACCCGGCCCAAAGTCGGGGCGACCTGCCAGGTCGCTGTGGACTTGGACGTGCGTGAGCAGGTGGTGGTGAGCGTTGAGGTCGTTTGGGTACAAAAATTTAAAGACGCGAAACAATACCGCGTCGGTGTGCGGATCATTGAATCCGACGGCCCGGATTTCGAGCGGTTTATGGAATTTTACAGGAAACAAACTTGATTATACTGTTTCCGGATGCCCGGAGCGTTGTGAGCGATTCATTATTTCTCCAAGCCTTTAAAGGCACCAACAAGCAGGTCCCCGTCTGGTTCATGCGCCAGGCCGGGCGGTATCTTCCTGAATATCAGGCCCTCAAAAAAAAGCATTCCCTGCAGAAGATGTTCGATACTCCGGAATTGGCCGCGGAAATAACCTGTCTTCCCGTGGGAATTCTTGGCGTTGACGCCGCTATTTTGTTTGCCGATATCCTGACGCTACCAGCGAAGATGGGCTTTAACATCCGTTTCGATGATCATCACGGGCCGGTCATCAAAGAGACGATCGCGAGCGGCTTGCACCATCGCGATGACATCCATGACGCGGACGATTTTTCCGGTGTGACGAAAACTATTCAGCTGGTCAACGAACAGCTTAACGGCCGGGTCCCGCTCATCGGCTTTGCCGGGTCACCTTTTACGGTGCTGACGTATCTGGTCGAGGGCGGGTCGTCGGTCAATTTTACCCGGACGTTCCGGTTCATCAACGAACATCCCGTCCATTTTCGCGCGTGGATGGAACTTTTGACGCAAAACACGATCCGCTATTTGCTCGCGCAGAAAGAGGCGGGCATCAAGGCCTTTCAATTGTTCGACAGCTGGGCGGGGATCTTGCGGCCGGCGGATTTTGCCCGTTGGGTATTGCCTTTCGCGCGCCGGATCTTTGCCGAGGTCGACCTGCCGTCGATCTATTTTGTGCGCAATTGCGCGCATCTTCTGGCCTTGATGGACCAGTCGGAAGCCGATTTTCTCTCTGTTGACCAAACGGTTGTCCTCGGGCACCACACGATCTTCGAGAAAACAAAAAAGGGTATCCAGGGCAATTTGTTCAACGGGCTTTTGTACGCGGACGACGCGACGCTGGCCAGGGAAGTGCGTGACGTTTTGATCGGTGGCATGAAGCACGGCCGTTACATTTTTAACCTAAGCCACGGTGTTTTACCGGACGCGGATCCGGACAAGCTTAAGTTCATTGTTGAACAGGTGCATGCGTTTGAAAGAAAAATTTGATAGATACTTTAAACAACCCAGTAACCAGTCCCCGGAGACCCGAAAGGGTTTTCTGGCCACTGGTCACTGGTGTCTGGTTACTCAACTATGTCTAAAACTATCCTTATCATCGGCGGTGGAATAAGCGGCTTGGCAACGCTGCATTATCTCAAGCAAAAGTACGCGTCGCGCGATGATGTCCGTGTCGTCCTTTTGGAGAAAAGCGTTGGGTTGGGCGGGAGTATTCATTCGGTCACCCGTCGGAATTATCTTTTCGAAACCGGCCCCAACGGACTGCTTGACTCCAAACCCAGGACCCTTGAATTGATCGGCGAGCTGGGATTAAACGGCGAGATCGTCAGGGCTAATTCGTCGGCCAAGATCCGCTATGTGGCGCTTCAGGACGCTCTTCACGCGTTCCCGACGGGTCCGGCGCGCTTTCTTACCTTTAAACCTTTCAGTTGGCGGGACAAGGTGCGCGTGTTCGGGGAGATATTTGTGCGCAAAGGCAGTGACCCGCAGGAGAGCGTGTACGATTTCGGCGCGCGGCGTTTCGGCAAGAAATTCGCTGACATCTTTCTCGACCCGATGGTCGGCGGTATTTACGGCGGGGACGCCCGGGAGATCGTTCTTAAAGCGGCGTTCGGCCGGATCCATGAGCTGGAAGCGCGATACGGGTCGCTTTTTAAGGCGATGATCAAGCTGCAAAAAGGCGGGATGCCTAATGGCACGTTAACGTCGTTTCGCCGCGGACAGGCGCAGTTGATCGCGGCGCTGGGGCAACGTTACAGCAAGCATATTGATTCCAACCAGGGGGTGAACGCCGTGACGCGCATAGCGGAGCGTTTTAACGTCGTAACCAATGACGACCATTACGAGGCCGATGAAGTTTTTGTTTGCGCGCCCGCGCCCCAAGCCGCGGAGATTTTGCGGTCGATGAGTGTACCGCTGGCGCAAACCCTGGAGGGGATCCGCTACGCGCCGCTGGCGGTCATCGGACTGGTTTTTCCGTTAAAGGCGTTCTCCCAAAAACCGGAGGGTTTTGGATATTTGATCCCTTCAAGCGAAGGCAAGGAGGTCCTGGGCGTTTTATTCGAGAGCAATATTTTCGCGCACCGCTGTGTGAGCGACGAGATCCTTATCCGGGTCATGATCGGCGGCGCGCGCCATCCGGAGATCCTGAAAAAATCCCGCGAAGAGCTGACCGCGCTGGCCGTCAAGGAGATCCAGACGACTTTAAAGGCGAATGCCCAGCCGGTTGAAACGTTTTTTGCCCAATGGCCCAAGGCGATCCCGCAATACGATCGCGCCTACGTGGCTGCTGAAGCAAAAATAGCGGAAGAGCTCAAGCGCTGGCCGGGGCTGTATCTCGTTGCCAATTACCGCAAAGGCGTTTCGCTCAACGACTGTATCGAAAACGCGTACCAAGCGGCGCAGGGTTCTTCTTTATAACTTGTCTTTTGAATAAAAATCCCGTAGAATACACCACAATATTATGTTTCGCTTTTATAATCCCATCTTGTTAAGTATCGTTGCGTTAGTTCTGCTGATCGGTTGCCAGCGTGCGCCGGTTAGGCGGACGTATCACGAAATTGTCCAGAGCGCCCCGCCACCGCAGGCGCGTCCGATGATGCCGATGTCGGGTGAATTGGACATGTCAACCATTCCCAATGACGACGTTCACGCCTTTTTACGTAATGGTCAAGCCGCCTTCGGCGAGCCTCGCCAGGGGCGGGGTGCCGCGGCCATTCCCGATGATGATATTCATGCGTCTTTGCGCAAGGGGCAAAAAGGGGCATCCGGGGCGATGCCGATGATGGGCGCGGTCGATGCGCAAACGCAAAAAATGTTGGAAGCTTCCGTGGCGCGGCCGCCGTTATCGTGGGCAACACCACCGGGCTGGCAGGAAACCCCGGGGAGCGGGATGCGGCTGGTCAATTTTACCTCCGCGGACAAGGACAACCCCGCCGAATGCACCATTATCTCGCTGGGTGGACAGGCGGGAGGACTTGAATCGAACGTGGTGCGCTGGATGAAGCAGGTCAACATCGCTGTGCCGCAGGCGCCGGCCATGGAACAATTCCTCGCCGCGCAAAAAAAGGTCAAGACCAGGGACGGTTTCGACGCCACGATCATTGACCTGACCCAATTGCAATCCAAAGACGATCTTGCAAGTCCATCGATGGTGGCGACCATCATCACGCTGCCGGATATGACCGTGTTCGTGAAGATGACCGGCAGCCGCGGGGCTGTTCTCAAGAACCGGGATCAATTTCAAGCGCTGTGTGAATCTTTGAAGCTGAACTAAATCGTATCTCGTATCTCGAAAGACGTAAACCAGCATGAGTTCATTTCGTAAAAATTTGCAACGTAATCCAGTCATTAAGTTCTGCGCATCGCTTAAGATCACGTTGACGTGTCTGATCCTGCTTTTTCTCCTCACCTTTTTGGGTACCATCGACCAGGTCTATAACGGGCTTTACCTGGCGCAGGAGCGGTTCTTCAATTCGTTTTTCTTTCTCTACGGCGGATTTTTGCCGTTTCCCGGCGCGCAACTTGTCCTCTGGGTCTTGTTCATTAATCTGACCTGCGTGGCGATCACGCGGTTTGTTTATAATCGGGATCATATCGGGATCACTATTATTCACGGCGGACTTTTGTTGTTTTTTGTGGCCGCGTTCGCAACGCTGCATTGCGTTGAAGAATCGCATTTGACCTTGATGGAAGGCGAGGCAGCCAACGTGTCCAGCGCTTACCACGACTGGGAAATCGCGGTATGGAAGGGAAACGGTAACGAAAAAGACGTTATCGCTTATGACGTTGCCGGATTGCGGGGAGGACATCAATTGCCATTTTCGGAATATGGACTCACGTTGACCGTCGGCCATTGCTACCGCAACTGCGAAGCTTATTCAGGCACAAAGGCGAGGGGCGCCGTTTTAAACGCCTCGGACATTCAAACCCTTAAACCGGCACCTCTGGATAAAGAGCCGGAGAAAAACATTCCCGGATGCGTTTTGACACTGGAGGGAGCCGGCCCAGCGATCCTCTACGGCGGCGAAGAGAATCCTCTGAAACTCGCCAAGGGTGAAACGAATTATTTTTTGCAACTGCGCCGCAAAAATTCTCCGCTGCCTTTTTTGCTGCGGCTGAAGGATTTCACGGTCGAATGGTATCCTGATACCGAGGTCGCGCGCAGTTATAAAAGTCTTGTTGAGATTATCCCGCCCGGCGGCGGTTCGCGCGAAGTTTTGATCTCGATGAACAAGCCGCTGCGGTACAAGAATTTTACGTTGTATCAGTCCTCTTACAGCGTTGACCAGTCAGGAAGGGAATCCTCGACATTGGCCGTTGTCAGAAATTCCGGACGAGTATTACCATATGTCGCAAGCTTCACGGTCTTCGGCGGACTGGCGTTGCATTTTTTGTTGATGGCATTTAGGGCGAAGTTGAAGCATTAAAGATCCGGATATCCGGAAACGTTATGTATAAAAAAATCGCTATTCTCATTTGTTTACTCCTATTGAGCGGCTCACACGCGCCTGCCCAACCGATCTGCCCGCTGGATTCTTCTATCAAGCCCCGGGCGGCGATTGCCCTGGACAAATTCGCCGCGCTGGCGGTCCTCAACGACGGGCGGATCAAGCCCGTGGACACCTACGCCCGTACGCTTTTGCTGCAGCTCTCCGGAAAAACTTCCTTTGGCCGCCAGTCCGCGGTGGAATGGCTGGCGCGGCTTTTGTTCGCCCCGGCCACCACCTTCGAGGACAAGGTTTTCCTTATTAATAATCCGGAAATAGCGACGGCTTTAGGCGTTGAGCCCGAGCCCCACCGGCGCTACAGTTTTTCCCAGCTTGAGCGCGGCTTCGCCAAGCTTGAGGAGCTCGCACAGATGGCCGAAAAGATCGAGGCGAAAGAACGCTCTGTCGTCGAACAGGAAGTGGTGCGCGTTTACCATAATGCCGTGATCTATGAGCGGCATTCCCGCGCGTTCCATTTCGCGCTCCCCTCCTCCGAATTCCAGATCACCGATCCCGAGATCATCCGGGTGCTGGGTCTGCCGGAGAAACAGAACATGTTCAGTTTTTACGATATCGCTTCCCGCGCGGAAGTTCTGCGGGAACAGACCAAAGGATTGGAATTCAATAAACCCGATACCTGGTCGGCGAAGGACAAAGAATTATTTGGCCTGATGAACAATCTGTTCCATTGGTCGATGGTCTACGCCGATCTTCCGTTTGTCATCATTCCGAGTATCGAAGCCAACGGCCAGGGCTGGTTGAGCCCGATGGACGCGATCAGCCGGGAATTCTCCGACTCCAAAGTGCGCGAGGAGATCGGTTATGCGCGCGGCATGGTGGTCGCTTACTGGAACGGGGAACAGATGTCTTTTGATCTCGCCGCAAGGTCGCTGAGTATTTCCGTTTTGAATCGCGTCGACGCGGCCACGCAAAAGAATATCCGCAAGATCCCGCTGGAATTGTTCTACAACAAGGCGAGTTTGTTCTTTTGGGCAAAATTATTTTATGCGATGAGTTTTGCCATGTTCTTATTGTCGTTTTTTTTGACGCGTTCCTGGCTGCGTCCAGCGGCGTTTTTTATTGTTATCGCGGGATTCCTGCCGCATATACTTGCTCTCTTGCTGCGGATCACCATTATGGCGCGGCCCCCGGTAAGCAATTTGTATGAAACGTTCATTTTTGTCGGGATGGTGACGGTCGTTGCCGGGATCATCATCGAGTTGGTCAACAAGCGCTGGGTGGGGATCCTGGTGGCAAGCGTGGGAGGGTTCATCTTTCTGATGATCTCCGGGAAATTCGCCGCCGAGGGCGACACCATGCAGATGCTGGTCGCGGTATTAAATTCAAATTTTTGGCTGGGGACGCACGTTCTCTCGATCACGACCGGTTATTCCGGCGTGTGCGTGGCCGGCCTGATCGGGCATTTTTACATCCTGCAGCGTATCCGGTTCCCGAAAGATAAAGCCGCGCTGGAATCGACCTACCGCAATATGATCGGCGCGCTGGGATTCGGGTTGATGATGAGTTTTTTAGGGACAACGCTCGGCGGGATCTGGGCGGACCAGTCGTGGGGCCGGTTCTGGGGCTGGGACCCGAAGGAGAACGGTGCCTTGCTGATCGTCCTTTGGTGCGCGATCCTTTTTCATGCCCGGGTGGGACGCTTTATCAGCCCGCTGGGCGTGGCGGCAGGGAGTGTTCTGGGGATCATCGTCGTCATGTGGGCGTGGTTCGGCGTCAACCTTTTGAGCGTCGGGCTTCATTCTTATGGATTTACTTCCGGCGTCGCTGTCGGATTGCTGGTATATGTCATCGGAGAGATTGTGTTCTTGAGTCTTTGTGTTCCGCTGGCCCGCAAAAAAGAATAAAATGGTCACTGTTCCGCAAGCCGATTCCATCCTGGAGAAAAATCCTGTTTCTTATCCTGCGCTACGCGTCCAGCTGGGATCCGCGGCCGGATGCGTGCTGCGCGAACACGTGGTCGCTGACCGGGATCTCCCGCCGTTTGACCGCGCCACGATGGACGGCATTGCCGTCAACAGCGCGTCTTTCTCTCGAGGTTTCCGCGACTTTCCTATTGAAGGGTTACAAAAAGCGGGCAGCCCGGCGCTTTCGTTAAGGAGCCGTAACGCTTGTCTGGAGATCACCACCGGCGCGGTCATGCCTAAGGGCTATGATTGTGTGGTTCCGGTTGAATATGTCCGGATCCAGAATCGCGTGGCAAAGGTGAACAATGAATCCACGGTCCGGTCAGGGATCAATGTCCATCGCAAGGGTTCTGATGCCTGCAAGGGAGATATTCTCCTGCGAACGGGATGCCGGCTTTCAACCGCCCAAGTGGCCGTGGCGGCTGCCGTTGGGAAATCCAGAATTCTCGTGACCAAAATACCCGCGGTCGCGCTTGTGGGGACGGGGAATGAGCTCGTTGAGATCGACCAGCCGGTCAGATCTTTTGAGATCCGCCGGTCGAACACCTGTGCTTTGGCCGCGGGGCTTACGTTAAACGGTTATACGGACGTTCAGCGCTTTCACATCCCGGACGATCAAAGAAAAATGCGCGTGGGGTTAAAAAAAATCTTACAGAAATACGACGTTATTATTTTAAGCGGCGGGGTCTCGAAGGGGAAGCTGGATTTTGTTCCAAAAATTTTAGAAGAGTTGGGAGTGACAGTGCTATTCCACAAAGTCCAGCAGCGTCCCGGGGGGCCACTCTTGTTCGGCAAGACCTCCGACGGAAAACCTGTTTTTGGTTTGCCCGGCAATCCGGTCTCTACTCAAATATGTTTGTACCGCTACGTCCTGCCGTACTTGAACAAAGCAATCGGTCTGGTGCCGCGCGCCGCGGACTATGCCGCCTTAAGTGAAGCCGTTACCATCAAAACCGCGTTAACGTATTTCCTGCCGGTCGCGGTTCGATCCGCCAAAGACGGTCAGCGGAATGCCTCGCCCATTTTTCCGCAGAATTCCGGTGATTTTGTTTCTTTGGCCAAGAGCGACGGTTTTATTGAGCTGCCTGCCGAGACGTTCCGGTTCCGCAAGGGGAGCGCGCATTGCTTCTATGGCTGGGTCAGCATCTCGTAGAACGTTCGGGTGGTTTTGGTGAAGACCTTGTTCCCGGGATAGAGGACGCCGATAGGTCGTTTGATATCAAGACCTTTTACAGCCACGATCTCGAGGGTTTTGTCTTTGAGTTCCCGCAGGATGGTTTTTAAAGGAAGAAGCGCACATCCTAACCCAAGAATAACGGCGCTTTTGATCAGTTCGATGTTGTCGTATTCGTGGCGGATGTCCGGCCGGACCTTTTTGTTGGCGAAGAAATGCTGGATGACCTTTCCGGTGGCGGTGCCCGTGGCAAATCCGATCAATTTTACACCTTCCAGGTCTTTGAGCGTGATCCCTTTGCGCGAGATGACCCGTTGCTGCGGCGATTGCGCCAGGACCAGTTCGTCTTCCACCAGCGTTTGCGCCACTACACCGCTTCTTTTTTGGGGAAAGGCGACCATGCCGAAATCCACCGTCCGGTTGGCGACCATTTCATAGATCGTGGAGCTTTTCTGGTATTCAAGGTGGAGGTTGACCTGCGGATATTTCTTAAGGAATTTTTGAACGACGGGTTTCAGCTCGTATAATCCGATGCTGTAGATTGTCGCGAGATGGATCGTCCCGCCGAATTTATTTTCCAATTCTCTCATGTGGGCTTGGGCGTCTTCGTACTGTTTGAGGATGTTTTCCGCGTAGGGCAAAAACGCTTTGCCCGCGGGGGTCAAAAGGACGTTTTTGCCCCGGCGTTCAAAAAGGCTTACGTTCAGATTTTTTTCGATGAAGCGGATATGCTGCGACACGGCCGGCTGGGTGATGAAGTTGCGTTCAGCGGCGGCGCGAAACGACATTGTCTTGGCCACGCCCACAAAGGTCTTCAAATAGAATAGGTTGATCATTGCTAGATAATTCCTTTCTGGAAAACAGCATTAATGTAACATAAGCGCCTGTGTTCATCCATAAGAAAAACTTATTGGAAGAATAAGTAAAAAGTTATTTACTTATAGGCCGGACTTTCTTATATTAAAGTCAGAATTCATTGAGGAAAGAGGCCGCATGTATATCACAGTTGTTGGCATCAGCCACAAAACAGCGCCCATAGACATTAGAGAAAAATTTTATCTGGATGAAACCCGCCGTCGCCTGCTTTTAAGCGAGCTTAAAAGCGATCCCGCCGTTATCGAAGCATTCACATTATCCACCTGCAACCGTACGGAAATATACGCTCACACGATCAGCCCCGATGCCGATCAGCTTCTGTTGCGCGCTATTTTTCGGGTCAAATCAATTCCCCTTTCGTCAGACCTGACCGGATATTTTTATTCATGTGCGGACAATGATGCTGTTTGTCACCTGCTGCGGGTGGCCACGGGGCTTGAGTCGCTTGTTTTTGGGGAAAAACAGATCCTGGGGCAATTGAAGACCGCCGTGGATCTGGCGCGCGCTGAGGGTATGCTCGCCAGGGCTTTTAACTTGCTCTCGGCGGTCGCGATCCGCACGGGAAAAAAGGCGCAGCATGAGACCGCCATCGGTTCCGGCGGCGTTTCGGTCAGCTGGGCCGCCGTCAACGCGGCGCAGCGGTTTTTCGGCACCCTCAAAGGCCGCGAAGTCCTCATCATCGGCGCGGGGAAAATGGCGGGTCTCGCCGCGAATCATTTTCAAAATAAAGAGGTCGGCCGGATCTATGTCATGAACCGGTCACAGGATAACGCGGACGCCTTGGTCGAGAAATTCAACGGCACACGGGTATCGTTCTGGGACATGAAGGAAGTTTTGGGCCGTGTGGATGTCTGTATCTGTTCGGCCGGGGCGCCGCATTATCTGGTGGAAAAAGACGTGGTGCAAAAGACGATGGTTGGCCGGACGGGAAAACCGTTGGTTTGCGTGGATATCTCGATCCCGCGCAACATTGATCCGGGGGTGGGGGGTCTGGCCGGAGTTTCTCTCATCACTGTTGATGATCTGGGGGATATTGTAAACGAAACCATGCAGCGGCGTTCGGGCGCGTTCACCAAGGTGGATGGCATTATTAATCAAAAGGTGGATGAATTTTATTGCAAGATCGCCAAAAATAGCGGGGTAAAGGCCGCGGGTAATTTAAAGGCGGCCGCCGCGTAAATATTGAACTTAAAAATGGATGAAAGGGGAGGAAAAATGTTTTATTCAATGGATCAGTTAAAGAAAATGGGATCGATCTCCGGATTTGTTTTCGCTTTTGTGGTCGCTGGAAATACTCTTGCCATAGCCAACGTCGAGCAGCTCAAACTTTATAAGGCCGCTTACCCGGATGCGAAGCCGCAATGCATTTTTTGCCATGTCGACAAACTTCCTAAAAAAGATGAAGGCATGCATGAGCACAATGCCTATGGCAACAAGGTCCTGGAGACCGACGCGAAGCCGACGGCGGAGACTTATAAAAAAGTAGGGACATTCGAGGATTTCACGGCGCAGCAGGATCAATCTCCGGAGGGCGGGAAATAATTTGTACGGAATAAGGGGGTCCTTTATGAGGAAATCGTATTTGTCTTTTGTCGGCCTTTTGTTGGGTCTGACAGGGATGATCTTTGTCGCCAGCGGCGATGTCGCGGCGGAGGTGGGCAGCGTGACCGCCTTGCTGCCGGAGTCCATGAAAGGGGCCACCTTCGTGGGGACGGAAACCTGCGCGACCTGCCATGAGAAACAATATGATGAGTTCAGGCTTTCGACCCATTCCAGGATCGCCATAGCAGGTGAGACCGAGGGTGTGGCCCAGGGCTGCGAGATGTGCCACGGCCCGGGGAGTATTCACGTTGAAAATGGCGGCGGCCGGGGTACGATGGTCAACCCTCGAAAAAATCCGGAGATTTGTTTCACCTGCCATATGGACAAGAAAATGGAGTTCCGGCTTCCCTATCACCATCCGGTATTAGAGGGCAAGATGAGTTGCGCCGATTGCCATAACCTCCACGGCGTTGACGCGCGGCCCTGGACGGCGACGAGCATGGACGATACGAATGAAGTTTGCTTCAAATGCCATAAAGACAAACGCGGGCCGTTTACGTGGGAACATCAGGCCCTGCGCGATGGATGCACGACCTGCCACAAGGTGCATGGCTCGATCACGGACAAGATGCTGGTCGCCCGCGACGCGAATTTGTGCCTGCGCTGCCATGTCCAGAGCGATTTCCCCGTCATAGGTGACAGAAATCATAATGTAAATCTGACCCAGGGGGCGTGCTGGAGTTCCGGGTGCCATACGGCGATCCATGGTTCCAATTTTGACCGACATTTCCGTGACGAATAGGGGGGGATGATGAGAAAATGTTATCTGAAGATAATTAATCTGGCGGCATTAATTGTCTTTGCGGTTGGCTTTAACGGTGCGCAGGAACCAGCCATTGCCGATGATACCTCAAACGGCGGGTGGGGCACTTTCGAGCTGATGCCCATCCGGACCATTTCGGTTAAAGGCGACGCGGCGAAATTTCGCGCCATCAACTGGATGAACGACGGGGCGACCGGCGGCATTAAAGCGATGAGCTTTGATGGCGATTTCGGCAAGGATGGGAGCCTGTCGTTTGACGGGCACGCCATACCCGGAGATAATGATTTCGGCGCCAGCCTCAAATTAACCAGAGGCAACGGCGGTTATCTCACGATGGATTACGGTAATTTTCGCAAGTGGTATGACGTCTACGGAGGTTTTTATTCCAACTTTACCGGCACATCCTCCATCCGGAGATTTGAGGTTGACCCCGCAATGGATATGGGACACTTTTCTTTTGAAATAGGAAGCAATTCCAACATCCTGGAAGTTGCGCCGGGGGCAAGCCTGAGTTACGACCATGATACCAAAGACGGGGTAAAAAGCAGGTTGACGTGGGGTGGTGTTGTCCAGGGGGTTACGCGTAAAATACTTCCCGCATGGGAAGATGTAAGTGAAGTAACGGACACCATTGTCCTGAAAGGGAACACGGAAGTCGCCGGCGTTAACCTTAGCGGCCAGCAGCGCGTGGAGTTCTCGGGGGGGCGTTCGCTCCGCGAGGATCCCTCACCGAGCACGACGGTAGCATTCCGGAGCTACGCGCAGGAGCCGCAAACCAAGCTGCTGGTTTCTTCTCTTAAGGCGGACCGCTGGATCATTGATGACAAAACATACCTGTCATTCGGGTACCAGTATCACCATTCGCGCAGCGATTGGGCCGAGACTTTACGTAACTACAATGCGGCGGGCACGACGGTATCGGACAGCACAAACCGCGTGACGGATGCGCAAACCTCCCGTGATTCCCATACCGCGGTCCAGCACCTCATCATCAATTTGACGCCGGACCTGAATTTTGTTACTAAATTAAAAGAGGAGATCGTTGCCCAAACCGGTACCGGGTTTGCTGATGGGTACGACCCCGGCGGTAGCGATAGAGCGGTGGAAACCGAGAACCAGGTGACCCGCACCGGCGAATCGATTTCCTTGCGTTACAGCGGCCTGCCCAAAGCCAGCTTGTATACGGATTGGGATTTCCAGCAGACGCGCAGCTGGTATTCGAAGATCAGAGGGACCGGAGGAGCCACTTATACAGAATATTTGGATACCAGCCCTGAAGTAACAGGGGTTGTGGGAGTCCGGTATGTCCCTAACAGCAAATTCAATATGACTTCGAATATCAGGCGCAAATCAGACCAGAATACTTACAATGTATTCACGAATAACGATCCCGGGTTGAGCATTTCAAGGCTTCACACCACGTTCAACGAATGGAGCAACCGCTTCACCTGGAAACCGGCAAAGTGGATCGAGAATTCTTTCCGGGTGCAGTTGTTGGATAATGTCTACCGTGTGCAGAGTTTGGACCAAGTGGGTTTTACGAACAATACGGATTGGATCAAAAGCAACGGGAATTCCCGGATTTTTACTTACAACGTCGTCTGGCAGCCTCTGGATGAGTGGATGTTCGATCTGGGATATTCGCTGAATAATTTCAAGGTCTCGACACCGGCTTCGCAGACCGCCGTCACCGGCGGCGGGATCCCGGTCTTTGAAACCAATTTTCATACGTGGCTTTTTACGGGCAGCTACGCCCCCAGGGAGGACTTGAGTTTTTTCTCAGGCTTCCAATACACCAGGGCCAAGGATTTTGACAGCCACGCTTTCGGCGGCATACCCTACGGCGTAGACAATGAACATTATGATGCCAATGTGGGGATGAAATGGTCTCCCGGGAAAAATCTCACACTTGAACCTCATTACGCGTATTACTCTTACAGGGCCAACCAATCCATTGATTACGGCAATTACAGCGCGCACGTGGCGTGGCTGGATTGTTCGCTGGATTGGTAACCGGATCTTAAAAACAGCTTTTTTCACGCCTTCGGGAATCCGGTAAGGTTATGGATCAAAAAAAACCCTCAGCTTCGGGGGAAAAACAGCCGCGCTACAAGTTTTCTATTTTTTTCTATAACCCCGTAACCTACTTCGGGGCCGGGCTTGCCCTTTTTATCTTTGTTGTCGAGTGCCTCCTCTTCGGATTTGATTTTTTAAATCCGTACGCGAATGTTTATCTGGGGCTTTTTACGTACACGGTCCTGCCGCCGTTTCTGATCCTTGGGCTGATCCTCATCCCCGTTGGTGCCTGGCGCAAACGCCGGCGGGTCTTAAAAGGCATTGCCAATGCCGAACCCAGGTCGCTGTACATCAACCCCACCATACCCGCCCACCGCAACGCCCTGATCGTTTTTTTTGTCGGATCAGCCCTTCTGATCGTCATGACCGCCGTAGGGTCCTACAAGGCATTTCATTATACCGAATCCGTGCAGTTTTGCGGGACGACCTGTCACACGGTCATGAAACCGGAGTATACGCGCTACACCCAATCGCCGCACGCGCGGGTCAAATGCGTGGAATGCCACATCGGCCCCGGCGCCGACTGGTACATGCACTCGAAATTATCCGGCATGCGCCAGATCTTCAAGACGATCGGCAATACGTTCCCCCGGCCGATCCCCTCCCCCGTGCATGATCTGCGCCCGGCGAAGGAAACATGCGAGCGCTGCCACTGGCCGGAGAAGTTCTTCAGCTCTTTTGAAATGCGCCGGCAGTATTTTCTTTCTTCCGAGAAAGATAATCCCAGCTGGTCGCTGCGGATGCTCGTCCATGTGGCCGGCAAGGACACGGCCACGCCCGGCATCCACGCGCATATGTACATGAACAACGACGTGTATTACGTCGCCGACGATGAGCATCGCCAGGTGATCTCCTGGGTGAAAACGGTTGACAAGGAGGGCAAGGAAACGATCTATACCGCGCCCGATTCGCCGTACAAGGACAAACAGCCGCCGCCGGAGCTCGTGCGTAAGATGGACTGCATCGATTGCCACAACCGTCCCACGCACCGCTTTGAGCCGCCGGACAAACTGCTCAACGCCGCCATGGCCGCGGGACTGGTGGATCCGGGCTTGCCCGCGATCAAGCATCACGCGCTGGAGGTATTATCCGCTCATTATGAGACCACCGAACGGGCCGAGGAGACCATCCGCCGGAAGTTGACCGATTATTATCAGAAGGAGTTCGGAGAATCCTTTGAAGCGCGTCGAATGGACGTCGAACGGGCGATCGATCGGGTTGTTTTGATTTACAAAAATAATTTTTTCCCGGAGATGAGATCCCGCTGGGACGCGTTTCCGGATAACATCGGACATATGGTTTCTCCGGGGTGTTTTCGTTGCCACGACAACAACCATACCTCCGCGCAAGGCAAGACGATTCCCCGTGACTGCACGACCTGCCACACGATCATCGAGCAGGGTCCGCCCGGCGCCGTGGAGAAAAATATCGACGGGCTGCCGTTTAAACATCCGGTCGACATCTCCGATATGTGGCAGGAGATGAATTGTTTCGACTGTCACACAGGAGGACCTTTTTGACGTATAAAGCGAAATTTTTTTTCTGGTTGTTTTTGGGGGTTGGTTTGGCCGCTCCGCAGGAGGCCTGCGCGCAGGAGATCAAGAACAATAATTGTATCGTCTGCCACGCCGACCAATGGGAGCAGATGAAAGGAAGTATCCACGCCCAGCACCAGATCACCTGCGACCGCTGTCACGGCGGGGATCCGGCCAAGGAGGACATGGATGAGGCGAAGGCTCCGGGCACCAATTTCATCGGCGTCCCCACCAAGCAACAAATCGCCCAAAAATGCGGTGAATGCCACGCCGATGTCGAGACGATGAATTTCTACGGCCTGCCCACGGACCAGCTGGCGCGCTACAAGACCAGCGCCCACGGGAAGCTGCTCTTTGATCACGGCGATGAGCACGGCGCCGTCTGCACGGATTGCCACGGCTACCATGACGTCGTCGCTGTCATGGATCCCCAAAGCCCGGTGTATCCTTTGAATCTGCCCGCCACCTGTAATCGTTGCCATGGCGACAAGGCCGTGATGGCGCCGTATAAACATCCCACGGATATTTTTGAGAAATATAAAAAGAGCGTCCATGGCGTCGCTTTGTTTGAAAAAGGCGATCTGGGCGCGGCCAGCTGTGTTAAATGCCACGGCAGCCACGGCGCCATGCCGCCGGGTGTTAAAGAGATCGGGAACACCTGCGGCAAATGCCACGTGAACGAAAAGAAGTATTTCCTGCAAGGCCCTCACGCGCAGGCGTCCCAGGACGGATATTTCTCCGAATGCGCTTCCTGCCATGATTACCACGACATCCAGCGCCCTGATACGAATTTGTATAACACGGCCTGTTTGAATTGCCACAGCGAGGGCGATGAGGCCTTTAAACGCGGGCAGAAGATCAAGGAGATGATCGATTCCTCCAACCGCGCTTTGTCGGACGCCAGGGAACTTGTTAAGCAAGCGGCCATGGAGGGGATTTTTGTCGACGAAGAGACCGCCGCCCTGGAAGAGGCCAGGACCAATGTCCTGGAAATGGCCCCGCGCCAGCATTCGCTCTCGGTGGAGATCATAACGGAACTTTATGACAAGGCGACTGCCCTCACGGAGGATATTCAAGACGGGATCCGGGCAAAACGGCAATCCTTAAAATGGCGCAAGATCGGCCTTGTTCCGCTTTGGATCTTTATTTTTTTTATGGTCGTTGTGCTACGGGCGAAGTATGATCAGTTGAAAGGGAAAAAACATGAGTGAAGGCGATATGAATAATGCCGCGGAACAACCGTCTTGTTGTCGCGTGCGTGAAAAGACGATAAGCCGTCGGGATTTTATCGACCTGTTCATCAAGGGAGGATTGTTGGTCACCCTGGCGGGGATGGTCCTGCCCGCGTTGAATTACATCTGGCCCGTGACGCGCCGCGGTCCCGCGGGAGGGCTGCAAGAGGTCTGTAAACTGGACGATATCCTGGTCGGAGGAGCCAAGAAGGTCACCTTGGCTGGAAGCGCCTTGATCATCTTGCGCACGCCTAATGAGGTCAAGGCCTTTTCGGCCGTTTGTACCCATCTGGGTTGTCTGGTGGATTGGGACAGTCAGAAGCGTTCGATCATGTGTCCGTGCCATGCCGGGACCTTTGATATGAATGGCCGCGTTGTTTCCGGGCCGCCGCCCAAACCGTTGCCCGAGCACGTGGTCAAAGTGATCGACGGAAAAATTTTCGTAACTGTGTAAAAAAAGCTGTCCCCGGGAGGCCTTTATGTATAACGGTATCAAACGATGGTTTGCCCAACGGTTCGACCTGGAAGGAATGAACAAGCCCCTGCAAAAGCAGCTCCACAAACCTTTGCCCAAGCACATCAACTGGTTCCATACCTTAGGGAGCATGTCGCTTTTTTTATTTATCAGTCAGGTGTTGACGGGGATCCTTCTTTTGGTCTATTACCGGCCGACGACGGGAGAGGCCTTTGAAAGCGTGAAATTCATCACGACGACCGCCCACTCTGGGTGGTTGTATCGCCAGATCCACGCCTGGGGGTCGAACTTGATGATCCTGGTGGTGTTCCTGCACATGCTGCGCACCTTTTTGACGGGATCGTTTAAAAAGCCGCGTGAGTTGACCTGGGTGATCGGGGTCGTTATTTTTATCATGACCCTGGTCTTTGGCTTTACCGGGTATCTTCTGCCCTGGAACCAGCTGGCCTACTGGGCCACGACCGTCGGGACGGAGATCGCCGGCGCCGTGCCGTGGATCGGGGAGTTCATCAAAACGCTTTTGCGCGGCGGCAGCGGGGTCGGCGCCGAGACGTTGTCCCGCTTTTTTGTGATCCACGTGATCATTTTGCCGTGGCTGCTTTTTTTCATCGTGGCCATCCATCTTTTTTTGGTGCGTTACCATGGCATCGCCACGATGGACCCGGTCGGTGAGGAAAAACAGCCCAAGGAAGGGGAAGGGATCCCGTTTTTTCCGCACCATGTTCTGAAGGAGGGAATAGTTTTTTTTATTTTGCTGGGTATCCTCATTACCTTGTCGATCGTGGCCCCGTTTGAACTGGGCGAAAAAGCTGACCCCCTGACCACCCCGCATGCCATCAAGCCGGAGTGGTATTTTTTGTCGATGTATCAGGTGATCAAATATTTCCCGAAATTGCTCGGCATTTTTGTCGTCGGGTTGGCGCCGTTGCTGCTTTTGATCTGGCCCTTTCTGGACAAGAGCAGGGAAAAACGGCTCTTGCGGCGCCCTATCTCGATGATGATCGGGATATTGACGATCTTTTCCTTGCTGTTTTTCGGAATGCTGGGACATTGGGCGGAAACCAAACAGACCTTTTTCGGGAAGACATACGAGTTTGATGTTTACGGCCGCCCGCACGCGGTGGCCGCTGAAGTCCCCGCCCGATCGCCTTGATCAAAGTTTTTTAGGAACGCGTAGCGTCCGCACGCCCAATACCACGGCGCATAAGGCAGCACCAGGTACAAAAACGTCAAGGCACATAGCCCAGGATCGTTTTGGTAAAGAGAAACGAGGATGTTTTTCGCGTAGGAATTGCCCGCCACGTCAAAGATGACCCGCAAAACGAACATGACCTGCCAGAACAGGCGCGGCCCCAGCCGGCGCTGGAAAATGTAGAGCGCCAGCGGCAGCCAGTGGAAAACATTAAGAACGATCTGCAGGATAGTCAGGATGTAGGCCGCGGGAAATTCCGGATGAAACGCGGAAAGAACGTGAAGGTAGAGATGTTCGGGCATGTCGGGAGCAAAAAAACTGTACGCCCGGCCCGTGGTCAGCAGGATCGCGAAGGCGAAATAAATCTCCCATGCTCGTCGGAAATTCGGGGACATGCATTCATTATGCATAAGTTTCTGGAAAAAGCAACCGGCGTTTTCTTGGTTCAAAAAAATATTCAGAAAAAAATTAATATAAACATTTGCTTTTCTCTTTTTTGATGTGTTAATATAAAAATCGTTATGGGACAACATTTCGAAGTGATAGTCGAAAGAATCCATGATCGAGATCCGCGCTACCGGGAAGGGGCGTATCTGTTCGTCATGGAGGCCATGTCCTACACGCAGCGAAAATATGGCCGCCCCCGCCATGTCAGCGGTGAAGAATTGCTCTCCGGCATCCGCGATCTTCTTTTAAAGCGCTTCGGCCCCATGACCGTCACGGTCCTTAATTACTGGGGCATCCAATCCACTGAAGATTTCGGCAACATCGTTTTTAATTTAGTCGATAACAAGGTCTTGAGCAAGACAGAGGAAGACGATATTGATCAGTTTCGCAACGGCTATGACTTTACCGAGGTCTTCCACCACGGCTACCGCAAGCAGTTGCACAAGAAGATCAGCAGAATGCGGTAGAACAGTTTATTGGGTTGGTTGAGTTGATAGGGTTTGTTGAGTTAAAGACAGGGCATAATGTGTCCTGTCTTTTTTATGGTAAAAGATCATGTTCTTTCTTACAATAACTCAAACAACCCAACAAACCCAATGAACCCAATAAACCCAATAAGCTTCAAGTCGCGTTCCCTGAGCGAAATCTCCATCCAATTCGTCAAAGGCGTGGGACCGGCGCGCAAAAAGATCTTTGAGCGCCTGGGTGTCGAAAGCGTGGAGGACCTGTTGTATTTTTTTCCGCGCCGCTACGAAGACCGCCGCAACCTTGTTCCCATTCCAAAGCTTAAGGTGGGTGAATTTCAGACCGTTACGGGCAAGATCCTGGGCAGTGCGTCCCGGCGCAGCTGGTATACCAAAAAACACGTGCTGGAAGT